>Ga0265297_10002228_pt1 | contig 40679 bp, 38 predicted proteins | sample Munlanlwell13791_FD_192502 | JGI IMG/M metagenome (GOLD analysis project Ga0265297, IMG submission 192502) | Leachate microbial communities from a municipal landfill in Southern Ontario, Canada - Leachate well 137-91 | ecosystem: Engineered > Solid waste > Landfill > Unclassified | place...
TTTTTTTGCATTCATGCTCCTTTATTGAACCGTTTCAATAAAAGAGTATCAAATGTTTTTACTTGTCGTCTATATTTAAGACTTTATCCCTTGTTTTTAGCAACACTTTTTGAGTATTATGCCCATTGCGAGCGAAGCGCGGCAATCTAATAATTAAGGCAAGATTGCTTCACCCCTTCGGGATTCGCAATGACAGTAAAAACAAGATACCTCATTGCATTTCCCGCCTTTGGCGAGGTCTCGCCTCGGGCTGACAATATGACAACTAAATAAAAAAATGCTGGGGGACAGAATTGAACTGTCGACACCAGGTTTTTCAGACCTGTGCTCTACCAACTGAGCTACCCCAGCACATAAAATTAACCATAAATCAAAATTATCAAAAAACGCTGCAACAAAATTTATAAAACATCTAACCATTGGTGTTCAACATGTTTTGTCATTCCAGAATGTCTTAATCGGGAATCCAGCTTTTTACTGACACACCATTTATAGATTCCCGCTAATCCCGCCGAGGCGGGACGGAAATAACAAGCAAGGTGGATGGCAATGACAGTCAAGTGCTGGTGGCGCATATGACAGACCTTCTAACATAAAGAAAACTACTCTTCTATTTTGCCTTCTTTGTATGCTTTCTTGCCTGCCTCAAATGCAAACTCAAGGCGTTCTTTTTTTGAATTCAACTTTTCTTTTGCATCTTCAACAGCATTGATTGTTTTTTCTTTAACATTTTCAACAAAATCTCCTGCATTGTCAATTAAGTCACCTGTCATATTTTTAATTCTTTTTCTTGTCTCTTTACCTGAGCTTGGCGCATATAGCACACCCAAAGCGGCACCAATTAAACCACCAAGAATAAATGCAAGTGTAATACCAGCTGAATTTTTTTCAGACATTTAAATATCTCCTTTACTTGAATTATTACTTCGCGTAACAAGTGGCGTATCAGAAAATTTGCCTATTTAGAGCGTTTTTTGAAAAAACCTGAAACTATACTCGTAAATAATGAACCAACTTTGAAATAAGGGACGACATTGCCAAAAAAACCCGCTATGTTATTTGCAAGACCAGCTATAACTGATGCCTCGGCATTTATTGATTTCAACAGTTCCTCTGCTTCACTTGCGGTGTAAAAGACCTGTTGAGCCGTTTGCTTCAACTGTATTAATGTTTGAACAAGATAAACAACCGCCACAACAATCGCTACGGTAATTATTACCAAACAAATGCCAAGCAGTATGTTCATATTATCACCTCTTTTTTATTTTGTTTGGAATTTTAACAAATGTGCCAGTGCAAGTCAAACCTTTCAAAAAATGTTTAAGTCGCGGGGCTATTCTGTTAGCCTCAGGCTGACTCCCCTGTGTCATCCCGAAACGCAGTGAGGGATCTTGTAATTGAGTTAAAGATCTCTCTTCGCTTCGCTCATCGAGATGACAAGCAAACCATAAACTGCAACCATTTTATTGACTTTACTTTGAGTGTTAATTATAATCTTTCGTATGGAAAGTTCTAAAAATGAATTGTTAAACATTTGGAAACCTATTAAAAACAAACTTTCTAAACGGCTGGAAGATTTTCATGAAGTTTGGAAAACCTACCCTGAAGAAGAACTTTTTGGAGAGCTTGCGTTTTGTATTTTAACCCCACAGTCAAGCGCAAAAATGTGTTGGCGCGCCATAGAAAATTTAAAGAACAAAAACCTTCTACTTAAGGGTAAAAAGGAACAAATTGAAAAAGAACTTTTTGGCGTGCGTTTTAAATATACAAAAGCACAAAGAATTGTTGAAGCACGAGAAAAAGTAACAATAAAGTCCGCCTCGCATCTTTGTGCGGGCGAGACCTCGCCCGAAGGGCGGGGTAAAATCTCTCTTAGAAAAATTCTTAACGAGCATACAAACTGTCAACTTAAACGCGAATGGCTTGTACAAAATATTAAAGGTATTGGGTATAAAGAGGCCGGACATTTTTTAAGGAACATTGGCTTCGCCCAAGAACTTGCGATACTTGACAGGCACATACTAAAAAACCTTAAATACTTTGGCGTAATTTCTGAAATTCCAAAAACACTGACAAAAAGTAAGTATTTTGAAATTGAAAATTTGATGAAAAAATTTGCAAAGAAAACAGGCATTCCACTTGACCATATGGACCTGCTTTTTTGGCAAAAGGAAACAGGAGAGGTTTTTAAATAATTATGGATGCAAAAGCGTTTACTAAACTTAGCTACGGGGTTTACATTGTAAGTTCTCAAAAAGATGGTAAATTTAACGGTCAAATTGCAAACACTGTATTTCAAGTATCGGCAGAACCGGCACTTTTTGCAGTAAGTATAAACAAAACTTAACGCATGAGTTTATAAGCAGTAGTAAAAGTTTTTCAATTTCAGTGCTTTGCTCTGATGTGCCGCTTGTTTTTATTGGAAAGTTTGGCTTTAAAAGCGGCAGAAACATTGATAAATTTGAAGGGGTAAGCTTTGACATTGGTAAAAACTCTATGCCATGCGTAAATGATTATTGCGTTGCACATATTGTTGCTGAAGTTATTGCGACCTCTGATGCTGCCACCCACACACTTTTTATAGGTAAGGTTATTGATGCGAAAGTATTAAACGAAAAAGAACCGCTTACATATTTTGATTATCACCTTATTAAAGGCGGCAAAACACCAAAATCAGCAACAACCTATGTTGAAGAGAAAAAACTGTAATATCTAGTGCAAATAAATGATAAAAACAAGATCCCTCTCCCGCCATCGGCGGGATTCGAGATGACAAACTAAAAAAAAGTCTGTCATTCCCAAGGGTTTCAGCCCCTGCCTTTGGCGGGACTTGTCATCTCGACTTTTGCTTTCCCCCATCCTGTCATCTCGACGAACGAAGTGAGGAGAGATCTTAATGTTGAACAATAACTACTATGTGTACATTCTCACAAACTGGAACAATAAAGTTATGTATATCGGAATGACGAACAATCTTGAACGAAGAATTTATGAGCATAAAAGTAAACTGATAAACGGTTTTAGTAAAAAATATAACCTTAACAAGATAGTTTATTTTGAGCAGACAACTGATGTAAGTGCCGCCATATATAGAGAAAAGGAAATCAAAAAGTGGCGCAGAGAAAAGAAAGATTCTCTTGTTGAAAAAATGAATCCAGCTTGGGATGATTTATCTATAGAGTATTTGTAAAAGATACCTCATCCCGCCTTTTGCGGGATTCGGTATGACAGACAAAAAGAAATAGGAGGAATTATGCAGAAATTTGTATGTAGCATTTGCGGTTATGTTTATGACCCTGCTTTAGGCGACCCGGATAACGGCGTTGCGGCAGGAACGGAGTTTGAGCAAGTAGATAGTTCATGGGTTTGCCCGGTATGTGGAGCAGGCAAGGAAGTTTTTGAGGCACAAAACTAATATATGAAAAAAATATTCGTTGCGATTGGTATTAGCGGTTTTGCGGCTTTTGTATCGCTTGTTGCCACATTTGTCATAGGAATTACGCACTTAAACTTTGAGCTACACAAAAAATGCGCATTTGCAACTATTGGCTTTGGATTAGTGCACTTTGGGCTGATTCTTTATAAAAATCATAGAGTTTCCAAAGCAAAAAAAGCTAGTGTTCAAAAGTAAAGATCCCTTTCGCCATTTTTGATTCTTTCATAATATTGCGCAAGCATTGGGTAGGCGATTGGATTTTTTTCTTTTGTTTCCATTAATTCTTTTTCTATAACTTTTTCACCAGCAATTTTTGTTTTTGGGCTTGCAAAATCATCTAACCACTCTCTAAAAGTTAAAATTGCGTTTAGTTTGCAAAACTTTCCTTCGTCACCATTTTTAAGCAGGTCCATTATGCACTTTCCTGTGCGCTTGCAACGATACCCCGCCGTGCAAAAAGATGTTATCATTCCTTTGCAAGAAAGCTCATAAATAAGTTCATCAAGTGTTCTTGTATCACCCAAAACAAATTGCTGGCCTTCGCCTTCTTGATGCTGGTTAAAATCCTCTTTGCTGTATGAGCCGACACCAATGCGTGAAGACGCGTCCATTTGTGTACACCCAAGCATTAAAGTTTCTCTCCTTAGTTTTTCACTTTCTCTTGCGGTAAGTATCATACCGGCGTAAGGTATGCTAAGGCGTAAAACGGTTATTAATTTTTTAAACTCTTCATCACTAACTTTATAATTACCCCTGCCTTCAAAGTTTGTATTTAATGCTGGCTCAAGCCGAGGAAAAGAGATAGTGTGAGGACCAACGCCAAACTTTTTTTCAAGCTCTATGGTATGATACAAAAGTCCCATAACCTCAAACTTCCAGTTATAAAGCCCAAATAAGGCACCTATTCCAACATCATCAACACCGGCCTCAAATGCTCTGTGCATTGTGTAAAGCCGCCATAGATAATTTGCCTTGAGTGTTTTCGCAGGGTGAAGTTTTGCATAGCTTTCTTTGTGGTAGGTCTCTTGAAATACCTGATAAGTTCCAATGTCCGCGTTAACAAGTTTTTTTAATTTTTCTACCGACATAGGCGCGGCATTTATATTAACCCTTCTAATTTGCCCATAACCTTTACCTGCTTTTACCTTTACACCATAAACAAGACGCATACTTTCTGTTATGTAATCTACATCGGCAGTTGGGTGCTCACCATAAACAAGTACAAGCCGTTTATGGCCAATTTTTCCAGCGAGTGTTTCAACCTCGCTAATTATCTCCGTCGCCGACAATGCCTTTCTTTGTAAACTAATATTGTCTTTTCGCAGTCCGCAATATGAGCAATTATTTACACAATAATCATTTAAGTAAAGTGGAGCAAAGGTTACTATGCGATTATCATATACCTTTAATTTAATCTTTAGTGCCGCATCCTGCATTTCTAAAAGCAGGTCCGGGTCTTGCACATTCAAAAGCATAGCTGTTTCTTGTGGCAATAAAGTTTCTATTGCCAATGCCTTTGCAATTATTGCGCGGACCGTGCCTTTTTCTGGGGAGGCATTTGAAAGGTACGCAAGTATTTCGGACTCATTTATAAAATCTTTACCATTATTTAAATATTTTTCTATCTCGTTAGGTATTATTTGGCTTTCTATCCAGCTTTTTTCATTCATTTTGATACTTCCTTGTTAAGTATATATTTGTAAAAAAATTTTTGATTATTATCTCGTGACAAAACTTTTGAAAAATCATCCCACCTTGGCTGACTATGAATGAGAATTTTTTTGGAGTTTTCGTCAAGGATGTTTGAGCCCGCCACAAAGTGGCGAGGCGAGTTTCCGTAGACGCCAAAAAAAATGCGAATGAATAGCCACCGTGGGTGCATTTCTTTTGGTTACTTTTCTTTGGGCATACAAAGAAAAGTATCATGGGGCGTCAGCCCGAGGCTAGACCTCGCCAAGGGCGGGCAGGCCGAAGGTCCCGCCAAAGGCGGTGAGGCAGAATAGCCCCGCGACTTTTTTTAATCAAATTCGGATTTATATGCTTCTAGTGCATCGGGAAACGGTTCTAAAACACGCTCTATAACACCCTGAACGAAAGAAATGCAAAGGCCGTAATTTGTTATGGCAACGCCACTTGAGTGTGCCTGCTGTATTCGCGAAAGCATCTGCACGCGGTTTAACATACATCCTCCGCAGTGAACTACCAATTTGTATTGCGAAAGATTTTCGGGATAATCCATTCCACAAGAATGATCTATTTCAACGCTTGCACCGGTATATTGTTTTATCCAACGAGGTATTTTTACACGGCCAATATCATCTTCCAAAGCATGGTGTGTGCACGACTCGGCAATAAGAACTTTATCTCCGCGTTTTAACTTGCCAAGCGCTGCCGCGCCACGCGCCATTTCTGACAGGTTGCCTTTAAGACGCGCAAAAAGTATTGAGAAAGTTGTACATTTAATATTCTTGGGAACATCAGCCAGAGTTTTTAGTACAACTTGGGAGTCGCAAACAACTATGCTTGGTTTTATGTTAATTGAGCTTAGAGCAAATGACAGCTCGCGCTCTTTTACAACAAGGCACATTGCGTCTGAATCAAGTGCTTCGCGTATTGTTTGCACTTGAGGCAATATAAGCCGCCCCTTTGGGGCTTGTAAATCAATTGGAACTACCATTACAGCCAAACCACCCGCGCCAACTAAATCGCTTATAAGCGGCGGGGGGTTAAGAAAATCTGCCGAACAAATAGAAATTATTTTGGATTTAAACACCTCAAGTAGTTTTTCTCTATCTTCCAAATCTATTGAGCAAGCGGTTATGTAGTTTTTTGACTTTTCTTTTATTAGCTTTAAAAAGTTCTCTGAAGGTGCTTTCAAGTCAACTTTGTTTATAACAACAATAAACGGCAATTTGCGTTCCGTTGCATTTTGCGCGATGTAATCTTCAAACTCACCCCACACTTCGCTTTCAACAACTACCACAACAACATCTGCCCTTTGAAAAACTTTTTTTGTTTTCCCAACCCTTAATGTTCCAAGCTCACTTTTGTCGTCTATTCCAGCTGTATCTATAAAAAGCACAGGGCCAATAGGCAACAGTTCCATTGCTTTTTCAACCGTATCGGTTGTTGTGCCAGGTTGTGCTGAAGTTATGGAAACATTTTGGCCGCAAAGTGTATTAATAAATGTTGACTTGCCAACATTCATACGGCCAAAAACCGCAATTTGCAACCGTAAACTTTTTGGTGTGGTATTCATATATCTTCAATTATCCTCAATTAAAATTCACTACTATCCGATATGTTTTGTCGTCTTTGTGGTTATGCTGTCATTGCGAATCCCAAAGGGGTGAAACAATCTTGTCTTAATTACCAGATTGCCGCGCTTCGCTCGCAATGACTAATTCTTTTCGCTGCAATGATCGCTATAATGACTAAAATTTTTGTTGTCGTTGCGGTCATGCTGTCATTGCGAATCCCGAAGGGGTGAAGCAATCTCATCTTAACTGATAGATTGCCGCGGGCTAAAGCCCCGCAATGACACTGGATTCCCTCTTACCCACCCGAGGCGGGTCAGCCTTGGGCTGACAATCCGAGGGAATGACAGACCTTTTCTGATACATTTTGGGATGACAAGCTACTTTATTGGCTTTAACGAATGCCCTATTGAGTAATCAATGTATTTACCAGCCGCTTTTGCCATAGCTTCATTGCAATTTACACAAGCACCTGCCGGCTCATTTATACACCGTTTATTTGGATATATTTCATAAAGTACTTTGTATTCATCTTTTGTAAAATTTGGCATTATTACATTCGCACCAACTTTTAATGCGTCTATTCTGTAATCCCTATCAAGAGAACCTAACGCGGTTGTTGCTGGAATATGAGAATTTTTTGTGACAATTCTTGTAAGCGCGACAACTTTTAATACATCTTCTGCTTTGCCAGATGGTTCATTAGCAAGGGGTGTTTGATTGTGTGCGATAAAAGGTCCTATGCCCATCATATCAAAGTTTTGTTCTCCAAAAAAAATAATATCTTTGGCAATGCTTTTAACAGTTTGACCCTTTAGCCCCACCATTATTCCAGAACCAACCTGATAACCAAGGTCTCTTAAATCTTTCAGGCAACGCAAGCGGTTACTTAAAAGCATTCCATCATGCAAGGAGTTATATAAAAACTCATCAGTACTCTCAATTCTAAGCAAGTACCTTTGAACACCAGCATTTTTCCAAAGCTTGTAATCTTCTTTTGAACGCTCACCGCATGAAAGCGTTATGGCAATGTCATACTTTTGCATTATTTGCTCAACTATTTTAGCGATTTCATTTACCGATATAGCAGGGTCTTCACCAGATTGCAAAACAACCGTTCGTACGCCTTTAGAATAAATGTGATCAACACACTTTAAAATTTCTTCTTGGCTCATTCTATAACGGTTAACATTTAAATTGTTGCGATTTAAGCCGCAATAGTGACAAGCATTTTTACAATAATTTGAAAACTCAATTATGCCGCGCAGTAGAACACCTTTGCCAACAAACTCATCGCATACTTTTTGCGAAAATGCGTATAAATCTTCAAGCCCTTGTCCTTGCTCTAATGTAAGCAAAAACTCAACATCTTCTATAGACGGTATTTTTGCGTTAAATACCCTTTGCAAAGTTTTTTGAACCACTTCATTTGCCATTATCTTTCCTGTAACCAAATGAATTAAACTCGAATTTTGCAATAGGATTTGGAATTCGTCAAAAGATACGGGACATTTTTATCCGCAAAATCCTTGCCAATGGAATTACCATTAGCTGCAGTTTTTGCTTCAAAACTGCCTCCGTCTCTTTCGCCTCGGTTCTCAAACCTATTGCAAAGTCCGTGTTAAATTTTCCGAAGAAAGCACCTGTTCAACAACTTCTTTGCCAAGATGTTTTTCTATAACAGCTATAACATCTTTTTTTTCATTGCTTGCTTCATTTATTATCTCTTCTATTTTTTTATAACCGAGCAATGGCAAAAATGCATTAACTACACCCGGGCTTTTATATAAAAGCTCTTTACATACCCGTTCATCTGCTCTGATATCTTTAATATGTTCGCAAAGTAATTTATTTGCATTTAGCAGCAAATTAACAGATTCCAACATAGCAAATGCAATTAAAGGCATATATTCGTTTATCTGTAAAGTACCGTTAGAAACGGCATCAAATATAAGTACATCATTTGCTTTTACTTTTAAGGCGCACCCAATTACCGCTTCAAGGGCAACAGGGTTAACCTTACCCGGCATTATTGAAGAGCCAGCCTGCAAAGGTTTAAGGTGAAGTTCGCCAAGCATAGCTAAAAGGCGCAGGTCTTTTGACACCTTAATTAAACTTGCAGCATTTGCCTTTAAGATACCCGACACCTCCACAAAAACATCGTTGTTTGCGGTTTGGTCAAGCAGGTTTTCACCTCTTGCAAGGCCAAACCCACTGAGTTTTCGCAGTTCCTCAATAACCAAAAACACATATTTGCGCGGTGCGCCCAATGCAGTGCCCACGGCCGTTCCGCCTATATTTACTAATCTAAGGCGCTCCTCGCACTTAAAAACACGCCAGCGGTCTCTGCTAAATGCTTCAGCAAAAGCACCAAACTCCGCGCCTAATGTTATAGGCACGGCATCTTGCATTTGAGTGCGGCCAATTTTAACTATGCTGCTAAACTCTTTTTCTTTTTTTTGAAGTTCACCCTGCAAAGAGGCAATTTCACTACTCAATTCTCTTATGCAGTTTATTGCCGCAATTTTTAATGCAGTTGGAAAAACATCGTTTGTTGACTGATGCATATTTACGGTTTCAATTGGGTCTATTATTTTATAACTGCCTTTTTTTTCACCAAGCAGTTCAAGCGCGCGATTTGCAATAACTTCATTCATGTTCATATTTATAGAAGTACCCGCACCACCTTGCAAGGCATCAAGAATGAATGCGTAATTCAAAGTCCCATTTATTATTTCATCACAGGCAGTTAAAATAGCTTGTGCTTTTTTTTCTTCAATATAGCCAAGTTTAAAGTTTGAAAGCATACACGCTTTTTTAACAAGTGCCAATGCGCTAATTAATCTGGGTGATATTTTATAACCGCTTAAGTTGAAATTAGCTAATGCCCTCTGGGTATGTATGCCCCAAAGTGCGCTTTCATCAATTTCCATTTCACCAAGTAAATCTTTTTCTATGCGTTTAGCCATTTTTATACCTTTTTATACTTTACTGAGAGCCGATTTAACGGAAACATTTTCAATTTGCCCAAGTTTTCCGGTTAACGCTCCGAGTTCATCGTTTGTTGCATCAACAATTAGTGTTATTACACTACAGTGCTTTTCTTTATAAGGTACACCTGTGCGAGCAACAATTAGTTCACCAAACTCACTTAACACATCATTTACAAAATGCGCACTTTTTTGCCTGCTCTCAATAACGATTCCAACAAAACCTAATCTTTTGTTCATAAAGCACTCCTTTAAATTTTTAGCTTCACCATCGCCTCTTTGGCTAACCCGCCTTTAGCGAAGTCAGCCCCCTTGGGCAGACAATGAACGAGCATTTTTATGGAGCTTTCGGCGAGGGCATGTCCTTGAGCGTCGTGGTCAAGGATGTCTAAGCCCGATTTTAACTTGCCATCTCGGGCGAGCAAAACTGGGCAATTCAGTGTCATTGCGAGGGCTTCAGCCCGTGGCAATCTAATAGTTAAGGTGAGATTGCTTCACCCCTTCGGGTTTCGCAATGACAGTAAAAACCAAGATCCCCCGCCAAAGGCGGTGAGGTAGAATAGCCCCGCGACTTAGTCTGAATTTACAATTGTAGACTTGCTCAAAAAAACTAGATTCCCGCTTACTATCCGCGGGAATGACCATCCTTCGCGGAATGCTACGGAATGGCGAACCTTACTACAAAAAATAAAAAGCCCGTCTATGCCAAACTTTAGGCAAAGACGGGTTTTATTAAAAGTTTATAAAATTTTCACAATTGAAATATGAAAATATATTTTAATAAATCCCTTTGGGTCAGAAAAAATCCTTGCCTTAGGATATTATAGTTATGCCAGCTTACTTTCTGTAAATAGGCCTTGCTTTATACTCAGTATGAAATAACTTTTTTGCTTTTTCGCTTAATGGCTTATCAAGAAACTCTTTATAAAGCTGCTGAACGAAGGGGTTTTGATGCGAACACCTTAGTTCTTTGCTTCTATCATCTTTATATATTCCTTCGGCTCTTTTTGTTCTAAACTCATCGGTTACGCCATAGGGTTGTCCCCCGCCCCCAACACAACCACCAAGGCATGCCATAACTTCAATAAAGTCATATGGCCGTTCTTGATTATTTTTCTTTGCTTCTCTAACTTTATTTAGCACATACTCAACATTACCAAGGCCATGAGCAACAGCAATGCGCACCTTTTTGCCACCAACTTCAACAACACCTTCTTTTACACCTTTAAGACCACGCACTTCATTAAATTCTATTTTTGTTTTTGCATCCGGCCCGCTTAGTATAGCATCCACAGTTCTCAATGCCGCTTCAAGCACACCACCGGTATTTCCAAAAATAACCCCGGCTCCTGCGTAATCACCAAGCATATGGTCCGGTTCTTCATCAGGCAAGTGTTCAAAATCAATACCTGCCTGTTTTATCATTCTTGCAAGCTCACGGGTGGTAAGAACTGTGTCAATGTCTTGATGGCCGGAAGCAAACATATCTGTAGAACGAGTTATTTCGTATTTTTTTGATGTACAAGGCATTATTGAAACCATAGCAATTTTTGCAGGGTCAACCTTTGCTTTTTGCGCATAGTATGTTTTGGCAAGCACGCCAACAATTTGGTGTGGTGATTTACAAGAAGAGAAATTGCCGAGCATATCAGGGAAGAACTTTTCCATATGGTCAACCCACGATGGGCAGCAAGTTGTAATAAGAGGCAGTTCCGATTTACCATGAATGAAGCGTTCAATAAACTCACTACCCTCTTCCATAATTGTAACATCTGCGCCGAAGCTTGTGTCAAACACTGCCTTAAAGCCAAGCCGTCTTAAAAGAGCGTAAATTTTGCCGGTTAGCACAGTACCCGAACCAAGCCCGAATGCTTCGCCAATGGCAACACGCACAGCCGGGGCAATTTGAGCTACACAAAACTTTTCCGGGTCTTGCAAAACCTGCCAAACTTTAGCGGTGTCGTCTTTTTCAACTATTGCCCCGGTTGGACAATGGTTTGAGCATTGACCGCAACGCACACAGGGCGAGTCGGCTAAGCGAATATCGCCGGCAGGAGAAATTCTCGTATCAATGCCTCGTTCTAAAAATGACAATGCCCAAACATTTTGCATATCTTGGCATACTTCAATGCACCTGCCACAAAGAATACATTTTGGCGGCTCAAGCACTATTGTTCCGGTTGAATCATCAATCGGCAAATCACGTAAACTTTTTTGAAATGATTCCTTTCTTATTCCAAAATCCGCAGTTAAGCGCTGCAATTCGCAATCGTTATTTCTGCCACAGGTAAGACAACTGTCTGGGTGCCTGGAAAGTATAAGCTCAAGAACAGTTTTTCTTATTTCAACAATTTCGGGGTCTTGAGTGGTTACATCCATATTTTCTTCAATTGGTGTGCAACAAGCACGAACCATTTTTGAAGAACCTTTAACTTTTACAACACAAATACCGCAAGCAGCAGATGGTGGCAGGTCTGGGTGCTTGCAAAGAGTTGGTATTTTTACAAACACTTTTTTTGCCGCATCTAATATTGTTGTGCCTTGCTCTACTGAAACTTTTTTACCGTTTATAATAGCTTTTATCATATAAAGCCTCTTTATTGTTTTGAAATCGCATCAAATTTGCAAACTTCCATACACTTGCCGCATTTTATACACTTTTCTAAATCAACATAAAAACCTTTTTCCCTGTTACCGCCAATGGCATTTACAGGACAGTTAATAAAACACAAACGGCACCGTTTACACTTGTTTTGCATTATGCTGTAAGTAACCAAACTTTTACATTTGTGTGCCGGGCACATCTTATTAATTATATGCTCTTTATATTCATCTTCAAAATAGTTCAGTGTGGAAAGTACCGGGTTTGGCGCGCTTTGCCCAAGACCGCAGAGTGAAGCCTTTTGCATTGCAACACCTATTCTTTTTAACTTTGCAATATCGTCTATTTTACCCTCGCCATTTGAAATTTTTTGCAATATATTTTGTATTTGGAAGCCGCCAATTCTGCATGGCGCGCACTTGCCGCACGACTCATCAACGCAAAACTGAAGGTAAAATTTTGCAATATCAACCATGCAATCATCTTCGTCCATAACTATCATACCACCGGAACCCATAATAGAACCAAGCTTTACAAGGTTTTCATAACTTACGGGCGTATCAAAAAACTTCTCAGGTATTACTCCGCCTGAAGGCCCGCCGGTTTGAATAGCTTTTATTTTTTTGCCGGAATAACTGCCACCGCAAATATCAAAAACAATTTCCCTCAATGTTGTGCCCATCGGCACTTCTACAAGGCCTGAGTTTTTAACTTTTCCGGTTACCGCAAAAACTTTTGTGCCTTTTGATTCGTTTGTGCCAATGCCTGAAAACCACAAGCCACCCTTTGAAATTACAAAAGCAATAGTTGCAAGTGTTTCAACATTATTAATTACGGTTGGTTTATTCCAAAGGCCTTTAACCGATGGGTATGGCGGCCTTGGGCGTGGGGTTCCCCTTCTTCCTTCTATAGAAGCTATAAGAGCTGTTTCCTCGCCACAAACGAAAGCCCCGGCTCCAAGACGAATTTCTAAATCAAAACTAAAATTAGTTCCAAAAATATTTTTACCCAAATAGCCATTTGCTTTTGCCTGCTCTATGGCCATTTGCACTCTTTCAATAGCAAGCGGATATTCGGCACGAATGTAAACAAAACCCTTTGAAGCACCAATGGTAAAACCACCAATTATCATGCCTTCAATAACTGCATGCGGGTCGCCCTCAAGAACACTTCTGTCCATATACGCACCCGGGTCGCCTTCATCACCATTGCATATAATATATTTTTGATCCGACTCTATTTCTCTTGCAAACTCCCATTTTTTCCATGTGGGATAGCCTGCACCGCCTCTGCCACGCAAGCCAGCAGTTTTAAGCTCTTCAATTACCTGTTTTGGAGTGGAAGCTTTTACCACTTTGCCAAGTGCTTCATAACCGCCATTTGCAATATACTCTTCAATGCTTTCAGGGTTAATAACACCGCAATTTTTAAGCACAAGGCGTAACTGCTTTGGTTCATCTTTATAAAGCAAGTCATTTATAATCTTGCTTTGTTTTATTGTAATTTCAATTATTTTTTTGACATCGTCTTCAGTAATATTCGCATACACAATATTATCAGGGAAAACCTTTGCTATAACACCCTTGTTATAAATGCCTGCATCGGCAATGCGTAAAACCTGAACATCTTCTTGCAAGTTATCTTGTCGCAATAGGTCTAAAAATTTGGTGTAAATATCGCGTGTTTTATCTATTTGTTTATTGGCACTGGTATCTTTTAGAAATATAAATTTTTTATCCATTGTAATTACCTTTTTGCCCGAAGGTCGTAAATATTGTCGTTAACAAGCATCTTGCCGCAAACATGTTTGTCTATTATTTTAACAACGATTTCTTTATCAACTTTTCCGTAAATAACGCTTGGCATACCGCTAATGCTAACTTCAATGTTTGGCTCGCAGTAGCACATACCAAGGCAGCCGCATTTTTTTATTTCAATTTGCAAGTTTCTTTTTTTTACTTCTTCAAGCAAAGTTGCGTAAACTTCATCTGCTTTTGCAGCTATGCCACAGGTGCTCATACCAACTTTTATCCAATCTCCTTTTGGGGTAGTTAGAGCTTTTTCGTTTTTAACCATTTTACTGCTCCTCGTTGTATTTAGAGAGAATTTCCGTAATTTCGTTCTTTTTTACTTTGCCATATACATGCCCATCTATCATCATTACAGGTGCAAGGCCGCAACAGCCAAGACAGCGCACTATATCCAATGTAAACATACCATCTTTTGTTGTCTCACCCTCTTCAATTTGAAGTACGGTTTTTACTTCATCAAAAATTTGCGACGCACCTCTTAAGTAACATGCTGTGCCCATACAAACAGATATTTTATGTTTACCCGGCGCTTCAAGTTTAAAGTAATTGTAAAAAGTTATAACTTCGTAAATTCTTGCAAGAGGAATGTTTAAAAGTGAGGATATATAAAGTGATACACTCCTTGGCACATAACCATAATGATCTTGAATTTCATGCAAAATCATAATTAGGTTTCCATCTTTGCCCCTCCACCGTTTAATTATGGGCTCGATGGTGCTTATTAAATTGCTCTCCATTTTATTACTCCAAAAATAGAATCAAATACTTTGTGATTTATTTCACAATGTTTAGAACAACAAAATAAAAATAACTATATACTTAATAAAATAAATGTTTGCTTAAAAAACAGGATTGTTTTGCGACGCTGCAAGACAACTCTTAAAATGCAACGCAATTATAATAAAAATTCTATAAAAAAACAAATGAGTAATTACAACGCTCAATTTTGAAATTCTTATGACTTTTTTTACATCAAACCAGGTATTTTCATACCACCAGTAATTTTTTTACCCTCTTGCGCCATTAACTCCTGCGCTTTTTTGCTCGCCTGCTGAACTGCTGAAAGCACACTTCTCTCAATTTTTTCAATCGATGCACCTGTTAACTCCGGTAAAAGTTTTATCTCAGTAAACTCGCCCTTGCCATTGGCTTTTACCCTGACAGAACTTGTTTCCACTTCAACAACCTGCGACTTTAAATTTTTTTCCATCTCGGCAAGCTTGCTTCTCATTGCCATTGCTTCTTTTGCCATTTTAAACATATCCATAGGTGCCACCTCCGTTATTTTCCGTTCAATTTATGAGCGTCTTCAATTGCTTTTTTTACTTGTGATAAAATTTCCGGTGAAAAAGAAACCCCTTTTTTCGGTAAAAGCTCACCATTTTTTTTATAAAAAACTCTGATATGACAAATAATATTTTTTTTATATAAACTTGAGTAAACTCTTAATTTTTCTTCATTTGCAATTGGCGTTTCAGCAGACATTTCTTTACCCTTTTCACTCTCAATGTTAGACAGTGAAGAAAGTATAAACGGGACATCTTTCATTGAAAGCCAAAGACCCTTTTTTGTTGGCTTTGGCTCAGCTTCATTTGGAAATTGAAAATATGTTCTAAAATCAATTTTATTGTTTTTTAATACTGATACCCTTATTTCTTCAAGGGTATTTTTTTGAATTTTGCCAACCATCGTGGAGTTCATGAAAATTGTGTTGTTTGGGGCAAAACTTCTGCGCATAAATCGCCTATCCTATTCTTTTTTTCTATAAACAATTATAAAAACAACTACGGCGCTAAAAAGAATTAAGTTAACAATAGTAAATGTTTTCCAAATCACATCTTTTGAGTGAAGGGCAGAGTGAAACATTATTAAAAGGCAAACCCACACACCAACTGCCCAAAGCAAACTTATATCGGCAGAAGATTTTCTTTTTACAATTCGCATTATAAGCGGCAAGTTAAATAACGGCAAAGCAACTGCCGCAACAATAGCCAATTTATCTAAATAATTAAATAACTCAACCAATTAATTCCCCTTAGTTTCTAAAGCAACATTTCTGTAATAAACCAAAATATCAGTTAAAACCATCAGGCAGTTAAAAATGTAGAGGTAAATAACAATATCGTGATTATAAAGAATTTTATGAGTTATACCCGCGGCATAACCAACAACCACAATGTATAGAAAAATTAAACTTTTTCCACCTATCTGCCTTGACTTATATGACTTGTAAATAGAAAAAGGCCACGCGGCCCCGAAGCATAAAAGCATTATTACTTCAAATATACTCATACTTTAAGGTTCTTTTTATACACTAATTACAAATTTTTTAATTAATTTATTATTTTTGACCTGGATACTTTTCTAATTCATCTTTTACAACAACAAGTTCAACGCATGCTAACTTTAAATACTCTCTTGAAAGCGCAGCAGCATGATACCTTTTTTCGCACACAACGCGTTTTATGCCGGCGTTTATTATCATTTTTGCACAAGTTAAACAGGGCTCAAACTTTACATAAATTGTTGCGCCGTTTGTTGAGACACCGTGCAATGCCGCTTGCACGATTGCGTTTTGCTCGGCATGGGCCGTTCTAATACAGTGCCTTGATATTAAACCATCGGTATTTATAACATCACTCATTAAATGGCCCACCTCATCGCAATGAGGTAAACCCTTTGGCGAGCCAACATAACCGGTTGCTATTATTCTTTTCTCTTTTACAATTACCGCCCCAGCTCTGCCCCTGTCGCAAGTTCCGCGACTGCCAACCACTCGGGCTATTTCCATAAAATACTCATCCCAATTGGGGCGTTTATAAACCTGTATTTCCTTTTTTAGCTTATTTAATAAATTATCAATTTTCGCTTTCAAACTCACAAGCGTTCCGGCGTTTTGTATGTTAATATCTGCCATGGCAGCGCATTTTTGCAACTGTTGGCCCGAACCTGTTCTTTTTGACTCTAAATTTTCAAAAGTTACAAACTGCGCGAAAGTTTTAGGGTCGCCAATCCTTTTTCTTTTTTGCATTCTTTCAAACCTAAGTTTGGAAGGCGCATCAACAAATATTAAACGGAAATTAGATTTTTTCTTAAGTTCTGCTATTTCGGCGGGATGCCTTATAGATGTGATTATATAATCCTTACTGCAGGCAATTTCGGTAAGCGCTTTTTCTGCCAGGTAACCATCGCCTTTTTCTTGGCGAATTCTTGTGCCGTTCTTAATTAAATTCTCTCTTGTTGGTTTGATACCAGCTTTTTGCAATTCCTGACGGATTATGTCAGAAAGTGAGATGTGGCTAAAACCCTTTTTATTTACAAGGTAATCGGCAACCGTATCTTTACCAGAACAATATGAACCTGTTAAACCTATAATCATAGCGGCAATTTTATACGAAACGCCTTTGAAAGTCAAACTTTACAAATGCTTACGCTTGTAATTTTTGACATACTTTGCAACAGGAATTCAAATTCCCGTTGCAAAAGCTGGGTTAATATAATGTTCCTGCTTTGAAAACAAAATAAATGCCAGCCGCGATAATAAGAAATGCCAGTGCTTTTTTAATTAAAACCATCCACCCGCCAGATTTTGGCAAAGCGCTCAACGCCCCCGCAAAAAAACCAAGTATAAGCAATATTGTGTTTAGTCCAAGTGCAAATGTGAGCATTAAAAGCCCGCCGCTTATAACAGCTTTCTTTGCCGCAACAAACACAAGCAAACCGGCAAGCACGGGTGCCGTACATGGTGATGCCACAAGCCCTGAGGTCATACCAAATAAAAAAGCTCCAAAAAAGTTTGACGAGTTATTGCTTTTTCTGGGGTTAAACGATGGCATTGGCAACACATACCAATCCATCATATTGCCGCCAAGGGCAAGAAGCAAAACACCAAAACCTAAGTAAACAAATGGGTTTACGCTTAATGCGCCAAACATACTGCCGCTTAATGCCGCTATCATACCAAGCGACGCATAAACCAAAGAAAGGCCTGAAACATACGAAAGTGCGGCAAGCAACTTTTGCCTCGTACTTCCTTTTTGAGAGCCCAAAAAGCCAACCACAATCGGTATTATAGGGTAAACGCAAGGAGTTAGCGAAGTTAGCACACCAGCGCCATAAACCGCGAGATATGTAAAGCTGTTTATATTTTCAAAACTGATATTCATATTATCACCTCTTTTATTAATTAACGCTCAACTGCTATTTTAATTATTTTTTTACCTAAATTGGAATTTATTAAGGCAATATAAACTCCGCTTGCGACATATTCCCCGTTTGAATTTTTGCCATTCCATATAGCACTACCGGTGTTTGCAACATAAGACACTTCTCTTACAAGCTCACCATTTATGGTGTATATTTTTATACTGGCATTTTGTGGCACTTTATCAAATGTTAAACCTTTTAAATGCACCTTCGGATAATACGGATTTGGAAATACTCTTATTTCCGATAAGTTCTGTGCTGGTGAAATTTGAACAAGTGCAAAATTTGAGAGATGGTCAACACTTGAAACTACTTGATTTGAATCTAATCGTAATGTACTTGGCAATACTATCCACTGAAAAAGAGATTGATCATACCGAGCAAGCGTTAACTGACTTTTGTTGCCGTCAATAACATCGCTTAAAAAGTAATTTACCGTAATAATTATAGGTTTTTGCGGTTGTAAGTTTTTATCGTTTGTAATGCCAAAACCAACTGCAATTATTTTTAACGCCTGCTCATACGACTGCGCCGCAGCGGCAGTTGATATTGTAAGGTTAACATCCTGGCTGAATGTACCGGCAGGTATGTTAAGAACTATGTCACCCCTTTCGGCATAAAGCGTAATTGTATTTGCAATGGTTCTATCTATAAATGCGGTTTTTATAGTTTGCGCGGCACCCGTAAAAACCCTAAGTTTTTCTGAAACACTACTCCAGTTAAATGCCTTGTCGGCAACTTTTATTAAAAAATAATAAGTTGTAAAGTCCAAAAGGCCGCTTAGCGTTTTTGTTTGCACTTGGTTTGCAACGGCGTTGGTTGACCAAACAACATCAAAGTCAAGGTAGTTTGCCGGAGCACTTTCCCAAGTGTCTGCGCTATTAGTTGAAAATCTTATTTCATAAATTCCGTCTTCTATGTTTGTATTGTAGTCATTATCACCTGATGCAAGCCAACGCAACTGCAAACTTTCCAAACCCGCATTTTGCGGTTTCATTGTTTTTATGTATTCAAACTCGCGGATTTTGCCAGGCAATGTGCTGTCTTGTGTAAAACCAAGTGAGCTAAGCCCATTTTGAATGTAACTTATTGCAGAAAAAGTGTTTTTTACAAACCCTGAGCGGTAGTTTTCTATGGCAATCATACCTGCGCCCGATTGTATGCCAATAACATCTGGGTCGCGCCACATACCTGAAACATTGAACTTTGAATGTTTAGAGGAATCTTTGTTGTATGAATCGCAAAAACCGTAAGTGCCCCAGAGTAATGAAGCATAGTTTGTGTTTAGATATTTTATTGCATCTATCACGCTTGATGGCAGTTCTGTTATTGCGGCAAGCAGGTTGCTTATGGCTATTGTGCCATCCTCATTTTCACCAATACCATAACCGGTGTAACCACCATTTGGGTCATCGGTTGCACCAATTCCCCAGCTGTTTTTGCCATAAGTTGAGTATTTAGCTCTGTTGTCATAAGTATAACGGTGGTTATGCAATGTTGCTTTATAGTTATTTGCCGCAATACACATATAATTGTCGCGCATTCCTGAAAATTTTACAAATAAACCAGGGTACTGGTGTGTGAAAAGTGGACCTGTAAAAACATAAGATAAACCTCTGTAAGTTATTTGCGTACGCGATAAACCACTCCAACCATTTGTGTCGGTAAGTGGATATGTGGGCGAGCCCATAGCAAGTATGTAGGCAAATATACCCTCACTGTATCCTGCTATATCACCTTGACCTGCAAAGCCGGTCTCGGGCTGCCATGCCCACTTTAAGTAACTACCCCCGTTGCGCATCCAGTTCCAGTTAATTCTTTTATATATTGTATCCGCCTTATTCCAAAGTGTGCTTGAACCGTCTATATTTAAAAAATACTGCCCAGCAAATAGCGCGCCGGCAATAAAAAAAGCTGTATCTATTGTTGAAAGTTCGGAACCACTTGAGCTTCTGGAACCATCGGCTTTTGTGAAATGATAAAAAAATCCATTGTGGTGCACAAGCCCACCTGTGAGAGCTGTGCCGGAACTTTCCGGTGCGGCAAGATAATGAGTTAAAATATTATTTACTCTATCGTATGCCTGCTGTTTTGTTATCAAACCGCGACTGTGACCAATACATGCCGCAACCATGCCAAAACCGGATGCGATTGCGGTGTATACTAGGTCGTCAACTGGATAATCGGTTTCAAAATTTCTGGCCCTATCTTGAATTGAGTATCCACCTGAGTTTATTTCGTTATTGAAGTAATTAAATATGTGTTTTTCAATTGAGGCAAGAATAGCATCATCAGATGAAGTATCTAACGCATCGGCATATAGCGGCATGAAAAATGCAAGCGCAATTAGCGTAATTGATAATAATTTAAAAAAAATTTCAACCCGTATTTTGCAATAGGTTTGAGAACCGAAGCGAAAGAGACGGAGGCATTTTTGACGCAAAAATTGCAGCGAATGGTTATTCCATTCGCAAGGTTTTTGCGAAAGAAAATGTCCCATATCTTTCGATGAATTCCAAATCCTATTGTAAAATCCGGGTTTAATCATAATTTTCTTTTAAAACATAAAATTTGACGAAATACTTAAGCGGTGCGTATCACCTAAATCTCCCATTGGTAAAAAGGTATAGTCAAATGTAAAACCATCGTAAGTAATGCCAAAACCAACACTTATACCACTTATGCCAGAAACATCTTTTGTTGTTGTATTTAAGCCAGCCCGGCAAGCTATGGAAAGCAAATCATCAAAAGAATAACTATATTGTCCACCAACGGCGAGGTTTGGATCCGAGTCAAAAGGAATATTAACATCTGACACTAAAAACCACTCTTGGTCAATTTTATAAGCAATACCAGTTTTTATATTTAGCGGCAGTTGGCTTTCTTCAGATAAAAACTTCATAGATGTACCAACATCTTGCAAAACAAGCCCGGCCGAAATGTTTTCATATTCCACCTTGGCACCAATGTCTGTGGCAAATGCATCAGCTGTATGTTTAATAGTTGATGTTATATATTTTAAGTTTGCCCCAAGAGAAATTTTGGCAAATTCAAATAGTTCTTCTTCAACGCAAATACTTTCCATTTCTCTTGCATAGGATATTGTTAGCGCTGTATCGGATGGAAAAAAGTTAGATGTTTTATTACCAAACTCATCCATACCAATAATTTGGCCATACGAAAAGTACTGCGCGGCAAAACCAAAGCTTCCAATGCCGTCAAAGCTGTGCGCCAAAGAAAACCAATCGTAAGACATATCGCCAAACCAGATTGCATGAGAGAACGCAAAGTGACCATAGCTCATTGCGCTGATACCCGCGGGGTTCCAATAAATTGCGGTTGAATCATTAGCCATGGCACAATAAGCCCCGCCAAGCGAAGCAGCTTTGGCATCTGCCCCCATTTTTAAAAACTGCGCGGTCGCAGTTCCCGCGCTGAAGGCAAGCTCGTGTACAAATGTTACAAGGAGAAGAGCAATTATTATTGTTAGTTTCATGGTATTTTTACACAAATACTATAAATACCTAATACAAATGTTGTCTGATTATAACAAAAGCTTTAACTTAAACAAAACAGAGGGGGCTGGAAAAAAATCCAACCCCCTCTGAAATCTTTAAAACTTACAAATCTATAATTATTTTTTCTGTTCAACCACTGGTTTTTCCTGGGTTTTGACTTTCATTTTTTCAACTGCATTGCGCATATCAGCATCTGAAAGCTCAACAAGTTTAGCTTTCTGTTCTGCGCTTAAAACTGCCACTATCTTATTTGCTTCAGTCATACGCATATCTATTAACTGTTTTGAAACATCTGCAAATTCAGATTGTGCTTTTATCTTTACAGCGATATCGGTGCTTTTGGTTACTAAATTAAGCTCTTCTCTTTTTGACTTAGAATCAGTCATAAAAGCTTGCATAGATTCTCTTGACTGCTTTTGAATTGCTTTTATCTTTTCTTGTTGTTTATCACTCAATCCAATTTCTTTTGAAAAACGAATAGCATTCCTTGTGGACATCTTTGACATAACATCTGTTTTTTTCGCATCCTGATTTACAACATCCGCGCAAATACCGCTACCAATAGCAACAACACTTATAACAAAAACTGCCAAGACCAATTTAACCAAATCTTTATTAAACATAAATTATCTCCTTGTCTTTTTATTTTACTTTTCTACGCTTTTGGCATTTTATTACGATTTTAATGCATTGTCAACAACAGCATTTTTCTATCGTCAAAGTTTCACATCTATCTTATTGACCAAATTTTTACCAAATTGTCGGCACCGCCTGTTGCGATATCTTTGCAATCTGGAGAAAAAACAACAGCTATTGCCGCTCCTTTATGAGCCAAGAGCGTTTGAAAACAATTTAGAGATTTTGTGTCCCATATTTTAACCGTTCCATCCTTTCCGGCCGTTGCTAAGTATGCACCATCTGGAGAAAATGCCACAGAAAAAACACCATCCTGTTTTGTTTCAATCTTATTCTTAAGCACAAAATTTTCAGTTTCCCAAAACTTTACAGTTCCATCAAAACTGCCGCTTGCCATTATGGTGCCATCCGGAGAAAATGCCAAAGACCAAATTTGACTAGTATGTGCCAGGATAATTGTTTTTTGCTGGCAAAGTCCTGTTTGCCAAACCCTTATAGTACCATCTGAACCTGCACCTACAATATACCTGCCGTCCAGCGTGAAACCGGCATCGTTTGTGGTATCGGCAAAGCCGCTAAGGTTCGCTACTATCTCACCTGTGTCAGCATTGTAAACTTTTACACACCTATCCCATCCTGCAGAGCAAATTAACTTATTGTCATTTGAAAAACCGGCAGACTCAAATCTGCCCGCATTGTTAAATATGCTTTGTTTACACAACCAGTCGTCAACAGACCATAGCTTAATTGTCTGGTCATAACCTGCTGAAAGTATTTTTGCGCTATCCGTTGAAAACACCACAGAAGTCACATAGTTTGCATGGCCATTTAAAACCGCAACACAATCAGCCGATGAGCTTGACCAAACCATAAGAGTTTTATCTTCAGAAGCGGATGCCAAATACTTGCCATCTGGCGAAAAAGCCAAAGATACAACCCTGTTTGTATGCCCATTTAACGTACCAACATACTCATAGTTCGCACATAAAACTATGGCATTAAAAACAAAAATCGCAATAAAAATCAAAAATATCTTTTTCATTTTTTCACTTAACCTTCTTTATTTTTATAAACCGCGACAGGAAAATCAAAAGAACCAATCAGTGTTTCAATTTTTACAAAACCTTCAAAGCGATAATCAACCTTCCCATTTTTTACAAGTGACTGCGCTGCACTTGAAATAGCCCAGTAAGGAATTTCAACCTTACCAATTAGTTTTGTTGACTCTGATGGTTTAATGTCAAACTTTGGAAACACTGCTTTTGCTATTTTACTGTTGTTAACATACATATCAAGAGAAAGTGAGTTTGCTCCTGCATCAAATAAGTTTGGGTTTTGAGCTTTCAACTCAACTGCAAGTATAAACCCAGTTAAAGAAATTGAGGCAACCTTTACACTTTCAAGCTCAAACTCACAGTTACGCACGGCAATATGTTTTTGTATTGTCGCACAACCAACAAGAGAAAAAAGCACGACAATAAATAGTGATTTTACAACACTTTTTACATAAAAATTATAGGAATTTACAAATCTTATTCCCATATTAAGCCGTTAAATCTTATTTCTGTTGTCTTTGAATTTATATCGTTTATAATTAGTCCTCGTTCAAATAACATTTGCAATCTGAATGCGATTGTACAAAATAGAAAGAATTTTACAAAATATATTTTTAACAGAAAAAGAGGCAAAAATGCTATAATGCGCCAATCATGGATAACGGTGACAGTAAAAACAAAGGCCCATTTAGCCTGATTGGACGTATGTTTAGCTTTATAATTGGCAAAGCCCATAATCCCTACGACCCCAAAATATTCCACAACATAGCTTTAGTCGCATTTTTGGCATGGGTTGGCTTTGGCTCTGACGGTATTACATCATCTTGCTACGGACCGCAAGAAGCATTTTTCGCACTTGGAGCACACACACATTTAAGCATTTTTGTGGCTCTGGCAACCGCTATTACCATTTTCTTAATAAGTGCAAGTTACTCGCAGGTTATTGAAGCCTTCCCCTACGGCGGCGGCGGTTACTTAGTTGCAAGCAAACTACTTTCCCCAAATACCGGAATGATTTCCGGCTGCGCGCTTATTATTGATTATGTACTAACAATAACCGTGTCGGTCGCAAGCGGCGCGGATGCAATTTTTAGTTTTTTACCGCAAAGTTTTCATATTTACAAACTTGAGTTTGCAATGCTTGCCCTAATTTGCCTGATAATTTTTAACCTACGCGGCGCAAAAGAATCGGTTAAACCACTTATTCCTATATTTCTTGTTTTTATTGCAACTCATGTTTTTGTAATCATATACTCCCTAATCTCAAACGCGAATGCTTTTCCCGCGCTTTATGAAACTACTAAAACCGATGTTGCCACATCTTATTCGCAGATAGGCCTTTTTGGGATATTTTTTATTATTATGCGCGCATATAGTATGGGTGCAGGTACTTTTACAGGCATTGAGGCCGTAAGCAATGGTATGCCACTTATTAGGGAACCAAAAGTTAAGAACGCTAAAAAAGCAATGGTTTATATGTCACTTTCACTTGCTTTTATGGTTGTTGGGCTTATGCTTACATACCTGTTTTATAATGTTCAGCCAGAATTTGGCAAAACCTACAATGCCATTGCTTTTGAACATTTAACGGCAAGCTGGGGTGCAGGCGGGAAGCTATTTGTACTGATAACACTTTTTTCAGAAGCCGCACTGCTCTTTGTTGCCGCGCAAACCGGCTTTTTGGGTGGCCCAAGGGTGCTTGCTAACATGGCACTTGACCGCTGGTTTCCCACCCGTTTTACCGCGCTTAGCGACAGGTTTGTAAACAAAAACGGCGTGCTTATTATGGGAATTGCGGCTCTTGCAATTATGCTTCTTGCCCAGGGTTCTGTTAAATTTTTAGTGGTGCTTTATAGTATAAATGTTTTTATTACATTTACGCTTACGCAATTAGGAATGGTTAAGCATTGGTGGATAGAAAGAAAAAAACAGCCGCGTTGGAAAAAGAAAATATTAATTAACGGGCTTGGGCTTTTGCTTACCTCAACTATTCTCATTGTAATGCTTATAATCAAATTTTACGATGGCGGTTGGATTACACTTTTGGTAACCGGCGCTCTTGTGATTTTTGCTTTTACTATAAAAACTCATTACTTTAAAACCGCGAAACTTTTACACCGGCTAAACACACTCATTACTGCCGCAAACATAAACTCAATAACAGACAAAAATGATGATGGGCTTATAGAAAACCCTAAAAGCGAATTTGACCCTAACGCAAAAACAGCAATTTTGCTTGTTAACGGTTATAACGGGCTTGGCTTGCACACACTTTTTGGCGTTATACGACTTTTTGATAACAGCTTTAAAAACTTTATTTTTGTTCAGGTTGGTATAATAAATTCCGGAAACTACAAAGGCGCGCAAGAAGTTGATAATTTGGAAATAAAGATAAAAGAAGACATTAACCACTATGTAAACTACATTCGCAAAAGCGGCCGCCATGCCGATGGTATAGCTTTGATTGGCACAGATGTATTAGACGAAATTGAACAACTTGCCCCAAGAATTATGGAGAAATTTCCAAACGCGGTTTTCTTTGGCGGTCAGTTAGTTTTCCCTGAAGATACATTTATTACCCGCTGGCTGCATAACTACACGGTTTTTGCCTTACAGAGAAAGTTCTACTCAAAAGGCATACCTTTCATACTTCTTCCTATTAGAGTTTAGCTTAAATTCAATTAGGGTTTACTGCTAACATCCCAGTCAGAAAAATCCGTTATTCCAGCTTTCACATATACATGTCATTGCCCAGTTTGAGCAAGCAATCTAATCATATATTTAGTTTAAGTTGCGGGTCTTTCCTGCCCCTGCCCGCCAAAAGTTAATAGTTTTAAAAACAAAAATGTCTTGCGTAAATTTACGCAAGACATTTTTTATTATTAATAAAGGTTAATTCTTTTTGGCAATTAATACAAATTCGTTATACTTAAAAAACTTTCCAACAAACTTAATAAACGAAAATGAAATGAATCTCCACCCAGTCCCGCCTTAGCGGGAGGCGAAATTATCAAGTTAAAAGATCTTTTTATTTCTTTATAAGTTCGTAAACCAAAGTTTTGGTAGTTAAATCTGTCACTTGCTTCGGGCCAAAGTATTGTATTGGGCCAGGGAACAAATAACTTTCTGTATTTGCCCAAACCTGGCGCATTTTTTCAAACGCCTTAAATGGTTTGTCATTTAAATCTACCAGTGCTTTTTGAATAACTGGTTTTTCTTTGCCTTTCCTGCGTTCAATGTTCATCATCATTGTTAATGGCACACCACCGCACTCCCAGTTTTCAGGATTTCTAAGCAGCTTTTTTACAGATGATATATAGCCGGTAAATGAGTTTAACGCAAGCACCGCGGCCGTATATCCAAGAGCATAAGTGTAATTTGCATCAAAGTTTGATGGAGCACCGCAACGGCCTTCGTATCCAAAAAAATGCGTGATAGCGCCAAATTTACCTTTGTATTGCCCATCAATTTTCATTTTAGAAAGTTTTGATTTCACCATATCTACAAGAAGCTTTTCAGTTTCTATTTGAGAAACCTGCACATTACCATGCGGGTCGCGGTCAAGCATAAGCTGAAACGCAATCGCACTTGGCAACGACCGCATAAGAGCGGCGAGCTTTGATGGCAATTTATCGCAAACAAGCTGTTTTTTGGCTTCAAGTCCATTAATAACTAAAAGTTCAGCTTCATTTTCCGCTAAAACATCGTTAAGCGTACCTATAAGTTCTTTCATTTCAGGTATAAACTCAATTAAACCTTCTGGCACCAAAATTACACCAAAGTTTTTACCTGTGCCAGCACGAACTGCAACTATGGAGCAAATTGAGTCAACAACTTGAGCAAGTGTTAACTTTCTCTCAAGCACTTCTTCGCCAATTAGCACAATGTTTGGTTGTGTTTTAAAACCAACTTCTAAAGTAATGTGAGAAGCACTTCTGCCCATAAGTCGCACAAAATGCCAGTATTTTTGGGCCGAGTTTACATCACGGCATATATTGCCGACTACTTCTGAGTAAATTTTTGTCGCGGTGTCAAAACCAAACGATGTTTCTATATGCTCGTTTTTAAGGTCGCCATCTATTGTTTTTGGCACGCCGATAACACTTACGGGCGCATTTTGGTTCTTAAAATATTCGGCAAGTAGAGCGGCATTTGTGTTTGAATCATCGCCGCCGACAACCACCAAAGCATTGAATTTATTATCCACCAATTTTTTTTTGGTAAGGGCAAATTGTTCAGGCGTTTCTATTTTTGTACGCCCCGACTGTATAATGTCAAAACCACCCGTGTTGCGGTACTTATCCATTAACTGAGCGGTTATTTCTTTGCATTTATTTTCCAATATTCCGGAAGGCCCGCCCAGAAAGCCAATAAGTTTATTTTTAGGATTGGTTTTTTTTAGCGCATCAAAAAGCCCGGCAATAACATTATGCCCGCCTGGTGCCTGCCCGCCAGAAAGAACAACACCAACCTTAAGGGGTTTTTTTGCTATGGCGCTGTTTTTGCCTTTAACAAAAGAAACAACTGGCAAACCATAAGTATTACCAAATAGTTTTTTAACGTTTTCCTGATTGGAAATGCTCTGTGTTGGTTTGCCCGTTTTAGCAACAAGTGCCGCGGGGCCACTTTTTAGTATTATTGGCAAAACTGGTTTAAATTTTGACCTTTCAACTTGTAATTCAGACAAATTCTTCTGTTGCATATCTGCTCCCCTTTATTTTATAAATCATAATAGTCTGTCACGAAACTCTTTTTCCGTCCAGGATTGCAAAGTTCAAAATATTTTTGCCCTCAACCACATCCAACGATACTTTTACATCACCCTCACCTGCCCTTCGGGCTTCCTCTCCCCTCGAGGGAGAGGATTGAGGTGAGGGGGCATTTTGCGACCGGCCAATAAACCATAAATGTGCGTTAATCCGTGACTATTATACAATTTTTTTTGTTTTCGCACAGCAACTTTGTGCGCTCAAGTGCCTGTAAAACATTAGCATACTGGAGGATTATTTATTTGCTTGTAGCAAAAAAAACTCTATTTACCGGCTTTCATATAGCTCAATAAAGCCGCGATAATTTCCGCCGGTTTCGGCGGGCAGCCGGGAATATGCAACAATACCGGCAGTATTTTATTTATCCCGCCCAGAGTGTAATACGAACCCTTGAACGCTCCACCGTCTAAAGCACAATCACCGAGGGTTATCACCATTTTGGGTCCGGGCATAGCGTCATATGTTTTTTTAAGAGCAATTTTCATATTCTTTGACAACGGCCCGGTCACAAGAAGCGCGTCAGCATGCCTTGGCGAAGCTACAAAATCTATTGCAAACCTTTGAATGTCGTAGATCGGGTTGGTGGCCGCGATTATCTCGGACTCGCAACCGAAGCATGAGCCGGTATCAACTTCGCGGATATGTAAAGACCTGGAAAATTTTTTTATGATAAGTTGTTTCAGTTCGTTTCCCGGCCCTTCAATTTCAAGCGCACCTGCGGAAATTGTTTTAAAACACGATGAGTTGATGGTAACAAGCCCTTTCTTAAGTCTGTTTTTAAATATTTTCATAGGTCGTTCCCTGAATATGAAAGATTGAAACTTTTATTTATCAGCGGAAAATCAGGTATTATATTCCCGGGAAGCGCATAGGCAAGGCCTTGCCAATTATTAAATGAAGAATCAACTATCTTGCATCTTTCAATTATTCCTTCGGAATTTAGCCTTACCCAGTAAATCACGGGGCCTCTCCATCCTTCCACATACCCGAGAGCGAAACTCTGTTTTATTTCGGTTATTTCCACCCTGTAAGCATCTCCCTCTTTAAGCATAGCGGCGAATTGTTTTACCAAATTTGCCGATTCTTCAAACTCTTTTATCCTGATACTAAGGCGGGCAAGGACATCGCCAGAAACCTCTTTAGCGATATTGAATTTTACTTTGCGGTATACTCCAGAAAAATCCTTGCGGAGGTCTAGATCTATTCCTGAAGCTCTGGCAGCGAGCCCCGAAACCCCGAGATCTTCGGCGACTTTTCTTCCGAGAACACCGGTAGAATCAACCCTGTCCATGAACGAAGCATTGGACAAAAGCATTTCTTTAAGCTCTTTGAAATCTTTCATCACTTCATCCATGCAGCCGGAGACAAATATTGAATCTGCTCCGGAAATGTCTTTGGAAACCCCTCCGGGAACACAGGCGGATCTCAAATACCTGCTACCTGTAAGTTTTTCGTTAACTGTTAAAAGATATTCTTTCATTACCGAAGCGTAAGCGTGGGGAAAACTGTATGCCGCGTCAAGCGCCATGGTACCTATATCTATAATGTGATTATGCATTCTTTCAAGTTCAAGGAAAATGGCGCGCGATAATTCGGCATTCTCTGGGATTATTGTGCCGCATATCTTTTCTGCGGCATTGCACAGCGCAAGGCTGTGAGCGAAAGATGAATCGCCGGTCACGCATTCGGCAAGGCGTACTGCTTCATGTATATTTTTCCCTTCCATCAATTTTTCTACGCCCCTGTGAGTAAACCCGAGCCTTATTTCAAGGTTTATAACGGGTTCTCCTGCAACGCTGAACCTGAAATGCCCAGGCCCGATTATACCTGCGTGTACAGGGCCCACAGGTACTTCAAAAACACCCGAGCCCTCTATTTTTTTGAACTTATAGATCCCGCGTTCACCTTGGCAATCTGAATTTGAATTAAAGTTTTTTCTTAACGGGTAGGCGCCGCGGGGCCAAACTTCATCATGAAGCCTGAGTCGTCTGGTATCGGGATTGCCTACGGGTATAATACCAAACATTTCAAGAATTTCTTTTTCAAATAAGTTCGCGGAAAATATCTCTTTGGCTAACGAAGGAAATTCAGGCGCGGATCTTGCGACCGGCAACCTGACAAACATCCATTTGCCACGCACGGCATCTTCAAAACCGCAATAAAGACGGAAATTCTCCGCGTCTTCGCGGTCATCATCAGCAAAAAATATTTTCACAGGCGAGCCAAGTTCCGCATGAAGCGCAAGGCAGGCTTTAAGAAAATCTTCCTTCCGCGCGTCAAGGTATATAACCCCGTCTTTTTCTTCCGGAACACCGATAAATTTAAATGAACATTTCTGTTCTATTTCTTTTAATCTTATATGAAAGTTCATTTTAGTTTCACCATAATATCGCCGCCGCCGAGTTAAGTATATTTGTAAAGAAAGGCGGCATTGCAACACCGAAGACAACCATTATTAAAACAAGAAAAATAAGACCGGCTTTTACCCCCCGGCTTTCCTTTGCCACCGGAACAGACTCGGGTTTTACGCCGAAAACAACTTTTGAAATATAATAAATAATTGAACCAAAAACCACTGCAAGAGCAACAAGCAGTATAGATGTAGCAGTATAGTTCCCGCGTGAAAAACCAGATATGATAATCATTATTTCACTTATGAAAATTGAAAAAGGCGGAGTACCGGCGATAGCAAAAGCAACTATCATTACAAGCGTGCCCGTAAAAGGCAGCGCCCGGACGACACCACTTATTTTTCTCATATTGTTCGTACCGAATCTTTTTACAATGCTCCCCGCGCAAAAAAACATCGCGGCTTTCGTTACAGCATGGTTGAAAATATGGAACAATGCGCCTACGCAACCGAGCGGTCCGCCAAATCCAAACCCAAGGGCGATAATACCGATATGTTCAATGCTTGAATATGCAAGAAGCCTTTTTATGTCTTTTTGAACAAGCACAAAACCCGCCGCTATGATAAGCGAAACAACGCCAAACCCAATAAGAAGCCCGGCCGTAAATGACGGTTGAACGCTTTTGTTGACTATCAACGCAAAACGCAGTATCACGAAAATAGATGTTTTAATTAGCACGCCGGAAAGCATAGCGCTTATAGGGGCAGGTGCCTGGCTGTGCGCGTCGGGCAGCCATGTGTGCATAGGGGCAAAACCTGCTTTTGTGCCGTATCCAACAATAATGAACAAAAATGCTATTTTTATTATTTTAGGGTCAAAAGTCGCCGCCGCGAGCATCATATCCGTCCAATTAAGGCTACTGACATCGCGAGTGCTTGAAGCGTAATAGAAAAGAATAGTGCCAAAAAGAGCGAATGCCAGCCCTACGAAGCATATTATTATGTACTTCCATGCGGCTTCAACTGATTTTTTTGTGTTGTAGAAACCCACAAGAAAAGCCGATGTAAGAGTTGTCATTTCCACCGCTACCCACATAAAACCCAAGTTATTGAAGATAGTAACACAATACATTGTAAATGTAAAAAGGTTAAACAGGGTATAATACAATCTAGATTTTTTTTCGGATATTTCTCCATCTTCAAGGTCCTTTTGAATGTAGGAGACCGAATAAAGTGACGAGGCAAAGTTTACAACCGATATTGTAAGTATAAAAAAACCACTCAAAGCATCGGCATATATAAAACCAAAAAACGACTGTGAGTGCGCGGCAAGTTCACCGGCAAGAAGAAACGCCATTATAAGCCCGGCAAAGCTGCCCATAGCGTTTATTAAACCTATAGTTTTCTGTTTTTTTATAAATAGCGGTACCACAGACATCAACAACGGTATCGCTAATAATACAAATAGTTCCAAATAGTTACCCTTTCAGCGTGTTTAGTTTACTTAAATTTATATGAGTAAACAGGCTGTTTATCCTATATACGAAAATGCCCAGTATCAATACACAGATGAAAACATCAAAGAATATGGCTATTTCAAAGAAGAACGGCATGTTCCCACATAATGCCACCGCCGCGAGAAATATACCGTTTTCCATCACAAGGAGCCCAACAACCTGTGCAATCGCCTTAAGCCTGAAGACCATAATGAACAGGCCTGTAAGCATTATTGAAAGCGAGACCGCAAGCGCGCTTGCGTCTGCTATGGAGGTTAAACCCATAATCTTTCTTGCAAATATCCATCCCAAATAAGCGAGTATCACAGCGCATACTATTGAAAGCATAGGGTTTATCACGAGACCTAAATGTTCTCCCGCTTTGGTTCTTGTGGCTACATTTTTGAGCATTTTGGGGATAAATACAGCTTTTAGTGTTAATATAAGAAATGCTATCGCATACAAACCAGCCAATCCTGTAGTCACTGCTTCCGAAAAAACAATTACCGCAAGAAACAATGATTGCACGGCAAAAGAATTCACGAGCGGCGTAATTCTTTTTGAAAGCACCATTATGAAAGTCATTAATACAATTAACACCATTATCATATTCATTTTAAAACCCCAGTATGGCAATTATGAAAGTTATCGCTGAAAGCAGAAAACCGAAAAGCAGGAAATCTACAGACCTGAAAAGCCGCATTTTTGCGATTGAAACTTCAAGCAAAGCGACACATGTTCCGACAATAAGAATTTTCAAACAGTAAAACGCAAAACCTGACAAAGGTGCAAAAGGCAGTAAAACATTAGAGACAGCTGGCGGCAAGACAGCATTAACGGCAATTGTCATGAACAATATCTGTTTTATGTGCGCGGCCATATCAATAAGCGCAAGCGAAGGCCCTGAGTATTCAAGCACCATTGCTTCGTGTATCATCGTAAGCTCAAGATGCGTCTCCTGATTATCAATTGGCAACCGGGAAGTTTCGGCAAGCAACACTATGAAAAAAGCTACAGCAGCGACAATTGCTGAAGGCCTTACGAAACTGACAAGGCTTAGAGACGCCATGTTCGTGGTTCCCCCGGCAACTGAAACCGCAAAAATGGCAAGTATCGCCGCCGGCTCAACAAAACTGGATATGAACATCTCTCTTGACGACCCCATGCCCCCAAACGAGCTTCCCGTGTCAAGCCCCGCAAGAGCAAGAAAGAACCGCCCGAGTGCAAGTAGAAATATCACCGCGAGAAAATCGCCCGCGGCCCAAAACGATATTTGAGGCATAAATGCAGGTACAAGCGCAAGAGCCGCCACACTTGAGCTTAAGACAACGTAAGGCGCGATACGGAATATACATGAACTGTTGACCGATATTACTTCGTCTTTAGAGAAAAGCTTTGCGATATTATAATAAGGCTGAAATATACCCGGCCCGACTCGCAGGCGTAAATTATTCTTTATCTTGCGGATAATGCCGCTTAAAAGAGGCGCGATGATTATAAGCACGGATAATTGCAAAGCCGCGTTAAACAGTTTCATATTTATTTACCATAAAAAAACATAAGAACCAGTATTGCCAAAAATATATACGCTATATATAGGTGTATACTCCCGGCTTGAAGTCTTTTTAAGTACCGCGCTGCGCGAAGAGTAATTTCCAATCCCAGTTTGTAAAAATATTTCTTAAAAACATATGTGTTATAAAGCTCGTACCTGAAAGACTTTATGTGGTACTGAGACTCCTTAATCTTTTCTGTTTTTGTATAGGGTTTAAGAAAAAAACTGAACGCTATCCTAAACGGCTTGGAAAATGCCGTGGCCGTATATTCCGTTCTTGAATCAAGTTTGTAATAACCGCAATCCCATGTTAAGCCCGTAGATACTTTTCTCTTGCGCGCAAAGACATAGACAAGAGCGACTGTTATGCCTACGGTTACGACAAGCATCAACAGTATCAGAACCGGTGAAATACCAATTAATCCGTTTGATGATGGTAAAGTTGTAAATTCCTTCAGCGAGAAAACTGGCGGCCAAATGCCGGTTTGGTTTGGTCCCGTGGCAGTAACCGCAATATTTGAAATAATTTTCAGGATAAACGGCGCAGCAAGGCCAAGAACCAGTGTCAGTATCGCCAAGAACGCCATGGATATTTTCATTGAAAATGGCGCTTCTTTAGCTTCCTGTGCGTTCTTGCTTCTTGGCATGGCAAGAAAAGTTATACCGAAAGCTTTAACAAAACACGCCGCGGCAAGCCCTCCGGTAAGAGCAAGAACGGAGGCATATATCCCCATCATTATTCTCGCTCCTGCTGTCGGGCAATTTAGTGCCCCTGCGAAAAAGGACTGAAATACAAGCCATTCGCTGACAAAACCGTTAAACGGAGGTATCGCGGAAATCGCAAGCGCCCCAAAAAGAAAAAATGCCGCCGTCCATGGCATGAATTTTATAAGCCCACCCATTTTTTCCATATCGCGCAATCCCGTCGCTTTGTAAACGCTCCCAGCACAAAGGAACAACAACGACTTAAAAACCGCGTGGTTAATAAGATGATAAAGTCCCGCGCTAAGAGCAAGGACGGCAAGCACGGGCATATTTAGTTTTATAAACACCATCGCGGCCCCTACGCCGAAAAGAATGATACCTATATTTTCTACGCTGTGATAAGCTAAGAGTTTTTTAATATCGTGCTCCATAAGAGCGTATATTACGCCCACAAGACACGAAATAGCCGCAATTAACAGTACAATATTGCCCCACCATAATGAATTGACCCCCAGCACAAAGAAGACAAACCTTACGAGTCCATAAATAGCTATCTTTATCATTACTCCGGACATTACGCTGGAAATATGGCTCGGTGCCTGTGGATGAGCATAAGGAAGCCACAGGTGAAGCGGCACAACACCCGCTTTTGTGCCAAATCCTATAAGAAGGAAAGCGAATATAAGATTTTTTTCACTGGAAGTCATAAGTGCGGCGGCATTTTTGATAGCAGAGAACTCGAAACTGCCTGAGTGCTTATACATTAATATGAAGGCAGCGATTATAAACGCGGTTCCTATATGCGTCATAATAATGTATAGTGCACCCGCATTAACCGATTGTTTTTTTCCCGTGTCAAAAACAACCAGAAAATAGGAGACAAGCGACATTATTTCCCAGAACACCAAGAAAACGAATGCGTTCGCGGTAGTTACAACAGCGGCCATAGAAAACACAAAAGCCGCAAAAAGAAACCAGCCGTAAGTTATCTTTTTTGCGGTATATTCGTTTTTCATGTATCCCACTGCGTACACAGCGGAAGGTAGTGATATCAGGAAAATAACGAAAAGAAAAAACAGGGAAAAAGGATCCAATAAAAGCGAATACTGGGGGTTAAGATAATTCATTTATTTTCATTCTTTTTGATACGATTGTTTAACAGAAGCGGATATATCTGTGGTTCATTCTGCGGATATTCTCTTTCTTCTTTTGATTATTGCCGTTGGATCGCCTTCGTGAGTCAGAATATCAAATGCTTTGCTTTTGAATTATATATTATTTTTAAAATAATTCCCAGCGTGCAACTTAACTATTGTAAAATCCAGGTTCATCACATAACACCGCGTTTTATATTAAAACGCATGGTATCTGGCATATTTTCTTGAGTTTTATAGGCATTAAAAAGCTCATCTAAAAACTTTTTGTTTGGTGCAATATATGTAAGGTCAACTCCGAAATTATTTATTCCGCATTCAATTAACTTTCTTTGAGCGTTTAAAAAACTAATTGGTTTTTTCGGTATTAACAAAGCAAGCCCTGATTCATAAATGGGCAATAATTCTACTATGGTTTTACTTTCCATTTCTTGCGAAGCGTTATAAGAACTGATAACTTCTTGCCCTATGTTTTCTTTTTCTAACATACGCGAACGCACTATAGGGGCGTGACCGTAAATATAAACAACTGTGTTTTTGCCAAGCCCGGGGGCACACATTTTTCTGATATTTAAAAAATCATCTTCCCAAGACGCGGTTATGTTTTTAACACCAACTGTTGATAAAAATGCCGCTGTATAAGCGTTCCATGTATATAAAAATTGCCCTGCGCTAAGAGTGCACTCACTAACTTTGAAGAACCCAAAATGAGAAACATTATTTAACACCCACGAAGTTACACCTAATGCAACTAACGCATCTATCTTTTCCTTAAACACCGGGATATCCCGCTGGGCAATAAATGGCGGCAACTCAAAAGTTATGTTTGAAAGAAATTTACCCGGTATTTTTTCACACCCATGTAGGTTTTCTTTTGTAAGGTAAAAAGCATGTTTCAAATTTTTATTTGCCGCAGGCAAAATATCAAACCACTCTAAATTTGCAAAGCGCACCCAAAGTGTTTGCTCTTTAGCTGTCTCAGCGATGGCCGCCTTATTTTCTTTCCAAACATTTGAAATTAGCGAAGTATATTTTTGCGATATCTCGGAATCTTTAATTTTTCCCCCAGTGTTTTTTTGCGCATAGCTTGCGTATAAACCATTAATTTCTTTTTCTAGATCTTTTTGGTCGCACATAACATCAATCGTTTTGTAAACAGGGTTGCCTACACTAAACTCAGCCGTATCTCTAAACTCAAAAGTATAACGCAAACCATCTTGTGTGAATTCTTTAACCGAGAAAGCAATTGTTGTGTCTTTTTGCGGGTTTGCAACTCTAAGTCGGTCGCCTGCGTTTATTAAGCATTTTTCGCTATCGACTTTAATTTCCAAACCATTTTGTGAAATATTATTTATTTTACCAATTAAATTCCCCATACACTGTGCATCTTTTGGTGCGAATATATTCGTATCGCGGCCGGAAAATAGGCATGTTGTTTTCTCCCTTGCCGTATCTTCCAACAAAATGCTTTTTGCCTCTTTTAGGGCATCTTCAAAACCACTTTTAGGAGCATCAATTAGTATGCGGTATGCCTTAACTGTTTTATAAACATACTCGCTGCTTCTCATACGGCCTTCAATTTTCAATGATGAAATGCCAATTTCTTTTAGTTTGCCAATGTAACTTGCAAGTTCCAAATCCTTGGGTGAAAATAGGTAACCGGTTTGCGTGCCGCTTTTCCACAAACGGCGGCACGGTTGGGTACAGCGCCCCCGGTTTGCGCTTAAACCGCCAATAAAACTTGAGAATAAACACTGCCCCGATATGCAAAAACAAAGCGCTCCGTGCACAAAAACTTCAAGCTCTACGGTTGAATTTTTGGCAATGAGTTTTAACTCTGAAAACGATAATTCACGCGCCAAAACAACTCTTTTAAACCCATGCCCTGCAAGAAAATCCACCCCCATGCTATTATGCACGGCCATTTGGGTGCTGGCATGCATATTAATTTGCGGGAAGTAGTTTTTAATTATGCTTGCAACGCCAAGGTCCTGCACAATAAAACCATCTGGCATAAGCGGCTCAATGCGGGCGATACTTTTTACAACCTCTGCTATCTCTTCGTGCTTAATTAATGTGTTTAAAGCAATATAAACTTTTACCCCTTTTTCTTTGGCGAAGGCAAGCATCACACTCAAATCATACACGCTAAGGCTGGATGCCGACATACGGGCATTAAAACCAGGCATACCAACATAAAGAGCGTTGGCGCCGGCGCGAATTGCGCTAACAAATGCTTCTTTTGAACCAACAGGTGCTAAAAGTTCCATAGTTTTTAAAGAATATCCTTAAATAATATTTGATGTGTAATTATAGCTGTCCAAATTAACTAAATTTCACCCTCACCTTTCATCCTCTCCCCTCGAGGGTAAGTCTTTGGGCCGAGCTCACCGAGCAAGGAAGAGGAAAGAGGAGAGGGGCGGTTCATTTCAAATCTTTAATCGAATATTTCGTTGAAACATGCTGTCTAATTTAGACACATATAATGAGTAATAAACCAAGGGTACGGACATTAATCTGTATCTGTAAGGGCATCTTTAAATTCGGAGGTTGTATGGAAAATTACATCCGAATACTTTTCAATGTAGTGGTTAAGCATCCACTCCGACTCGGCAAAAAATACAATATTCCCGTTTTTGTCATTACCAATACGGTCCGACTTATAATCACAAAATTCTTCAAGCTGTTTTGGGTTTGTTGACGAAAGCCAAAGCGCTTTATAATAATTTAACGGCTCAAAACGACAAGCAGCACCATACTCATTTTCAAGGCGGTATAAAATAACATCAAATTGCAGCTGCCCAACGGTGCCAACTATTTTTTTTCGGCCGTGGTTCATTGTAAAAAGCTGGGCAACACCTTCATCGGTAAGCTGTTTAATACCTTTTTCTAACTGTTTTGCTTTTGTTGAAGTGTTTATAAGTTCTTTAAATATTTCAGGCGAGAAACTTGGTATTCCCTTGAAGGAAAGGGCTTCGCCATCGGTTAGCGTGTCGCCTATTTTAAAGTTGCCTCTATCGTAAAGCCCTATTACATCGCCGGCAAATGCCGTATCAATAATGTCTTTTTTCTGACCCATAAAACTTGCGGGGCTTGTAAAACGCAGTTTTGTTTTTAACCGTGTGTGGTTATAAAACTTGCCGCGTTCAAACTTGCCCGAACAAACCCTGAAAAATGCAATTCTGTCACGGTGGCGCAGGTCTAAATTGGCATGAATTTTAAAAACAAAACCGCTAAAGTTTTTTTCTAATGGGTTTACAACACGCTGTTCTGCGACTCTTTGAATGGGAGTTGGGGCAATAGCAACAAATGTATCTAAAAGCTCTTTTACGCCAAAATTATTTAACGCACTGCCAAAAAAAACTGGCGCCAAATTACCGTCAAGATAACTTGCTTTATCAAATTCACCATAAACGCCGTGCAAAAGTGCGGCATCTTCACGCAAGTCATTTGCAAGGACTGAGCCAATTCGTTCGTCAAGCAATGGGCTTTTAAGCTCTGTTTCAAGCACATCTTCTTGCTCGGCCATCGTGCGGTTTGATTTAAAAAGAAAAAGCTTTTTGTTGTGCAAATTATACACACCCTTAAAGCTTGAGCCGCGGCTTATAGGCCAAGTTAACGGGCAAACCTTTATGTTTAGCTTTTTCTCAAGCTCATCAAGCAGGTCAATTGGGTTATTGCCTTCGCGGTCAAGTTTATTTACAAAAATAATTACAGGCGTGTTGCGCATACGGCAAACATTCATAAGCTTTTCTGTTTGCTCCTCAACGCCTTTCACGCTATCAACAACTAAAATAACACTGTCAACGGCGGTAAGCGTTCTGTAAGTGTCTTCGGCAAAATCCTTATGACCGGGGGTGTCAAGCAGGTTAATTTTGCAGTTATTATATTCAAAACTCATAACCGCGGATGCAACCGAAATACCGCGCTGGCGTTCAATTTCCATAAAGTCGGAAGTTGTGGACTTTTTTATTTTGTTGGATTTTACCGCCCCTGCGCTAACAATTGCGCCAGCAAAAAGCAAAAACTTTTCAGTTAGAGTGGTTTTACCTGCATCGGGATGGCTGATAATTGCAAAAGTTCTTCTTTTTTCTATTTCGGTTTGCAGCTGCGGCACTACATCAACAATTTCCATAAACTTCCTTTATAAAAATACTTTTTAAAATTTACTAATACACTTTAAGCTTTCTATATTTTGTTATTATAACATAAATTATGAATTGACTGTCTGATATGGACAAGAACAACATAAAATTCCCGATATCACAAAAAAATCAAATTGTATTTTGCAATAGTGATTGACTAAGTATGGTTAATATACTATTATGACTGACCGGTCAGTCATAATGATTCATAAATAGTTAAGACAATTTGGAAACAGGGAACGAAGAAGGAGGTATTTCTATGTCATCAGCTGTCGTTAAGAAAGAAAAAACACGCAAAAACATTATTAATGCAGCTATCAAGGTGCTCAGTAATAAAGAATACCACGAATGTCTCATTGACATGATTGCAAAAACCGCAGATATAGGGAAAGGTACCATTTATCTGTATTTTAAAAGCAAGCAGGAACTTTATTATTCAATCCTGTTTGAACTGGTAACTACAGCGAAAGAAATAGCCAAAACTGCTATGAAAAGCAGTAACCATCCATCCGAACAGGTACGAATACTTCTTGAAAAAATGAACCAGTTCACAGATTCACATAGTAACGCATTTATAATAGCTAAGGCAGAAGCCGGAAACCTTAAAGGGAAAATACAGTTGATGTATACAGAAATGTATGGCGGACTATTGAAACAGATAGGAAAAATATTTGAAAACGGAGTTAACAGAAAAATGTTTAAGAAATATCCGCCGGTTTTAATGGGAGCGCTTGTTATGACATCAATGTTAACCATATCAAAATATAAACAGATTAACAGGCCTGGAGCACGCACTGTTACCACAGACATGATAGCAGATATATTTATGAATGGAATAAATTTGAAATAACCTTATAATGTCTTTACACAACTTAGGAAAGGGTTCAGCGAACGAAGTGAGCGACGACGAAACGGGAAAACCATAGGTTTTCCCTTGTAGAGCGGTTTGGCGAAATCATATTAGCCAAACCAAGTATGAACGAAGTGAATACTA
>Ga0265297_10002229_pt1 | contig 40660 bp, 44 predicted proteins | sample Munlanlwell13791_FD_192502 | JGI IMG/M metagenome (GOLD analysis project Ga0265297, IMG submission 192502) | Leachate microbial communities from a municipal landfill in Southern Ontario, Canada - Leachate well 137-91 | ecosystem: Engineered > Solid waste > Landfill > Unclassified | place...
ATCACTCCCCGATCGCGACCAATAAATTAAATGACCAAAGCTTTGTCGTTACCGGAACACTTGACTCGATGACTCGCGATGAGGCTCATAAGAAGATCGTTCAACTCGGAGGCAAAATCGCTTCCGCGGTTTCTAAAAATACCGATTATCTGGTTGTTGGAGCCGAGCCGGGAAGCAAACTCGAAAAAGCAAAGAAACTTGGAGTGAAAGTTTTATATGAAGATGATTTTTTGAAAATGATTGATCAATAGCCATTGATCAACTCAAGAAAAAGGGGCGAATTGCGAATTACCAGATTATCCAGAATGATTTTCCCGATAAAGGGGAAGCAGAAACTGAAGATCAAGTCTATCTCGGTTTAATTATTAGCATTTAGGTTATATAAGAATTATTGTTGATTGATATTTAGGGTAGCTATTGACCGATGGCCTTGTTTTTGATATTTTTTATAGCTCTCTTTTGTTGATTCTTGAGAGTAACTGACTGTATTTCGGAGGGATGACCATGGAGCTGGAGCTGCTGTTTAAGAAGGCAGGCCAGGCCGCCGCCGCGACCTTGACTGCCAAAACCGCAGCGGGTGAGTTCTACAACGAACTCGCCCGTTGCAATCAGAGTCACACCGAGATCCAAATCGGAAAGCTGGCCCACCTGCTCATCGCGGCGGCGGTGGTCTGGCCAGAAGAGTGGCCAGCACCGGCGACCAGCTTCTTCGGTCTTCGGTTGCAGGGTGATAACCTCGGGGCAGTGTTGGCTACCGCCTCGAGGGGTTGGTCCGGGCTCTGGCCTCGAAGTGTCGTTGGCTTTCTTATCGCCTTCTTTGGCGAGAAGAGACTGGAACAATGCCTTCCCGACGGGGTGATAGTTAGTCCCGTCGGTGTCGATGAGAGTGATGGTTGGGTCATCGGCGGTGGCGCCAAAGTCGTCGAGGCCCGCAATCGATGGAAAAGGGGGTTGTAGCGAGTGTCACTAGAGTACTGGTTGCCCCGACGTCATGTCGGGGCAACGGTCATTTATAACCTCTCCAAATATTTACACATATTAATTTCAATCATTCCTCGAAATTTGCCTTGAAAATATTTTCAATCAGTGCTAAGGTCTAAATATCAAAGAGATAACAATCTCTCTATTAATTTTGAAAAAATGGCAAAATTAACCAAGGTCGATGTCGAACATATTGCTAAGCTCTCAAAATTGGAACTAACCGAAGAAGAAAAGAGTAAGTTTGCCGGTCAACTTTCAAATGTTCTCGAATATGTTGACCAGCTGAACGAGGTCGATACAATCGGAGTTGAAGAGACTTCGCAAGTAACCGGTCTTAGGAATGTTTATCAAAAAGATCAGGTTGAGGAGAATACCCTAACCTCGGAAGAACTTCAGAAAAATGCCCCCGATTTTCGGAACGATAGTTTCGTCGTTCCGGCGGTTTTTGATGACGAACGATTTTAAAGTTATCAAGTTAAAAATCTAACCAATGAAAGAATTATATAAATTATCACTATCTGAAGCGGCAAAGGAGCTTGCCCTTGGAAAGATTACCTCGGAAAAACTAACCGAAGCAGTTTTTGATCGGATTCATCAGATAGAGCCGAAAGTCGATGCCTTTATTACTCTAAATGAGAAAGCTGCTAAAGAACAGGCAAAGCAATCTGATAAAAGACGGAATAACCACCAGCCGCTTTCGGCTATCGACGGAATCCCGATCGCTGTTAAAGACCTTTTTTGCACCAAAGGAATCAGAACAACTGCCGCCTCGAAAATTCTCGATGATTTTATACCGGAATATGAATCAACGGCGACAAAAAAACTACTAGATGCCGGAGCGGTAATTGTTGGCAAGACCAACCTCGATCAATTTGCAATGGGTTCTTCGACAGAAACTTCGGCTTTCAAAAAAACAAAAAATCCTTGGGATTTAAATAGGGTTCCCGGCGGTTCTTCCGGCGGTTCGGCCGCTGCAGTCGCCGCCGATATGTGTATTGCGGCAATCGGAACCGATACCGGCGGTTCGATTCGTCAACCGGCGAGCCTATGCGGGATTGTCGGTTTAAAACCGACTTATGGCCGAGTTTCCCGTTACGGGGTGATCGCTATGGCTTCATCGCTCGATACGATCGGACCGATGACAAAAACAGTTGAGGATTCGGCGATTCTCTTAAAAATTCTCGCCGGTCATGACAAAAACGATTCAACCACTTCAGAAAAAAATGTTCCCAATTACCAAAAAAATCTTAAAAAAGACGTTCATAATCTAAAAATCGGTATTCCGAAAGAGTTTTTCGGTGAAGGGATGGATCCTGAAGTTGATAAAATTGTTAGGGCTTCAATTGAAAAATTCAGAGGTTTGGGGGCAAAAATTGTTCCGATTTCCCTACCATCAATTAAATATGCCCTAGCTGTCTATTATATTATTATGCCGGCGGAGGTGACTTCTAATCTTGCTCGATTCGATGGAATTCGTTTCGGTTTATCGACGATCAAGAAACAAGAGTCAAGAGACAAGAAACAAACATTAGAGGAGGTTTATATCAATTCGCGAACCGAGGGTTTCGGCGATGAGGCAAAACGACGGATTATGCTTGGAAATTATGTTCTTTCATCCGGTTATTATGATGCTTATTATAAAAAAGCGATGGCTGTTCGAACAAAAGTTAAAGAGGAATTTGAGAAAGCCTTTTTGAGTGTCGATTTAATGATAACTCCTGTTTCGCCGACAGCCGCCTTTGAATTTGGCGAAAAGTCGGCCGACCCGCTTCAAATGTATTTATCCGATATCCACACGGTGCCGATCAATCCGGCAGGCGTACCAGCGATCTCGATTCCGGCCGGGGTAACGAAAAACAATCTTCCGGTTGGTGTCCAAATTATTGCTCCCCAGTTTGCCGAAGAACAATTATTGTCGGCAGCAGTTGCTCTAGAGAAGGCGATTGGTTTTCGAAATCGCTACCAGCCTAATCTGTAATAGTTTATCATCTCTATCTTAAAAATATGGGAAAAAGAGCCAGAGAGAAAAAAGCTCATAAAATAAGCCAAAAAAAAGAGATTGCGATTGAGCTAAAAAATCGAAAGCGAGTTTTTGATTGGAAAAAATTAATTTTTAATCCGGCATTTATCGTCGCAATTTTCTCGCTACTAGCAATTGTTGCTTATCCAATTTACCACTCCTACAAAGGAAATCAGCCACTTTATGCAGTTATTAGGACTTCTGAAGGCGATATTAAAATCGAATTATACAAAACCGATGCCCCAAAAACGGTTGATAATTTTGTTAAACTTTCAATTGAGGGTTTTTATCGTAATCTATTGTGGCACCGAATAATAAAAGATTTTGTAATTCAGACCGGTGATCCAACCGGAACCGGTAGCGGCGGACCGGGCTATCAATTTGATGATGAAATTAACGATCACAAAATTGTTAAAGGAACGGTTGCGATGGCCAACTCCGGAAAAAATACTAACGGTAGCCAATTCTTTATAGTAACCGAGCAGGACCAGCCAGATCTTGACGGCAACTACTCGGTATTTGGCCAGGTGATTGAAGGAATGGATACTGTTGCCCAGATTGCCGAAAAGCCGACTGATGAAAATGATAAACCTTATGATCCGGTTTACTTAAATCAGGTCGATATTTTACAATAATGATTATGTCAAACTATTATCGGTCAAAAAGAAATCAGCAAAAAAACATCCCGGAAATTATTTTTTCAGCAATTTTTCAGGGAATCGGTTTACTCTTTGGGGGTCTTTATCGATTAATATTTTTGAAAAATCGTCGTCCGAAATCGGTCAGTCGACAGTTTTATTTGGATAAATGGCGAGAAATTGAGACACTGGCAGGGAAGGCCGATGATTCTTCGGGTTATCAGGCAATTATCAACGCTGACAAATTAATGGATCATCTTCTGATTGATCTTGGTCTTTCCGGAAACAATACCGGCGATCGTCTTCGAGTATTGGAAAAACATTCCAATCGTGAATTGGTTCAGACTGCTTGGTCGGCACATAAGGTTAGAAATCAACTTGTCCATCAGGTCGGTCATAAAATTAATAAAAATCAAATTCAACAAACCATTGCCGATTTTAAAAAAATAATATTTTCATTAATAAAATAGTTTAGACAAAAAATATGGAAAAATTTGAGGTTATTATCGGTCTAGAAATTCACGCCCAGTTGAACACTAAACGAAAGATGTTTTGTGGTTGTGATAATGATGCGGTTGATAAAAAACCGAATCGAACAACTTGTCCGCGCTGTCTTGGGATGCCGGGGACTTTGCCGGTTGCCAATCGCGAAGCGATCGTTAAAACAATTCAAGCCGGATTGGCTTTCGATTCAAAGATCAACCCAATCGCAAAATTTGACCGGAAGCATTATTTCTATCCCGATTTACCGAAAGGCTATCAGATTAGTCAATACGATCAACCGTTTTGTCTTGGCGGTAAGTTATCGCTTAAAATATCCGGTTCAGAGAGAGTTATCAGATTGAACCGGATTCATCTTGAAGAAGACGCCGGAAAATTAAATCATCCGAAAGGAGAGGGATATTCTTTGGTTGATCTAAACCGTTCAAGTACGCCGTTAATTGAAATTGTCTCTGAACCGGATCTTCAATCTTCAGCCGAGGCGCGCTTATTTATGAAGCTGGTTCAAGCAGAGTTGATAAATCAGGGAATATCTGATGCCGACATGGAAAAAGGTCATCTCCGTTGCGACGCCAACATAAACGTTCGATCTGGTAACCGAAAAACTCCAATAGTTGAAATTAAAAATTTAAATTCTTTCCGTTTTCTCCAAAAAGCTCTCGATTTTGAAATCAATCGGCAGAAGGATAGTTTTGATGAATTGACGAAGATAAAAGGTAAGGTTACTCGGGGGTTTGACTCAAATCGTGGAGTAACTTATTCCCAAAGAACCAAGGAGGCTGCGGCTGATTATCGTTATTTTCCGGAGCCGGATATTCCACCGATTAAAACCGATGAGCTAAAAATTGAAGCCGAGAAAAAACTAAAAGAAGTGATCTCTAAAAAAATTAAATTAATTAAATCAAAAAGTGATCTCACAGGAGAAGAAGCGTTAAAAGTGGTATCCGATAAAAAGTTATCAAAAAAACTCTTCCTAAAAATTGAAGAACCCTGGTTCTCGGAATGGATTAAATTAATCGCCAACAACCCGGAACTGGTCGATCGACCGGATACGCTTATCGACCGCTATGCTGAAGCAATTTATTCTAGAGACATATCATCAAATCTTGCAAAACAGCGGATTCTAAATAATCAGCCGTTCTCAAGAGTAACTATGGTCGGCAATCAAGAAGAAAAAGTCCGAAAAAGTATTTTAAAACTAATTGCTGAAAATCAGACTATTGTTGACAAATATCGGAGTGGCAAGAAGAATGTCCTCGGCTTTTTTGTCGGACGACTTATGACCGAATTCAAGGGGAACGTTGAGCCGAAAATTATAAATAAAATTATTATCGAGGAGTTAGAAAAATGAAAGAAACCTTACTGACATTTTGGCAACCGATCGAAGACTATGTTCCAAAAATTCCGGCGCTGATCCTGGCTTTGGCTATCGGTTATCTATTGATCAAGATATTAACAATTTTCCTCCACCGAGGTTTAAAAATCGTTAAAATTAGTCGGTCTCTTTCCGATGTACTTCTCTCGCTGGCGACAATTCTTCTTTGGGTATTACTTTTTTCAGAAATTGCTCGACAGGCGGGAATGGATAGCCTGGCTTTAACAATCTCCGGCTCAATTGTGGTTATCGGTTTAGCTTTAGCAAATGGCGCCGCCAGCTTAACAGCCGATATTATTTCCGGAATTTATTTGGCGAAAGATCATGATTTTGATATTGGTTATCGGGTTAAAATCGGTGAAGTAGAAGGGATAATCAGAAAAATTGATGTTCGGAAGACCCGAATTCGAGACGATCAAGGGAAACTGCATGTTTTTCCGAATAGTGTTGTTGACAAGGGCGATTGGACAGTCATCTTTCGTGATCTCGAACAAAAAGCGCCCGCTAAAATTGACACTAAGAGCCGAAAAAAGTAGTATATATTATATAAGGAGGGTGATGTTAATTAGTGATCTTTTGTATCAAATTTTGCTTTCAGTCCTGATTATTTCCGGTGTCTATTTAATATTTATTTTTTGGCGCCTTTATCGGATTCTTTCAAATGTTGACGATGCTGTTGAAGGAGTCAAAAATACGACTGTCAAAGTATCGAAGAAAATTTCAGAAATGGTGGAAAAGTTTTCTGATTTTGGTGACAATTTCAAAATGGTGTTTAAATTTGCCGAGGAAATTGCCTCCCGCATAAAAGAATTTCGGAAAAGAAATAGCAAGGAGGAAGATGAGTAAAGGAAGTCGAATCGTTGGCGGTCTTCTGATCGGAGCGATCACCGGTGCCTTTTTAGGGATTTTATTTGCCCCCAGAAGCGGCAAAGAAACACGAAAACTGATCAGAAAAAAGGTTGATAATTTGAAAGAACAAGCAGTTGATATTAAAGACAAAATTATTAAAACAAAAGATAAATAATTTTTGGAGACGAGATGCCGAAATTGAGTTATTCCGATGAAGATCAAACGGAAAATCTTCCAGATAGGGGAAGGAGACGGCGAAATGCCGGTCGTTTTTGGGTCGGGTTTTTACTTTTCCTACTGACTTTAATTGTTGGAGCAATTGGCGGGGTCTTGGGGATAGTTGCAATTTCAAGCAACGATTCTCAATTAGCAAAATCCTTGGGGCTGACCGGCGAAATCAGCATCCCGACGACAAAAATCGAAAAACTGGTTATCGAGGAATCGAGCGCTTTTATTGATACCAGCAAAAAAGTTTCTCCTTCGGTCGTTTCGATCTCAACTCTTTCCAATGCCCGGGATCTCTTTGGTCAGGTGGTCGAAACCGAGGGTGGTGGTACCGGATTTATTATCACCACCGACGGACTGATTCTGACAAATAAACACGTAGTTTCCGATACAACCGCCAATTATACTGTTTATACCTATGATGGCACCAGTTATTCGGCAAAAATTCAATCGCTTGATCCTTTTAATGATTTGGCGGTTTTAAAAATCGAAGCTAATAATTTACCGGTTGCCGAGCTTGGCGATTCCGATCAACTGGAAATCGGTCAGTGGGTGATGGCGATCGGTAATGCTTTGGCCAAATACGATAACACTGTTACGACTGGGATTCTTTCGGCAAAAGAGCGACAAGTCGAGGCTTCCGATGGCAATGGGGCAAACACGGAAAAACTAGACGGACTATTGCAGACCGACACGGCGATTAACGCCGGTAATTCCGGCGGTCCTTTGGTTAATCTTAAAGGACAAGTAATCGGTATCAATACAGCGGTTGCTTCAAACGCTCAAGGCATTGGATTTGCGATTCCGATTAACACGGCAAAATCGGCGATTGAAAGTATTAAAAAATCGGGGAAAATTGTTCGACCTTATCTCGGAGTTCGTTATATTCCGGTGACTCGCGATATTGCAAAAATGAACAATTTGTCGGTTGACTATGGCGCCTGGATAATGCGTGGAAACCAAACCGGTCAAGTCGCAGTCATTCCCGGAAGTCCGGCAGACAAAGCCGATCTTGAAGAGAATGATATTATCACGGAGATTAATGGCGAGAAAATTGACGAAAATCATTCGCTGACTCGCCTGCTTCAAAATTATGAAATTGGTGAAAGTGTCGAAATCAAATATTTACGATCCGGTAGTGAGAAAAAGGTAAAAGTTACTCTTGAGGAAGCGACCTAGTTTTAACCATCGACATTTGAATTTTTTGTAACTATAAAAAAATTTCTTTTTCCGGTTATTAGTTCTTGAATTTTGCCGAGATAAACCTTGGTTTATCGGCAAGATCGTTTAAGAGTTTAACCTCATAATTAGAAAAAATTTTCGTAATTTTATTTGTTAGGATTTTTGCGTAATCCTCAAAAATTTCCAGAATCATAAGTTTCGGTTTTCGCTCGCTTGATTTAATTTGATCGACTAATTTTAGAATTAATCTCATCCCATCGCCTCCGCCGTAAAGAGCACTCGCCGGCTCAAAAGCCAACTTTTTATGGTCGATTTCCGGATGGTTTTTAGGGATGTAGGGAAGATTGGCTAGAATTAGATCAATTTTTTTTGGGATTTTTTTACTGTCTAAAAGATCACTTTTTATAATTTTAATTTCGTTGAGCAATTGATAATTCTTGGCATTTACACGAGCGACAGAAAGAGCTTTTTCGGAAATATCGGTTGCAAAGTATGAAAAGTTATTACTTTTTTTGGCCAAAATTTTTGCGATTGAAATAATTAAACAACCGGAACCGGTACCGATTTCAACGATGTTTTGAGGATAATTTCTTCTTTGTTCTAAAAAATTCAGAGCGATTTCAACTGAAATCTCACTTTCCGGCCGCGGAATTAAAACGTTTTTGTTGACAAAGAAATCAAATCCGAAAAACTCTTTTTTCCCAAGAATATAGGCGATTGGCATTCCGGTTTTTCGTTTTCTGACAAACCGACGAAAACGTTGGTAGTCCGGATTGGAAATAATCGCTTCTGGATGAGAAAAAAGAATATTATCGCCGCTTTTTAAAGCCTCTTTGAGTAAAATTTCACTTTCAAGCTCCGAGTTATCAACTCCCGATTTTGCCAATTCTTGACTGGTTTTGATTAGAATCTGGCGAATGTTCATTATTTTTGATTTTCGAGCATTTGTCGTTGATCTTCACGAATCGCGCTTTCGATTAAAGGCATTAAATCGCCTTCAATAATTCGACTAATCTGGCTCCATGATTGATTGAGTCGATGGTCGGTAACCCGATCTTGAGGAAAATTATAGGTTCTGATCTTTTCAGAACGATCACCACTTCCGATCTGGTCTCTTCTGTTACCGCCACGATCAGCATTTAATCTTGCTTGTTCGTCGGCCAATAGTCTTGACCGGAGAACATTTAAGGCTTTTGCTTTATTTTTATGTTGACTTTTTTCATCTTGGCAAGTGACGACAATTCCGGTTGGCAAATGATTAATCCGAACCGCTGAATCGGTCGTATTGACCGATTGCCCGCCGTGGCCAGAAGATCGAAAAACATCGATTCGCAGTTCCTCGGGTTTTATCTCAACTTCTGCTTCTTCAGCCTCCGGTAAGATGGCGACAGTAACAGTTGATGTATGTATCCGGCCGTTTTTTTCTGTTTCCGGCACCCGTTGGACTCGATGGACGCCACTTTCATACTTTAAAAAATAATAGACTCGATCTCCGGAAATCTTAGCAATTACTTCCTTAATTCCATTAATTGATGTTCGATTATTGCTGATAATTTCAAAATCCCATCGCTGTTTTTCGGAAAACCTTATATACATTCGAAAAAGTTCAGCGGCAAAAAGCTCCGCTTCATCGCCACCGGCACCGGAACGAATCTCCAAAATTACATTTTTCTGGTCATTATCATCTTTTGGGATCAATAAATGCTCGATTTTTTTATTTAATTCTTCGAGCTCAATGTCTAAATCTCTTAGCTCATCTTGACAAATTTTTTGCATTTCCGGATCACCAGACTGTTCGATCAGCGATCGATTTTCGAGGATTTCTTTTTTTACTTTAAAATAACGATTAATTATTTGGATATCATTTTCAAGTCCCGATTTTTCCCTTGAAAGTTTTATAATTTCCTGATTATCAGAAAAATCAACCATCTGAATTTTTTCCGAAAGTTCTTGATATCGATCGACCATTTTTTTGAGTTTGTCGTCAGTTGATTCCATATCACAAAAATTAAATATAAAAACCGGTCTTACTACCGGTTAGATTATACCAAAAAGATATCTTTATTGCTCTTTTTCGGCTTTTTTGACGTCTTTGTTATCTGTTGTAGATACCGGACTTTTCCCAAAGTTTTTTCCAGCCTCGATCTTTGCCTTAAAGCGGTCGATCCTGCCGGCAGTGTCAATGAATTTTTGTTTACCGGTAAAAAATGGATGGCAAGCAGAGCAAATTTCAACTTTAATTTCGGGCAGGGTTGAACCGGCCTCAAAACTATTGCCACATGAACAGCTGATCTTGGCATTTTGGTGGTAATTTGGGTGGATATCTTTTTTCATTTCGAGCCGCAATTATTCCAATCAATAAGAACACTCTACCAGAAACTTGAAGAAAGATCAATAATCTGTTATGATCGGCACATAAATCATTAAGCCGTAAAAAGCTAAAACCCACGCTTCGCTAAAAAATCCTTGCCCCGATCGGGGGTTAATGAAGCGGCGGAATGAAAGGAAATTTAATGGAAAAGCCGAAGTTAGGTGAACTTTTGGAGGCCGGTGTTCATTTTGGTCATCGATCTTCACGTTGGAATCCGAAGATGAAGAAATTTATCTATACGGAAAAAGGGGGAATTCATATCATCGACCTTGAAAAAACAATCGGACTTTTGTCTGAAGCAGAGAACTTTATCGCTAAAGAGGCCGCCGAAGGGAAGACAATTCTTTTTGTCGGAACTAAGAAACAGGCGGTTGAGATTGTTAAAAAGGCCGCCGAGACCGCTGGAATGCCTTTTGTTACCGAGCGTTGGCCGGGTGGTCTTCTGACCAATTTCGATACGATAAAAAAGAGTATCAAAAAAATGGTTTCGATGCGAGAAATGCTCGAAAACGGTGAATATGAAAAGTTAAGTAAAAAGGAGCAGTCGGTTTTCAAAAATAAATTAAATCGGAAAGAATCGCTTTTTTCCGGCTTAGCCGACCTAAAAAAGAGACCGGAAATTGTTTTTATGATTGACTTGCCAGGTCAAAAAATCGCCGTCAAAGAGTGTCGAGAAATTGATCTGCCGATTATTGCTCTAGTTGACACTAATGCCAACCCTGATTTAGTCAAATGGCCGATTCCTGCTAATGATGACGCAACGAAGTCGATTGAATACTTAACTGGTCGAATCGCCAAGGCGATTGTTGAAGGGAAAAAACAATCACCTAAAGACGAGAAAGAGAATCAAAAAGTAACTTAATGTGGGAGGTTGGATGTCAAAAATCAACATTTCAGAAATATCAAAGCTAAGACAGGAAACCGGTCTTGGAATTGTTGAAATTAAAAAAGCTCTGGAAAAAGCCGACGGTGATCACGACAAAGCAGTTTCGATTTTGAGAGAATCGGGGGCAATGAAGGCAGAGAAAAAAGCTGACCGAGCCGCTAATTTTGGAATTATTGATTCTTATATTCACGGAGAAGGGAGAATCGGAGTTTTAATCGAGGTTCTGTCGGAAACCGATTTTGTGGCTAGGAATCAAGATTTTAAGAACTTTGTCCATGAAGTAGCTCTTCACATTGCCGCCGCCGCGCCGAAATATTTAGATCGGAATCAGGTTGGCAAGAAAGAGATCGAGAAGGAAAAACAGATTTATCGACAACAATTGAAAAACGAAGGCAAGCCGGAGGAAATGATCGAAAAAATTGTCGAAGGGAAAATCAATCGCTACTTTAGTGAAATTTGTCTCCTCGAGCAAAGCTACATTAAAAATCCGGATCAAACGATCGAAAATTTATTACATGAAAAAATTTCGATGATTGGCGAAAATATTGTTATCAAGCGGTTTGCCAGATTTGAAATCGGCTGTTAAAATTAGATTAATGACTAGTCAGGCCAAATATAATCGAGTCTTATTAAAACTTTCCGGCGAAGCTTTTTTGGGTGATCGGGATTTTGGGATTGACCCAAAATTTGTTGATCGAATTTCCGACGAAATTGCTGAAATCCAGTCGCTAAACGTCCAAATGGCGATTGTTATCGGTAGCGGAAATATTTTTCGTGGTCGAGCGGCGGAAAAAAATGGTATGGGACGAACGACCGCCGATTATATGGGAATGTTGGCAACAGTAATGAATGCTCTGGCGCTCAAGGATTCTTTCGAAAGAAAAAAAATTCCATCTCGAGCAATGTCAGCGATTGCGATGCCGGAAGTTTGCGAACTATTTATTCGTGACCGAGCAATTTATCAGATGGAGAAAGGGCGAATCATAATCATTGGTGCTGGTTGCGGAAACCCTTATTCGACTACCGATACTGCTGCTGCTCTCCGGGCTCTAGAGTTAAACTGTGATATCGTTCTTAAAGCGACAAAAGTTGATGGTGTTTATGACTCTGATCCTCAAAAAAATCGAACTGCAAAAAAATATCAAAATATTTCACATTTTCAAGCTCTGACCGACAAACTTGAGGTCATGGATTCAACCGCACTCTCTCTTTGCATGGAAAATCAAATGCCGATTTTGGTCTTCGATCTACTCGAAAAAGGAAATATTAAAAAAGTAATATTCGGCGAAAATATTGGTACAATCGTCAAGTAGAAAATTATTGGAGGATTATGGATATTGAGAAAGAGATACTTGAAGCCTCAAAAAAAATGATTCTGGCAATTGATCATCTAGAATCGGAATTAAAAACGATTAACACCGGGCGAGCGAACTCTTTATTGGTTGAAGGGGTTGATGTTGATTGTTACGGTTCGAAGATGCCGATCAAGCAAATCGCTTCAATAGCGACACCATCGGCAAATCAAATTACAATCACTCCCTGGGATAGTGGTCTTTTGGCAAATATTGAAACGGCGATTCGGAATTCTGATGTTGGCATGGCACCGACGAATGATGGTAAATCAGTTCGGTTAGCATTGCCTCCGATGACCGAGGATCGCCGGAATGAATTGATTAAAATGGTCTCTCGCTTTGGCGAGGAGGCGAAGATTAGTCTAAGAGTCATCAGGGGCGATTTCTGGGACCATATCCAAAAAGCGGAGAAACAATCGATTATTACTGAAGATGATCGCGATAAGGCAAAAAAAAGGATTGATGAGCTAACTTCGGAAAAAAATAACCTAGTCGGCAATATCATTGAAAAAAAGCGAGCCGAAGTTTCTTCGGTATAATAAATAAAGGTAGAACATGGTTCTTACAATTATCATTTTCATTCTAGTTCTCGGGATTTTGATTATTGCTCACGAATTTGGCCATTTTATTGCAGCCAAATTATCAAATATTAAAGTTGAAGAATTTGCTCTTGGTTTTCCGCCGAAAATATTCAAAAAACGCTACAAGGAAACTCTATATCTGGTCAACCTTTTCCCGATCGGGGGTTATGTAAAAATGCTTGGAGAAGAAGAGAATATTTCAAATCCTCGTTCATATTCCGTCCAACCGGTTAGCAAGAAGATACTCGTTAGTGTCGCCGGGGTGATTATGAATATTGTCTTGGCTTGGTTAATTTTGACAATCGGTTTTTCTGTTGGGATGACCCCGATAGTTTCCGCCCCGAAAGATTTGCATGGTCAGGTTTTAGAAAACTCGATCCTTGTTGCCGATATCGAAAAAGACTCGGTCGCCGAGAAGGCGGGAATCTTAGTTGGTGACCAGATAATTTCGATTATTGATAAGGATGGAGTTGAACATTTTTTCTCCAGTAAAGACGCCGCTGCCGGGTATATAAAAGAGCGAAAAGGCGGAGAAGCGACGATTAAAATAAGCCGCCAAGGAGAAAATGTTTCAATAATCACCGATCTCCCGGAAAAAGAATTTCCGCTCGGAGTCGCTTTGGTTGATAATTCGAAAATCAGAGTCTCGATTTTACGGGCTCCGCTGGTTGCCGCGGTCGAAACGGGAAAACTTTTTAAATTGACTTTTGATTTTTTCTTAACCTTTTTCAAGAAAATATTTACTCAAGGGGAGGTTATTCAAGAAGTTGGTGGACCGATTGCCATCTACTCATACACCGGTATGGCTATCAGTTACGGTTTCATGGCCGTCATGCAATTAATCGCAATATTATCAGTCAACCTTGCCTTGGTTAATTTAATCCCCTTGCCGGCACTTGATGGCGGAAAAATTCTCTTCTTGGTATTGAGAAAAATTATGGGGAAATACTTTATCAAAGACCGGATCGAAAATATTATTCATATGGTTGGTTTTGTCGTTTTGGTTTTACTAATGATATTCATTACTTATCGCGACATCGTTAAATATTTCTAAGAGTAAAATGAAGCAATCAAAATTTGTCCTAAAGATTCAAAGAGAAATCCCTAAAGATGCTGATTCAAAAAATGCCGCCTTTCTAGTTGCCGGCGGTTACATCGATAAGACAATGGCCGGAGTATACAGCTATCTCCCGCTCGGATATTTAGTTTTGAAAAAAATCGAACAGATAATTCGAGAGGAAATGGCAACAATTGGTGGTCAAGAAATTCTGATGCCATCTTTAGCGCCGAAAGATAATTGGCAAAAAACCGGTCGCTGGGACGATCTTGATGTTCTTTATAAATTTAAAATTTCTGATGGCAAGGAGATCGCTTTAAATCCGACCCATGAAGAAATTATCACTCCCCTAGTAAAAAGTATGATCTTGTCATACAAAGATCTCCCTTTATATCTATACCAAATCCAAAATAAATTTCGAAACGAAGTTCGAGTCAAGTCCGGTTTGTTGCGTGGGCGGGAATTTATAATGAAGGATTTGTATTCTTTCCACAAAAATGAAGGTGATCTTAACAATTACTATGATCAGGTTAAAGAAGCTTATAAAAAAATTTTTAAACGTTCGGGAATCGGGGAGCAAACGATTTTAACCTATGCTTCCGGTGGTAGCTTTTCAAAATATTCTCACGAGTTTCAAACTTTATCGGAAAGTGGAGAAGACACAATTTACCTTTGCCCGGGTTGCCAAATTGCCGTAAATAAAGAAATTATTGGCGAAATTAAAAAATGTCCTAATTGTCAATCTGTAGAGCTTCAAGAAAAAAAGGCGATTGAGGTTGGAAATATTTTCAAACTAATGACAAAATATAGCCAAGCTTTTGATCTCTCGTTTTCGGATGAAGACGGCAAAAAAAAGACCGTTATTATGGGTTGCTACGGTCTTGGAATCGGACGATTGATGGCAACAATTGTCGAGGTTTTTGCGGAGGATAAAAAAATTGTTTGGCCGAAAGAAATTGCTCCTTTTTATGTTCACTTAATTTCTCTTGGTCAAAACGAATTTGCGGAAAAAGTTTATCAAAAAATTCTTAAAGAAAAAATTAGTATTCTTTTCGATGACCGCGATCTTCGCCCGGGTGAGAAATTTTTTGATGCTGATTTTATTGGCTCGCCGATCAGATTGATCGTCTCTGAAAAATCAATCAAATCCGGTGGACTCGAAGTAAATTTCCAGGCTGGCGGCGAACCAGAGGTTTTAACGGTTGATCGAGCGATTGATTTGATCAAAAAGAATCTAGCAGATTAATGAATTTAAGCAATCAGATTGAATCTCTGCCAAAATCTCCCGGGGTTTATAAGTTTTTAAATTCCGAGGAGAAAGTAATTTATATCGGCAAAGCGAAGATAATTAAAAATCGAGTCGCTAACTATTTTAATTCCGGAGGCGATAAAAGGCCGATGATCGGTCAATTGGTTTCACAAATTGTAAAAATCGAATACATAGAATGCGATTCAGAAATTGAGGCGCTGATCCTCGAATCGGCTTTAATTTCAAAAATTAGACCGAAATATAACGCCCGTCTTAAGGATGACAAAAGTTACCAAATGATCAAAATTTCTGCTGATAATTTCCCCAGAGTTTTTTTAGTGCGATACGCTGATTATCAGTCAAAAAAAATTCCCAGAGAACGCTATTTTGGTCCTTTTCCAGAAAGCGGCGATATCAAAAAGGCCCTAAAAATTTTAAGAAAAGTTTTTTTATTCGCTGATTGTAGTCAGAAAAAGTTTTTTAATTATCAAAAACATGATCGCGCCTGCCTCTTCGGGATGATTGGAAATTGCCAAGCACCCTGTATCGGCAAAATAAGCGAAGCGGATTATAAAAAGGAGTTAAAATTTTTAATTGGATTTTTGCGGGGCCAAAAAAAATCGGTGATTTTATCAATTAAACAAGAAATGAAAATCAGTTCCCAGTGTCATCAATTTGAACGGGCAGCCTTCCTGCGAGATCGTTTGGAGACTTTGCGCAAATTAAATCAAAATCAAGTAATTAGTGATCAGATCAAGTCATTCTATAAAGATAGAATTAATCGAACCGAAGCTTTCGATATTTCCAACATTTCCGGCAAGTTAAGCGTTGGCTCGATGGCAGTTGTTGTAAAATCGAGACCGGAAATTTCAGAGTATCGTCGTTTTAAAATTAAGACCGTTTCTAAAGTTAACGATCCGGCGATGATCGCTGAAGTCTTAAAAAGACGTTTGAGTCATGAGGAATGGCCGCGACCGGACTTAATTGTCATTGACGGCGGAGAAGGGCAATTTGCTGCAGCAAAAAGTGAGATTCAAAAAAGCCGTCAAAAAATTAAGCTGATAGCAATTGCTAAAGGATCGACCCGTAAAAATGATAGATTAATTTACGAGGATCCGGAGCTTGAAAAAATAATCAAAAAAGAGGAAAATACATTAAGGGAAATAAAATATGCTCGCGATGAAGCTCATCGTTTTGCAGTTAAATATTTTCGTGAGCGACAATTAAAAAATTTGTTCCATAAAAATGATCCATAAAACAAAAAAACTTGTTGGCCGCTGGTGGCGTCAACTGAAATATGATCCGAGCGACCCAAATTATTACGATGAAATTAAAACCGTTGCCATTGGTGGCGGTACCGGCTTGTCAAATCTTCTTGAGGGGATAAAACACAAAACTCAAAAAATAACGGCGATTGTTACGGTTTGTGATGATGGAAGTAGTAGTGGGGAAATCAGAAAAGAATTTAAAATCTTGCCGCCGGGCGATTTTCGAAAATGTTTAGCCGCCTTATCGCGAAAGAATGGAACACTAAGGAATATATTCGAGTATCGATTTAAAAGCCGATCCGGCGAAGGCGATTTAAATGACCATGCTTTCGGAAATATTTGGTTGGCGGTCTTAACCGAATATTTTGGATCGTTTGAGAAAGCACTCGAAGAATCCGGAAATTTACTTGATATTATCGGCAATGTTTATCCATCGACCCTTGATCGAGTTGATTTGGTCTGTAATTTTCGTGACGGAAAACGAGTAATCGGGGAGTCGAAAATTGCCGAAATAAATAAACCGATTGAGAAAATTAGTTTGACAAAAAAGATTAAGGCTTATGACAAATCGATTAAAGCGATCGAAGAGGCGGAATTGATTGTTATTGGTCCGGGGAGTCTTTACACCAGTATCATCCCGAATTTACTTGTTCCGGGGATTGTTAAAGCAATCAGAGCAAACAAAAAAGCTTTAAAGATTTTTGTTTGCAATATCTCTACTGAACGGGGCGAAACCGAGAATTTGTCGGTTGAGGATCATGTTAAGACAATAAATCGTTATGCTCCAAATTGTATCGACCAAGTAATTGTTAACAGTCGGATTATCAAAAAAACATCCGAAGCTCATAAGATTGGCGAAATAAACAATATTACTTACAACAGTGATAAAATTAATGGCATAAAGATTGTCCTGGCTGACGTAATCGATAAAAACAATCCTCTTTTCCACGATAATCAGAAACTAGCCAAGACGGTAATCGATTGCTACAATCAATATAAATAGCAAATCGGAGGCGAAATGAGGCGCTTAATTGTTGCCGGTAATTGGAAGATGAATACAAATTTGGCAGACGCAACCATTTTGGCGACAATGATTAAAAATCGAGTTGAAGATCTCCCGGGAGTGGAAATTGTTCTTTGCCCGCCGGCAATATATTTGTCGCCACTGTCAGAGATTATTTCAAAGGATTTAAAGCATTTATCTCTGGGGGCGCAAAACATTCATTATGCCAGGTCAGGCGCATTTACCGGTGAAATTTCGGCGATAATGATCAAAGAATATTGTCGCTATGTGATTCTTGGACATTCAGAACGTCGAGAACATTTCTACGAGGATAATGAATTGATTAACGATAAAATCCAGGCGGCATTGAAAAATAGGATTAAACCGATTATCTGTGTTGGCGAAAGGAGGAAAAATCGCGATTCCTACAAAGAAGCTGCCTATGAATTAAAGAAAAATTTGGCCGGTGTTGATAAAGCGGATTACAAAAATTTAATAGTCGCCTATGAGCCGGTTTGGGCAGTCGGTGCGCTTGAACCAGCGACTGCGGAATATGCGGCAAAAGCAATTACGATCATTCGAGAAATTGTCGGGCAGAAAACTCCGATACTCTATGGCGGGAGTGTTGATAGTGGTAATATCGCCGAATTTACCGCTCGTCCGGAAATCGATGGCGCTTTGGTCGGTCGCGCCAGCATTAAAGCAACTGAATTCGTAAAGATTTGCCAAAAGGCTGAAAAGAGCAAGAGATTTGAAAACCAAGTTGCCACGAAAAATTTCAAACCTGTCATCTCGAGCGAGGTAAAAATTAGGAAGATTGAGATTGAATAATGATGATCGCAGAAACATTCATTAAATGTATAGTCTAAAATAATCGGAGGATATATGCGAATTGCAATCAACGGTTTTGGTCGAATCGGCCGAGCGGCGGCAAAAATTATTTTTGAGAAAAAAGATTATCAACTGGTGGCGGTAAATGATCTTTGTGATCCAAAAACGATCGCTCATCTTTATAAATATGACTCGATATATGGAATCGATCAATCAGAAATTATTGCCGGCGAAAAAGAGATTGAAATTTCCGGAGAAAAGATAAAAATTTTTTCCGAAAAATCACCCGAGAACCTTCCATGGGAAGAGCTTGGTGTCGATGTAGTGATCGAATCAACCGGTCATTTCCGAAACAGCGAGGAGTGCCAAGCCCATCTTCGAGCCGGGGCAAAGAAAGTTATAATTTCCGCTCCGGCGAAGGATGAAGGGACAAAAACTTTTGTCATCGGTGTTAACGAAGATAAGTATCAGGGAGAAGCGGTAATTTCAAACGCTTCCTGCACAACCAATTGTATTGCACCGATTATGAAAGTCCTCTCGGATAAAATCGGTGTTAAAAAATCACTGATGACAACCGTCCATTCTTATACCGCTGACCAGGTTTTGGTCGATGGACCGCATAAGGATTTTCGCCGAGCTCGAGGAGCGGCGCAAAATATTGTGCCGACAACGACCGGTGCGGCAACGGCAACGGCGAAAACAATTCCTTCTTTGAATAATAAATTCGACGGTTTATCGATTCGAGTGCCGACCCCGATTGTCTCTCTCTCCGACATTACATTTCTTGCTGCAGAGCCGGTGACTGTTGATAAGATAAACCAAATTATCGAAGAAGCGGCCCTAGGTAGCCACCAAGGAATTATCCAGTATTCAAAAGAGCCGCTTGTCTCAAGCGACATTAAAAAAAACAGCCATTCGGCAGTTTTTGACTCGGGACTGACCTATGTTGTCGATGGTGATCTGGTTAAAGTAATCGCCTGGTATGACAATGAATGGGGGTATTCTTGCCGTTTGGTTGAAATGATTAGTATAGTCAGTCGGTGATTTATTCGAGATTAAAAGCGCTTCTTAAAAGTTTGGTTTTAAATAAAAAGTCCTCTTTTGACGTCTTCTTAATTTCCTTCAAAAAAATCTCGATTGCTAGACTATTTTGATCACAATCATCAATTATCTGTATTTCCTTAATCCGGCGGTTATTTTGCTCGAGCTTTACTCGATAAATAATTATTCCATCGCTTGAATTACAAACGCCGATTTCAGTAAATGATGACACTTTTGTTTTGATTGATTCTTTGTAATTTAAAATTTTTTCTAAAATATCAAAGAGTAAATTTTGTGATTCGATTATCCGACCGGGGATAATTTCAAATAGATTGTTGATAGAAATTTTCGGATTCGTTTTTTTAATATTATCATTCGCTTTTCGGTCAATCTTGTTAATATTTAAACGAGCAATCGGACCAACAAGATACTCGTTTTTTTCTAGTTGATAACCACTATCTTTTCGATTTCTGATTAAATATGAAAAAGTATTACTAATGCAAAATTGTTTTCCTCGGCTGGAAATAAACTTATCCCGATTTTCCGAAAGTGCTAGAAGTTCGACCGTTTTGATGGTTTTTGGGAGAGAAATCTTTGAAAAAAACTCCCAAAGATTATTAAAAATGATTTCCATCTCTTCGGATGCGGAAATTATTTTTTTTATTTGATTGCTGTTAAGTAAGATTTTTTTGCCAATTGTGATCGGGACCAAGAATTCTTTATTAACTCCGAGAAGAATCAATACCTGATTAATAATTTTTTTTGCCCGAAGATAGTTTTTCATTTCAATCGGAAATTCTCTGCTAAAATCGATAATGTTACCATTTGAAAAAACCAGAGGAGCAATTTTTAAGATTAGATTATCAAGATGGGAATCGATAATCTCAAGCTTGGAAATTATATCGCGAAAATATTCGGTTAAAGGGTCACTAATTAAAAGTTGATTTTCGATCGCTCTAAGGTAAGCGATATTGTGAGCATAGGCGGCCGAGTGGTTGATTCTTAATGAAAGATTAGGAGAAAAATTGAGATCAGTTTTCAAAAAGAGTCTTTCGATTTTATCTTTATGATGATTATTTTTCATTATTAAAAATATTTAAATTGTTATTGAAAGTTTCAAATCCTTTTTTTCTCGCAAACTCTTCGAGCTTGTAATAATTAGCGGCGGTTATTTCTCCTTGGCAACCACTGCAGGGGAGCCCCGCTTTAAGACAAGCGGCTTGACAACTCCCGATAGTGACCGGACCGAAACAGAAGTACTCCGGATTTTTTAACAAACAACGACTGGATATTGGACAGTGGAAACAAACGCTCGATTTATCGGTTTGTTTGTCGGAAAGTCCGATTTCTGATTCAAAAAAATTGATAATTTTTTTTTGATCAACCGGACAGCCACCAATGATTTTGATTGTTTCTAATATTTGATTTTCATTCGGACAATTTCCAATTATTAGAGATCTTTTAAAAACATTGTGGTCAAATCTTTTAAGATATTGGCTAATTAATTTTCGATCACCGGAGAAAATTAAAAAATCAAAATCAATATTTTTTTGAGGAATTTCTGATACTTTTTGAACGTCATAGAAAAGACAAAGGTTTTTATCGGAAAGAAAAGCTTGTAGGATCTTTTGAGAACAAAAACCACAAGATTCAAAATCAAACAAACCAATTTTAATTTTTTCCTTTATCATTTTATTCTTTAAGATCGTAAAGATTTACGATCGGTCCTTCAAAGCTAGGGTTTATATTATCAAAAACATCAATCAGATTGCCGTTAAGATGATTTTTAATTTTAAAAAAATAATTAATAAAAATCTGTCGGTCGGAAATTCCTTTTTTCCTTAAAATATCAATAATCTCCTTATATTCTCCGGAGTAAAGCGAAATAAGAACTATTCCTCGCCCCGGTTTTTCAGGGAAAGATTTTAAAATATCTGCCAGTCCTCCAATCCTTCCCTTATAATTCGAAGGTGCGTTTTTAACGATAATCTGGAATGATTTTAAGGTTTTTTTCCAATTTTGAAAAAGTTCTCGAAAAAGAAGCGAATTTGGACTTTCCCCGGCATAAATCAATGAACACTTTTCGCCGCCGACTAGTGGAATGATTGGTAAAATTCCCAGAGAGTCGGCGATAATAATTTTTCGCTCGATATTATTTTTCAGCCAGTGTTTGCCGTAAGGTCCGCGAAAAAGGATTTCTTGGTGATCAAAATCTAGTAGGTTTTTTCGAAATTCAATTGTTGGCCTGAAAACAAAAGAAGATCCATCGGCTGTAAATAATATTGAAGCAACTGTTTCCTGAAAACCAGGGCGGGAAACGAGAAAAAAATTTCCAGGTTCGGCCTTTATCTCTAAGCCAAGATTAATTTTAAGATAATTCGACTGCAGAAGATCGATTTTTTTTATTGTCGTCTTGTTTAAACGATAAAAAATATTGTTATTCATATACGATTCTCCCAATATCGATTTCCGCTGGGCAAGATCGTATGCACCGACCGCAACCGGTACATAGCGGTTGATTAAATTTTTCAATGCCATAGGCAAACTTACACTCAATAAAATGCGACACCCCCTGTTCATTAGTCCCTTTTTTATTTTCAAAAAAACAAGAATTTTCTTTTAATTGACGAGAGAAACTTCCGCCCTGTTCTTTTTTTGGAAAAATATCAGAACAATTACAGAGAGGGCATACAGCGGTGCAAGCGCCGCAATTAAAGCAATTATTTTGCCAGTAAGCGAGTTCTTTTTTTGTGAAATCCAGGTCGCAATCGTTTTGTTTCGGCTTACCGATCGGTTTGTACTGGCCGATAAACCGGATCGGAGCCTTAACTTGATCGAGAATCTTTGCGCCAACTTCACTCTTAGCAAAGACAAGATAATTTGATTCTTCTTCTTGGATAAATAGATCAAATCCCAAATGGTGGTTTGAGTCGGTTAGTTGACAAAAACAATATTGGTCGGGAGTGCAATCGACGGCGATTTTCAATAAATTTTTAGATTTAATCTGAAAATCATGATCTTGTTTAAAGATTTGATTTAATAAGGAAATTGCCGTTAGATCGCAAAGGTGAAGACCAAAAAGAGCGACTTTCTCCGCTTGATGATTTTTGTGGTCGAGGTTTTTATCTGGTAACAAAATTTTTTTAAAAGAGTGGTTGGTTTGATATTTATGAAGTGAATATCGATCGAATTTTTCTTTTTTTTGAAAATTTAAAACCCCTCGCTCTTCAACCGGCGAGTAAATTTGATAATCTTTGGCAATCAGATCGTAAAGTTTTCCAATATCGGAAAATTTTAAAGTTTTTATCAATCTTCCTCCAAACCGATTTTACATCTTTAACTTAGATTTTAAAAGTAGTAGAATAAAGCTAATGGAGGCCCAATGTTAAAAAATTTACCGCCGAAGGACCGACTGAAAGGAAAAAAAGTTCTTTTGCGCGCTGATTTTAATGTCTCGATAGTTAATCAAAAAGTATCCAGTACCAATCGAATAACCGAATCCCTGGGTACTTTAAGATACCTGGTTTCCGCCGGAGCGCGGGTAATCTTGATCAGCCATCTTGGTCGTCCAAGAAGTTTCGGCGATCCTGAAAGTTCACTTCGACCGGTTTATGATTTTTTAAAAAGTAAGCTAAATAAAATTTACTTTTCTGAAGAGATTTTTGGCGATAAAACTGACAAAATAGTCAAAAATTTAACTAACGGAGAGGTTGTTTTGCTGGAAAATCTTCGTTGGGATACAGGTGAAGAGAGCGGCTCTTTAGAATTTGCAAAGAGACTTGCCTCACTAGCTGATATGTATGTGAATGATGCTTTCGCTGTTAGCCATCGGGATCACGCCAGTGTTTCCACTATCTGTCAATTTTTACCACATTTCGCCGGATTTTTGCTAAAAAAAGAGATCGTCGGACTCCAAAAGCTATCCAAAAATGCTCGATCACCATTTATTCTGGTTTTAGGAGGGGCGAAAATTGCCGATAAGATTTTGGTAATCAACAACCTTGCGCCAAGTGTCAGTAAAATTTTAATTGGTGGGGCAATGGCTAATACTTTTATGGCGGCCTCCGGTATCGATGTTTCAAATTCGCTTCTTGAGCCGGATGTCTTAAATACTGCAAAAGAATATCTTGGCCGTTATCGAGACAAAATAGTTCTTCCTCAAGATAATATCAAAAAAGATTGGGCTGATGGATTTTCTTATATGGATATTGGTCGACAAACGATAAATAAATACAAAAAAGTAATTTCCAAAGCAAAAACAATTTTTTGGAATGGTAACATGGGCTATTCGGAAGATCAGAAATATGCTCAAGGGACGGAAGAAATTGCTCGAGCAATATCCAGCTCGTCTGCTGAAAGTTATATCGCCGGCGGCGATACCGTCGGAGCGATTGAAAAAATGAAAATAAAAGATAAATTTTCATTTGTATCAACTGGGGGTGGCGCGGCGCTGGAATTTCTCGCCGGAAAAAAATTACCCGGGATTAAAGCTTTGGAGGATTAAATGACTCACATATCCCCAAAAAAGATACTTAAAGAAGCCAAAGAAGGCAAATATTCTATCGGTGCTTTTAATACCAATAATCTAGAAATTACCCAAGCGATCATTGCTGGAGCAAAGAAGTTAAACTCCCCGGTAATTATCCAGACGACGCCGTCAGCGATCGACTATGCCGGTCTCTCAAATATTTTTTTGATTGTTAAAAATGAAATTGATTGTCAGAAAGTTGTGGCCTTTATCCATCTGGATCACGCGAAAGATTTTGAAACAATCCGTCAGGCAGTAGAAATCGGCTACTCTTCGGTAATGATCGATGGTTCACAGCTTTCTTTTGAAGAGAATATTCAATTAACAAAAAGAGTAGTAAATTTTGCCCATACACGAGGAGTAGTAGTCGAGGGAGAGCTGGGAGCGATCGGCAAAGGAGAGGGCGGTCTAACTGAAAAAAATAGTTCTCTAACCGACCCAAATCAAGCGGTGGAATTTGTAAAAAGGACCGGCGTTGATTCCTTGGCGATTTCTATCGGTAATGCTCATGGTGCGCCGGTCGGAGAAAAAATTGATCTCGATTTGCTTTCGGTGATTGCCGGAAAAGTTAGTATTCCTCTTGTATTGCACGGCTCATCCGGACTTAAAAAGAGAGATCTAAAAATGGCAATCGCCAATGGAATTTGTAAAATAAACATTGATACTAATATCAAAACGGCGGTCATTGAAACCATGAGAGCTGGGTTAAAGAAACCGACTAAAGATTATCGAGAAATTATGTCACAGGTCCGTATTGAAGTCGAAATGATCGTTGAGAAATATATAACAATTCTCGGTTCAGAAAAAAAGGGAAAAGTATGAAAAAGTATGATGTGATTTCGATTGGTGATGTCGGCGAAGATATTTTTGTTACTCCGGAGGATTCTCTTATCCAAAAAAGTTCTCGTTTTTCTTCCGGAAAATCGCTTACTTTTGAACTCGGGGAAAAGATTAATTTAGAGAAAGTATCTTTTCACATCGGCGGTTCAGCCGGTAATACGGCAATTGCTTTTTCCCGTCTTGGCCTCCGATCAGCGATCGTCTCTTCTTTGGGTCTTGATTCAATTGCCGAAAAAGTTATCAATCGACTATCTGACGAAGAAGTGTCGATCGATTATCTTGACCAATCGACTGATCGGAGTTCTAATTTTTCCGTAATTTTTAATTTTGGTTCGGAGCGAACAATTTTTGTTTACCATGGCTTGACTGACTATTCAAAAATTAAAATTCCAAAAAACTTATCGACCGAATGGTTATATATTTCTCCTCTCGGTGATAATTATCAGAAGATATTGGACCAAATAGTCACTTATTCTTCACAAAAAAACACTAAAATCGCCTGGAACCCCGGGGTAAACCAAATCAAAGCTGGCGCAAATAATTTTCGAAATTTGCTCTCGGTAACCGATATTTTGTCCTTAAACAAGGAAGAAGCGATAAAGTTCACCGATTATCCGATTCGACCGAATATCTTAGATATTTCCAAAAAACTCAACCATCTGGGAGCGAAAGTTGTCTTAATCACCGATGGGAGAAATGGTGCTCATTGCTTCGATGGTAAAAATCTTTGGTACATTGGAATTTTGCCGGCCGAGCGGATCGATGCTACCGGTGCCGGCGATAGTTTCACAGCCGCCTTTACCCGGGTTTTGATCAAAGACGGAATAAATCGAGAGGCGATTGAAAAAGGTTTAAAATATGCGATAGTTGAATCAACATCGGTTATTTCTTCACTTGGAGCTCAAACAGGTCTCTTAAACGAAGAAGAAATTGAAGAAAAACTCAACAAACTTCATCGGTTGAAAACGGAAATCGTGTAAACAAAAACAAAAGACGAATTATTTACTTTTGTTTTATGACGAAACATCTGGCAATCTTTTCCGATAAACTTGCCGACGAAGTTCTCTCCGGCTTAAAAACGGTCGATTTTCGATTTTCCGATACCAAGAAAGCGCCATTTTTAAAACTCTCCCGAAATGACCTAGTCTATATTAAGAACGTTAGTGAGCCGATAATCGGACAAGTCGAAATCGAAAATGTCCTCTATTTTGAAAATTTAAAGAAAGCCGAAATTGGTACACTTATAAAACGATATTCTGCTTTTTGTGGGATTAATCGCAAAGAGTTGGAAAAATATGCCGGAAAACACCAATATCTATCTATAGTTTTTTTCTGTCACCGACGGCGTTTTTTGTCACCGGTAAAGATTAAAAAACGCGATCGCCGCGGTTGGGTAACGGATTTTAGGTTTTAATATTTGAACGAACAATCGAGAGTTGACGAAAAACATCGTATATTATACGATGTTTTTATCGGGGTGATTTAGTCAAAATCAAATGAAAAAGAATCGATCACAACCAATATTTATCGATATTGACGGTTGTCTGACACCAGGAAAAAACCGGCCGATTCCTTGGAAACAGACGAGAATTCTTCAGGAAAATTTAAAAAAATTTGATCCTTTTTTCGAATATATTATAATTACCGCTCGCCCGGCGACTTATGCCGAAGCTGTAGTTCAATTTTTGGGTCTAATGGACGATCGAAAGCATAAATACGCAATCTGTGAGTCTGGCGGCGTTGCCCATCTTTTCGGCTCGGATACTTATACCGTTTCCAGCGAAGTCGATAGCGATCTTTTGGTTAATTTTGAGGCTGTACTTAGGCGATTGCAAAGCATATATCACTACAACATTGAGGATGGTCGTAAACGGACAATAAATGTTCTTGCGGGCGATGGTCAGTCAATCAGGGGTCTAGGGATCTTGCTGTCAGAATACATGCCTAAAGGATTATCAATGCATTTTTCTGCCGGCGGTATCGACATTACTCCGGAAAAAATAAACAAAGCAATAGCAGCAGCTGATTTGGCTAAAAAAATTGGTGTTGATCTTTCTCAATCAATCAGTATCGGTGACTCCGGCGGCGATTTGCCGTTGATGGAAGTTGTCGGACATCCGTCATGTCCGGCAAATGCCTCGGAAAATGTCAAAGAGTTGGTCTCTAAAAAAGGGGGTTACATCGCGAAAGAAAAGTTTGGTTTCGGTGTCGTCGAGATTTTGAATTTTTATTATAATAAGTTTAGTTTGGGAGGTAAATGAAACGTTCAGAGATTGACCGGCAGATTGAGAAATTTATTGATTTTGCCAAAGAAAACAATTATGAAATTCCGATATATGATTATCAAAATAAAAAAATTATTAAGGAACTTCTGGAACGGCAGATTGGCTTTGATATAACCGATTTTGGTAGCGGGGATTTTAATAAAATCGGTTTGGCATTATTTACGGTCAGAAACGGAAATCCGAGAGAAAAAAAGACGATCCCTTATTGTGAAAAAACAATGTTTTCTCTCCCGGGGCAGCTAACACCGCGCCATTATCACAAGAAAAAAATTGAAGACATCTTTCTTCGAGCCGGTTCGCCATTGGTGATCCGGATTTGGCAGACGGATCAGCCGCGGGACAAAAAAATCGAATTCTCGGTTTTGTTCAATGGCGCCGATTATCGAGAAGTAATTGCCGGTCAAGAGCTGTTTCTAAATATTGGCGAAAGTGTTACTTTAACGCCTGATCTTTCCCATGAGTTTTTCTCTGATCCGACCGGTGTCGGTAGCTTAATCGGTGAGGTCTCGACTTTTAACGATGATTTAGGCGATAATATTTTTATCGATCCAGTCGCTCGTTTCCCGAAGATTCAAGAAGATCAGCCGATAAAATATTATCTTGTTTCCGATTATAAAAAATTAAACATTGCTTCAAAATAAGGAGAAAAAATGATTGAACGAGAAAAATTAACGGTAACAATTAAAAAACCGCTCTTTGCGGAGATTGATAAAATGATTGATGGCCGGAAAATCCGAAATCGATCTCACGCAGCTGAATTTTTGATTGAAGAGGGATTAGGGATTAACAAAGTAAAGACCGCTTTTATTCTTGCCGGCGGCGAAGGAACCCGTCTGCGGCCATTAACTTATGAAATTCCTAAACCGCTGATTCCGGTTCATGGCAAACCACTTCTAGAACACACTCTTGAGCTCCTACGATCCCACGGAATTGACGACGTAGTTATCTCTTTGGGGTACAAAGCTGACAAAATTAAAAATTATTTTGGCGACGGTAGCCGTTACGGAATGAAATTTACTTACGTAGTCGAAGATGAAAAACTCGGTACCGCCGGTCCGTTGAGATTGGCGGAAAAACATTTAAAATCAAGTTTTTTGGTTGTTTGGGCTGATGTTTTAGCGCAGATTGATCTTAGCGATTTTATCCGAAATCACAAAGACAATGGCGGGTTAATCACAATTGCCCTGACCTCGGTCGAAGATGTCTCAAGTTTTGGCGTCGTGTCGCTTAAAGGGAACAAAATTGTCGGTTTTGTCGAGAAACCGAAAAAAGAAGATGCGCCAAGCAACCTGATCAATGCCGGTCTAGCGATTTGTGAACCAGGAGTTTTAAAACATTTGCCCGACAAAAAATATGTGATGTTTGAGAAAGATATTTACCCACAACTGGCGAAGAAGGGAGAAATTTACGGCTATCCTTTCGAGGGGCAGTGGTTTGACACCGGAACTCATGAAGCTTACGAGCGAGTTTTGAAAGAATGGGGTAAAAATGCTTAAACCGGTTAGAAAAAGTGTTGTCGTTAAAGCTCCGGTTCGGGCTGATATTGCCGGCGCCTTCTCCGATATTCCCTATTTTTTAAATAAGTACAAAATCGATTGCGGAGAAGTTGTTAATATTTCATTGCCGCTTTTTATTGAAGTTTCAGCAACTATCGGACGGAGTACCGATCCGATAACGATCGAAACCCCGGACTTAAAACGGAAAATAGTTGGTGATTTAATTGATCTCGCGGCTCAAGAACGAGATAATGCTTGCCAGATCGCTCTAAATTTTATTCGAATTTTTGCTCTCGATTCGGCCGGTTTGAAAATCACAATCACTTCAAAAGGTAAAATCCCTCCGGCTTCTGGACTTGGAACTTCTTCAGCTGTCGGCATTGCTCTAATTCAGGCTTTAGCGAGACTTTATGACCTTGCCGGTATTAATGCGCCGGAGTTTAATTATTTAATCGAGCAATCGATGGGGATTGTCGGCGGTAAACAAGATTATTATGCCGCTTTTCTCGGCGGTTTAAATCATTTGTGTTTTTACGGTCCGGAGGCGTCGTTGGTTGAGATTATTGACCACAAAGAAGCGGGATCAAAAGAAAGTCGTTGGTTACTTGAACGGCTTTTGGTCCATTTTTCCGGTCAATCGCGTTCATCAGGTGTAGCAAATGCTCGGCCGGAGGATCGGGTTAAAAAAGACCCAAAAATTTTAAAACAGTTAGCCGATCAAGCGGCGCCGGCCTTTGCGGCAATCAAAAAAATGGACCTTTTAAAGCTACAACAAATTGTCGGTCGGGATAGAGAGAATTGGCTCGAGCTAACGAGCGGATATTTTTATACCAAGGAGATGTGGCAATTGGCGAAAATTGGCGAATCTTTAGGTTTTGCCCATCGGGCTGGTGGCGCCGGGAACGGGGGTTGTCTATTCTTTTTTGGCGACTGCGAGAAGAAGAAAAAACTTGCTCTAGAGCTTACAAAAATCGGTGGCGAAACGATTTTTAGTTAAAATAATTTTTCTTTTCGAATTTATCGTCGGTAGTTTTATGAATTGTTGATACTTCCAACAAGTGAAGTTTTTTGCTATAGTTTGCAAAGTAAAGTCAGTTGAAAATCAATAACTTGGTAACAATTATGAAACTTGATCTTAGGCGTGAGGCAAAATCAAAAGTTAGATTGTCAATCACTTTATCTCATACGGAATTTTTAAAATATATTGACTCCGCTTTCGAAAAAGTTGGGGCAACTTTGAAAATCGACGGTTTTCGTCCCGGGAAAGCGCCAAAAAAAATCGTTGAGGAAACCGCCGGTCAAGCGCGGTTAGTCCAAGAGTCGATCGATCTGGCGTTAGCTGAAAGTTACCCGGAAGCTCTCAAGAAAGAAAATCTCTATCCGGTTAATCAACCGAAAATCACGATCGATTCTTTCCCGACCTTAATTTCCGGCGATTTTAAATACACGGTTGAGTTTGATGATCTTCCAAAAGCAAAGCTTCGAGATTACTCAAAAATTTCTGTCAAAAAGCCGGCGATAAAAAAGGCGACCGATAAAGATGTTGAAAAAGTTATCGAATATCTTAAAAAACAGAAGGCGACCTTTTCCGAGGTCGATCGCGCCGCCAAAAAAGGTGATCGGGCGGAAATTAATTTCTTAGGAACGGTTCGGGGAGTTAAAAAAGAGGGGATGGAGAGCCGAAACCACCCGATTGTAATTGGCGAGGGAGTAATGATCCCTGGTTTTGAAGAGGAACTAATCGGACTTAAGAAGGCCGACAAGAAAAAATTTAAGATTCGTTTTCCGAAAGAATATCATGCTAAAGATTTGGCTGGAGAGGAAGCAGAGTTTGAGGTTGAACTTGTTGATTTAAAGGAAGTCGTTCTTCAGGAGATCGACTCGGAGTTTGCCAAAACTTTCGGGCATGCCGATGTTTCGGCGATGAAGACAGCGATTAAAAAAAGTCTCGATCTCGAAATGGAAGAAAAAGCCAGCCGAGATTTGGAGATGACGGTAATCGATAAAGTCTTAAAAAATTTATCCGTTGAAATTCCGGAATCTTTAATTGAACAAGAAATTGATCGAATGACCGACCAACTTCGGAAACAGATTGAAGCTCAAGGATTAAATTTTGAGCGTTATCTGCAATCGATAAAAAAAGATCTTGCCGATTTCCGAAAAGATAGTCGAAGTCAGGCGGAAAAAAATGTTCAGGTCGGTTTCTTGATCGGAGAGATTATTAAAGATCGAAAGCTTGATCCAAAAGATGATCAAGCCGGACGAAAAGCGATTGATTATTTGATCTCGGTAATTGTAAAATAAACTAGATGAATCTTATTAATATTGTTCGGAGGGATTATTCAGCGAGAATTTTTGTCACTTTTTAAAAACCGTGACTTTTTGAAAATCTGGTTGGCGCAGATGTTTTCGCAGCTGTCGCTAAATATGATAAATTTTGCTTTAGTTCTTCGAATGTACTCATTAACCGGTCGGATTACCGCCGTTTCTTTGGTTTTGATCGCTTCCGCACTACCATCGGTTCTCTTCGGTCCTTTTTCCGGTGTGATTGCTGATCGGTTGAATTATAAACGAATTTTAACTTATACTAATGTTTTTAGGATATTAATAACGATCTTAATTATTTTTGCTAACGGCAATATGTTAGCGGTTTTGGAAGTAATTTTTCTGATGAATCTAGTAACTCAATTTTTTGCGCCGGCAGAAAGTTCAAGCTTCCCGCTTATTGTCAATAAAGATCGTTTAATTCAGGCGAATTCGATTTCAATGGCGACTCTTTACGCGACGATTCTTGTCGGTTATTCAATTGCCGGTCCGATTCTTTCGCTGATTTCTGCTCCGATTTTTTTCGTGATCTGCGCTTCTTTTTATCTGATTTCAGCATTTCTGGTTTATAATATGTCAGATTATGATAAAAAAATTGAACGTCGCCTAAGTTTTCCGACTTTAGCTAACGACATTACTGCCGTTTGGAACGAACTTCGAGAAGGGCTGATCTATTTATACAACGACAAGCGGGTTTTTTCACCAATGGTCAAATTCGCTATCGGTTGGGCGGTTTTGGGTTCTTTTATTGTCCTTCTCCCCGGTTTTGGCGAAACAGCGCTTTCGATTGAGGCACAGGATGTCGGATGGATGGTCATCGGTCCGGCCGGTTTCGGAATGTTTTGCGGCGCCTATTTTTTACAGAAAAAAAATAATAGCAAGGACTCAATCTTTGACATCAATATCGGCTATCTTTTAACAAGTATCGGTATGCTTTTGCTTCTTGCTTTTCCGCTTTATGCGACTTTTGAATACTCGCGAGTTTTAATGGTGGTCTTTACTTTGCTAGTCGGTTTTGGGACAGCGATGGTTTATATCGCCGCTCAAACGACTCTGCATTTAAACTCGGAGGAGAAAATGCGTGGCCGAGTTTTTGGGATCACCATGGCTCTGGTCAATTTAGCGATGTCTCTACCGGCGCTTTTTATCGCCGGTCTGGCCGATCTGACGACACCGTTGATCGCGATGTTTATCATCGTCATTTTTTTGGTTTTCTTTACTATCTATATTTTTTCCGAACGGGAAAAGAAAATTCGTTTTTATTGATTTAGAGTTTATAAATCTGTCGTCATTCCCGCGGAGGCGGGAATCTGTCGTTGGTGTTTTATTAATATCTGGATTCCCGCCTCCGCGGGAATGACAAAGAAAAACGGGAATGACAAGAAGAAACAGAAACGACAGAAAAAGATTGGAATAGTAAAAGAATTTAAAACGGCAATAATATGCATTTTTATTAAATGCGTAAGTTTTAGTTTCATTATTCTTTTCACTATTAACATCTGATAATCAGCCTTGCGATTAGGTAATAATTTTGTTATAATCAAGTCAAGAATTAGCTTCAAGATTATGGAGTAAGAAGATGTCATACTTAATCCCGACAGTAATTGAAAAATCACAATTTGGTGAGCGGGCTTACGATATTTATTCGAGATTGCTTAAAGATCGGATTATTTTTCTTGGCGGTCCGATCGATGACGATTTGGCGAATATTGTTATTGCTCAACTGCTTTTTTTGGCCCATGAAAATCCTGAACAGAGCATTCAGATGTATATTAATTCTCCCGGTGGAAGCGTGACCGCCGGTTTGGCGATTTATGATACGATGAACTACATTAAGCCAAAAGTTTCGACAATTTGTGTCGGAATGGCGGCCTCAATGGGGGCTTTTCTCCTTGCCGGTGGTGAAGCTGGGAAGCGTTTGGCTTTACCGAACTCGAAAATTTTGATTCATCAGCCGATTGGTGGGACCGAAGGACAGGCGGCCGATATTAAAATTCATGCCGAGGAGATCATCCGGGTTCGCGACCAGATGAATAAGATTTTAGCCAAAAATACCGGCAAGCCGCTCTCGGTTGTCGAAAAAGATACCGACCGCGACTTTTATATGACGGCCAAAGAAGCGAAGAGCTATGGAATTATTGACCAAGTAATTGAAAAAGATAAGCGAGGATAAATGACAGTCGAAGAGATTTTTAATCTGGCGATCGGGGAGGGGATTCAGGCAGATCCGCGAGGCGAGAAGGAAATTAAAAAAATCCTTGCTGAAATCAAGAAGGATTTTGAGGAATTACCAAAGAAGAAAAAAGATGAGTTTGATCAGGAAAAATTTAAAAACCCCTACTCCGACTCAAGAATTTTAACCGGCGATCGGAAGCGAAAAGTTCGACGGGTTTTGGTTGGAATCGATATCGACTCGAGCGAGGTTCTGCTGGCAAAAGAACTCGAACGAATCGGGAAACCGATCGATTTGATTATTGCTCATCATCCGGAAGGTAAGGCACTCGCTCGCCTTCACGAAGTAATGGATATTCAGACTGCAGTCTTGGCTCTTGCCGGCGTACCGGAAACGATCGGCGAGGGGGTCCTGCGCGAACGACTCGAGGAAGTTTGGCGAAGCATTGCTCCGGTTAATCATTATAAATCGGTAATGACCGCCGAGCTTTTAAATATTCCGATGATTAATTTTCACACCCCGGCCGATAACTGTGTTTGGAATTTTGTAAATCTTTATATCGAAAATAAAAAACCGCGAACTGTCGGTGAAATTGTTGAAGTTCTAAAAGAGATTCCCGAATATCGCCGAGCGACCGAGCTCAATGCCGGACCGTCGATCTTTGCCGGTGGGGAGAAGAATCGGGCTGGAAAGATTGTCGTTTCCGGAATGACCGGTGGCACTTCCGGATCGTCAAAAATCTACGAGCGGATGAGTCACTACGGGATTGGTACCGAGATCGCGATGCATATCCGTGAGGAAGATCGCCGCGAAGCGGTCAAGCACTACATCAATATCGTCATTGCCGGGCATATCGCTTCCGATTCTTTGGGGATGAATCTAATCCTCGACAAGCTTGAGGAACGAGGAGTCGAGATTATCCCCTGTTCCGGCCTGATCCGCGAAAGCCGGGCAAAGAAAAATTGATTATATTTATTTGAACGAACTAATAAGAACTCTCGATTTTTAATTGCATCGGTTGGTTTTTGGTGCAAATTTTGTTCTCGGGTGTTGACTATTTTAAATTTGTCTTTATAATATTGCACAAGCGCCAAGGTTTCTGGAACCGGGGGGCGTGAGGACCATTTCTCCTCAAGGGGGAGACCTAGATGGCAAGTGCCACAGCCGCAAAAGACCGAAAAACAAAGCCAACCAGTCGGATGTCGCCGGTATTTCTCCCGCTCCGCTGGGAGGTTGACACTCTTGGGTGCTCCGACCCGAGAGTGTCTTTCACGACACCAATGGGTCCGAGGGTCCTTGGTGCCGACCCTCGGCATCTACTACCGCAGTTGAGAAAGCAACTCCAACGAGTTGCAGTTCACGAGAGTTGCAACTGGTGGTTGGACCGGGACCTTGAGGAGGCGGTCGATGTTTTCAGAGGCCTCCAAAAGAAGGTCGTTCACAACTCCAACCCCGATGGTGATGATGTCCTAGCCGTTCTCGATTACTGCGGGGGATTTTATCTCTCGCGTTCGGGTGGCTTCTCCAGAACAACCTGGGTCGTTTCGGCTTGGGCGATGCCAACCCAAGCCGTCAGCGATCACGTTCACTTCATCAGCGAGTCCTCTCGACCACCAGAGAAGTGGATCGCTCTTCTCCCCAAGTCTGGGGAGGACCTGATGGGTGAGAGGATAATGATTCCGGTTCGAGCGAAGGTGATCAAAGTTCCTGGCTAATCACCTTCGCTCCTCCACGGTCGCGGGTGCGTTCTTAGCGCCCGCGACCACTGTCGTTTAAGGAGCCGATTTTTCAAAAAATCACAGAGCTAAATACCAAAAAATGTCTAGGGTGTAAACCTATCCCACCCCTGGGGTGGAAGTAGTAACCACTTTCAGTGTCGCTCTGGACTGGGCTTGACTTCATGGTTAAAAGCGATGGGAATATCGGCCAGGTTATTTAAAAGATTAAAATTAATTCCGATCCAATTACAAGCTAAAAATATACTACCAATATTACAAATACGAATAATATTACTAATACTACAAAAACGAATCAAATATAAATTTAAAATGAGCGATATTTACGCGATCGCGTAAATATCGCTCATTTTAAAAAATAGAAAAATAAAAACAGAAAATGAAGCTATTGTGATGAGGTTATTATTTTAAAGAAGATGGATTTATGAGGAATAAAGTGATTTGCTAAAATTGGGTGCGAGAAATATAAGTTAAAAATTGACTAAATTTTAGAGACTAAACATTAGAGCCGAAAAACGTTGGAGTTATTGTAGTGAGCATTACCCTGTTATCTAGATTAAATGGGCGGCTAACTTACGGAGCTCTGCTCCGTAGCAGGATAGCCCCAGGATACGCGACTACGAATATGCTACAATCAGAATATGGAAGTCGAAAAAGGTGGTCACTGCAAATATCAAATTCGTTATCACATAGTCTGGGGTGTCAAGTATGCCCACCATATTCTGATTGGAGAAAGACCAAAATTCTTAAAACAAATTATTCTAGAAATCGCCGAACGATATGAGTATCTGATTGAAGCTGTCGGTACCGACGGTAACCACGTTCACATATTCGCAGGAGCGCATCCTGCGACCTCACCAGCGAAGCTGATTCAAACACTGAAAAGTATCTCAGCCAAGAAGATGTTCGAGCAATACCCAAAAATCAAGAAGTTTCTTTGGGGTGGCGCACTCTGGTCAATCGGTTACTACATCAGGACAGTCACTGATGGTCCACTCGATGGAGTCATCAAGATGTACATTGAAGAACAAGGAAAACAAACCAAGAAAGGCAAAGTGTGTCAGCTGAAGCTGGTGCCCTAGTTACAACTACGGAGCTCTGCTCCGTAAGGGTGTATTTGTAATATTTTTACAGCTATGTCGCGCTGGAGTTTTATGCAAAGGCAGAGATCAACTTTATTGTCACCGGATTACTGCTGGATTCCCGCCTTCGACCCGAGTGGTCCACTTCGTGGCGGGAATGACATCAGTTTGTGAGAGCCTGTCTAATAACTACATCCGATGTCTGCAAATGGCTAATTTCGGCTACAAAATGTGAACTACTCGTCAAGATAGCCCTGCTATCCTTCCTCATATTTCACATTTTTCGCCTAAAATTATCTCATTTTCGCTTCAGGAGCAGTTATTAAACAAACTCTAAGTCACATAATAGATGGCACAAACACCGGTTGCCTTTTATCAATTCAATATTAAGTATATTAATACGATAGTATTATAAGAAAGATTTGTATGGATTTGTTTTTTTATCTTTGATATTATTAATTTAATAAAGTTATTATAAGCTAAATTAGGAGGAAGATGGAGGAAGAAAAAAAGTCCGTCGACAGTTCTGTAGATAACGACAAGGTGTTTGCGGTTTTGAGTTATTTTTGGATTCTCTTTATTCTGCCCTTGGTGATGAAAAAAGATTCCGAGTTTGCCGTTTATCACGCCAAACAGGGTCTCATCCTCTTTATTTTTTCCATAATCATCGGTGTTGCTTCCAACATTCCTTTTATCGGTTGGTTTATCATTGCTCCGGTTGGTGGGGTTATAGGCGTAATCCTCTTTATTATCGGGATCATCAATGCCTGGGGTGGGAAGAAACAGCCTTTACCGATAATTGGTAAGTACGCCGATAGTTTCAAATTCTGATAATCTCTTCATCGATAGCCTTAACAATTTTGTCGGTTGAGTTTACTCTTGACAGACAAGGCTTTTTTCGATAGTTTGAGAGAGCAACAAAGAAAAGCAGAAGCTTTTTATCAGAGTTTCTCTGGGGGAAGTTTTGTTGTTGCTTAACTTTTTTGAACCTTAACAATTAATTGTGTGACGAGAAAACGTTAATTTTTTTGAATTTTTTTAGAGCTACAAACTCTATCTATTTGGAGAGTTTGATCCTGGCTCAGGATTAATGTTGGCGGTGTGCCTAACACATGCAAGTCGAGCGATTGCAGCTTGCAGCACCCAGTTTTCAGTTGCCAGCCAATGATATATTATAAATTTATGGGATATCGATTCCAAAGCTTAATTGTCTATTAACTGGCGAAAGAACTTCATTGTCGAATCGTGTATTTGACAAGGAATTTCCCCGGAGATTTCCGGTATTTGAAAGACCAACCTCGCCGTTCTTCTCTATCGGTGATATTAAATATCGCTGAAGGGTCGGCTAAAACATCAAGAAAAGATTTAAATCGGTATTTGGAAAATTCTTTGGGATCAATTTCAGAAACGGTTGCCTCAATGGAGGTATCAAGTGATGAAAGTTTGATAAATGAAATTGAATTTAGTGATTTAGCTAAAAGATACGAGGATCTAAAAAACAAGGTCGGTTCTTTGTCTAAAAAACTGAAATCTGAAAACTGAGTGCTGTAAACTGCGTTAGCGGCAGACGAGTGAGTAATACTAAGGAACTTGCCCCGAACTCAAGGATAGCCTCTCGAAAGAGAGAGTAATCCTGGATGTGCCCTACTGGGTAAAGCTTTATGCGGTTCGGGAGAGGCCTTAGTCCTATCAGCTAGTTGGTAAGGTAATGGCTTACCAAGGCGATGACGGGTAGGGGCGCTGAGAGGCGGACCCCCCACGACGGGACTGAGACACGGCCCGTACTCCTACGGGAGGCAGCAGTTGGGGATTTTGCACAATGGGCGAAAGCCTGATGCAGCGACACCGCGTGAAGGAAGAAGGCCCTCGGGTCGTAAACTTCTTTTATATAGGAATAATCTTGAAGGTACTATATGAATAAGGACCGGCTAACTACGTGCCAGCAGCCGCGGTAATACGTAGGGTCCAAACATTATCCGGATTTATTGGGCGTAAAGAGTGCGTAGGTTGTTTTTTAAGATTCGGTTCAAATCTTCCGGCTCAACCGGAAAACCGGCCGGATAACTGGAAAACTAGAGGCGTTCAGGGGCAGATGGAACTTATGGTGTAGCAGTGAAATGCGTTGATATCATAAGGAACACCGATGGCGAAGGCAGTCTGCTGGGAACGATCTGACACTGAGGCACGAAAGCGTGGGTAGCGAACGGGATTAGATACCCCGGTAGTCCACGCCGTAAACGATGCACACTAGGTATGTGGGGTATCGACCCCCTGCGTATCGAAGCTAACGCGTTAAGTGTGCCGCCTGGGTAGTACGGCCGCAAGGCTAAAACTCAAAGGAATTGACGGGGACCCGCACAAGCGGTGGAACATGGGGTTTAATTCGATGATAAGCGAAGAACCTTACCGAGGCTTGACATCTCCGGAAAGCCCTAGAAATAGGGCCGTGCCGCAAGGAACCGGATGACAGGTGCTGCACGGTTGCCGTCAGCTCGTGCTGTGAAGTGTACCGTTAAGTCGGTTAACGAGCGCAACCCCTGCCTTAAGTTACTATGTCTTAAGGGACTGCCGGCGTTAAGTCGGAGGAAGGTGGGGATGACGTCAAATCAGCGTGGCTCTTACGCCTCGGGCGACACCCATGTTACAATGGGTAGGAACAAAGGGTTGCTAAAGCGCAAGCTGGAGCTAATCCCAACAAAACTACCCCCAGTTCGGATTGAGGGCTGCAACTCGCCCTCATGAAGTCGGAATCGCTAGTAACCGTAGGTCAGCCATACTACGGTGAATACGTTCTCGGGTCTTGTACACACCGCCCGTCAAGTCAGAGGAGTCGGTAACACCTGAATTCTGCAACCGCGGAACACGGTGGGATCGGTGACTAGGACTAAGTCGTAACAAGGTATCCGTATCGGAAGGTGCGGATGGATCACCTCCTTTCTAAGGAGTAATCCCTCAAAGCCCCTTTGGGGCGGAGCGGGATACGGTCGATCGGCCGCAAGGCCGCGAAAACGTTTCTCTCGTCACACAATTGATTGTTAAGAGTCTATCTAGCAACTTCGTCTGATAGCTGCGAATGGCTGATTTTGGCTACAAAATGTGAATTATTCGTCAAGATAACTTTGCTATTTTTTCTCATACTTCACATTTCTCGCCTAAAATTATCTCATTTTCGCTCCAAGAGTAGTTGCTAAACAGACTCTAATCAAAATTACCCCGCAAGGGGTTTTTTAATGTTCGGGCTTATTGAAAATTACTATTAATTTTGTTAATATAATCGAGTAAGCTGGTCGATAAACAAGCAGATCGGCGAGCATTGTCCGTATTGCTTGGTATATTAGGTACGTAGTAGAAACTTCATTTTAAATTTTAAATTGTCCGAAGGATCCTGGGCTTGTTGAAGAAATTTTTTTAAATTGATTATGGGCGTATAGCTCAGCTGGTTAGAGCGCGTCACTGATAATGACGAGGTCCCTGGTTCGAGTCCAGGTACGCCCACCACCACACGTCGTCCGCCTTAGGCGGATTATGCGGGGTGTCCCGCGTAGGTTTACCGAAGTGGGACTATAATTTCCCCCACGTCTCCAAACTTAAGCGGACCTTGCTTGATAAACCACATGAATATTAAAACTCGGTCTCTGGATGTGGTTGTTGCGCCTGATCGAAGATCGATTAAGCATCAAATCCAAGACAAATAAAGACTAAAAGTTATCAATCTCAAAACGAATTACAGGGTTGTGCTCTGTTTTTTTATTTTCGGGCTTGAAAAAAGCTTAAAAATCGTTATAATACAATGTTCGCGAGACTGATTCCGACGGAGGTGTCCGATGTACTGTATATGCCTCGATCAGTGGTACAACCCAGGGGCTTGGTGTGCGTTTACTTGTCTCTGGGACCGACCGGAGATTCTTCTACTTCTGGTCCTTCCGGAGCGGGAGGACGAGTGGCCGGAGCATATAGTTCGGCCATCAGTACTTGCCAAGGTAGTAACGGCACTTGGCGGATCACTCGACTTTAAGCCGCCGTCGCTGCCCGCCGACTTTTTTGAATCGGCAATCCGCGAGATTGCTGGTTTGATTTCGCGAAATGCTGTCGAGATCGCCGATTGCCGGCGACTTGGCAAGAAGGCACTCGATCACAGGCTGATATGTGAGATCTCGAAAACCGGTCAGGTCGGTGAAGGGAGGAGAAACTACTGGATCCTTCTCGTCGAGAAGACCGACGATGGACTACGGATCTACCTCCACTATAACCATCGGTCGCCGGAGAATCCGGCATTGATGCTTAAGTGGATCGCCGATCTGCTCAAGTTTCACCGAAACAAGTAGTGCCTGCCGTTCTCTTTCGAGGGCGGCAGGTGTTGTGTTAAATAAATTTCCGCTTTATTGACCGCTTTAATTTTGTTAAGATTAAAAGTAATCTTGTTAGGGGCCTGTAGCTCATTTGGTAGAGCGCTACATTCGCATTGTAGAGGTAAGGGGTTCAATTCCCCTCAGGTCCACCATTTTTCATTTCGTGCCAATTCTTTCGCTTCCCCCTTCGCTAAAGCTACGGCAGACAGGTCGCTCGGCGTTTACGATGAACTATTATAGCAGATAAATAAAACACCAGTTTTTTATACAATAAATAATTATTTAAATTAATTTTTATGTCTAAAGAACTTCTAAACTTCCTCACTTAGATCCCCGACCGTAAGGTCGTGGGATGGAGTTGTCCCTGAATCTTTCGTACAATGAGAATATGGAATTAACTCATTTATCTCACTGCGTTTATCATTGTGATTATCAT
>Ga0265297_10002230_pt1 | contig 40656 bp, 32 predicted proteins | sample Munlanlwell13791_FD_192502 | JGI IMG/M metagenome (GOLD analysis project Ga0265297, IMG submission 192502) | Leachate microbial communities from a municipal landfill in Southern Ontario, Canada - Leachate well 137-91 | ecosystem: Engineered > Solid waste > Landfill > Unclassified | place...
GCGAGCAGGTCCTCCTCGGAAAGTTCGGAAGACACAATGCCGCTTGAGTTGTAGGCGTAAACACCGTCTGTGGTCAAAACGTATTCCGTCGCGGTCCCGGCCAGACTGAAATCCAAGGCACTCGGCTGGGTCTGTGTCCCTTCGGGATGGGTATGAATTAAAATCGATGATTCGGCAAGCAGCGACCGCACCGCGGGATTGGCGCGAAGTTCATCGCGGCTGCCGGTCGTGAACATAACGATTTTACCGCGGATCACGGCAATCCCGACTTCAACATCCTTCTCAACAAGCTGCCGCAAATCATCCGCTGTCATATCCTTGACCACAACAGCCGCCGCGTAATCAGACGTCAGATAATCAACGGCATCCTCAAAAGAATATTCCTCGGCATCTCTGACGTTTTGTACCGAGGTTTGCTGATCCTCTGAAACCGTACTCGAGGGAGTGAGGGAAAGCTCATCCTGCAAAAAGGCCGCACTCGGATCGATCGGAACATCGGACGTCTGGGACGTCTGATTTCCCTGCTGGGAACTGGAGGAATCGCCGGTTGCGTCGGCCTCGGGCTGATAGGGTGTCACGCGAGTTTCGGATTGAAGCGCGACGTCAGCAAAACCGGAAGGGATCGTTTGGGAAAATAAAAATGCAAGAATAACAAGAGAAGCCAGGATCCTTCTGGGGACGGAATGCGGGAGCTGACGAGAACGACTATTTTTTATATTCATTTCTTCACCCTTTCGCGGCCGGATTTTTAACGGCTCCTACCTCTGGGCTGTATAGAGAAATACCTTAATATTTATTGATCCCAATACCCGTCTAGAGGCTAGCATGCCTTTCCAGGCTTGTCAATGTTTGCAATAAGCTTATATTAAATATGGCTTATGATTATTTCTGTATTTTTTTAATGCACTTTAAAAAGTGGGAAAACGGACAAGATAATGTTTCATTTGAGAACGTTAAAAAAATCCAAGAATGTCAGGACGGCTGAGGCTCTTCTGTTTATTTTTTTGAATGTCAAGCCGAAGCTGCCGATTTCGTTCACGGAATCTGGCCGACACGAAAAAAATGCCCGAGGGGAGATTTGAACTCCCACAGGGATTTAACTCCCCAACGGATTTTAAGTCCGGTGCGTCTGCCGATTTCGCCACTCGGGCACTTTGGAGGAGGCCCCTCATCGGCCAACGGCCTCCCGGGGTGATTTATTTTTCTTTTAAAAATGAGTCAATGAGTCGAGGCGCGGGGCGGAATTGAACCGCCGATATCGGTTTTGCAGACCGATGCATTACCACTTTGCTACCGCGCCAAAATTTTTAGAACCTATGGCTACCAAAGAAGTTGCAAATTTTGCACTTTTTTCGCTTCCCGATCCTATCACCTTAATCTTTGGTATCCAAAGGATATCCGTCTGCCCGCTAAGAACACCCCTTCGTTTGTCTGACAAGACTCGGACAAATACGCATATTCTAAAAACATAACGTTATCATGAACGAGGTTTCGAAATTATAGAGGTTTCCATCAGAATTGCAAAAGATAAATGGGCTGTTTCGTTTAGGACAGATAAGCACAAGGGGGAAGTATGACAAATGGTTCTAGATAACGAGGACTGTTCTAAACTTCACTGCTCTCTTTTCCGGGGCGGTACGACGGCACTATCTCACGGATCTTTTGGATGATTTTCTCATCTTCCATGAGATTCGCCAACCTCTCAAGTTCCCTTATATTTCGCATGAGTGTAAAAGAGTTAAACTCTTTCGGCTGATTGATATAAATCTTGTTATTCTTTGTAACCTTATCCTTTTCGGCATCGAGAAGTAGTTCCTCATACAGTTTCTCGCCTGGCCTTAGGCCTATAAAATCTATCTTGATATCCTTGCCCGGCGTAAGCCCGGACAAAAATATAAGGTTGTTGGCAAGATCGGCTATCTTGATCTGTTCTCCCATATCCAGCACGAACACCTCTCCGCCCTTGCCGAAAGCGCCGGCCTGCAGAACAAGCTGGACAGCTTCTTTCGCACTCATAAAATACCGTTTCATGTCCGGATGTGTCACCGTAACAGGCCCGCCTCTTTCAATCTGCTGCTTGAAGAGCGGGACAACGCTTCCCTTGGAGCCCAAGACGTTCCCGAAGCGGACGGCCATAAACTTCGTCCCGGACTTTTTGGACCTCGCCTGGAGCATCATCTCGCCGATCCGTTTGGTCACTCCCATGATGCTCGACGCGTTTACCGCCTTGTCGCTTGAGATGAAGACGAACCGTTCAATACCATAATGTGCCGAAGCGTAAATGAGGTTACGCGTGGAAATAACATTGTTTTTCACGGCCGCTGCCGGACTCATCTCCATTAACGGAACATGCTTGAAGGCCGCCGCGTGGAATACCAGCTGGGGTCTTAACTTCGAGAAGGTCTTTTTCAACAAGCTGATGTCCTTCACGTCGCCGAGAATGGAATGTATGATCAGCCCCGGGTAAAGCCTCTTTAACTCTATCTCAAGGAAATAGATGTCATTCTCGTTGTGATCAAGAAGAATAAGTTTCGACGGAGAAAAACCCGCGATCTGCCTTGAGAGCTCCGATCCTATCGAACCGCTCGCTCCCGTCACAAGAACCCGCCGCCCCTTGATATAGGACTTTATTTCCGCAAGATTGACCCGGATCGTCTCCCTGCCCAGAAGGTCCTCAGGGTTGACATCCCGTATCTTGATCTCCAGGTTTCCGTTCAGGATCTTTTGCAGCCCGGGGACGATCTTGACCCTGACGTCCTGTACCGTACAGCTTTCTATAATCCCCCGTATCGCCTCGCCGCTTGCCGAAGGAATCGCGATGATGATCTCTTCCACACCGTGTTCGTTCACGATAGCAGTTATATCTTTTCTCGTTCCAAGCACTTTGATACCGTGAATACGCTTGCCGTATTTTTTAGGGTCATCATCTACCAGTCCGACGGCCTCGTAATGATTGCCGTACTGATAGATTATCTCTCTTAAAAGCATCTCGCCCGCATCTCCGGCGCCCACGACAAGCGCCTTGATGCGATGTTTTGGCCTATGCTTTATCTTCCATCGGAGCGGCCTCGTCAGACGTATGATGAACCTCTCCCCGCTCAGGGCGATCGTGAGAAGAAGCCAGTCGATAATGAATATCGAGCGCGGATGTCCCACGCCAGTCACCATTGTTATCGCAACAATAAACACCGAGCTTACCGTCACCGCCTTGATGATCTGGATCAGGTCCTTCACGCTCGCATATTCCCACATACTGGTATTAAGCTTGAAGAAGAACAGTGCAGCCAACCGGACGATCAGCACGAAGGGAAGCGTCCGAGACATCATCTCCAGGTATGACACCGGTGGTATCCCGTCAAAACGTATAAAATAAGCGGCAACATAGGAAAAAACTATGACGGCCGCATCGCCCGCCAGCACAACGTTTTCCTGCCATCCCCTCCGGAACATATTCATCTAAACACTCCCCGCCAAAATCTTCACGATCCTGTCCGCCGCCCTGCCGTCCCAGTATTTGAGTGTCTTTCGCCACTTACGTTTGCCGCGCAAAATTTTCTCGGCTTCCCCCACGATCGCCTTCTCGTCGGTTCCAACCAAAATATTGGTTCCCTGCCTGAGGGTAATCGGCCGCTCCGTGTTCTCTCTCAGAGTCAGGCACGGTATATCGAGAACCATCGTTTCCTCCTGAATTCCCCCGGAATCCGTTAAAACCATTTTTGCTTTCGGATACAATTTTATGAAATCCAGGTAGCCTAGCGGGTCCAGCAGTTCAATATTTCCGTCATAATATTTTTCGAACCCAAACCGTTTAATCTGTCCTCGCGTCCGCGGATGGACCGGAAAGATGATCGGCAGGAATTTCGCTATTTTATTGAGTGCCCTTGATATCCGCTCAAATGTATCCTTATCATCTACATTGCTCGGCCGGTGTAATGTCACTATTGCGTATTCCGGTTTATTTTTTTCGGCACCCAGCCTCCGGCCTCCGACCGGCGAATCTTTTTTAATCACTCTCATATAATATAAAAGCGTATCGATCATGACGTTGCCGACCCAAAATACCTTATCCTTTGCAATGCCTTCTCGCATCAAATTTTTGTTCGCTTCCTCGCATGTCGTAAACAAAAAGTCCGACGCATGATCCGTGAGAATCCTATTGATTTCTTCCGGCATCCTCCTGTCGAAACTCCTCAAACCCGCCTCCACATGAGCGACTTTTATATTGAGCTTACTGGCAACCAAGGCGCAGGCCAAGGTCGAGTTTACATCGCCGACTACCAATACCAGGTCCGGCTTCTCGTCAAAAAGCACTTTCTCAAACCGTTCCATGACCCGCGCCGTCTGAACCGCGTGCGTCCCGGAGCCTACCTCTAAATGAATGTCCGGTTCGGGCAATTCCAGGTCTTTAAAAAAGGCATCGGACATATTCACGTCATAGTGTTGGCCGGTATGCACCAAGAGCGGCTTTATCTTGCGGTAAAATTTCATTGCCCGCATGATAGGCGCTATCTTCATATAGTTGGGCCTTGCACCGACCACGTTGATGATTTTCATGCAGCCTTCCTATTCGCAAATTCATGTATGCACAAGATAGCCCTACACACCTTTTCCACGGAAACTGGTTTCATATGTCCATAAAGCGGAAGAGCAAGCCCGGTCCGTGATGCTTTTTCGGTAACCGGTAATTTCCCCTGATAAACTTTTCTAAACGCACGGTAGGCCTTTTGCATATGGACCGCCGGGTAGAAATATTTCTTTGTCTCTATGTTTTCTGCCTTGAGCGCCTCGTAGAGCATATCCCTCGATATCCCGAACCACTTTTCGTCGATGAACACGACCATATAATTTCCCGATGACTTATTACCGGGAAGGACATCCTGGAAACCTATTCCGTTAACATTCTTTAACAGTTTCTGATAGAGCAAAATCAAATCCCGTCTTATCTTCAAACATTTTTTCACATGATCCAAATTTTTTAACCCGACAAGCGCGTGCAATTCGCTCATCCTCGCACTCAACCCCGCACATTCCACGTCCTCTCCGCGCTTTCCGTAATCTCTTGCTCTTCTCAAATACTCCGCCAATTTGATATTGTTCGTTGTGACCAGTCCGCCTTCTATCGCGGTTAAAACCTTCGTCGGGCTCAGACTCATAACCTCACAATCACCGAATCCGCCGGCCCTGACGCCTCCGTATTCAGCCCCAAATGCTTGGGCACTGTCAAAGACAAGTTTCAGACCGTGCTTCTTTGCTATCTTCGCAAGTTCCCCGATCCGCGGAGGATTGCCGAATATATAGACAGGCACGATTGCCGACGTCTTTGCGGTTATTTTTCTTTCAACGTCCCTTACGTCAATATTGTACGTGCCTTCCTCACAGTCCACGAAGACCGGCGTCAAGCCGTTCCAGATAAGCGAGTGCACCGTCGCCGTAAATGTAAAGCTCGGCACGATCACCTCGCCCTTTAAGCCAAGCGCCTTTACGGCGAGCATGAGCCCGCTCGTGGCGCTTGATACAGCGACCGCCTCTTTTACGCCTAAATATTTCCTGCATTTTTTTTCAAATAATGCGCCATACTTGGAAACCGTAACGTTGCCCGTAGAAAATATTTCTTCAATTTCAGCACCCATATCGGCAGGGCTAAACAGCGTTGGCCGGATTATGCGAAGCTTTTCCCTAAACACCGGCTCCCCGCCCGCCATCGCCGGTTTCGCGGTCAGAATATTTTTCGTTTCATATCTGCTTGAATTTTTCGATTTCTTATTTTCCATATTTTATCCCGATGTACCGCCGGCTACATACGGTTTATGATTCCCAGCGCTGTTGCTACGAGTGCCAATTGCCCGCTACACATAACGCCCCATACTTTCGGCTGGCTCCACCCTTTTCTAAGCAACAGATCATACAGATGATCCCTATCGCCCATAAAAAGCGGTTTTCGCCGGATCAAACGTCTTAAAATTGCGAATGCCATATCAAATACCGGCACGCCGATTACGAGTATGGGGGTAACAAAATTCGCTATCTCAAATGGTTTCGGTGTGGCCAAGATCGCCATCAGACCCAACATGAATCCCAGAAAGCCGCTCCCCGCGTCTCCGAGAAATATCCGTGCCGGGTGAAAATTATAAGGCAAAAATCCAAAAAGACTCATGAATAAAACAGATGAAAGCATCATCAAAATCTGGTTCAGTTCGTTAAAACCGAGAAAGAAAAATCCGGCACAGGAGATGAGCGACATCCCCGCACATAGTCCATCCATTCCATCTGTTACATTAAGAGCGTTGATCGAGCCGGCAATATACAGCAACGTTAAAGGGATTGCCACCCACTCCATGGGAATAAAACTAATCTTCACACCGGCTGTGATCACTAGCACTCCTGCTATCATGTGGACTAGCAGACGAGTACCCGGCTTTACCTCTTTAATATCATCCCAGAGGCCAACACCAAACACCAATATCGCCCCCGCTACTATCCACAGCATTTCTTTACGGTGCGCGAAACACGATGTGCGAAGTACGAAAAACCCTAGTCCCCACGCAACCGCCACCGCCAATCCCCCGAGCAGCGCCACCGGCTTCTTATGTATCTTCAGCGCATCGCCTTTTGCCCGGTCAACGATTCCCGCTCGCCGCGCCAATGTGCACACCACCGGCGTTATTATTAATGCCACCGCGAAAGTTGCTAATAATCCTTCCATTTTTCCCCTTTCCACAACCTACGATATGCGAAGTACGATACGCACTCGACGAACCACACCCTTATTTCCTCACCGTCCAGAAGTCGCCTCCCAGCGTCTCGAGATATTCGAACGGCATCGTGCAATACCCGTCCATGCCCCATGCCTTGCCCCATGAATTGCGCACGAGGAACTGTTTTTTCGCCCGGTTATACCCCACTGCCAAGACGGCATGGCCGCCGGGGGCTATGTTTTTTGAGTTAAATACAAAATGGTCCTCAAAAAATGTCTTTAGCAAATCCGTTATCGGCGTACATTTTTTGTTACCAAATTGGTCGAGATTATCCCCGTCAACAAACCAATCCCATAGCTTAGGTGGAGGGTTAAAAACACGATGGGCATAATTAAAAAATATTTAAACCCATGTTTAAACGCGATCTTGGCGCTATAAAGCAAACAGCATAGCAAATAACTCCCTGCAACACAAAACCAAAGCCAAGGAATGATCCATGTAATTAACAGAGAAAGAACAAAAAAGAACGGCAAAAAATGGCGCAAGGATAGACTACCGGGGGCAATTTTTACCGTTTTTATATTCCAAAATCCGTTTCTAAAATTTTGAATGAAGAGATCTTTGAGATTCGACCTACAATAATAGAGGGACTGGATCTCTGGCGACAAAAAAACCTTTCCCCCTTTTTTCCGTATTCTTGAGTTGTGTTCGATGTCCTGATTGCGCGTCAATTGCTCATTAAACAATCCGTATTTTTCAAATGTGCTTTTGCGCCAAGCGCCTGGGAATACTGTATCAACATATTGTTCGTTTGTAGCGGTTCGAAATTTGGCGCCGCCGGTACCAAACCGGCATGCCTCGGCCAGCGCAATAGCACTTCCGATAAATCCGGAGCCCAGATGTTGTCGCACACCGCCTACATTATCCGCACCTGTTTTTTTAAGAAATTCCACGCATCTTTTTATGTATTCTTTCGAATACGCGGCATGGCCGTCCATTCTCACTATAACATCACCCTTGGCCATTTTGATCCCTGTATTCAACGCAATCGGAGTGGCCCTTCGAGGATTGTCAATCATCCTGATATTCGCATATTTCTCCGCATATCCACGCACAATCTCCCGGGTCCCATCCTCCGACATACCATCCACAACCCATATTTCGAGTTGTTCGAACGGAAAATCCTGGGCCAGGATTGAATCGAGACAACGCGATATATTTTTTTCTTCATTGCAGACCGGTAAAATAACAGAAACTTTATTAGTCATTTCCAAGGATCCTCACAACCTCTAATAATTGCCGCTTCCTCCTGGTTAAAGGAAAGTTTTCTAGTATCCTTTTTCTTGCTCTTAGACCATTATCTTCTGATAATGTTAGCGCGTATTTAACTTTCTCTGCCACATTTCCAGCCGTCAGTTCATCCACATAAATTCCTGCCTCCCCCACAACTTCCGGAATTGCACTGTTTTTCGAAACCACAGGAATGCACCTGCACAACATTGCTTCCGCCAACGAACATCCAAAACTTTCGTGAATTGAAGCCTGAACATAAACTTTTGCCCTACCGCATAGTTCGACCAGATCCTGTCCATAAACTCCGCCCAACAATTCAACATTTGGGGGAGCTGTTTCTTTAAGGCGGCCAAGTGTTCCGTCTTTATCCGGTCCTACTAACAAAAATTTTATATCGGGTAACAGCTTAGCGGACTCTACAAAAAGTCTTAAGCCCTTTTTCACGATTGTCTCGTTGCTTACAGACCCTATAGTTATAACTATATTTTCTTTCGATGAAGCTGCGTTTTTAAAAATGTCGCCCGAAAAACCATGATAGATCATTTTTGTCTTTTTTGAATCCGCTTGGGTATTTACCAGCGTTTCTGTTTTATTAAATTCCGAAACTGTTACAATTAAATCTGCATGTCTAAAAACAAATTTTGGACACCATCTCTTCCACCAAAACGAAAACATGCCATATCCGATTTCCGGAACATGCGCCACATCATCTCCTCCCGCAACCACGATTGATTTTTTTCTTAAAATTTTCGAAAATAGAACCGCAAAAAAGGCGTGCAACTTTCCGAACCATGAGAACGTTAAGTCGCACCAAGTTACACCCTTCCACAAGTGAAATAAATTATCGGCGATCTCCGCTAAGTCGCTTTTCCATTCTATGCTTCGGACTTCATGCGCCCCTTGCAAGATATCCAAATCTTTTTTAACAAATGTCTGTAATCCCTGATGAACAAAAAGTATCTTCATGCTTTAAGTCCATTTTTCTTACGGCGCACTTCTTCCTCAATAATGCTAATAATTTCCCCAACTCTGACATCCCATGAGTTTCTTCTCGCCATTTCTATTCTTTTCTCTTTAAGAATATCGTCTTTCTCATCTAAGGCTGCGGTAATTTCTCTTACAAACTTTGGATAGAATCTTCCTGTGCGTATAAGTTCCAATTCATGCCTGACAGACGGAAGGTCTGTAGATACGATGGGCTTACCGGCCGCTAAATATTCATACATTTTTAACGGCGAGCAGCTTATATTAAAGGGGTCTTCAGCCGCATATGGAATAATGCACACATCAAACCCCTTAAGAATTTTCGGCAGCTCATCGAAGCACTGGTGGCCCAACCAGTAAACATTGGGCATGTTCTTTAATTGTTTTATTAGGTCTGATTTGACAAGTTTTAGGTCGGCTCCATGCCAATCACCCACTATAACCACTGACCATTCAGAATGAGAGACGGCAATATATTTGAGTAAATCAAAATCAACTCGTTGATTTAAGTTGCCGATCATTCCGATAATTGGATGAGAAATCTTCGAAATAGCCAAATGTATCGGCGTAGACGGATCAGAGGCCTTGCTAAGAAGAGCGACATCCGCAGCGTTGGATACCGTATATACATTTTTGTTAAATTTGAGCTTTTTGTTGTGTAATTCTTCCGAAACCACAAAAACTATATCAGCGCGTTTCAGAATACGCTCTTCTTGTAACATCAAACGAGTTATATTTCTTAAAGAATTGTGATCGCTATATGCGAAATAATCATCATAGCAGTCATAAATACATATCCTCTCATTCATCAGCCCCATATAATCCTCCTGGATGGGATCTGATATCCAGACGATCAGATTGGATTGCTTCATTCCGAGGTCGTTTATTACGGCCGAAAGTTGCCGTGAGAGCATTTTTCTATTGAGCCTATTAATACCCGGAATGTACTGAGACAAATGATCGTGTAATAAAGTGATTGGTTGATAAACAAATAAATTTGGAAGTGGACATATTAATCTGTTTTTTTTCACACACCAGTCGATCATTTCTCCTCTACGATGAAAAATCGATGTAATAGAACACAACGGTCTCTGGACGCATAGTATCTTGCTATTCTTTTCGACTCGCGCCATCGATAGAAACATTTGGTGATGTCGATGCCGTCGACCCCATTTAGACCAATTACACGAAAGAAATACTATATGATCGAAAGATGGATTCATGATGTCTGTGGGCTCTCCTTTAAACCAAGGCCTCTGTGCGCCCGCACAGCTACTCTAAGGCCTCTTTTTACTCTTTTCAATAAACAGAGAAAACCGTTTATTTTAAATTCTAAAAAAAACATCAAGAATATATCCTTCATATTTCTCTTATAAATACTTCTGAAAATCTCGCTTTCGGCTCTTCTCTTCATCCCGATTAATGCTTCATCCGATAGAGTGGAAAAATTTGATAGCACTTTGTCCAACCATGAACCCCAATTTTCGACCAACTTTTTTTCCGATATTATATTCGCCTTTACCGCCTCCGCATAAATCGTAGAACCCGGTATCGGCGTAAGGATCGTAAATTCGGCCTGCAATCCGGCCTTCTTGCAAAAGTTGATACTATCATTTATCGTTTCAACCGTTTCACCAGGCGTATTAAGCATGACAAAACCGTGGGTCAAGATGCCGGCTTTTTTTGTTAGCTTTATGGTTTTATAAGCCTGGTCCAAAGTGACACCCTTTTTTATTTTATCGAGCTGCCCCTGGTTCCCGGACTCTATGCCGTAAGCTATCTCTACACAACCGGCACTCTTTATCTTGCGAATAAATTCTTCATCGACAAGGTCAACCCTGGCGTTGCACGACCAGTATATTCTGAGCTTATTCTTTATAATAAGGTCGCACAGTTTATAGACTCTGTTTTTATCTAAAATAAATGTATCATCCTCGATCACAAATCCCCTGACCTTATATTTTTGATAAAGCAACTCTATTTCCTGAAAGACATTTCCGGCGGTTCTGGCCCTGTAACGATGCCCAAAAATCCCATGGAAACAAAAGGTGCATTGATAAGGGCATCCCCTGCTTGTAATAATGCTTATCCTTCTTTTGGGCATACACATCACGTTGTTATTAAAATAATGTTCGACGGGAAACAGGTCCCATGCGGGAAAGCTTAAAGAAGAAATATCATCAATATATCCTCTAAGCGGATTCTTCATAACACGCTCACCTTTTCGATACGCTATGCCGCTTATATTTTGAATAGATTGCCCATGGGCGATTCTTTCAGCAATCTCAACTATTGTTTTTTCTCCTTCGCCCATTACGACTATATCGGTTTTCGTCTCTTTTAATAGCATTTCCGGAATTGCACTGGCTAACCCTCCGCCAATCACTATCTTTGAACCTGAAGATTTCTTTATCAAAGAAGAGAGACGCTCGACGTCCCTGAACTGTGTTATCATTGCTGTTAACCCAACAAGATCAAAATTACCCGTTTTTATTCGTTCCCCTAGGCAATTTTCTAATTCCGCTTGAGCATTCAGATCTATCACTTCGATTGAATGGCCTTCATCGCGAAGGGCTGATGCAATATATCCGAGGCCCAAAGGAAATCTTGGGGAAGGTGCGTAATTTAGTTTTGGATGTATTAATAATATATTCATGTATTATTTAGCCTTAAGCTCTCGGCCAACAAATTGTGGACAGTCTCCGCTCGTTTTTTCCATGTATTTTCTTTAGCTATTTCTATGCATTTTTTGCACTGTATATTTTTATCATACGATTTATTTAAAACATGTTCGATATTGCTCACAAACTGGTCCGCATCCAAAGAAATTTTAACGACGCCACTGAATTCCTCTACTCCGCCTACATTTGTCGAGACTATCGGCTTACCGGACGCTATAAAGCTATAGAGCTTTAGAACATCCATGCTTTTGGTTAGATTGGTAACATTGTGCGGTATTATGCAAACGTCGCTATGACTAAGTAAGCCGGCTACCTCCTCAAAGGATTTTTCGCCTATAAAGCGTATTCGGTTGCCTTTTTCCATGCGCCGTACAACAGCATATTCTTTTTTGGGGCCGATCATGACAAGTGTCCACTCCGGATGTCTACTTTCTATAAGATTAATTATCTCTTCGTCGATTCGGTAATCAATGCTTCCGACATACGCTAATATAGGATGCTCGATCGCATTAAACTCATGGAGGAAACCAGCGCCATCGCTTACGGACTTCTGAAAATACGCTAGATCCACCGCATTCGGGATTATATATATATTTTTATTAACGGATTTTCGATCGTTATATAATTTTTTTGATGAGACAAATAAAATATCCGCCTTTTTTGTTAAGTAGACGTCTATATCCTTTAGCCATTTGGCATAAACGGTCATCTTGCCACTTAATTTTTCAATGTAATCATCACATAGATCATAGCAAAATAACTTCACATCTTCTTTGGCACACACGATCCCTGCATAGCAAGACGGATTACATACCCAATAAATTATGTTTCTTATGCGTAGTCTTTTCGACAAATAAAATACAGACACTCTTTGAAAAACCCATAAAACTAAACGGTTTATTTTTAATATAAGCTGTATGGAATAAAACGGGAACGGAACAATAGGTGTGATAACGCATATATCTCCGGCAACATCGATAGGTCTATAAATAACACCATTTTTAAACACCCGTTGCCATCTCTCTTTGTCTCTGTCCGACATTTGTCCGAATAAATAACGAACTAGCGAAGATACTGTCAGAGGGCTTTCGATGAATAATATGTTTTGAATATCTTCACATTTAATCATTTCCGACATAAGAGACCTGTATCGTCTCCGATATTTATCCCATTCGTTAGTAATGGCTACGATAGAGTATTTTTCCATTTTTTAAGATGCACGTTCCTTTGAGCAAAGATATATATCTTTCTGTGATAGAGCGTACTTTCTTATCTTCTCATCACTGACTTTTTTAGCATAATTAATAACATTTACCTTAAATCCTGCAGTTTCCAATCGCGTAACATAATCCAAGCCATATATTCTCACATGATCGTGTTGTCCAAAAACTCTTTGACGATCTTGCGGTGTCTGAACAGCATGATCTTCAAATGTCTTCAATCTGCCGATTGGAACTTGCAGTATTGCCCACCCCCCTGGTTTTAGCACCCTATATATCTCGCGCATCGCCTTTTGGTCATCATGGACATGCTCAAGAACATGGCAACAGATTACGCAGTCATAGTGATTATCGTTCATTGGGATATCGATAATATCGATCTTTTTTATAAGCGGTAAAGAAGGATTGATGTCGGCTGGAGTGTACGATAAATTGGTCATTTTCATGAAACGATCTAAAAAAAATCTTTCTGGAGCGAAATGAAGAAGCGTCAATTTATCGTTGAAAATAGTAGTCTCGTTATTTAAAAATAACCACATAAGACGGTGACGTTCTAAAGAGCCACACCCTGGGCACCTAGCATTAGATCGTTGACCGTATGGAATAAATTTTCTTAAACTACTGCCACAAATAGGGCACTTAAACCTTGTGCCGAAATATAATGCAGAGAATACCCCCCCCCTCTCGAAATTCTCTTTAATTATTATCGCCTTATCAAAAAGCTTGTTCATTTTTTAAGCACATTGTAAAAATAAGTCGGCAATCCTTCGTGTAAATATTTTTCCGTCAAAATCACTTATTATCTTTGTTCTTGCCTCTTCGCCTAATCGGGACCTTAGATTTTCGTTTGATAAAATTTCTCCTATTGCATCAGCAAGCTCACGAAGGTTTTTATCTACGACCAAAAGTCCGTTTTTATTATTTTCAATGAGCTCCGGAATATGAGGCACATGGGTGGTTATTACCGGCAGTCCCATAGCCATTGCTTCAGCAAGGACGTTGGGTACGCCATGCGGCGCACCATCGATAATGGTAATTGGTAAAATAAATGACTTTGCCCGCTCATATAGCGCCGTAACTTCACTATGTGAAACAGGACCCTTTATCTCCATCTTATCGCTTAGCCCCAATCGCCAAATCAAAGCTTCTAAACTATCCTTGTCCTCTCCCTCTCCGACTATTATGCATTTTCTGAATAATCCACGATCTTTAATTTGGGCACAGGCTTCTATTAAATATTCAAATCCCTTGCATTTGATGAGACTCCCGATAGACAGGATATCAATATCTTTTTCCTTTTTCCTAATATCTGGCGAAAACTGGCTCAGGTCGATCCCGTGATAAATAACAGATATTTTACCGCCTATTTTTTCACCATATTTTTTAGCCAAATATTCTTTATTTCCACGGGTACAAGTTAAGATAAATTTAGCGTCTTCTAGCTTCTCACTAAGTCTTTCCGGAAAACGGTGAATATCGGATTGGTGCGCAGTAAGGCTAAACGGTATATCGGTTAATTTATTAATTATTCGTGCACAATCTGCGGCGCTCCAGGCAAAATGAGCGTGAATATGCCTCATACCCATTTTTTCCATCGCTCGTGCGTAATAAACCCCTTCCCAAAATATCTTCTTACCGCCAAAAACTTTATTTCTCAGTAATAGTTTAAAATAAATGATCGGTTTTCGAAAAAGATAGTAAAAATGCGCCATCATGATCTTAGGAGAAAATATGGGATCGGCATAAAGAGTTTTGATCCCATTGATATTTGCATCTCTACCACTTATGTCGCGTTTATGAATTGGGCACACGATTATCTCAATCCCTTCTTTTTGAACACCTTTTATTTCATTAATTATAAATGGTGGAGTTCCACCCGGGAAACTTCCCAAAATATATGCAATTTTTTTATGTTCCATATAATCTACAATTAATTTATATCTTTTAGAGAGTGGCGAGCCTGCAACTCTTTATCAACAAACATACGATGCCAAAGCTCGAGCCACAGCAAAGACCACAATTTGTGTTCATGGTAACCTCTTCCTGCAAAATGCTCTTCGGCAAGAAACTTGACGTAGTTGTAGTTAAAGTAGCCTCTTTTTTGAGCTTTTTCGCTTAGCACCACTTTATAAATATAAGGCTTCAATTCTTTTTTAAACCACGGACCTAAAGGAACGCTAAAACCACATTTAGTTCTATAAATGTTTTCTTTGGGGATATATTTTTCAGCGATTTTTTTCAATAAGTACTTAGATTGCGCGAGTCTTATTTTGTATCTCACTGGCATTTGAGCTGCAAACTGCATAAGTCGGTAATCTAAAAAAGGAGCCCTCACTTCCAAAGAATTAGACATGGAGGCAACATCCATTTTAACCTGATAATCATCCGGTAAAATCGTGTTTATATCAACAAAGAGCGCTTTATCAACTTCGTTATCGCCATCAGCTTGATCATAGAATCCCTCATAAACATGCGAAGGCAGATGCGCGCCCAGTTCCTCTTTAAACTGATTTGAATAAAGTTCACTTCTGCAGCGAATCGACCCCATCAAGTTTTTATAATTGCATCTCACTCCTTGAGTGACATAATCCTGATAAAATTTAATTCGATTAAGCAGATAAAAATCAATGGCCTGGCTCCCCATCAGCCTTAAAAGATGAAGCATGATACTTCGAGGCATGCCTTGAGAAATTAACTTTTCATACATAGTGGCTCTAAGAACAGAAAGTGTTCTGTCGTACCCGGCAAACGATTCGTCTCCGCCGTCCCCAACCAAACCAACTTTCATATATTCACGTGCTGTCTTTGAAATATAGTAACTTGGAATTGCTGAGGAATCAGCGAAAGGCTCCCCGTGGTTCCATACAAGCTGTGGCAAGATATCTACACAGTCACACTTAATCATCAATTCATGATGTTCCGTAGCATACCGGTCCGCTACTCGCCGCGCATAAGAAAGTTCATTATGCGATTCATAGTCAAAACCCACTGAAAAAGTTTTGATCTTTTTACCGGATATTTGACTCATCATGGCAACAATCAAACTAGAATCCACACCACCACTTAAAAATGCCCCTATCGGAACATCGCTAACCAATCTGTCTTTTACTGCCTTTTTTAATAGATCCTCAACCTCGTCTAAATATTGATGCTCTTTTATTTCTTTTTTTGTCTTAAAACTGAGATTCCAATACCGGAAAGAAGCGGTTCTGTTCTTATCAAATATCATATAGTGTGCGGGCTGAACTTTTTTAATCTCTTTGAATATTGTGTGGGCTTGCGGAACACAAATGTGTGCCAAGTAGCAATCGATCGCTTCTTTATCTATTTCGAAATTACTTGTTTGCCTCGCAATTGCCTTGATATCAGATGCAAATATCACTTCTCCATTGGATTCTAAATAAAAAAGAGGCTTCTTCCCGACGCGGTCCCTGGCAAGAATTAACCTTTCCTTTACAGAGTCCCAGATCGCAATCGCATACATGCCATTGAGCCTTCCAAACACATCCTCTCCCCATTCCTCATATCCATGAACGATGACCTCACTATCAGTCTTTGATTTAAAAATATGGCCTGCTTTAACAAGAGCACCCCTTAATTCGATATAGTTATATATTTCACCATTAACAACTAACCAAATCTGTCTATCCTCATTGCATAACGGCTGTCTTCCCGCTTCCGATAGATCAATTATGCTTAGTCGTCGATGTCCCAACCCAATATGGTCGCTTAAATGCACACCGGCATCATCAGGTCCGCGGTCGGTCATTATGTCCCGCATTTGGATGATCTCATTCTCGGTAATTGGAGCATTTCCTTTATTGTATTTACCACATATCCCGCACATTAAAATGCACCCTTTTCGATAGTCTGAATCAGAAACTCTTCCCATTGCTTCGCAATCTTATCCTCATGATAATCCGCTGAGGACATCGCCGCATTTCCTCCCAAGACTTTCCCTTTGTTGGGGTTATTCACAAGCGTTATTACGGCTTCAGAAATTTTCCCCGGGTCAAGATCAACTACTAAGCCGTTTTCATTGTCCCCGACGCGCTCTCTCAGGGCACCTAGATCTGTAACTATGACTGGCAACCCAAGGCTCATGGCTTCCAATGTTGTCATTGAAAATGTATCCGCAAGACTTACGTGAAGAAAAATATCGGCCAGCTCCAATACTTCAAATACGTTATCAACTTTTCCCAGTATCGTTATTGGAAGCCCCCTCGCTGATTGGAGTACGAATTTCATCGCCGAATCATTGACGCCAAATAGAAGAAACTGAATTTGATCATTTATCATGGCTACCTTTTTCACGCTATTCAAATAGATTGCCAATGCCTCGCTATTAAATGGCGCCGTCATAATATTATAGGACACAATCAGAGGCGTATTCTCTCGTAGACTAAGTGCTTTTCGAGAGTAGCCATGCCGCATAACGGGCCTTTCCCGAAGCATGTTATGGATGACTTTTATGCCTTGATGATGCGGCAATCTTTCCGTCAAACGTTCTTTTAACCAGTGCGAGGGACAAACGATGTTTACGGCCCGCCTAGCACCGCATTGTTCCAACAACCAATATGCTGTTAACCGCGGCCATCGCCTTCTACCGTCGTTCCAATTCCGTAACTCATAAGGATAATAGCCGTGACATATCGTTATGATGGGGCACGTGATTTTGGAAAAAAAAAGACAGCCTGCTTCATGAATATTGGATGTGACTACGATATCGATATTTTTTTTTCTTGTGATATCCGATACGACTTTTGATGTTTTTATCATGCCGGGGATATGCTTAAATAAAACCGGATCGATCCATGCAAGTCGGGTTCTATCATAAGAGCCAAAGGCTGTAATATTTTTGAATTCCGGACATTCATCCGGGCTGTATTTCTCACCATAGGTAACGAGGAAAACCTCATGACCTCTTTTCCTTAGCATTCTCACAAAAGACTGGCACCAGATGATTGAACCGCCCGTTCTCGTTCCTGAGACCGCCGGGGCTGAGGAAAGTAATAATATTTTCATTGCACGTCCTGCTTGTTAATCAATAGCTCTTTTTCTATTATCTCCATCATTTGATTTACCCGCTGATCCCACGAATTATTTTTTGCAATTCTTTTTCTCTCTTCCACCACAGAGCGGTCTTCCTTTTGTTTTAATAAACTCTCTGTTATCCGTATAAATTCATCCGCGGTCTTAGCTACGCAAATATATTTGCTGTATTCGTAATCAATTCCCCGATCCATGGCAACTATAGATTTCCCGGATGCCAAATATTCCAATACTTTCAACGGAGAAAAATACTGGGTCCACTTCACTTTCTTAAATGGCAATGTACAAATATCCAAAGTTTTCAAAAAATTCGGGATTTGTTCCTTGGCTATTTCTCCCAAATAAATAGCATTGTCATGCTCTAATAATTTTTTAAACGCGCTATTATCTACGTCGTTATTGATGGCTTTTCTTCCGGCCAATACAATATTCCAGTCTTTGCATTTCCATGCCACATAGCTTAACAACTCGAAATCAATTTTGTATTGTATGGCTCCCAGATAGCCTATCTTTGGCCCTTTAATATTCTTTAGTGCTTCGATGCTCGAATCCGCCTCCCTTTTAGTATCAAATATTTCGTTATTAACGCCGTGAGGCATAAAATAAACTTTTCGATGTTTCTCTTTGAGATGCTCACATATTTTTTCTGAGACTCCAAATATAACGTCTGCGCTTTTTATTATCTTTTTTTCCCGGACAAAATTATTTCGCTCATACTCGTCTGATGTCCATCCAAAATTTGCAGTAAACATATCGTGCCAATCCGAAATAATGAGTTTTTCATTAAATAAATTGAAATAGTCGTACTGCTGAGCGCAGAAATAGATCCACAATAGGGGCGATTTTATTTCCATTTCTTTGGCAATCTTTTTGAGTTCACTTCTGACCAATTCGGCATTAATCCAGGATATGTTTATTTTGTTTCTAAAAAACCGGTCCGGAAACCATTTTTTAACAGATATCGAGTAGAGATTACGACCCTGATGTTTGACGCTAGCCGGTTTTGAGAGTCTTTCGACCGGTGGTTCAATAAAGAGGACCCTGTGCTCCCTTGCCAAGCTCCATGCAACATGATGTCTTCTCCGCCAAACGGACCCATCCCATGGTTCAGCAGCTATAAAAATGATGCCATGTCGTGACATATTTTTTTGAGATATCTCTTTAAGTTCCCAAAATTTATTCGCAACTTGCCCATAAGTAAAAAAGAAGCGTACGGGAAGCGAAGTGTGATTTATTTTGTCAGGTGTTAACAAACCATTCGATAGTTTCCTTCATGCCGCTTTTTACCGTGTGAGAAGGATGGTAACCTATCAATTTTTTTGCCTTAGAAATATTGGCTTGGGAATGGCGAACATCCCCCGTCCGGAAGGAACCGGCGATCGGCGCTATGGATCTTATCTTTCGGTCATGTTCTCCCAGCAAGTCCCTTATCATTTGGAACAATTTATTCAGCGTTGTCCTGTCCCCTACCGCAACATTATAGACCTGGTTCAAAGCATCCTTATTTTCCGTCGTGGCTGCCAGGATATTTGCCTGAACTGCGTTATCCACATAGCAAAAATCGCGACTTGTCTCACCGTCACCATAGATCGTAGGTCTCTTCCCCCGCCTTAACTCACCAATCCATTTAGGGATAACAGCGGCATACGCACCGTTGGGATCCTGGCGGCGGCCAAAGACATTGAAGTATCGCAGACCCATGGTCTCTAAGCCGTAACAACGGGCAAAAACATTCGCATAGAGTTCATTCGCATATTTGGTAACCGCATAGGGAGAAAGCGGCTTTCCTATCTTATCTTCTGTTTTTGGAAGACCTGGGTGGTCCCCATAGGTAGAACTGCTGGCAGCATACACGAATCGTCTCACCTTATTGTCGCGAGCCGCCACTAGCATGTTCAGCATCCCCGTAATGTTATTTTTATGGGTGAGGATCGGATCCTCAAGGGATCGAGGTACGGAGCCAAGAGCCGCTTGGTGCAAGACAAGATCAACGTCTTTACAGGCCCGTTGACAGTCGTCAAGCTTGCGGATATCCCCTTTGAGAAGCTTGAACCGCAACCATTGTTTTTTGCTTATGAGTGACTTGACCTCGGACAGATTTTTCTCATGCCCCGTTGAAAAGTTGTCCAACCCGACTACCCTTTGATCGAGCATGAGCAGTTGTTCGAGCAGATTAGAACCGATAAACCCGGCAACACCGGTGATGGCCCAGGTCACAGGTTCTTCTTGCAGGTATTTTTTGATAGACTCGTATTTTTCAGGCACCAAAGTGGGCGTCACGTATGACCTCCATCTTACGATTTCCGGATCATAGAATTCTGTATACCCCGCCGCGAAAAATATACTGCTCCAGCACTAAAGTGACATATGCTACGCATTATACCCTTGAATATTACTTGAGTTCTGCAAATTTTAGTGCGTCATCGCAAGTCCCCGAGGGGGCGTGGCGATCTCACAGTTTAGATTGCTTCGCCGTCTTCGTGGCTCGCAATGCGCATAAAGGTTAAAAAGTGTTGCTGAAAACGTTGTAACTTGTTTATCTATCAATAGGATAAAGCTATTTTGATCAAAACGGTTCATTCAAAGGTGTTAAATCATGATAAAAAAACTATTGCGTTTACTGTCATGCAACTAAAGTCAAAAAGCATGGACAAACATCGAAAGGCAAGCAGCGCTTTTGGTGTCAAGTCTGTCGGAAAACTTTTATTTATCAAAGAACTGATATTAAACGCCTTCGACAAAAACGATGGTTTGATCTTTGGATCCAAGAAAGTGACTCGATCCGAAGACTTTCAGAACTTTCCGGACACAGCGCCTTCAAAATTAAGCAAATTAAAAATCATTGGCTCTCTCAAACCCCAAGTTACAATCCCGATTTCTCAAAGATCCAATATGCTATTTACGACGGCACTTACTTTGGGAAAGACAACTGCTTTATTGCCCTTATGAACGCTCAAGATCAATCCATTGCAGACCATATCCATACAACGAAAGAAGGTTATTATTACATTCTTCCTTGGCTGCATCATTTGCGTTCTAAAGGCCTAAATCCCCTCTGTATTGCTATGGATGGCGAAATATCCGTCATGCGTGCCATCCGAGAGGTTTGGCCTAAAATCAAAATCCAGAGATGCCTTTATCATATCCAACGAGAAGGATTAAGATGGCTCAGGACATTCCCCAAAACTCAAGCCGCATGCGAACTACGCGCTATTTTAAGCACCCTCGCATCTATCAAATCTTTCAAAGATCGTGACATTTTTATCCAGCTGTTTCATTCCTGGATCAATGCCCATTTTGATTTTATTAAAACTTTGCCGAGCTCAACTATTCAATTCAGAGATCTCAAAAAAACCGTTACCTTAATCAAAAACGCATTGCCGGATATGTTCCATTACCTCAATGATCCTAATATCCCTTCAACGACCAATGCCCTTGAAGGTTTTTATTCCCGTTTAAAGTCCGATTATCAAAGACATCGGGGCTTATCCCAAGAACACAGAATCAGATATTTGAACTGGTATTGCCACCTCAAAAACAAGGCAATTAGCAACACAAATTAACCTTTATACCCGCAATGACGCTTAACCCTTGATAATGGAAAGAGTAACAACAATGTTCCTTATGAAAAACGCAGAACTCGAGATATTATTTAAATGCGTATCCTGTTTTAATTTCCTCGTGATTTTCTCAGCGCATGCAAAATGCGATTATTTCAAAAATTCCTTTTCGGCAATGCAGCACGAAGAATTTATTGCTTAGCATCGTTGTATCCACAGACTTCCCGGTGAAAAATACGGTTTGAAGCGAGGGAAAAGATTATTCAGTTTATTTCTATAATTTTGGCACAAATATTGTGCGGCAATTTTTATGCGAAATTTGGTATTGTACATTAAAAAGGCCGTAACTAAATACTGCTCTGTGAAAAACCGATTTTCTTCCAAAATCCATTTTGTGGAGTAATCTCTGGGAATAAAGATATCGTGAATGTGTATATAACATCCCGAACCAACCTGTGGAATTACATAAAAATAAAGGTAGTTTACGTCGCTACCGTATTTTGCTACATGACTGGAATCGATAAACAACATATCGTCCCGACCCAAATCATGGAATAGATTAACGGGTACTTCCTGAACTGGTTTATTGATATACTGATCCGCCAGTTTAAAATGTTCCTTAAAATATGTTCTTGGGTATGGTTCGATAATAGTATGTTCGCACACATGACCTTCTTCCCTATTACGAGCAATGGCATCCCGTGCAATAAGAGATGACCATCCGGCTCCAACCTCTACAAAACGTTTCGGTTTTACCAAGCGTATCAAACAATAAAGAAATTCCAAATCCATATCAAGAAAGCTTGCATTTTTTTTGGCATCCAGAATATCCTGCGGCAATCGATCTACTTCGGGTGCAAAACCTGACAGCTTCTTGCACAAGGAAAGCTGATCTTGATCGTGAAACTCGATGCCATGGCACGGATAGGGCTGCGCCCAATATCCTTCATGTGAAAGAATATAAGTTTTATCGGGAATAGGGTTATCAAAATGAGGTTTGTTAATATAATAATTATGCTTACGTAAAAAATTAATTATATTTTCGAGAATCCAATTTTTAAGATTCGTTATCATCGAAATGGTGGCTCCCTTCCCTACACTTCCAAGCAGTTTCTAAACCACAGTTCCAGATTTAAATATTTCCATATCGGTCTGGGATTTACGGGCAATCCTTTAATATAACCCTCGTAATGTTTGGTAATTTGTTCCGGCTCAAAGTAATCGCGTTTTTTAAATGTCTTTGAGTTGATAATCTCTCTGATTTCTGAAATATATTTTTCCCCCAACCATTCTCTTTCCGGAGTCATAAACCCTATTTTTTTTACTCGGTTTGTAACGTTGGATGGCAATATATCCTTCAAGGCATTTCTTAAAACAATTTTACCCACTCCATTTCTAATTTTTTGTTCTGCCGGTAGCGAAAAGCAATATTCTACCAATCGATAATCCAGAAACGGCAATCTTGCTTCGATGGAAAAAGCCATTGAGTTCCTGTCCTCGAATCTAAGAAGTGAAGGCAACCGTTCATATGTCAGAAAGTGAAACAGACTACTGTCGAGGTAGGTCTGCGACCATTTTTTGAGACTTTTTTTATGAGCAAATTTGACTTTAAAATCCTTATTTAACCATGCAGGAAATACTGCGATATCGGGACCATTGATTTGCTTCGCCCACCTTAAGGGATGAAATGGTAGATATTCGTCGATAATTTGGTTTCTGATCCATTTTTCCGGATAGTCATGGTTTGTGGAAATGCATTTTATTTCTTTAAAAAGCCTTTTGAAGTTAAGGCTTCTTGCAATGTCTTTAGCATTGGCGAAAAAATAGGCCGAATAACCGGATAATATTTCATCTGCTCCCTGGCCATTTAATACCACCTTTACCCCGTTTTTACTGGCTAAGCGCATCACCAGCCAGGAAGCCCATTGGCTGGTGCTCGAAACAGGTTCTCCCTGGTCAGATATAAATTTTCCAACGCAACCAAATAAATTTTCATCACTAGGATAGATTTTGTAAGCATCAACATTTGTCTGTTGAATGACCGATTCAAAATATTCGCTCTCATCACAATATTTCTCTCGAAAACATGCCGAAAAAGTCTTCTGCCTTGCTCCAACACTAGCCGCTTCCGATTTTGTTTGTGCAATCAACTGGTTTATCACACACACTATTGCTGAGGAGTCCAGACCACCACTCAGACCCGTTCCCACGGGAACATCGCTTTGAAGCCGTAGCCTCACGGCATCTTCAAACAACCCATAGAATCTTGATGCCGCTTCGTCATCGGATATCCTATTAATCTTATGTTTCCCGTCCAAATCCCAGTATCTAATTGTCCGCACATCCTCCTTTGTATCAATAACCATGTTATGGGCTGGCATCAGTTTTTTTATGCCGCTAAAAAAAGTATCTTCCACATGGTCTATATATTCACTATTTTCAAATGCCAGGTAATCAAATATGATCTTGTCGTTCGGTATACGCGGAATGCTTTTATCAACCAAAATGGCCCTGATTTCCGACGCGAAAACAAATCTGTTATTGTCAAGATAGTAATAAAAAGGTTTTACGCCCAACCGATCTCTTGAGGCAAATAGCTTTTTTTCTCTGACATTCCAAATGACAAAGGCCCACATCCCATTAAACAACTTCACGAAATCCGGCCCATATTCTTCGTAAGCATGTATAACGACTTCACAATCTGTGTCAGATTTAAACTTATGGCCCTTACTCTTTAAATCATTCTTTATATCTTTGTAGTTGTATATTTCCCCGTTAAAAATCATCCATATGGAACCATCTTCATTACTCATGGGTTGTTTGCCGTTTTCCGACAAGTCAATGATGGCAAGACGGCGGTGTCCCAAGGCGACATGATCGTCAAAATAAAAACCATCGCCATCGGGCCCCCTGTGACGTAGCTCATGAGCCATATTTTTTATGAGCTCACGATCAGGAGTGATATTATTAAAATTAAGTATTCCTGCTATTCCGCACATATTTTCAACCTTTTAAGCTAAACTCGTCGTACAATTTAAATAATTTTCCCAACATAATTCTGTGGTCATAATTATCCACCGCATATTTTCGTATTTTTATGGGGTCATATTTTTGATAATTTTGAATTACATACTCAATACCCTTTGCCAACGCCGCGGAATCTCTCGCGGGAACCAGGACTCCGACGTCTTCATCCACTATCTCTTCCGGCCCACCGCATCTTGTAGCTACCACCGGCTTCCCACAAGACAAAGCCTCGACAATGGTAAGTCCGAATGTTTCAAACAAACTTGCCACAATAATAACATCGTGAGAATTAATGACGCCAGGGAGTTCCTCATGCTGGACCTCTCCCAAACATTCTACATTCTTTTCTAAACCTTGCTGCTCTATAGTCATCATCACCCAGTCAAGACAATCGCCCCTCGGACCCACAATTGAAAGGCAAATTTCGGGGTACTTATCAACAAAAGCAAGCAGCGCCCCTATCAAATATTTCAGTCCTTTCGCCTCCTCCACCCGTCCAATAACTAATAATTTAAACCTCTTTTCTTCCATCTCAGTTTTTCTTTTTAGATGGCTTTTTTCATCCCAAACAAACTGTTCCGTGTCCACACCAAAATGCCAATATCGTAACTTATTCTCTGAAACCCCATACTTTTTTATAACCCCTATCTGGAACCTAGAATGTACCGTCACGTCCACATTTCTGATTGCAGCCAGCGCACGCTCCATACAATACGGCTCGCTACAATAACTCGAGAATGGCCCTTGGTACTCAATGTTGATGACCGGAACGTGGAATTTTTGCCTTAATTTCCACCCAATATACGCCGAGGGGAAAGATTTAAAAGTCTGTATAACGTCCGGCTTGAATCCACTTTTCATCAACACCCTTTTCGCCATTAGCACAAGACTAAGTCCACTTAAAAAATAAACCGGCCTACCCAAAATACGCACGATCGGATAAAAAACAGGTAGTATGAATTCTCTCCCTTGATTTAAACATTTGTTTTGTCCTGAATTTTTTTTGTAGAAAAGTGTGCCCTTAAACAGCTTTTCCATCAGACTGAGTAACTGTTTGAGTTGAGTCCTAAAACCTATGGATAGAAAAACCTTCCCGACAAGCATCACACGATAATTGCATGAATCGCATATACCATCGACAAATTCCTTAATGAACATCCCCGCAACAGGTCTTTCATTTGTTGGAAAATCATCCAAATGTGCAATTATCAAAATATTTAGCTTCTTTAAAGCCATTCTTTTAACTACCATTTTTTATCCATGCACTGCATCAGACACAGTTAAATCTAACTTTTCTTTTAATACTCGCAATACTTGCTCTGTATCATGCATCAGTGCCGTTTCCTGCGCCTTTTCTATGAGCACCCGCTGCAAGTTCACATCACTAATTAACTTTAATATGGCCTCTCGTAATTCCGGAACCACTGGCCTATCAACTACGATCCCCCATCCGTATTTTCGAGCATACCAAGAGATATAGGCATAAGCCGGCGCATGAACAAGGATCGGCCTTCCGGAAGAAAGATATTCGGCCAGTTTGACAGGAGAAGCAGTTTTAATGATCTCGGGATAATGGTTTTTAAAAGCCATTGGCAAAAACAAAATATCTGCGTCTTTCTGAATAGTCGGCATATTTTTTGAATTTAAAAAGCCGTGATAGAAAATATTATTTCCACCAATTACCCCTTTTTCATTTAAAAACTTCTCACCTCGCGGCGTATATACATGAAATTCCACCTGAGGGATTTGTCGAACCGCCTGCGACAGGTTGATGATCGCATCCAGCTGTGCTTCATAGATCATCCCGGTATAAATAATTTTATACGTACGCCTTTTATGCACCATATCCTTTTTTGTTTCCAGTGAAACGTTTTTTTTATCAAATGGATGGCGCAGTAGCGTGGTTTTAAGATTGTATTTTTGGAAATAATGCTCCTTCATCGTTTCACTCATAACGAAAATGCCACGCGCTATTTTCATTGCCATATGCTCAATCGGTCCTGAAAAAAAACGCCTCAGGAAAGAGATTTTATTCTCCTCAAATAGGTCGAGCATGTAGAGATACAAAGGAATTCCCCATATCACACTAACTACCGACGCCATTAAAAGAAAGGTGCCTGAACTTGGGCATACAATTATTTTTCCGATTTTTTCCTTTTTAATTACAACAAGACACTGAATAATCATGCACGGTATAAGAAGCCATTCCCAAAACGCTCTCAGCCGTGTGTATGGCAAGGTAGGACTGATGGCACATGAATAATGATAAGCCCCGGGAAGCGTCATTGCGGGATCGATCGGCACATTCTTTGCGGGCATGGAAGTGAAAATGGCATACAGATTTTTTGGAAGTGATTTGAAAAGACGATAAAGCACGATGGGGCCACCGTAAGAAACAGGCGGGACATAGTGCGAAATGAGCAATATCTTTGACATTATATTTTCCCCAAGGTGAGGCCAAAAATGATGCCAAACTATCGTGGCGAAAGGACATCACTTATGACGCAGATTTCCACCAATTCGAGTTAAAACGGCACTTAATTTAAGCGTAAACCTTTTTCATCCACTCGATTGTTTTGGGCACCCCTATTTCGAGGGTTATTTTGGGATCATGCCCGAAATCTTTTTTTGCCTTGGTTATATCAGGTCTTTTGTTCATCGTATTGTGCTTGTCTTCGGGGAGATATTCGACCAGTGATTTTTTCGCGTCGGCATAATTTAATATTAAATCACTAAGCTCTTTTACGCTTCTGAACTCTTCCCCGCCGATGTTATAGACCTCGCCGGGTTTGAAATTTTCACAAACATTAGCAAGTGTAGGGATGAAATCATCAATATACATGAACACACGATGATAGCCTTCATAAACCTGCCATGGAATATTATGCAGTGCTCTGTAACAAAACAGGCATACGACGCTTCTGTAATGATGATAGTATTCGCCGGGGCCATAGGCATTAAAAAATCTGCATCTTACAGTTTTTGTGCCATACCGTTTTTCAAAATTCATTATCTGAACTTCATTAACCCATTTTGTAGTGGCATAGTCGTTGTGTTGAATGATGGATTTATTTAATGGGATATCCTCTGTGAGGATATCCTGATGTTTGTCCCCATAAATCTCGGAAGAGCTTGCGAAAATCAGGCGGAAACCTTTTTCCTTTTGAATTTCGAGGACATTACGCGTCCCAATGACATTGGTTTGCCACAAGGTTTCGTAATATTCTTCGCCATTGATCCTTCCGAACTCGGCCGCAAGATGATAGACATAGTCATATTCTTGCTCAAATACCCTTTCAAGTTGCCTGTAGTTTCCCACATCAGCACGGATGTAATTCTCATCTCTCTGATGCTGAAGATCACATTGCCATACCTCATGACCTCTTTTCTTCAGTTCACTGACTAGCGGAACCCCTAAAGTTCCCTTGCTCCCGGTGACCAAGATTCTTTTTTTACTCATTTTCTGTTCTCCTTGGTTAACTCATAATAAAGTTCTTCCATTTTTTGCATCTCTTTTTCCTGGTCGCACTTCTCTTGCGCTATTTTCCAATTTCGTTCGGCAATTTCTGACCTTAATGCATCATTCGTTAGCAATGTTATGACCGCATCAACTATTTGTATTTCATCCGATGGATTTACCAAAAACCCGTTTATCCTATCAGTTACCAGCTCTCGTACACACGGCAAGTCGCTTATGACCGGAACATTTCCACAAGCCATTGCCTCCTGAAGCGCAACAGGACCTGAGTCTCGATCTGAGATAGAGATCATTACATCCGAACTCCTATGATACAAAGCTACTATATTGTGTTCGACCCTACCAACAAATCGCACCTTATCCAAAATGCCCGCCTTCTCAGCAAGGCATTTTAATTCTTCCCCATTTTCTTTGCTATGCCATATAAAAACAAATAGAACGTCTTTGATTCTCTCAGCAATCTTTGGTATCAAATTAACTATTTTTTCCAGATTATAAAGAGCTCCTAAATTACGCGGACTCAATACTATCTTTGCACCTAATGGAAAATCCAATTGTTTGCGTATCTTCTTTTTATCACCATTTATATTAAATTTTGTTAAATCAACACCCCTTCGCATTACGTACGTCTTATCTTTTCCGGCACCTTTTCTTACACATTCTTGTGTAATATAAACTGAGTCACCCACCACTATATCCGCATTCATAAGAGCATAACGAGTTCTCAATTTATGCCATCGCGTAATATTATCGCCGACCCAAACTATATCCCCATCAAATGCGCTTATTACGAAAGGTTTAAAGCCAGCATACAATCCTAAATAAGCCGGATACCATAATGAATGCAACGTCAAAACATCCGGTTGAATCTTTCTTATGAGCTTCCTCAATCGTACTATTCGGTTAAGGTTGTATAATGGCGGACAATAGAAATTAAACTGGAATTCCTTATACCTTTCCAGTCTGCCTTTATCGGCCGGCCTTTCGTCTATGTTATAAACCGTTACTCGCTCTATTTCTTTGGGCGCGTCAGTTATGATAGATACCTCATGTCCTTTTTCAGAAAACCATCTCGCCCATCTCTCCACATGCATGCTATGTGCCCAACCAATATTACAGATTTTAAGTCTTCTCATAGATTTACACACCCTCTATGGGGAGGACATCGTCCATTCTTGCAAAAAGTCTGGGGCCCTGTCTTCCGATTATTCCGAATATTCTGCACATGATTGTTTGTTTTTTATCGTGTTGATAACCATTGCGATATTTTTGAAAATAAAGGTGTTTTTTTATTCTTGGTGGGATAAAAGTAGTTAAGAAAGATATTTTTTGCACCTAATATAATATTTTTCTGATTAGAATCCGCAACACCGTTGATCCCACGGTTAAATTTTTCGAGCATTGGCGAAGAGGGATATCTTTCGATGTCTAAAATAGCTTTGGCCGCCCTTTCACCTGCGAGGCCATCGCAACGGAAATATATCTGTTCTTTAATGGAAGGTCGTATCTCAAGGGTTTTATTCTTGATTTGCTTGAGCGCGTTTTTTAATTCTTTTGGGTTTTCGATGAGGGGTACGTTATCCAGAAAACTAAAAATGTTCGCAGCTGACTTTTTGTTTTCATTTAGCCCATAATTTTTAACCGAAGATCCTATTGTCAACACAGTTTTACCCAGCATAATGGCATCGAACGTAGCTCCGCTCATGCCATCTGTGATAATTTTATTCGAAACCTTATAAAGAGGGAGCGGGTCAAAATAATCACCCAAGACAATAAGATCGGGATACGACATACATTGATGTAATCGATTCATTTCTCCCGAAAACGTACAGTGATGCAGTTTAATGATAACATTGTATTCATGGGCCAAAGATGCTATTTCTTCAATGTAGTTGTCCAACGATGAATCTCCTCCCCACGTTGGCAAATATAAAATAGTTTCCTTTCCTAGATCGAGCCGTTTTTTTATCAAATCACAGCTTTTTGAATCTACTTTATCGTTATACCAATCATCAAACAAGGGATTTCCTATGGGCACTGACGGTATTTTCTTTGTAGAAATCCTGTTAACCGACTCTTGTCCAAATGTAAGTATTAAATCCATAAGATAAAGATATTCGTAGCGCAGGGATCTCGTATCGCTTGGAATACCGTAAACAAGCTTTATGATGCGTTTATTCTTTAATCTTTCTATCCCGGTAAACATATGGGGGCAGACAACATTTTTTATATTATCATTTATGTACCGTACAAAATTTTCTGCGGTGACAGTGCCGTAATCGGCTACTTTTACGTTCTGACTCGCCAGAAAACTATAGATATAGTTAAATTGAGCGCCACCGGTCAGGCCGCCGCCCAACGTTTTCATAAACGGGCTATCAGCAACAGGAGGGATTACAAAAATCGCATCATTGAGATGGTTATATATACTCTTAAAAAAATAGTAGTGTAACGGCACTGCACAAATAAATGCGTTCATTTAGGCCGCTTTTCCAAAATAAGTATTTTTTGACAGGTCTCCGGCTTTTCGGGTTTTGGCGGTATCGTAATTTCCTCCTCCTGCAGAACGAATCCGTGCTTGTGAAATTCGTCCACAATCTCTTCCGCGCTTCTATAAACCGCGTTATAAATACTATCAATGATCTTTGAATAATAATGATGAAGCTCAAATCTCCGAGTGGATCCCATTGATTCCCTGATCATGCAAACGCCGCCGTTTTTTATTGTACCGGCTATTATCGAAACCAATTTTGAGAATTGGTCGTCATTAAGAAATATCATAAGGCCTGCCGAAAATGCAAAATCATACTTTTGTTCAGATTTGAAATTTTCAACGCTGGAGACGCGATAGTTGATGTTTTTCAGATTTTTTATGCGTGCGCGCTCTTGAGCTTTTGTTATAAATTCTTTGCAATAATCGCATGCGTCAATATAAGCAAAGTGCGCCGTAAGCAGTTCAGTCAACCGTCCTATTCCGCATCCGAAATCGACGGCTCTTTTTTTATTATTGCTGTATTTTTTTACATATTTCAAAACCGTCATTTTTTCAAATGCGTCACGCTCCTCTGCCTGTTGGACATCGGGTGTAAGGAGCGTGGATTGGTAATCAGAGACCTGCCCATTCATCAGCATTTGGGCTCGATTTTCCCAAAACTTATGGATCATATCAATATCAAGGGGGATTTCTTTCTTGCCCATAGCCACTTGGATTGCATATTCAGCCAAAGCATGGCTTGAATCTACGACCGGTATGCCAATTTTCACATCTTTAAACACGGACAGTTCCGTGCAGGCCAAGATAACTCCTTCAGCATCGTTTTTTTTCACTGTTTTGATTATTTCACGATATATTTCAATAAGTTCGGAAGAGCTCTCTCCCAATTTCACCCTTTCGATAAGCTCTGTTACCTTATCCTGAGTCGCATTATCATGATGTTCAAGACAATAGCCTCTGCGCTCTAAGCTGTCTTTGTATGTTTCTTTCAAATAAGTTACGCTTCCGCCGAGCACGGAGACTCTTTTTCCCTTTTTGATTTTTTTAACTAGTGTGTCTGCGGCAATTTCTATCGTGTTGAGAATCGGTGTCTTGATGTTCTTTTGCACTTCCGGCAAAAAATAACAAGCGCTGTTGCAGGGAACAACTATAAAATCGACCGGATACGCGCTCAACCGGGCACAGGTATCGATCATCCCATCAACGGGAGACTCTTCACCATACAAAATCGCACGGGACCTGCTTGGAATATGTGGATTATTATCAATTACCATCCTTACATGGTCCCAGTCTTTTTTCGCTGGCGTTAAATCTAGGATGTTTTTGAAAAAGTGAGCCGTCGCATAAGGCCCCATACCGCCCGCAACCCCTATTGTTTTTTTCGGTTTATCCATATTTTTTTACACATTCCCTATTTTGATTTGCTTAATTTGTTTATCCATTTTGCCGCATAATTAAGATCCGAAGGCGTATCAATTTCGACAAGATCAATAAACTCCGTAAAAACCGGGAAATTTTTCTCAATGATCTGGTAGACAAAACAGTTTTGTCTTCCGCGATAGATATGAGATGGCATGACCGACATACCTGTCCACTCATACCCGGTATTGACAAGTCGTGTAAATTCTTCCACGGTTTTATCTTTGTGAATTTTAACAAAAACCCCTTCTTCGCTCATGGGTTTGGTCACACCAATAACTTTCTCATGGCGAATTATCTTTTCAATCTGAGCCCTGTCGAAGATCGTATCGCCGTCAATTGTTAGTACGGGGCCTTCAACAAGTTCGCAAGCTAACGATAATGAATAGGCCGTATTAGTGGTCTCCCAATTACGGTTCACAACTATTGTTACGCTGTCACGATGCGATAATATCTCATCGATTACATACTCTTTTTTATAACCGACAACAACAATAACATTCCGAATACCCTCAAGGGCTTTCAGTTGCCACTCGATCAGGGATTTACCGCACACCTCAACCAGAGGTTTCGGGATATTATGGCCTAAGCGTGAACCCTTACCCGCCGAACAAATAATGGCTGTTTCAGCTTTCTTCAGCATATTTCCTCTTTTCTAATTTCCATTCGTTTTCAAAATCTACGATGCCCTCAGCGCCATATCCGCGGAACTTTTTATGATCATCTTTATAATCGCATTTTATGGTAAATGACCAGGCCCTGCCTATTCTATCGAATGCGATTAAACCATATTCATCATAGACTCCAACCACCAAATGGTAGAGTCCGGGTCTTAGGGATAAATTTTTTAAAGTGCATTCCAGGGCTCCTTCGCCTTCGATCGTGTAGTGGCCCGTTCGTTCTTTGTTAAAATAAGTGCCTGCTATTTTGATTTCGCTATCGGTTATAATACCTATCCAGAATACGGGTGATTCTATCTTTTTATTGCTTTTAAATTCGAACCTTACGCGCATCTCTTCTCCGAATGAAAACTTATCACTCTCCTCATTATTGGAGTTTAACACTCTGATCTTCTCAATACGCACCTCGCCTGTCCCCCACCTTGTCTTTTGCCCGACAAATTTACAATCTTGAATAAACTCCGATTTATGCTCCATAAATTGTACATAGGCCGCGACAACATTATCCGGAGGTCCTTCTTTCTCTATCTTTCCGTCTTTCATCCATATCACGCGATCACATAAGCCTCTAATTGCTGAAAGATTATGCGAGACAAATATGATGCTCTTCTCTGATTTTCTGATCCCAGACATCGCATCGAGGCACTTCCTTTGAAAGCTCAGGTCCCCCACGGATAATATTTCATCGATAAGAAGGGTATCGGCATCCACATGGATGGCCACTGAAAATCCAAGCCGGACATACATACCCGATGAGTAATTTTTAACGGGCGTATCAATAAATCTTTCAAGTTCGGCAAACCGGATTATGTCATCAAATTTTTCGTCGATTCTCTTCTTGCTCAGACCCATGATGATCCCATTTAAATATATATTTTCCCTACCCGTTAGTTCAGGATGAAATCCGGCTCCGACTTGGATCAGCGGCGCTATGGCGCCATTGATCTCTAATTGGCCTTTTGATTGCGATGTCACCCCCGCCAGGAGGCGCAAGAGTGTGGTTTTTCCGGCTCCATTAGCACCAATTATTCCCACCGCCTCCCCTTTTTCAACGTTAAACGAAACATCTTTAAGCGCCCAAAAGATATCGCCCTTTATTTTGTAGGACTTGGATACATCTTTAACTTCGATGGCCGTCTCGTTCATACGATATCCGCAAATGTATGTTCTGACCTTTTAAAATATTGGTACGACAGGCCGCATACGATGAGCGTTGTCAATGTTGCAACCAGCAGGTCCTTCCACTCCGGAGCCGCCCCCAGAAGGATCACGCGGCGATACCCGTCGATTATGACTGCCATAGGATTAAGCATATAGAGCGACCGGAGGTTTTCTGGAACAGCGCTTGCCGGATACACGATAGGACAGGCAAACATTCCTATTTGAATGATAAAACCTGCCGCATGGGAAATATCCCGGTAATAGACATTCAGAGCGGACAGGAAAAAAGAGAGACCTATCGTAAAGAGTATCTGAAGGGATAATAAAACGGGAACCAGCACTATGAAAACAGTGACATTAATTTTATAGAAAATAGCCATCCCAATAAAAATTATAGAGGCGACGCAAAAATCAAAAAAATTAGCCGCTATGGAAGAGAGCGGGAATATTTCCCTCGGAAAATATATCTGCTTGATCAAATTAGAGTTATCCACGATGCTAGAGATGGCTGAGGTAAGCGCGCCGGAAAAAAACGCCCACGGTAGCAGCGCGCAATAGGAAAATATCGGATAGGCTATACCGTCGCTTTGGATCTTGGCGAATTTAGAAAATACAATAGTAAATACAACCATGGTTATAAGAGGACGAAGGATAGCCCATGAGGCCCCCAGAACCGTCTGCTTGTACCTCACCTTTATCTGTTTTAAGGTGAGAAAATACAATAATTCCAAGTATCTCTTTCGCATCATACGCTCTCTAGGTCTCTTTCGTTATTTTTAGAAGTCTCTATGCATCTAAAAACAAATACCATTAAAGTCCAGAAGAATATCCCTGATAGCAGGGTCCCGTCCTGGTAGGAATAAAATCTGTAGCTGAATATTGACATCACAAACCAGGCCAACAAGCTTATATAACTTGCCATGATACATCTTTTCTCGTCGCTGTTCGTCTCTTTTTTATAGGCCTTGAAACATTTTTTAAAAATATTCGATAGAAAATATAAAAATAGTAAAAGCGGTAAAACTCCATATTTTAAATATAGATCGAGAAGGAAATTATGAGCATCCACCGATGAATAAAAAGAGGGCGCATATCCTGCATAATGAGCCATATAGTCTTTTGATTTGTATAAAAAAGCGTAATCCCGCCACATTCCTGCGCCTATCCCCATGATAGGATGATCTTTGATCATTCTTATCGCGCTTTCCCATATCTCCCATCTTCCGCTAGAAATCTCATTAATATCAATGCCTGTTTGCCATTGAGAAAAAGTTGAAAATAGCCTGTGCCTTATCTCTACCCCTACCCCCAGGGCATGACTCAAAAAAAGCATGAATACTAAACACATCAGGATCACCATTGCTGTAAACAGCTTTTTGAGACCCTCGATCCTGGAAAAGATGAACACCAATAGGACCACCAACACTAAGGCTACCGCCACACTCCTGAGATTGCTAAGGACACCCAATACTGCAAACATCCCTAATAAAAACAGATAGGCCTTTTTATGGGTTATTTTGTAAAGTGCGAACGAAAACGGGAACATGATGACCGCACATGATGCTAATGTTCCAAATGGTATCATCGCCCCTTCTGATTCATAGAGCCCGAAGCGGCCTTCTTCGTGCCCGCTTTTCATAAAAAAGTACGCCGTGATAAGGATGAAAATTACCAGAGAAAAAAGTATGATTCGGATCGCTCGTTCTATTTGCTCCCTACTCTTGATAGCGTCGAGCGCGACGACAAAATACATAACCGGAACGATCATGTCAAATGCGAAATAGGCTGTGCTTTTCATCGGGTTTCTTGAAAAAAACAGGGAAGGGATTGATAACAAAATAACCCAGAGAATTAAACGGAGGCACCTGTCCTTAAACAAGGGCCTCTTTTTAAGGTTTGCCATCAGGACGCAGCAGAACAAGATCAGTATGTACACGCTCGATAAAGGGACTACGAGATCGTCGAAAATTACCGGCCTCTCAAACCCCATGTTTTTCCCTTGGGTTTGAATAAAATACAGAAAAGGATACATAAACCAAAAGAGGCAAAACGTGTGAAAAAACTTTCCGGAAAAGATGGAGAAGACGGAGGTACCTAAGCAAAGCACGATAAAAAAGATTATTCCACCATAGATTATATCGAGACCCCCGTATACAGAAACCGCGATCCCTGAAACTACGGCAAGCACGATAAGCGGCGCGGCTTGTTTTACAGAAGGGAGGTCTATTTTTTCAAAATTAAAAATTGCCGGGATAAAATTCTCGTTGTAAAAAGCAAAAAGAATGACGAGCGTCGCAAGGGTCGCTATATTATGACGTAGAATACTTCCCAGCGTACGTTCCGCCATGACCTTGAATAGGCCTTCGCCGACGAAAAATGCCAGCAGCCCTATTAGTAGAGACAGTATATAGGGTCTCAGCTTGTCGTAGTTTAATGTCCGGATCATAGGGGGCACTATTTCTTCTTGTTTATTAAAGATTCAGACACGCGTGAAGCTTCTGCATCCATAGCATCAGCGTCTTTAATTCTACCCACGCTTTTATACCAGTCGCCCAAAAGACGGATCAATTCAACGTTCCACCAGTCTTTTGCCACGACTTTCTCCAGCTCCGCAATCGCATCGTCATATTTTTTGGCATAAAACAAATGCCGCGCATACCATTCTCTATAGAAGGTGTTCTCAGGCGCCAATGCCAATGCGCTTTCATAATGCGAAAAGACCTTTTGCCAATTTATGGGTTTGAGGTAGGCCAACCTATCCGCCACATAGAAATGGGCATCCGCGCAGTTAGGGTCGATCTTAAGATAGTCTTTGAGAACTTTTATCGATTTAATGCCATCGTCCATTTTTTCATAATAGCGTGATAGGGCCTTGTAATAAGGGTATTTATATGAGGCCGCCTCTCTATCTTTTTCAAATTCGCTTTTGTTGGCTTCCCATAAGCCGGCGTCAAGCAGCATAGTCATTATTTTCCCATGATTTTCCGGCGTATCGGCCAAAATCTTCTTCAGCTGAGCATAGCTTTTTTCTATTTTAAAATATTCGCTCAATGCCTTACCGGCGAGTTGGGGGTTCAGGACGACCGCTTGCCTATATACCTCCACTCCTTTTTTGATATTTTCTTTGGTTGGATGGTTAAAAAGCCATTCAGCGTAGACCTGATATGGGTAGTAGAAGTTAGGCATAAGTTTGATAGCAACTTCAAACTCTTGTCGAGCCGCGTTCACATTCTTCATCTGCCCAAAAACCCACGCGAGGGACTGATGATACTGGCTGTTTGTGGGGTTGAGTTCAATAGTCTTCGCGTATTCGTCGATAGTCGGTTGTATGCCGTACGTCGCATGTTGTTTTGAGTAGAGTTTGCCGAGACGATAATGATATCCGGCATTCAAGGGATCGAGACGGACGGCTAGTTTGAAATTTGATACATCGGATGGTGAAAATTGTACATAATGATTGGCCATGGCAGGCCGGACCACCGCGATTACATAGATCACAAGCAGGCCAGCGACAAGTATTGCGACTGGGTAGCTTAAAAGCCGGTGACCGGATGTCGGAGGGTCGCTGTCGGAGGTCGGAAGCCGGGGGTCATCCTCTTGCGAGGAGGTTTCGTGCTCAGTTGTTTTGAGGATGGAAATAAATAGCGCCAGGATCACTGTTAGCAGAATGGCGTTGGCCGGGATGTGGAGGTTGAAGTCGGTAAATGAATGGCTGAAGATGCTCGCCAGAGAACCGAAGACACAGATCGACAAACCCACGACCCAGGGGTCATGGCGCTTGCGATAACGACGGAATAGATAGACCAGAGACCCGAGACCGGCGACCAGAAACAAAGCAAAGCCGACTATTCCGATCTCAGAGAGAAGCTCGAGGATGTCGCTGTGAGCATAGGTGTAATGTTTGCGGATGATCTCAAACGGCTGGTATTGGGGGAAGATATCATTAAATGTGCCCAACCCGGTGCCAAAGGCGGGATGATCTTGGATGATGCCTAGGGTCCCCTGCCAGATCGGCAGTCTTCCTCCAAAATAGCGGGATGCGATCTCGGCCTTGATGCTCAAGATCCTCTCCATCACGGGGATTGCGCCGAGCCAGGCGATAATGAGAGCGATCAAGACGGCGATCACCCAAAGTATCCAGCCTTTCTTTTTCATGGACCGCCTTGTGGATACAAGCCATGCCACAAATAAAAGGGCCGCGATGAAACTGAACATGCCGCCGCGGGACATCGTGAAAAAGAGAGCCGCGGACATGATGAGCACGAAGAAAAATAACAGAGGTCGTAGGTCGGAGTCCGGTGAGGAGACGAGGAGGAGGCCAAGGGCGAGCGGTATGATCATGCCCAAATAGGCGGAGAAGTGGTCAGCATTGATAAAGCCGACCGGCATCTTTACCCCGAAGTAGTCCATCAGAAAGAAAATACTCATGAAAAAACCTATGATAACTATGGAACCCATGACCCTTTTGATCTGGGCTTTGGTCCTGAGAGTGTTAAGCGTAACGAGGAATATCATGGCGTAGGCAACCAACTTCAGGATCTCGGTCTTGGTGGCCCAAGGGTAAATAGACGTTGGTAGCGTATAATGTTTAACGCATAGTGGAAAGTGTGAGAAAAACAATTGTACGGAGGCGTCGCCGATCAATATAAGGAACAGTGCGAGGATTGGGAAGCCAATGCATTTCGATTGACCACGCGATGCCATCTCTAGTATCCAGAAAAACGCCATTAGCGCGGCGGCTACTTCAAAAATGGCGATCGCCCACGGATGAACTGCACCGCAAGCCAACGGCATGAAAACAAGCAGAAGCACGAGTAGCAATTCGTTGAGAGTATCGTATATCGTATGTTGCATATCGCCTGGCGCCGGTGGTGGCATAGTGCTATCGAAGCTTTTTAGATAAATTCGTGATCATTCCGCCTCCAGGCTCCAATACTTCGACCAGATTGAAATCAGTAGTCGTCCACTTCAATTTTCGCTCAAAGCGACAAGAAACATTCGGCTGGGCCCGGTTGAGCCTTGGAGCCGAACCATTTACTTCAAAAATTATAATATTATCGAGGTGTCGGTTTTTCCGGGAACACCCTTTCGAATGAAAGGGCTGGGATCGCAGGTTCCTTCTCGGGGTCACACCTTCGAATATCAGGCAACGATCGTCCCTAAACCAATGAACTCGACGATCATGACATTTCAAAGTCTTTCCACATGGCACGCCTTAATGCCCCTCAAGGCATTACGGGTATCGAAAATAAGGGCCGCATTGCGAACGATCTCGGAGTAATCAAACGCCTTGTGATCTGTCAGAATGACGACCAGATCTGCTTTTTTCAATACGACGGGGACCAGTAAAACTGACTTCAGATAATGGTTTTTCCATTTGATATGCGGAATATGCGGGTCTGAGTAGATCACCTCCGCATTTTTGTCAAAAAGAAGGTCCATCACGTCCAACGCGGGAGATTCCCGAAGATCGTCGATGTCTTTTTTGTAGGCCACGCCCAACACAAGGACCCGGGCTCCTTTCAGCGTTTTCCCATGCTTGTTCAAAAGATCCTGGATCCGGGTCACCACATGCTCAGGCATGCTTTGGTTGATCTCTCCGGCAAGTTCGATAAAGCGCGGTTCAAATCCATGAATGCGCGCCTTCCAGGAAAGATAGAAGGGGTCTATCGGAATGCAATGTCCCCCCAATCCCGGACCGGGATAGAACGGCATAAAACCAAAGGGTTTTGTTTTGGCGGCTTCAATCACTTCCCAGATATCGATCCCGAGTTTACCGCACATCAGACACAACTCGTTCATGAGGCCGATGTTGACACTGCGAAAAGTGTTCTCGACCAGCTTGACCATTTCTGCGGTTTTTGGCGACGACACTTCTACGACAGTGTCGACTGTGGCACTATAAAGCGCGGCGGCAAGTTTTATGCAGTTTGCGGTCATCCCGCCCACAACTTTCGGAATATTCTTGGTTTTGTATTTAGGGTTGGAAGGATCAACCCGCTCCGGTGAAAATGCCAGAAAAAAATCTTTACCGAGTTTTAGTCCCGTTTTTTCCAGGATCGGCAGAATCACTTCATCAGTCGTCCCGGGATAGGTCGTGCTTTCGAGCACGACAAGCTGTTCGGAATGCAGATATTTTTGAACCTGCCGGACCGCTGACAGAATATAAGAAAGATCGGGGTCTTTCGTCTTTGCCAGGGGCGTCGGGACACAGATGCTGACCGCATCGACCTCTTTCAAGACCGAAAAATCCGTGGTTGCTTTAAAAAGTTTCTTGCGCGAATACGCCCGGACATCTTCCGAAGGCACATCCAGAATGTAGGATCGCCCTCCTTCGAGCTCACGGACCTTTTCTTTCGATACATCAATCCCAAAAACCTTGAAACCCGCCTTAGCGAATTCGATCGCAAGTGGAAGACCGACATATCCCAGACCGATCACCGCAATTTTGGCCTCCCGGTTTTCAATTCTGTTTAGCAGGTCTGCCTTGTTTTTTTTCTTCATAGATTTTCTTTTTTGTTAAATCGTTATTAAATAATTTTGTATTCCTCGGGAACCTCACCTCAAGAAAAGACATTTTCCTTTACGATCTTTGCCCTTGGCCAACTGAGAGCCACAACAAACTCGCGGAAAGCGTTACGGCTAGAATCAAATAGCGGGAGAATCTTGCGGGGCTTCAACAAATCTAAGCACCGCGTCTATTCATCTTCCTGATTTTGCTTTATTTTTGAACATGTTTTTAATGGTGGTTTTGAATCTCTCCCTAAATGTCTCTTTCTTTTTTGCCGGATCCCGTCTTTGGCCTTCCCCGCCGTAATAGCGATAGGATTTGTAATATTGGTAATAACCGAGGTCGCTATGTTCTGCTTTCATGGCGTTCAGCACAATGCCCAGGAATTTTGCCTTTGTATT
>Ga0265297_10002231_pt1 | contig 40641 bp, 36 predicted proteins | sample Munlanlwell13791_FD_192502 | JGI IMG/M metagenome (GOLD analysis project Ga0265297, IMG submission 192502) | Leachate microbial communities from a municipal landfill in Southern Ontario, Canada - Leachate well 137-91 | ecosystem: Engineered > Solid waste > Landfill > Unclassified | place...
AAGGAGAAAGATATAAAAGAATTGGGACAAGATCCCCTAAAACCTTCTTTTAAAGAAGAAGATTTTGAGAAAATTATTAGAAAGGCCAAAGGAGAAATTAAAAAATTTTTGATGGATCAGCGTTACCTGAGCGGCATTGGCAATATTTATGCCAATGAAATTCTTTGGTCTGCGAAAGTCAACCCTTTTAAAAAGATAGCCGCACTTTCTAAAAAAGAAATTTCTCAAATTTTTATTTCCTTGAAAGAAATTTTAAATAAAGCCATTAAAAATCAGGGAACTTCGGCAGCCGACGAATCTTATAAGAATATTTACGGCGAAAGCGGTTCCTATAATAAATTTTTAAGAGTTTATCAAAGAGAAGGCCAGCCTTGTTTTAATTGCGGAACTAAGATAAAAAGAATAAAATCTAACGGTCGTTCTACTTTTTATTGCCCGAAATGCCAGAAAATGAATAATGAATTATAAATCAATTTTTAAACATTTAAAGATTAGAAAATTAGGTCTGCTTATTTAAAAATTTAATTTATTATTGTGCTGTATTTCATTTACGGAGAAGACAATTTTCTTTCCTACAACTATCTTTTAAAGGTCATTGATTTTTACAAGCGGAAAAAACCAGCCTTTTTTTCTTTTGATTTTTCAGATAAATTTTCGCCAGCGCCTGATACAAAAAACCTTGAAGAAATTTTAAAAGCCAACAATCTTTTTTGCGGAAGCAAATTGATAGTGATTAAAAATTTTATAGCGGAGACTTCTTCTGAACTGCAAAAAGTTTTTTTAAAAATTCTTGATAGGCAAAATATCGATAAAGCCAAAGACACAATGGTAGTTTTTTATGAAAACCAGAAAGTAAAAAATATTTTTTCAAAGAAGTGGTTGACAAAAAAAGCCAAAGGGGTAAAGGAATTTAATTTTTTAGATAAGCAGGCTTTGGAACAATGGATAAAAAAGGAAGAAGGAAAAATGGGGATTAAGCTTGCCCTTGACGCCAGACAGGCTCTTATGGAAAGTTTTCCCTTTGATTCGGGCTCCATTTATAATATTTTAAAGAAGCTCTCCTTGATAGATAAAAAAGGTGTTTATGATAGAGATTTTCTGGAAGAGAACGTTTTTCTTCCAGCCCAAAACGATATTTTTGAATTTTTGGACAGTTTAGCGGCAAAAAAAGCAGCGAGAGCTTATTGGTTGCTGGAAAAGCTGATAGCTCAGGGGCATCACCCTCTTTATATTTTGAAAATGATTGTTTTTGAAATAAGAAATATCATTATTGTAAAAGAAATTTTAGAGAAAAAAGTTGGCGGCTCTAAATCCGTTTCTCATTTTAATCCTTATGTTTTTAAAAAACTTGCTGTTTTGGCCAAAGAATTTAAAAAAGAGTCTCTAAAAAAAATCTACTTTTTTTTAATGAAATACGACCGCCGGATTAAAGATGGTTCTATTAAAAGCGAATTGGCTTTGGAGATGCTTTTAGTTGATTTTTTAAGCCAAAAATGATAAATTATAATAAAATCATTAATAAATCTAAAAAATAAAATTTTATGCCGATTACCAGATCAGCCAAGAGGGCTTTGAAAAAGAACTTAAAAACAAGAAAAATTAATGCCCAAAAGAGAAGATTGATAAAGGAAGAAAAAAAAGATTATTGGAAGCTTGTGGAAAGCGGCAAAAAAGAAGAAGCTCAAAAAAAACTTTCTTACTTATATAAAATTATAGATAAGGCCGCAAAGGTTAACCTGATAAAAAAGAATAAAGCCTCTCGGGAAAAAGCTATTTTGGCTAAAAAATTAAAAAAGATTCAAACGAAATAAAAATTTGGTTTTAGATTTAAAAGCGCCTCTTTCCTTCAAGGATTAGAGCGTTTTTTATTTACTATTTTCCTTTTTTGCGATTTTTAGTAGAATATAATAGGAATTTCAATAATCAGAATTTCAATAATCAGAATTCCAATAATCAGAATTTCAATAATTGGAATTTAAATGAATAACTATGAGTTTTAACTTTGAGTTTTTTGACCACCCTGCCGATACAGGGATAGAGGCGATAGCTTCAAGCAAAGAAGAGCTTTTTAAAGGCGCTTTAAAGGGAATGGCTTTTATCCTGAAGCCTGATTTAGATAAAACTAAAACAAAAGAAACTTTAAAAGAAAAGATTGAAGTTTTGTCTTCGGATTTTGATACTCTCATAGCTGATTTTTTAAATGAAGTTTTAGCAAAGAGTGAGATTAATAAAGGAATTTTTAAGGAAGCAAATATAGAAAAATTAACTAATAATTATATTAAGGCGGAGATTTTTGGAGAAAAAATTGATAGTTTGGCAAAAGAAATAAAAGCAGTCACTTATCACAATTTAAAAATTTTTCAGGATAAGGATGGAAATTGGAGGGCGAGAATTATTTTTGATATATAAAACACTTAAAAAATTTAAATTTTGATTTAGATTTTAAAGCTTTGAAAAAAGAAGATTTAATAAAAATTAATAATTATCTTTGGGAAATACCTCAATCTTTTCGGAAAGATATGCGCGTGCCGGGAAGGGTTTACGCCACGGAAAAAATGTTAAGCCAGATTTTATTAGACAGGAGTTTGGAGCAATTAGTTAATCTGACAACCCTGCCTTTGATAATGAAATATGTTTTAGCTATGCCTGATATTCATGAGGGGTATGGCGCGCCTATTGGCGGGGTGGGAGCAACTTTAATGCCGGAAGGGGCAATCTCGCCGGGTTTTTGCGGGTACGACATTAATTGCGGCGTTCGTCTTTTAAAGACCTTTTTGAAAGAAGAAGAGATAAAAAGTAAAATTGATAACCTAGCTGAAGAAATTTTTAAAACCATTCCTTCAGGGTTAGGAAAAGGCGGTGGATTTAAATTGGAAGACAGAAAGATGGATCAAGTTTTAGAAGAAGGAATGGTTTTTTTGAAAAAAGAGGGCTATGCTTCCAGCAAGGATTTGGAACATTGTGAATCTTATGGCAGGCTTGAAATGGCGGATGCGGCAAAAGTTTCTTTTTTGGCTAAAGCCCGGGGTAAAGACCAGTTGGGAACTTTGGGTTCAGGCAATCATTTTTTAGAAATTCAAAAAGTTGATTTTTTAGACGATAAAGAATTGGCGGAAAATCTTGGATTAAAAGAAGGCGATATTACAATTTTAATTCATACGGGCTCTCGGGGGTTAGGCCATCAAGTTGCCACTGATTATTTGAAAAATTTTTTAAGGGCGATGGGTCGATATAAAATAGATATTCCTGATAAGGAATTAGCTTGCGTGCCATTTAATTCCCCTGAAGGCAGGTCCTATTTTTCTGCGATGGCGGCTGCGGCGAATTTCGCTTGGTCTAATCGTCAGATAATTACTTATTTTATAAGGCAAACTTGGAAAAAATTTTTTAAAACCGATAAATTACCAGAACTTGTTTATGATGTTGCTCATAATATTATAAAAATAGAAAAACATAGTTTTCCCGAGGAACGAGAAGTTTTGGTCCATAGAAAAGGAGCGACGCGGGCTTTTCCAGCGGGGCACGAGGAATTGCCGGAAGATTATAAGAAAATTGGACAGCCAGTAATTATTCCGGGTTCAATGGGAACAAGTTCCTATGTTTTAATAGGTCAACCCTCAGCTATGACCGAAGCTTTTGGCAGCAGCTGCCATGGCTCTGGTCGTCAAATGTCTCGGCACGAAGCTGTCAAAAAAGCTTCGGGTAAAGAGATAAAAGAAACTTTAAAGGCAAGCGGTGTTATAATAAAAACAAATTCAATTTCAAGTTTATCAGAAGAAGCTCCTTATGCTTATAAAGATATAGAAGAAATAATAGAAGTAATCAGTCAAACGGGAATTGCTAAAAAAGTTGTTCGTCTTAAGCCGCTGGCAGTAATTAAAGGATAAATTAGGACAAAAATTAACGAGGTCGAAAAATAAAAATCTTAAATTTAAAAATGGAAGAGAAATTAAAAGATAAAATAGGGAAAATTGTTCATTATTACGACAAAATTGGAGTAGCGATAATTGAGCTTTCCGGAAAATTAAAAGTTGGCGACAGAATTAGAATAAAAGGCAATGGAATTGATTTTGAACAGGAAGTTTCCTCAATGCAGATAGAACACGAAGACATAAAAGAGGCCAAAAAAGGAGAAACAATCGGTTTGAAGATTGAACAAAAAGCCAAAGAGGGAGATGAAGTTTATTTAGTGTAATATTTAAAAAATCGAGAAGGATTAAATTAAAGGATTAAATTATGGGGAAAAAAATAGCAGCTTTTGAGGCTGTGGCGGCTTTAGTGGGCACAATTATAGGCGCTGGCGTTTTTACTTTGCCTTATATTGCCAATAAAAGCGGTTTAATTCCAACAACCATCTGGTTATTCATTGTTTTTTTTATTTTGCTTTATCTCCATCTGGCTTTCGGAGAAGTAGTGTGCCGATCAGGAAAAAATTTTAGGCTGCCCGGTTACGTAGGCTATTATTTAGGCCCGGCGGCAAAAAAATTTGTTTTAATCACCACTTTTCTTACTTTTTCTTTTTCTTTGCTTATCTATCTTTCGTTAGGAACGGAATTTCTAAAAACGATTTTGGTTTCTTTTTTCCCTTTTATAAACTGGACTTCGGGTATTATTTTTTTGGGATTATGGCTTTTTCTTAATTTGCCGCTTTTAACAAAAAGCGAAGGAACGGGAAAATTAAATCTGGTTCTTTCTTTTGGCTTATTAATTGTTTTTTTTGTGATTATTGCTTATGCCCTTCCTCATTTTAAAACAGCTAATCTAAATCTTTTTGGATTTAGCGGTGCTTTTGGTTGGTTTATTCCTTACGGAGTGATTTTTTATGCCCTCAACGGTATGGTGGGCGTGCCAGAGGCAATTAATTTATTAAAGGCGAGGCAGGTAGGATTAGCGGGTTTAAAAAAAATAATTATTTGGGGCACTCTCATTCCGCTTATTTGTTATTTTCTTTTTATCTTTGCCGTTAATGGAGTAAGCGGCGCCAACACAACTTTGGAAGCTATCAGCGGTTTAAAGCATATTCTTGGACCCGGGATAGTCATTATAGGCTCTGCTTTGGGTTTTTTAGCAGTAGCGACTTCCTATTTAATTTTTGCCGCCTACATTAAAAAAAGTTTTTTAAATGATTTTAATTGGTCGCCTTTCATCAGTTATTTTCTTGTTATTTTTGGCCCCTTGCTGCTTTATCTAATGAATTTAGCTAATATAGAAAAATTGGTTTCTTTTATGGGCGGCATGCTTGGGGGCTTTGAAGGAGTGATGTTGGTTTTAGTTTTAAATAAATCAAAAAAAGAAAATAATCAAAATAATAATACTCAGAGCCTTCCTTACAGTTTGCCCTTGAATCGGTTTATCTTTTCTTTTTTAATTATAGCTCTGGTGATTGGCGCTATTTGCCAGACTTTTTTAGTTTATTAACCAATTAAATTTTGTAATTTTAAATTTTATAAACACACTTTTAATTTTTTAATTTCCAATCGCTTTAAAAATTGAGAAATTGAAATCCGGCAATTAAAAGTTAATGATGTTGCCCTCATAGTTTAACGGATAAAACACAGGCCTCCGGAGCCTGAAATACAGGTTCGATTCCTGTTGAGGGCACTAAGAGGCGAGTGAAAATCAAGGTTTTTGGAGCTTGAAATGAAGGTTCTAATCTTTCCGAGAGGACAAGATATTCTGAATAATGAATTGTAAATAAAGGATTGGTCAGGGGCATTAATTTTCCGCCGGCTTGTTTAGCTGGTATTTTTTGTTATTTTCTTCTAAAATAATAAGAGTTAAAATGATTTGATGGGTTTTTTTAATTATGAAAATAACCGCTGATTTTCACATTCATTCCAAATACTCCCGCGCCACTTCAAAGAATATGGATTTTGAGCAGATTGCCGTAACTGCTCAAGAAAAAGGCATTAAAGTTGTCGGCACAGGTGATTTTACTCACCCGGATTGGCGAAAAGAGATGAGAGAAAAACTGGAGCCGGCAGAAGCCGGATTATATAAATTAAAATCCCAAACTTCAAATGGAATAAGGTTTATAATTACAGGAGAAATTTCCAATATTTATAATCGGAGAGGAAAAACAAGAAGAGTTCACAATTTGATTCTGCTTCCCAGTTTTGAAGCGGCGGAAAAAATCAGCAGTATTTTGTCTTGGCAGGGAAATATAAAATCTGATGGCCGGCCAATTTTAGGTATGGATGCCGAAGATTTGTTAAAATTAGTTTTGGAATTAGAGCCGGAAGCGCTTTTTATTCCCGCCCATATTTGGACTCCTTGGTTTAGCGTTTTTGGTTCAATGTCAGGTTTTGATTCTTTAGAAGAGGCTTTTGGGGAAAATGTAAAGCATTTAGCAGCGCTTGAGACCGGTCTTTCCTCTGACCCGGCAATGAATTGGCGGCTTTCTGCTTTGGATAAATTTGCCTTGGTTTCTAATTCTGACGCTCATTCACCGGATAATTTAGGCAGGGAATTAAATATCTTTGAGACAGATTTGAATTTTTTTGCTTTAAGGAAAGCGATTATAGAAAAAGATAAATCCAAATTTTTGTTTACTGTTGAATTTTTTCCCGAGGAGGGCAAGTATCATTATGATGGCCACAGATTGTGCGGCGTTAGGTTTTCTCCGGAAGAAACGAAAAAAGCCAAGGGTATTTGCCCGAAATGCAAAAGGTCTTTGACTGTGGGGGTTTTAAGCAGGGTAGAGCAGTTGGCTGACAGGAAAGCAGGTTTTTTGCCTCCTCAAGCCATTCCTTTCAAAAGTTTGGTCCCTTTGAAAGAAATTATTGCCGAAGCCTTGAATGTTCAGTCAAAAACCAAGGGAGTAGAAGAGGTTTATCAGAAATTAATCAAAGATTTTTCTAATGAACTGAATGTTTTACTGGAAGAGCCTTTAGAAAAATTAAATGGCTCGGTTTTCCCTAAAGTAGTGGAAGGCATCAAAAGGGTGAGAGAGGGAAAGTTGATAATAAATCCGGGTTATGACGGAGAATATGGCGCAGTAAAGATTTTTCAAGAAGGAGAAAAAAATCTTGAGTTTGAAAAACAAAAAAAGCTTTTTTAGGAAGGTGGGTTTAATAAATTTTTGAAATAAGGAAAATGGAAAACACTTTATTAGGATATTTTTTCAGGCGCTTGGGTTTTTATTTTTTGAGCTTTATTGATTTCTATTTCAAGGGAGTTTTTGATTATTTTTCCACTGTCTACCGGAATTTTTTGCGTTCTTTTGAAAGGCGTTTTGGCGTGTTTATCAACTTGAGATATTTTTTCGTTCCTTTTTGGCAGGAATTTTCTTTGCCTTCTTATTTGTTAAGCATTCCTATCAGAGCAATAAGAATTATTATTGGTTTAATGGTTCTGTTTCTGTTTTCCGCTTTTTTTATTCTGGTTTACGGAATTTGGATAGCCCTGCCTTTTTATTTGATTTTTAAATTCTTAGGCTTTTAGTTTTTGTCTTAAAATATAAAAATGAGTCAAGACGAAAAAAATATTCAATTATTTTTTAAAGATAGTTTTTTCCTTTGGCCTTCCTGGAAGCAGTCATTTTATCTGATTATCAATGAGGTTTTTATTTCTTTGGGCATCATTTTTTCTTTGGCTTTTATTATTCAGAGAATTGCCCGTTTTCAGTATTTGGCGATTTTCAGTTTTATATTTTTTCTTTTTATTATTTTTAAACAAAGGACTGCCGATTGTTATTTTTCTGAAAGGATTTTGAAAAAAAGAAAAATTAATTTAGCTAACTTTTTATCTCCCCGGGCAAAAAAAATATTGGTTGAAACCAAGACTTTATCAAGTCATTGGAATTTAAGTTTTCCTTTAGCTTTATTTTATTTACTCCTTGAAGACGAAGCCATTAAGGAAGCTTTTTACATATTGGATTTATCCGATGAAGGTATTAAAGAAATACAAAAGAGAATAAAAAACGAGAAGGATTTAGGTCAAAATAAAGCCGATTACCAGCGGTTTTTAGAAAGTGTCGCTAAAGAAGCTTTTTTGGAAATTTATAATTTGAAAAGAAAATATTTAGATTTAGATTCTTTATTTTTAGGGCTTTGCTCTCCGGCTTTTCCTTTAATTAACAAGATTCTTTCCGATTATCGTTTTGAAAAAAATGACTTTATAATTGCTTTTAGTTTGGTTCAACTCGGCAAAATAAGGAACTTGGAAACCATTAAAGGTTTGAGCGATAAATATAAATTAGTTTTTCAGCCCAAAAAAATAAAAGTTAACAGGTCATTTACTTCAAGGCCAACGCCGCTTTTAGATACTTACGGCATTGATTTTACAGAATTAGCTTTAGACCTGAAGATAGGAATAATGGTGGGCCACAATAAAGAATACCAGACGGTTTTAGATTTAATTTCAAGGTCAGGAAAAAGAAACGTTCTTTTAGTCGGGCCAGCCGGCGTGGGAAAAGAAACTTTAGTTTCTTTTTTGGCTTATAATTTAGTCAGGGATAATGTGCCCGATCAAATAAAGAACTACCGGCTGGTTTTTTTGTCCTCGGCTTCTTTAGTTGGAAATGTAAGCGAGTCTTTTGATGTTTATAATCGTTTGGTCAAAATTACAGAAGAACTTTTAACCAACAGAGATATTATTCTTTTTCTTCCTCAGTTTCACACTTATAAACAGTTGGCGGAGGAAGGCGGTTTTAGCGCTTTAGATGCTTTTCAATCTTTAATAAACGCTTCTTGGGTGCCGATTATCGGAGCGGTAACCCCCGAAGACTATCATCGTTATTTAGAGAAAGATCCTTTAGTTAAAGAAAATTTTGAAATCGTGAAAATGAACCCGGTTTCTCCGGAAGAAGCTATAGAAATTTTAAGTTATCGCTCTCTGGAATTTAAAAGGAAAACTAAAATTCAGATAAGTTTTCAGGCTATAAAGAGGGCGGTGGCGCTGGCTCAACGTTTTTTGCCAACCAATCCTTTGCCTTCTTCCGCTGAATCGCTTTTAACCGAAGCCATAGAAGGAGCAAAAAGAAAAAACCAGAAAATTGTTAAAGAGCAGGACATCGTTGATTTAGTAAGCGTAAAAACCCAGATTCCTTTAGAAGTTTCTTCTGAAGCAGAAAAAAATAAATTATTAAATTTAGAACAGATTATTCATCAAAGCTTGGTTAATCAGGAAGAAGCGGTAAGATTAGTGGCTTCGGCTTTGCGTCAATACCGGGCAGGCTTAGCCAACCCTAAAAAGCCCATAGCGGTTTTTCTTTTTGTCGGGCCGACCGGGGTAGGAAAAACAGAGCTTGCCAAAGTTTTGGCAAAAAATTATTATGGTAGCGAAAAAAATATGATTCGTTTTGATATGGCTGAATATCAGGATAGAAAAAGTATTTTTCGCTTTATCGGCAGTCCGGAAGGAGAAGTGACCGGGGCTTTAACCGAAGCGGTAAAGAACAATCCTTTTTCTTTATTGCTTTTAGACGAATTTGAAAAAGCTCATTCTGATGTTCTAAATATTTTTCTGTCAATTTTTGACGAGGGAAGAATCACCGATAATTTCGGAACCGTCATTGATTTTACCAATACCATTATAATTGCCACTTCAAACGCTTTGTCGGAATTTATCAAAGAGGAAATAGAAAAAAATGTTTCCGTAGAAGAATTAGCCAGAAAACTGAAAGACAAACTGACCGGCTATTTTAAACCCGAGCTTTTAAACCGATTTGACGAAGTAGTGGTTTTTAAACCCCTGACAAAAAGCCATTTAAAGGAAATAGTAGCTTTAAAATTAAAAGCTTTAAGCGAGGAATTAATGAAAAACCGAAAAATAGAATTAGTTTTTGAAGATGCGGTAATAGAGAAATTGGTAACTTTGGGTTATAATCCGATTTTTGGCGCCCGGCCTTTAGATGCCGTTATCAGGCATTTTATCAAAGAAAAATTAGCTCAGGCTATTTTAAAAGGAGAAACGGAGAATTTGTCAAAAATAAAATTCTTTTTAGAGGGCAAAGAAATAAAAGCGCAAAAAGAATAAATAACAATTAAAAAAAATGATTAAACTTCAAGAGCTTTTTAAAGAGAAAATGCACCCGGTGGTAAAAACCCTTTTAATTACCAATGTTTTATCAATCACTGGCTGGGCTTTTGTTAATCCTATTTTTGCTGTTTATGTTATTAATAATATTAAGGGTGGGTCTTTGGAAGCAATAGGTATTTGTTGGTTTATTTATTGGTTGGTTAAAGCAATTCTTCAAATTTTTGTTTCCGATTCTTTGGATAAAGTTGACGGCGAATCAGATGATTATTTTACTTTGCTTTTAGGCCAGTTTTTGGTTATTTTGGTGCCTTTGGCTTTGCTTTTTTCCAAAAATGCCGGCGAGCTTTATTTTATTTTTCTTATTTATGGCATTGCCGATGCTTTGTATGTTCCGCCTTGGAATTCTATTTTTACCCGCTATATTAATCCCAGAAGGATAAGCTTTCAATGGGCCTTAAACAGCACGGGTTACAATCTTGGTTCCGCTTTCGCTATCCTGATTGGTAGTTTTCTTGCCTTGACTTTTGGATTCCCATTAATATTTGTTATTGTCTTTTTGGTGCAGGTTATAAGTTTAGTTAATCTTCTGTCTATAAAAAAATATTTTCTCCACAAGAAAAAAGAAAAAAAGGAATATTTTTTCCCTTTAAAAGGATAGATTTAAAAACAAACTTTTAAATAAACTAAAAAATAAATTAAAAAGAAGTCAAAAAATAAGCCTGATTTATAAAACGGTTGGCGCTGGGGAAAAAAGAAAAAAGCCTTCTTGCTAAAAAGAGAAGGCTTTTTAAAGGATTCTTGATAGTTGTTTTTCTAAAATCTATTTTGTTTTTATTGCCTCTGTTAGTTTTTTAAAGACAGGAGAATAATTTTCCGCTAAATCAGCTAAAATTTTTCTGTCCAACTTCACATTTTTATCCCTTAAGTTTTTAATGAATTTATTATAGTTAATATTCTGCTCTCTCGCTGCGGCATTTATTTTTATTTGCCAGAGTTTTCTTTTTTCTCTTTTTTCTATTTTCCTATCTTTAAAAGAATGAGACCAAGCGTGCAAAAGAGCTTCTTTGGCTTGGCGGAATTTTGATTTTCTGCCATAGCGGAATCCTTTTGTATGCTTGATGACATTTTTTCTTCTTTTATTGGCAATAGTTCCTCTTTTGACTCGAGCCATATTCTTTTATTTATTATTTAACAATACCTCAGAATGGCTTTTTTATTTTTAGCCAACAACAGAGGATTTTTCTTCCTCCTTTTCTGCTTTCCGGATTCTTTAGCTTGGGTATGGCCAATGTTGCTTGATCTTCTTATAATTTTTCCTTTTTTTGTAATTCTTAATCTTTTTTTAAAAAGATTTTTTCCCATTTTCTTCTTTTTCATACTTAAAAGGGTTTCTTTATCTTTTAACTTTCTTTGCTTTTTTTAAGCGACAGGCTAAGGCCAAAAGGGTTTCTTTTGACAGGTTGAATAATTCTATAAGGAATTTTTATTTTTGTCAAAAATTCTTTAATTTTTTTTTCGCCAAGATCAAAATGGATTTTTTCCCTGCCCTTTAGAGGCATTTGGATAATAACAATTTTGTCTTCTTCCAAAAATTCTTCGGTTTTTTTAGCTTTTGTTTCTATGTCATGATTTCCTTCGCTAAAACCGATTCTTATTGACTTAGGAAAAGATTGTCTGATTTTTAATTTTTCTTTTTTTATTTCTTTTCCTTTTCGGTATCTAACTTTTTCGTAATTTCCCAATTTGTAAACCGGCGGATCTGTTTTTAGGGTAATTACTAATAAATCCAAGCCTTTTTCTTTGGCTTTTTCTAAGGCTTCTTCATAAGAAAATATCCCAATTTGTTTGTTGGAATCGTCAATGAGACGGATTGTTTGAGGATTCATTAGGAATGTTTATTTATAAAAGCTATGCTTGAGCCGCTTTTAAGATATGTTTCAAATCTATAAGCGCTTAGTTAAAGGGGTGGAGAAGGTGGGAGTTGAACCCACGTCTAAGAAGCATTAATTAAATAATTCTACGAGTGTATTTTGGTTTTTAAGGCAAAGCCTTTAGTTTAAAGAATTTTAAACCAAACAAAACTTTCTTTAAACTTATCCGAAAAATTTCAATTGGCAAAAAGCGGATAAACCTTGCTGCCAATCAATCCTGACGATTGAAACCTTCCTGTTTATCAGGAGTGGACAGGAAGATTTGCCTAATAATTAGGCAGGTGCTTTCCTATGCCTTAGGCATAGGCATAAGCAGGAATTCGTTGTTTGGCATTTAATAGTGCCGCTTCGATTTTAATGAGCTAACGAAGCTTCCTCAACTCGCTTATTTAACAAATTTCTTCTTATCAAATCCCGTCATCCCCAATTAATATTCTCCTTTTCTGGCTTTTTCCGTCCTTCTTTTCGCTTCTCTTTGCTTGATGATTTCTCTTTTATCTATTTTCTTTTTCCCTTTGGCTAAAGCCACTTCAACCTTAATTAAGCCTTTTTTATTATACATTCTTAGCGGGATTAAAGTCAAGTTTTGTTTTTTAATTTTTTCCATCAGCTGGAGTATTTCTTTTTTACGAAGAAGAAGCTTCTTTGTCCTCTTGGCATCATAAGCAAAATTTATATTTTTAGCCTGATAAGGAGGGAAATTGGTATTGATAAGAAAGGCCCCTTTTTTTCTAATAATGGCGTAAGAACCAGTTAAATTAACCAAGCCGGCTTTCGCAGTTTTTACTTCCGACCCTGTTAAGACAATGCCGCATTCTAATTTATCTATTATTTGATAATCAAAATTAGCTTTTTTGTTTATTGCCAAGTCCTTTGTCATAAAATTTTTTTAACCAGAATTTTTTTGTCTATTTTTAGTATAGCACAGATTTTGATTTTTTTGGCATTTTAGGATAAAGTATTTTATTGAAGAAAAAATATGATTGTTGAAAAAAAATCCGATGAAATTCAGGACTCTATGCCAAAATCTTCCTATTTGGATTTTGTAAAACAGGAAGAAAAGATTTTGGAGTTTTGGCAAAAAAATCGTATTTTCCAAAAGAGTTTGGACCAAAGACGGCATTCAGAGAGATTTGTTTTTTATGAAGGTCCGCCCACTGCCAACGGCCGTCCGGGTATTCATCATGTTTTAGCCCGTTCCTTTAAAGATTTGATTTGCCGTTATAAAACAATGAGAGGTTTTTATGTAGAAAGAAAAGCCGGTTGGGACACTCATGGTTTGCCGGTTGAGCTGGAAGTAGAAAAAAATTTAGGTTTTAAAAACAAGAAAGAAATTGAAGATTACGGAATAGACAAATTTAACAAAAAAGCCAAAGAATCAGTTTGGCATTATAAAGAGGAATGGGAAAAGTTAACAGAAAGAATGGGTTTTTGGTTAGATGCCAAAAACCCTTATGTTACTTTTGAGACGAATTATATGGAAACGGTTTGGTGGATAATAAAAGAAGCCCAAAAAAGAAATTTGCTCTATAAAAGTTATAAAGTTCTTCCTTATTGTCCTCGTTGCGGCACGCCGCTTTCCACTCACGAACTTTCTTTGGGCTACGAGGAAGTTAAAGACCCTTCTCTTTATTTGAAATTTGAGATTGAGAATCCTAAGAATTTCTTGCTAAAAGATTTAAAAGCCAAAAATTTAAAATTAAAAATTTTTCTTTTGGTTTGGACAACTACTCCTTGGACTTTGCCGGCTAATGTGGCGATTGCTGTTTCTCCGAAAGAAAATTATAAATTATGGCAGACGGGGGAAGATTTATTAATAAGCTTAGCTCAGCCGCCGGCTTTGCCTCAAATTAAATTAACAAAAGCAATCGGTGAAATTAAAGGCGAAGATTTAGTCGGAGAAAGATATAAACCTTTATATGAATATCAAATTTCTCCAGAAAAGGAAAAGATTTATGAAGTGGTAGCAGCTGATTTTGTGTCTAATTTAGAAGGCACAGGTTTAATCCATATTGCTCCGGCTTTTGGAGAGGATGATATGGAGTTGATTAAAGCTTTAAATCAAAAGTCAAAAGAAAAAGGACTAAAAGAATTTCCCATCCTTTTAACGGTTAATGAAGACGGCAGGATGAATAACTCAGCGGGCAAGTGGGCTGGTTTATATTTTAAAAACGCCGATCCTTTAATTTTTGAAGACTTAAAAAAAAGAAATTTGATTTATTTTGGGGATTTAAAGGGAACAGTTCATGATTATCCTTTTTGTTGGCGCTGCAAGACCCCCTTGCTTTATTTTGCCGCAGAAGCTTGGTATATAAAAATGAGCAATCTTAGAAAGGAATTGGAGGATAACAATCAAAAAATAAATTGGGTGCCTGCTCATATAAAAAACGGCAGATTTGGTCAGTGGTTGAAAGAAGCCAAAGATTGGGCTATTTCCAGAAACAGATACTGGGGAACGCCTTTGCCAATTTGGGAATGCCCTGATTGCGGAAATTTTGAAGTCATCGGCTCTCTAAAAGAGTTGGAAGAAAAAGCCATAGCTGATGACGAGTTTTATTATTTACGCCACGGCGAGGCTGATTCCAATAAGAATGAATTTCTTTCTTCTTATCCGGAAAAAAAGATTTCTTATTTAACAGAAGAAGGGAAACAGCAGATAGAAGAAACGGCAATAAATTTAAAAAAAGAAGCCATAGATTTAATTTTTTCTTCTGATTTAGCAAGGACCAAAGAAACCGCGGAAATTGTTTCTAAGGTTTTGGGGAAAGAAATAATTTTTGATTCCCGTTTAAGAGAAATTGACTTTGGGATTTATAACGGAAAATCCGTCAGTGAGTATTCTAAGGTTTTTCCTGATTTAAGCTATAAATATGAGCATGCCCCTGAAGGCGGAGAAACGATGAGCCAAGTAAGGAAAAGAATGGTGGAATTTTTAAGAGAAATTTCCGAAAAATATAAGAATAAAAAAATTCTTATTATTTCCCACCAAGACCCTTTGGCTTCTATTTTAAACAATAAACTCGTAGCTTTAGGAGAAAGGGGAAGAATTCCTTATGGAATTTTGCCTTTTGACGAAAAAGGGGAGTTAGACCTTCATCGCCCTTTTATTGATGGGATTAAGTTAAGATGCAGTTCTTGCCGCAAAGAAATGACAAGGGCAAAGAGCGTTTTAGATTGCTGGTTTGATTCTGGTTCAATGCCATATGCGCAGTTTCATTTTCCCTTTGAACAAATAAAGCAGAAAAATGAAACTGCGCCAGTTGCCAATTTAATTAAAGAAATTCCTTTTCCGGCTGATTTTATTTGTGAAGCCATAGACCAAACCCGGGGATGGTTTTACACTCTTTTATCAATCGCCGTTCTCTTGGAGCTGGGTCATCCTTATAAAAATGTGATTTGTCTGGGTTTGATTTTAGACGAGAAAGGCGAAAAAATGTCCAAATCTAAAGGCAATATTATTGATCCTTGGACGGTGATTAACTCTTTTGGAATTGACTCCTTGCGTTGGTATTTTTTTATCATTAATGCGTCGGGAGAGGAAAAAAGATTTTCCGCCAAGGATTTAGTTAATTGCCAAAGAAGATTTTTGAATACTTTTTGGAACGTCATTGTTTTTTACGATACTTATGCTTATAAAGAAGGGAAAGAAACGACAGAACAACTTTCTTTTTTAAACCAGTGGATTCTCTCAAAATTAGAAGAAACTAAAGAACAAGTGAGTTATTGTTTGGATAACTATTTGGTCAATGAAGCGGCTAAGGCCTTGGATAATTTTGTGGATGATCTTTCTCGTTGGTATATCAGACGTTCAAGAAAAATTTTTCAAAAAGGTTTTGAAGAAAAAGGAAAAGATTGGAGGGAATCGTCGGCAGTACTTAGGAAAGTTTTAAAAGAATTTTCTTTGCTGTTATCGCCTTTTTGCCCGTTTTTTTCTGAAATCGTTTGGCAAAAATTAAATAATTTGTCTAAAAATCCGTCTAAAAAAGAGAGCATCCATCTTGAAGACTGGCCGGAGAAAGAAAAGAAATTCTATAATAAAGATTTATTGTTCTTGATGGAAGAAATCAGAAAAATCTCGTCTGAAGCTTTAAGTCTCAGAAAAGAAAAAGGAATAAAAATTCGTCAGCCTTTAAACTCATTAAAAATAAAAGATGGCGTTTTCTCTTTTCAAAAAAGCCCAAAAAGTCAAGAAGCGTTAAATTTGCTAAAAGAGGAGATAAACGTAAAAACAGCTGGTTTTTCTTGCGAGATAGAAAAGAATTTGGAATTGGATACTATTATCAGCGAGGAATTAAAAAAAGAAGGAGAAATAAGGGAATTTATGAGACAGATTCAGGTGCTTCGTCAGGAATCAGGCATTATTCCCGGCCAGCAAATAAAAATTTTAGTGGCTGGAGAAAAAGATTTTATTTCTTTAATTAAAGAGCAGAAAGAGAATATCAAAAAAGACCTAAAAATAAAGGAAATCTACTGGGAGTTGGGAGAACCGTTTTCCTTCCAAAAAGAGGTATCCCTCGGAGGGAAGCTTATAAAAATTAGCTTAGAGGCCATTTAATTCGCCTCCACTTATTGAATGGTAAATAGGTATTTGCTAAATTTTAGTTCTTGTTATTTTTGTTTTGTTATGATATATTTGTTTACAATTAGAATTTTATCTTTTTAGTTTTTAAATCATTTTCGGGTTTTTCCAAAACAAAAAAATATTAAAATTATATTATGGCTTTACCTGCTCGTCATCATTCCCGTTCAAGAATAAATAAAAGAAGGTCCCATACGGCCCTTAAGCCCTTGGTATTTATTAAATGCCCTCATTGCGGCGAAAGAACTTTGGCTCATCGAGTTTGTCCAAAGTGCGGTTTTTATAAAGAAAAAGAAATTATTGATGTGCTAAAAGGGCTTTCTAAAAAAGAAAAGAAGATAAAACAAAAAGAGATTGAAAAAGGCCAATAATCTTTAAAAATTTAAAATTTAAAATTAATCTCATGGGATCTCGCCACCTTTCTCGTTCTATTTTGCTTCAAACCCTTTATGAATGGGATTTCTGGAAAGGGGAAAAAGATATAGCATCTATTTTTCAGAGAATTTTCAGTGCTTTGGGGGAAGGAATAGAAGATCAGGAATATCCAAAAAAATTATTAGAAGGCATCGTTGCTCATTTAGACGATTTAAATAAAATAATTATCCAAGGAGCGCCGGAATGGCCTTTAGAGCAAATAAATATTATAGACAGGAATATTTTAAGGATAGGCATCTACGAATTATTGTTTGGCGACCCGAAAGCGGTTCCGCCCAAGGTAGCGATAAATGAAGCGGTGGAGCTGGCAAAAACTTTTGGCGGCGATTCTTCTCGTCGTTTTGTTAACGGCGTTTTGGGAACGGTTTTGAGGGAATTTGAAGAAGTTTCAGGGGAACAAGACAGCGAAGCCGATAAAGAGGAAAAAAATAATAAAGAAGAAAAAGAGAGCGATAAAAAAAATAATGGAGATTAATTTTCATAAAGCCGAGAAAGATTTTGGATTAACTTTTAATAATATAGATTTTTTAAAACAGGCCTTGACTCACAGGTCTTTTTTAAATGAACATAAGAATTGGCAGAAAATTGGCCACAATGAAAGATTGGAATTTTTGGGGGATGCGGTTTTGGAGATAGCGGTTTCCGAATACCTTTTTAGAAATTATCCCAACTTACAGGAAGGCGAATTGACAGGAATCAGAGCGGTTTTGATAAACAGCGACTCTTTGCTGGAGATAGCCAATAGATTGGATTTGAAAAATTATATTTTGGTTTCTAAAGGTGAGGAAAAAGAATTAAAAAAATCTCAGCCTTATTTATTAGCCAATGCCGTGGAGGCGATTGTGGGAGCTTTGTATTTAGACCAAGGGATGAAAGCCGCAGAAAAATTTATAGAAAAGCAGATTTTAGTTAAAGTGCCGGATATTATTAAAAAAAGAAACTATAAGGACCCGAAAAGTTTGTTTCAGGAAAAAAGTCAGAAATTTTACGGCATTACGCCATCCTATAAAATTATAAAATCTTGGGGGCCGGACCATAATAAAAAATTTCAAGTCGGAGTTTATCTTAAAGAAAAATTGGTCGCTTCTGGAGAAGGGTTTTCAAAGCAGGAAGCCGAAATTAATGCCGCTTCGGAAGCTTTGGAAGCGATAGAAAAAGACAGAAAGGTTTAAAGATTAGAAGACTAGAAAATTTATGTTTCTTAACCGGGTCTTAATAAAAAATTTTAAATCTTTTTCAGGGAAAAATGTCCTTGATTTCCCGGCTTTAATTACAGCTATTGTTGGCCCGAATGGTTCGGGAAAATCAAATGTAGTTGACGCTATCAGATGGGCTTTAGGCGAGCAAAGTTTTAAAAATTTAAGAGCAGAAAAAGGAGAAGATTTAATTTTTAGAGGAGGCAAAAAAGGTTTAATCAGCGGTTTTGCCGAAGTGGAATTAATCTTTGACAATAGCCAAAAAATTTTCCCTTTTGACGTTTCCGAACTGAGCATTTTGAGAAGAATTGATAGAAACGAAAACAACAGTTATTTTTTAAATCGCCAACCTTGTCGGCTAAAAGATATTATAGAAATTTCTGCGGCTGCCAAATTGGGATTAAAAGGTTTTTCTATAGTTAACCAAGGATCGGCGGACGCGATTTTAAGAGTTTCGCCTCAGGAAAGGAGGATGATGCTGGAAGAAAATTTAGGATTGAAAAGTTTGGAAATAAAAAAAGAAGAAGCAAAAAGAAAATTAAATTCTACGGCGGTCAATTTAGATAAAGCTCGTTCTTTGCATCAGGAAATTCTTCCTCGCCTCCGTTCTCTAAAAAGGCAGGTTGCCAGATGGGAGAAGCGAGAAGAAATAAAAAACGAGTTATCTCTTTCGGAAAAAAAATATTTTACAATCTGGTACCGCCAAATTATAAAAGAGAATCCTTCCCAAAATTTTGATATCAAAAAAATAGAACAAAGGGTTTCAGAATTGTCGTTGGCTATTAAAAACAAAGAAATAGAATTAGGCCTTTTGAAAGAAAAAAAAGACGAGAGCCTGGAAAGCAGAATTACTTGTCTTACCAATCAGATTATTGATTTGCAAAATAAAAAATCTTTGGTTTGGAGGGAATTGGGCAGGAAAGAAGCAATAGGACAGTCGGTTTTTTCTGAAAAAGAAATAGAAAGTAAAATCAAGCTTTTAAAAAAGTCGCTGGAAGAGCTTTTGGAAATTTCCGATCCCTCTCTGCTTAAAAAGCGAATAAAAGAAATTATTGGAGATTTAGATGCTTTTTATAGAATTGAGAGCAAGGAGACTGGAGAAGAAGTAAAAAAAATAAAAGGAGAATTGGAAGAGATTGAGCACGAGATAAACGAGAAAAATAAACTATTAAAAGAACAGCAGAAATTATTAAACGAAAGAAGCGTTGATTTTAAAAATAAATTTCAAGAGATAGAAGTTTTAAGAGAAGAAAAAGATTTGCTGCTTAGACAAGTTCAAAAAGAAGAAATTTTAAACGAAAAACGCAGCTTGCGGTTGGAGGACTTTAAAAGAAGGCTGAGAGAGACAAATTTTTCTTTTGACAAGATAGAGGAAAATTATCGGCTGGGAAAAGAAGAGGAATTGGATTCTTTGATTGAAGAACTTCCGTCTTTGGAAAGAAAAATCTCCAACCTTAGAAGAGCTTTAGCCGACATCGGGATAGAAGATGAAAATATAATAGCTGAATATCGCGATGTCTCCAGCCGTTATGAATTTTTAAATCAGCAAGTAGAGGATTTGGAAAAAAGCTTTCTTGATTTAAAAAAATTGATAGTCCAACTCAACAATCAGATAAAAGAAAAATTTGATGAAGCTGTAAGGGAAATTAACGAAGAGTTTAGTCGTTATTTTGGTTTAATATTTAAAGGCGGAGAGGCGAAATTAATCCAGATTGAAAAGGCCAAGAATGTTAACAAAAACCAAGAAGAAGAAATTGTTTCCGATGGTTCCGACGAATTAAAAACTCTTAATAACCAAGACGATGATAATTTAGGGTGGGGAATTGATATAAAGGTAAAAATTCCCAAGACCAAACTTCGCAGCTTGGAAATGCTTTCGGGTGGAGAGAGAACTTTAGTGGCTATTTGTTTAATTCTTGCCATAATTAATCAGTCAGATCCGCCGCTTTTAATAGTGGATGAAATTGATGCGGCTTTAGATGAGGAAAATAGCAGATTTTTTGCGGAAATTTTAAAGGAGTTAAGCAAAAATACCCAATTTATAATTGTAACTCATAACCGAATGACAATGACAGCCGCCAGTGTTATTTATGGCGTAACTTTATCAGAAAATAATAGCTCTCAGCTTATTTCTTTGAAATTAGAAGAAGCGGAAGAAGTGGTAAAAGATTGATTATTTATAAATTTCTATAATGGGAAATGAGGGGAATAAAAAAATTTTAGAAGAGATTCTTTTTGTTTATATTTTTGTCTTGTTATTATCTTGGGCATCGTTTTCTTTTATGACTTTATTTTCCGGGATTGTTGCCCGTTGGAGCATCGGTTGTCTTCCTTTATTATTTTTTATTATTTTTCCAATTTTCAATAATTTTTTTAGAAAACAAGATTTTTTAGAGTTTGGGATAACTCAAAAAAATTGGTTGAACGCTTTCTTGTTTGGAATTTTAAGCGGGTTTTTAATAGTTATAATTTACCGATCAGCTTCTTTTTACGAGCCCTACGCGACTTTCAATAACAAAATTTTAGCCCTTTTTTATTGGCTTTTTTTATCTTTTTCTCAGGAATTGTTTTTCCGGGGATATCTTCAGAAAAAGCTGGAAAAAATTTTGGGCAATAATTTTCAGAGTCTTTTGATTTCTTCTTTTCTTTTTGCCTTTTGGCACTTAACTCTTCGTTTTGATCCGTCTTGGTTTAATTTTATGCCCCTGTTTAAAATTTTTTTAGTTAGCTTAATTTGGGGTGCGATTTTTCAAAAGACCAAGAATTTAATCGCTCCAATAACTTCTCATTTTATTACCGGTTTGGGCTTGACCAATTTTTATTATTTTGGTTAAGAAAAACAAAGGCTAATAGGGAAAAAACAATAAATAGCAAGTTTAAACTTTGGGCAGCGGTGAGGGTATTGTACCAGTTGTTGCCATGAAAAAGAAAAATATCGTTGCTCCGAAAATACTCAACAATAAATCTTACAGTTTCATGAAGCGCCAGTCCTATAAAAAATATAGAGCCATTTTTGATTTTTATTTTTTTGTTAATTATTAAAACAATTAAAAAAGAAATTAAATAGCCAAAACTTTCATAAAGCTGGGTTGGGTGCCGCGGAATTCCATCATTAAGACTTGGAAATTTTATTGCCCACGGCGCTTGAGACGGTAAGCCGTAGCAACAACCTTCCAAAAAACAGCCGATTCTTCCAATGGAATGACCCACAAGAAAACTAATCATTCCGAGGTCAAACCATTTTCCAAGCGGTTCTTTCTGTTTCTTTAAGAATACATAAGAAACGCCAATAGCTAAAATTATTCCGCCAAAAGAAGTAAGACCTCCCTTCCAGAAAAAAATTATTTTTAAAGGGTTAGCTATAAATTCTTTTAGATTTAACAAAACGTAGCCAAGCCGCGAACCGGCAAGGCTGGCAACGGCAATAAGTATTATCAAACAGATTGCTTTTTTAAGACTAAGATTATTTTTTTTGGCTTGGGAAAAAAAGATAATTCCGCCAATAATAAAAGATAAAACATACAATACCCAAAACGATTCAACCGCACCCCCGTTTATTTTTAAAATAGGAAACATAATGTTTTTTAAGTTTTCTTTGGTAAAATAATTATACACTGGAATTTTCCCCTCTGCTATATCAGCTTGACAAATATATAAAGAATGGTATAATTAATAAATAAAGAATTAGCACATTTAAAAATAAAAAATTTTAAGAAAAGGAAGTGAATTTCTTTGAAATTCTTAACAACAAGTAAAAGAAATGGAATTTGTTTATTGATTTTAGTGATTTTATATGTAAGTGGTTGCGGTATTTCTCTGGCACCAGAAATACCAGTGGCACCAGAAATACCAGTTTTAACTCCTGAAGAAATAGCATTACTTAAAGAGCATTCATATGGTGGAGGAAATTCTGTAATAAGGTGGCCAGATGATTCCATTATTGAAGTATACGATGAAACTAATTTTCCAAAATTACAATATGTATTTGATGAATGGAATCAAGTGTTAGATGGCAAAGCCGTTCTTGTAATTACCAATGATTCGTCCAAAGCAAAAGTGAAAATTGTTTTTAAGGATCTTGAAGGAATTGTTGGGTTCGCCGCAGTTGGGATGACAGGAAAGATGATAGAAAATGAGCTTATTACCTTTCTTTCCGACGGGATAGTAGAAATAGATAAAAATGGCGGTTTTAATGTACCTATCTATTTGCATGAATTTGGGCACATCTTAGGTTGTCTTCGCCATTTTGAAGATGAAGAAACAATAATGGCAGAAGTACCTTTGGTGAGGCATATTGATGAGCAAACAAAAAACTTTTTTTTACTTCTTTACTCTCTTCCTGCTGGATATAGGCTTCTTTAAGCTCAATGCTGTCGTAGCGGGCTTGCCTAACACAACAGCATGTTGCTTAAAGGGTTTGCTATCACTAAAGTTATTATTGGGAACGGGACACAGACAAAATAAAAATATATGAATTTGTGTACAAAAAGAGGCGGAAATATATTTCCGCCTCTTTTTCTTTTTTCCCTTGACTTATTTATTAGTTGGTCTAAAATATTAGTAAGAGTTAAATAAATTTATATATATTTATATTTATTATGGATAAAAACAAAAAATTTCTTATCATTGCCGGAGTTTTATTGGTCTTTTTAGTTGTTTTTTTGGGAGTTAATGAGTATCAAAATAAAGAGGGAATATTAAAAAAAGAAATAACAACAGAAGAAAATGAGGAATTTTTTAGTCTTTCTCAACCTAACCCAACTAACCCTAAAGAACTTTTAGATTTTATTAGTTTTTGTGAAGATGCACGGTTTTCTGGTATAGATGAACTATTAAGCAAAGAAGCAAAACAAGTTGTTTGTCAGCAAACAAAAATGTCTCCTAAATTTATTGATTTATATGGATTTAGCGATAGGCCATATTTACCATTAGTTTTTGCTTCAAAATCCGTCCTTTCTTTAGAGTCAGGGCGCTATATTGGGATTTCTGTCGATCTCAGGGATGTAGTTTGGGAGTATAGCCCATCTCTTTTAGAAAAAGATAAGTTGTATTTTTGTAATATTTCTGAACCTTCTTGGACAGACCATATTGTTTTACAAATAGAACCGGAGCAGAACTTAATTTTTGCTGAAGGAGATGTTTTTTGTGCAGGTATTAAGATGGATAAAAATCCTTCAATAAATTTTTTTGGCTTTGTTCCTCAAACAAACTCATTAAATATTAAAAGCTATCTTGTTGATGAACAAACAGTATTTGATGTTATGAACAAACAGTCATTTTTAGACATCAAAGAAATACTAAAAAATTATCCTATTATTTGGCAAATGGAAAAACCTATTATTCCTTAAATATACATTAATTAACATTTTTAAAAATATATGAATAAAATAAACTACAATATATTAATTTTTGTGTTAAGTTTTTCTTTAGTTTTTATTATTTTCCCTTTTAAAACTTTTTCTGCTTGTAAGTATGGATATGTAAAATTACCTGACGGAACATATCATTGTCCATCTTACGCGAACCATATTGTTGAGCCTCCTCCAACTACTACTCCCGGTTCTTCCGGTAAAAAAACATGTCACTACAATACTTGTGAAGGGGGAAATTGCAAGACGGTAACTTTGAAGTATAGTTCTGGACACTCCAATCCTTGTACAGGTAAAAACGCTTGTTCTACTGATGCTGATTGCGGTGGCGGAGGTGGCGGTGGTGGCGGTGACGCCACTCCAACTTGTACTTATTATGCTTGTCGTTCAGCTAATTCTTGTTCTTTGAGGCAACTTAATCAAGCTACTTGTCCAGCTAACCAATGCAGTTCTAATGCTGATTGCGGTGGTTCTACCACCACTACCCCCCCCTCTTCCTCTCGTTGGTCTTGCAGTGTAAATCAAAAGCAGTGTCATCAAAATACCAATGGTGCATTTACTTCTTATTCCTCTTGTATGGCTTACTGTAATCCTTCTTCTACCCCTACCCCCACTGCCGCCCCTCCTCCTTCTACCAGATATTCCTGCAATACCTCTACCGGGCAATGTTATGCTAAATCGAGTGGTTCTTATTCTTCTTTATCTAGCTGCCAAGCAGCTTGTAAACCTTCTTCTTCTACCCCTACCACCACTACCACCACTACCACCCTTACCAGATATGCCTGTAATCAAGAGAATGGTACTTGTTACTCAAATCCTAATGGTCCTTATTCTAGTATAGCTTCCTGCGAGAATAATTGTTTCAGAAAACCCTGCACCATTGATATTTTTACCATCAATGACAAAGACACTTCTCCTATCAGAGTCTGGGTTACCCAGTTAAACCAAGGCCATTGGTCAGCCAGTGATTATTGCGATAATTGCAATATCTCCTGTTCTCCCTATCCTGATTGCCTTTGGCAGAAAGATAATATCGGTACCGGAGGTCCGGGAGCCATTTATCAGTTTAAACTCAAAGAATACGGCTCCTACACCTATACCTTAACCTGCTTTAATAGCTTTGGTGATCGTCCTTCAGAAACCCTCCAAGTCAACGCTGTCAACCTTCCTTGGTGGCGGGAAATCATTCCTGTCCTGCCGGGATCGTTGTGGGGAATAATCAAGAAATAGCAATGAGTTTTAAAAATATTTAAAAAGTGAAACTCTAAATTCCTCCTGAGTGCTTCAGGAGGATTTGCTTTTTTATTTTTTTATTTATGCTATATTATTATTAAAAAATATATGAATCAAATTTTTAATTTTTTATCAAATTTTAATTTGAAGCTGATAATTCTATTAGCGATTTTATTTTTTTATTTCTGGTACGCTTTTTCCATTATTTACCATTTAATTCGTTTTGGCATAGGCACTCAACCAAAAATTATTTCTTTAATCTTCTTTCTCGGTTCTTTTTTAATGTTTGTTTTAGTAATAAATTCCTATTTCCGGGTTGATTTACAAAATATTTTTAATTCTATTAGCGGCTATTCGCCGTAATTTTTAAAAAATAATTTTATGTCAATATTTACTTCTTCTACTAATAGTTTCCGCAGCCAGCTTTCCGGTGAAACCACAATTCTGGTTATCAGGAAACACTGGTTGATTTTTATCAGCCCGGCTATTATGTGTTTTATTTTGGCAGGCGCGCCTTTTTTAGTTTATTTTCTTATTTATAATCAGCCGTGGTATTTTTTTATTTCCTCTCTCTTTTGGTTTATAGCCGCTCTTTATTATCTGCTTATTTGGGATTTGTTTTTTTATAATTTGATGATTTATTCTTTAAATACCATAGTGGTGACTTCAAAAAGAATTATAGAAACCGAGCAAAAGGGATTTTTTAATTACAATGTTGACGAGTTGGAAATTAAAAAAATTCAGGATATTTCGGTTGCCATCAATGGAGTTTTTGCGGCTTTTTTTGATTACGGGGTAATAGAAATTCAGAGCGCTGGCTCTCAAAATAAATTTTTATTCCATTACATCCCTCATCCCCAAAAGGTAAAAAACGCTATTATGGAAATAGCAGGGGATTAAGGATTATTTTTTAAGGTTTTTATAATTATTGGTGCCCGGGGAGAGACTCGAACTCTCATGGATTACTCCACACGATTTTGAGTCGTGCGCGTCTGCCAGTTCCGCCACCCGGGCTTTTTTATGGCTCGTGTTTTTTCTTTAATAGAATATAAATAAAATAAGCTTAATTGTCAAAATTTTGTAAAATTCCAATAAATTGGATAGAATAAAAAGTTGTTGTTGAGGAAATTATGAATCAATCAAACCTTCAATTTAAAATTACTCCGCATTTGGAAAAATTAGCCAAAAAATCAGAAGCAATTAGAAAACAATTTTATCCTTCAAGAAAAGAAAAACAAGGTAAAAAGAAAAATCTAGACCCTTTAGCTGAAGAAAAAAATAGTCCTGTTAAAGGGTTGATTTACCGTTATTCTGACAGGGCGTTGGTTTTATTGACTTTAAATTGCGCCGCTTATTGCCGTTTTTGTTTTCGGAGAAGAGCGGTTTCAGATATTGGAAAAGGGCTTTTAAGAAGAACTGATTTAGAAGCCATAGTTGACTTTATAAAAAAACATAAAAAAATTCGGGAAGTAATAATTTCCGGCGGCGATCCTTTAACTCAGCCGGAGATTTTAAGAAATTTCTTAAAAAAAATTGTTTGTTTGAAACAAATTAAAATCATCAGAATCGGCACAAGGTTGGCGGTTAGCGACCCCAAAAGAATAAACCAAGAAATTTTAGAAATATTGAAGCTGGTTAAAAAGCAACCGCTTTATCTCTTGCTTCATTTTGAGCACCCGGACGAGTTAACTTTAGAAACAAAAAAAGCTATAAAAAAACTTCATTCTTTAGAAAACACGATTTTATTATCTCAGACGGTTTTTTTAAAAGGGATTAATGATAAAAAAGAAATTTTAAAAGAGCTTTTTGAAGGTTTAACAGCCTTAGGAGTTAAACCTTATTATATTTTCCACAACGACGCTCCTTCTGGAACAGAACATTTTACCGTTGGTTTTAAAAAAGAAATAAAAATTATGACTCAGTTGAGGAAAGAATTAAGCGGTTTGGCTTATCCCATTTACGCTTTAGATAAAAAAGGTTTTCCTTGTAAAATTCCCTTGCCCCTTGATTTTGATTTTTCTTTTCTGAGACAATCTGAGACAAAAAGACAATCAACTTGAGGGAATCTTTTAGCAAATTGATTTTTTACTATTTTTTTCTTTTTCCTCTCATGCTATACTATTAATATTATTATGGTGAAGGTCATCGCTATTTGCAACCAGAAAGGCGGTGTAGGAAAGACTACGACTACAATGAATTTAGGGGCTTATTTAGCGGCTTTTGGCAGGAAAACTTTGATAGTGGATTTTGATCCTCAAGCCAATACGACTTCCGGCTTGGGTTTTGATTATAAAGAATACAAACAATTGTCAACCACGGTTTACCATGCCTTAATAGGAAGAATCTCTCCCCAAGAAGCCGTAAAGAGAACTTCCGTATTTGGCTTGGATATTTTACCGGCTTCTCCTGACTTAATTGGCGCCCAAGTGGAATTGAACGTTTTTCCTGAAAAAGAGTTCAGGTTGAACGAGTTGCTATCTCCGCTATTGCCTCAATATCATTATATTTTAATAGATTTACCGCCTTCTTTGGGCTTATTGACAATTAATGGCTTGGCAGCGTCTCAAGATGTCTTAATTCCTATTCAAACAGAGTATTATGCCTTGGAAGGATTGGCCCAGCTGATTAATACCATTGATTTAATAAGAAGGAACCTTGAAAAAGATTTAAAAATTCTTGGCGCCGTGATGACTCTTTATGATAGAAGAAATAAGTTGGATAGATTGGTGGTTAAGCATATCAGGAGAAATTTCCCCGGTTATGTTTTTGAAACGATTATTCCAAGAAACGTTGACCTTGCTGAAGCGCCGAGTTTTGGCAAGCCTATTCTTCAGTATAATCCATATTCAGACGGAGCGAGAGCTTATCGTCAATTAGCCCAAGAATTAATTAAAAAATCAGAATTCAATAATGGTTTTAAAATTTAAAGTTGAGATTTATCATTATGGACGATAATCAATTTTTAGGGCAGGGAATTAACGCTTTGATTCCCAAAAAAAATAAGAATCCGCAAAACAACGGCCAAGATTTGCTTGAAGACAGAATAAATGGAAAAATTTCCGATACTTTTTCCAATCTTTCCTCAGATTTAATTAAAAATTCTTTTTCAGGTTCAGGCGGACAACCGGACAAGGAAAAAGAAAATTTAGAATTAGGAAATTTAAATTCTTTAAAAGAAAATTTTCAAGACGATTTTACACAGAACAAAGCAGTTTTAGGAAGAACAGAAATGATGATGGAGTTTTCTAATCTGTCGGATGTTTCTTCTGGAAATTTTTTGCCTAAAAAAGAAATTCAGAAGACGCCTTTTTTTGGCCACCTTGGCCATCAAGGGGAAGAAAGAATCTTTTATATTGAAATAGATAAGATTAAACCCAATCCCCAGCAACCAAGAAAAATTTTTTCAGAGGAATCTTTGAGGGAATTAGCAGATTCTATTAAGGAATACGGGATTTTAGAGCCTTTGCTTGTTACCCGGATAGAAAAAGAAACGGAAAAAGGCACGGAGGTAGAATATCAGTTGATTTCAGGGGAGAGAAGATTAATGGCTTCAAAGTTATTGGGTTTGCCGTCGGTGCCGGTTATTATAAAAAAACCGATAGCTGAACAGAGAAAATTAGAAATGGCTTTAATTGAGAATATCCAGAGAGAAGATTTGAGTTCTGTATCCAAAGCCAAAGCTTTTGCTCGTTTAATTAGCGAGTTTGGTTTGACCCAACAAGAATTAGCCGAAAGACTGGGAAAAAGCAGGGAAGCAGTCGCCAATATTTTAAGGTTATTGCAACTGCCCTATGAAGCTCAGATGGCTTTGGAGGAAAACAAGATAAATGAAGGTCATGCCCGGGCAATTCTTCTTTTTAATAATCCGGAAAAACGAAGGGCTTTTTTAAAAGAAATTTTAGCGAAAAATCTTTCCGGTAGAGAAGCTTTTGATTTAGCCCGGCATTATCTTGGTTCTGAAGGGAAAAAGGATGTTTCACCAAGGAGGAAGAACGTTTCTTTAAATCCTGAAGATTTGGAGTGGCGGGAAAAATTGGAAGGATTTTTACAAACGCCAGTTTTGATTAAAAAAAGAGGAAGCCAAGGAGCGATTGAAATCAGGTTTTTTTCCGAAGAAGAATTAGAAAAAATCCTTAAAAGAATTTTAGAGGATAAAGTCAACCCAAAAGATTAATTAAAAAGATTTTTTCTTTAAAGCCTCCTGAATTTTCTTTTTTGTTTCAGCCATTTTTACAAATTCCAGCCAGCCCGAGGAAGGGAGTTTTCCTTTTTTTAAAATAATTTCAACCAATTCTCCTGATTTGAGTTTATAGTCAAAAGGGACAAGTTTTCCATTGACTTTTGCTCCGAGTGCCTGATTGCCGATTTCGGTATGAACTTGATAGGCAAAATCGATGGGAGTAGCGCCGTCAGGCAAATCAATGACATCTCCTTTTGGCGTTAAAACAAAAATTCTGTCCTTAAAAAAATCGGTTTTTAAAAACTCTAAAAAATTTTTCGAACGGGAAAATTCTTTTTGCCATTGTTGCAATTGATTAATCCACAGGAAATCTTTTATTTGGATTTTTTTTGGGTTTTTTATATCTTTTGAAGATTTATATAACCAATGGCTGGCTATGCCTTTTTCTGCCTCTTCATCCATTTCTTTTGTTCTGATTTGAATTTCTACAATCCTGCCTTTTTCGGCAAAAACTGAAGTATGAAGACTGCGGTAGCCATTGGGTTTTGGTAAAGCAATATAATCTTTAAATCTTCCGGGCACGGGTTTCCAGAGCCCATGGATTATGCCTAAAGCAAGGTAGCAATCCTCAGTTTTCTTTAAAACAATTCTTAAAGCCACCAAGTCGCAGACTCTTTTTATATCCATTTCTTCTTTTTGAAGTTTTCTCCAGATGCTGTAAAGATGTTTGGCGCGGAATTTAATTTTAAAAAGAAACAGTTTATTTTCTTTTAGCTTTTTTTCCAAGACGGGCACTAATTCTTTTAGGTAATTTTCCAGTTCTTCCCGATGGTTGCCTACTATTTTTTTTGTTTCTTTATATTCTTCTTTGAAGACATAAGGGAAAGACAGGTCTTCTAATTTAGCTCCGATGTCAGTCATGCCCAGCCGGTAAGCTAAAGGAGCGTAAATTTCCAAAGTTTCTTTCGCTTTTTGGTTTTTTTTATTTTCTTCCAGCGCCCAAAAAGTTTTTGCATTGTCAAGCCGGTCAGCCAATTTTATTAGAATAACCCGAATGTCTTTGGCCATAGCTAAAATCATATTCCGAAAACTTTCTTTTTCTAAAAAAATGTCTTTTTGAGGTTCTTTGTATTTAAAGGAGGAAATTTTAGTCAGGCTTTGCACTAAAAAAGCCACTTCTGGGCCGAATTTAATTTTTATTTCCTCTAAAGGCACAGAACAATCTTCAACGGTATCATGGAGAACGGCGCTAACAATGGTGTTTAAATCTAATTTATATTTTGTTAAGGTATAAGCAACCCTTAAAGGATGTTTGATAAATGGCTCCCCGGATTTCCTTTTTTGGCCATTATGGGATTTCTCGGCAAAATCAATAGCGTTTTCCAGCAACTCAAGTTCTTTTTCCCCTAAACGATTTTTTAATTTTTCAACTAATTTTTTCCTTAAGGGTTTCATAATGACAATTACGGTCGGAGCATTTAATTTTTGTTTTTGTTTCTACTAAATATTTCCCGCATTCAGGGCAATTTTTTCCGGTTGGCGGATAAGAAGAAATAAATTTACATTCCGGCCAAGCAGAACAAGCGTAGAAAGTTTTCCCTTTTTTGCTTCTTTTAATTACTACCTTGCCTTTTTGGCAAAGGGGGCAAGGAAGAGAAAGATTGTTTTCCTGAGATTTGGTGTAAGAACACTTTGGCCAAGAAGAACAGGCGTAAAATTTTCCATAACGGCCGAGTTTTAATACTAAAAAGCTGCCGCACAAAGGGCATTTTTCTTTGGTGGTAGTGATTGGCGCCAATTTTTCTTTAGAAATTTCTTGGTCTTTTTTTTTAATGTTTTCCTCAAACGGTTCATAAAAATCTTTGATTATTTTTTCCCAAGCAATTTTTCCTTGGGCTATTTCGTCTAATTTTTCTTCCAGTTGAGAGGTAAATTGATAATCTATAATTGTATCAAAATGCTGAACCAAAAAATCGGAAACCAAAATGCCTATTTCCGAAGGGAAAAAAGCTTTATTTTCGTCTCTTAAAATATAACCTCTTTCCTGAAGGACAGAAATTATGGGAGCATAAGTTGACGGTCGGCCGATGCCGAAATTTTCCAAAGTTTTTATTAAAGAAGCATCGTTAAATCTTGGCGGCGGCTGAGTTAAATGTTCAAGGACATCGGTTTTTTTAATAATCAACTCTTCGCCTTTTTTTATTTGGGGAAAATTTTTCCCAACTTCCGAAGGATAAGCATAGGGATAAATTTTTAAAAAACCATCAAACTCTAATTTATAAAAATTGCTTTTTAATTCATAAATATCTTTTTTTCCCGAAGCCTCAAAGATAACGGATGTTTTTTTTATTATTGCTTGAGGCATTTGAGTGGCTAAAAATCTGCTCCAAATTAAAGAATATAAGAGCAACTCTTCCTTTACCAAATATTTTTCTATTGATTCTGGAACAAGGAAGGGGTCGGTTGGCCTGATAGCTTCATGGGCTTCTTGGGCTAACCGCGAACGGTTTTTAAAAATTCTTGGTTTTGGCAAAGTATATTTTTCTCCAAGATTTTTTTGGATAAAAATTTTAGCGGCATCAAGGGCTGAGGCGGCAAGGTTGAAGGAGTCAGTTCTCATATAGGTAATCAGTCCAACCGGTCCTTTGCCTAAATTTTTTCCTTCATAGAGCCCTTGGGCAATCATCATGGTTTTTTTTGCCGGAAAATGAAAAAGACGCCAAGCCGTTTGCTGTAAGGTGCTGGTGGTAAAAGGCGGCAGAGGGGATTTATTTTCTTTTTCTGCCGCGATTTCTTTAACAGCAGCTTTCTTATTTTCTAATTCTTTTTTTATTCTTTCAGCCTCTTCTTTATTTTTTATTCCGGGTTTAGGCAAAGATTTGCCATTGATTTTAGATAAATTAGCTTCTAAGGTTTCTTTGTTTTTTCCTTTTAAAATTTTTTCTAAAACAGCGACAAGAGTATAATATTTTTCTTGTTTAAAACTTTCTCTTTCTCTTTCCCTTTCCACTATTAGTCTTAAAGCGGGCGATTGGACCCGGCCGGCAGATAGACCTCTTAAAATTTTTCGCCAGAGGAAGGGTGATAATTTATAACCAACCAATCTGTCTAAAACTCTTCTGGCTTGCTGGGCATAAACTAAATCCATATTTATCTGTCGCGGTTCTTTAATGGCTTTTTCTATGGCTGGTTTGGTAATTTCGTGAAAAACAATCCTTTCGGTTTTTATTTGATTTTCAGCTTTTTCGCTGGAATTTTTGGTTTTTAAAATATTAGCGAGATGCCAAGCAATTGCTTCTCCTTCGCGGTCTTCATCAGTGGCTAAAATAATTTTTTCCGCTTTTTTGCTGGTTTTTTTAAGTTCGTTTACCCTTTTTTTGGCTTTAGTGGGGATAATATATTCAGGAAGAAAATTATTTTCAATTTTAATCCCTAACCTTGATTTTGGCAGATCCCTTACGTGGCCATAGGAGGCGACCACTTTAAAATCTTTTCCCAAGAAGTGAGAAATAGTTTTTGCTTTAGTTGGCGATTCAACAATAATTAAGTTCATATTATTTTTATTCCAGCATTAATTTATTTTTATATAATTGCCTCCTCCAAGGTCTTTTGTTGCGCCCTTTAATTCCAGAGAAGTTAAGCAAGCTAAAACTTCATTAGATTTAAGATTAAATTTTTCTACAATTTTGTCAATAGCCAAGGGTTCTACCGGAGAAAGCGATTGATAGATTTGTTTTTCCAGAGGATTATTTATTTGTTTTTCTAAATCAGAGTTTTTTTCTAAATTTTCTTTTTTAGCGAAGCTGATATTTAATTCTTCCAAGATATCTTCAATTCCGCTTACCAGTTTCGCCCCTTCCTTTATTAAATTATTAGGACCAAGAGAATTTGGATTGAAGATAGAACCGGGTATGGCAAAAATCTCGCGGTTTTGCTCTAAGGCAAAGCGGGTAGTGATAAGAGCGCCGCTTTTTTCTGGCGCTTCAATTATCAAAGTGGCTCGGCATAAACCGCTGATAATTCTGTTTCTCCAAGGGAAATAATATTTTTTCGGTTCGGTTTCTAAAGGATATTCGCTTATTAACCCTCCTTTTTTTAAGAGGATTTCTTTAGCCAAATTTTTGTTTCCTTCCGGCAGGACCCTATCCAAACCGGAACCTAAAACTGCTATGGTTTTCCCGCCGGATTTTAAAGCAGTCTTATGAGCTATAGCATCAATTCCGTAGGCCAAACCGCTTACAATGGTGAAGTTATAATTAATCAGTTCTTTAACAATTTTTTCTGTAACCAATTCGCCATAGGGGCTGGATTTTCTTGTTCCGACCACGGCGATAAAATTATTTTCTTGTTGAATTTCACCTTTAACATATATGCCCAAAGGAAAATTATTTATTTCTTTTAAAAGGGAGGGGTAGGATTTTTCTTTGGCTGTAATAAAATTAATATTATTCTTTTCCAATCTTTCCCATTCTTTTAAGGGGTCGTAATTTATTTTTTTCGCAGCGATTAGTCTTTCCCAGGCCTTTTTATAAGAATCGCAGGACGAGACAAAGGCAGGCAATTTAAGAAAATTATTTTTAAAAGAAAGGTTAAGGACATTTAAATACAACTTTTCTTCAGGTAAAGTTTTTTGGTAGGGCTTCATGTTCATATTTTTTATTTTAAATTGTAGCTATTTTCTATATTTTTATATTATTTTTGATTTTTGTTTTTTTGGCAAGTTGGAAACTTTTTTTTCTTTTGTTATAATCTATTTAAATGATTAATTTCAAGAAAATATTGTTAATCAGGATTTTTTTGATAATTGGTTTAATCGGCGCTTGCGGCGGGATATTTTACTATATCCAAAAAGATATTGCCAAAACCGTGACTGCGATTACCTTGAGAAAGAAAGAAGTTTTTCTCAGGGGAAGGGTTTTAACCAATGTGGAGAATTTGGAGAAAGAAAAAAAAGAAGCCCTGCCTTATCTTGAAAATTTAAAAAAGGCTTTGCCCACAGAATCAGAAACTGTCGGTTTTGAAGATGTTTTAAAAACGCTTGCTGCTAAAAACGGCTTAACTTTGAGTTTTCGTTTTGGGGTTTTGAATAAGGAAACCGAGGGGAGCAAGAAGAGTTACAATTTTGATTTAATCGCTTCCGGGTCCAAAAAAGGAATTTTAAATTGGTTAAAAGATTTTCAAGAACTCCCTTACACTGTTCTTTTAGAAAAAATTGAAATAATCGAAACAGGACAAAAAGAGTTAGACGCCAATTACGAGGCAAAAATTTTGGGGAAAATTTATCTTCGTTAATTATTATTTAAAATTATGGCAGGAAAGATAAATAAAAAAAAGATTAGACAGGAATATTTGTTTTTAGGCATTGGTATATTTTCAATAGCGGCAAGCGCGGCGGCGGTACTTTATAGCTTGACTTTCCTTGTCAGAAATATTAATTTAGTTTTATCTTCGGCAGATATTGATTATAAAGAAGTTCATTTTAACTTGAAAGAGGCGGAAAATCTTTTTTTAAAACAAAAATAATAGGAATTTCAATAATCAGAATTTCAATAATCGGAATTTCAATAATCAGAATTTCAATTCTAATAATTATTGTTTAATACTGCGGGTGTGTAGTTCAGTGGTAGAACGCCATTCTGATAAAATGGAGGTCGTAGGTCCGATTCCTACCACACCCACCAAGGAAATTTTTAATTTCATAATTTTTAAATAAAAGCCCTCCCTTAAAAAAAATTTGATTCTTTTCAATTGAGGGGCCTGTAGCTTAGTTGGCAGAGCGCCACATTTGCAATGTGGAGGTTAGGGGTTCGAGTCCCCTCAGGTCCACTATAATTAATTATGGCCAGAAGCAAGCCAACTTCTTGGCTTGCGTGGGGACGAGAAGCGCGCAGCGTTAGGCGAGTTTTCTAACCTTTGGTTAGAAAGGCGAGCATCGCGAGCGGCGGCCTGCGAGAATTTTCCGTCAGGCAAATTACTTGTAGGCGAGTCCCCTCAGGTCCACCTATTAAATTAGCCGCCTCGCCCCGCCCAGCGGAGGCAAACATCAGATATGCCGAAACGTTATACGCAATCGGCTTCGGGACGCCCGAAATAAAAAGATTTAAAAAATATAGAAATTTATGATGATGAAAAATGATGGAAACAAATTGTTGGTTGCATTGGTTGTATGTATATTACTCAATAATTATATTGGTTTGTATATCTCACGCAAGCATGGTACTAAAATACCACGGTGGTCGAGTATAGTAAAAAGTAGAGATTATACATTTTATTTCATTTATATCTTTTATATAGCACTTCTTGTTAATGCCATCATCTCTATACTCGAAGAGGAATACATATTTCTACTTGCTTTACTTGGTTTCATTCCAATTCTCCTTAGCACATATATAAATTTCGTGGCAAGAAGAGATTTGGCTAGATACTGGACACCTTTTGCGAATACAGGAAAGGAGCAAAAACTCATAAAGACCGGAATTTATGCAAAAGTTAGACATCCTATTTATTTATCAGGCTTAATTTTATCATTGGGCATTACACTCATCGCTGGAAACTTATATGGCCTTTTATTTTTTTTCTTATCTTTGATAGCTTTTGTCACACGAATAAAAAAAGAGGAAAGGGAGCTAATTTCAAGATTTGGTGAAGAATATAAACAATACGCAAAAGAGACTCCTCTATTAATACCAAAATTGAAAGGAAAATGAGGTGATGTTATGGCGTCCCTTCGCCGACTCTGCGAATTGCTTCGCAATTTTGCGTCAGTCAGCGTCGGAATTTTGTTCAAAATGAGTTCTGACTTTTTCCAGCAAACACTACCAAAGTTTATTTATAGCGGAAGTTGTTTCGCCCGGGGATCCGCCCCGTCATGCGACAGGGCGCTCTATCGGATGATAGAGCGAGTCCCGATAGGCCACGAAGTTAATTTACAATATGGCACTTGCTTGATTTTAAAAATTTTTGCTATAATATATAAAGATGGTCGAGTTTTATTCCTTGAGCTTAAAATTACAGCTTAAGAATAAAATTATTAAAGGTTGATATTTAATAAAACAAAAAAATGATTCAAACAATGGCTGAAGCCAGTTCATTGGCTTTAATTAACTTATGGCATAATTTTATTGTTTTTTTGCCTACGCTTTTCGGCGGCTTGATAGTTTTTATAGTAGGCATAATAATCAGTAAAGGAATTGCCCAATTAATAGAAAAAATATTAGAAGTATTAAAAATAGATGTTTTGTTGGAAAAGGTTGGTTTTAAAGAAGTAACTGACAGGGCTGAAATAAAACTTGATTCAGGTTATTTTCTCGGTCAAATTGTCAAATGGCTGATTATTCTTTCTTTCTTGGTAGCAGCTTGCAATATCTGGGGATTGAATGCCGTAGGTCAATTCATTGAAAGTGTGGTTAGCTATTTGCCAAACGTCATAGTGGCAATTTTGATTCTTTTAGCTTCAATTATTGCGGGAGAATACTTTGCCAAGTTTGTTCGAGCTTCTATTGCCGGTTCAGGGTTAAAGTACGAAAAGTTTTTAAGCTCAATGTCCCGCTGGGTGCTTTATGTTTTTGGTGTTTTGGCAGCTTTGTCCCAGTTGAAGATAGCCCCTTATATTGTTAATACTTTGTTTACCGGTATTATCGCTATGGTGGCTTTAAGCGGAGGATTAGCTTTTGGCTTGGGAGGCAAAGATTTAGCCCATGATATTCTTGGCAAAATCAAAGAAGAAGTTGAAGAGAAATAAATTGAGGATTACAAAGAACTAAAAAAAGATTACGGAAAACAGATGTTTGGAAGTCCGACTTCCAAACATCTGTTTTTAATTCTACGCCTTTTATTATTGCTTTTAAATTAATTTAAAATTTTTATTATATACAATCTATCAACCACAAAATATCCCTTGACTTTTTTAAAAAAACGATTATAATTTTCTTGCAAGATAAATTATGGAATTGACTTTAAGACAAAAGCAAAGAAGTGGTTAAACACTATAAAAGTGCGTATTTTGACGCCACCACTTCTTGGTGGTTTTTTTAATTGTTTTAGTTGTAAAGAGAGCAATTGAAAGTTCTTTGACAATTTAAAACTTTAGGTAAAAATTAAATCAAATATAAAATTAAACTTTTTAGTCATCTTTAGCTTGTCTTTTCGCTAAAGATGGAAAAGTTGCAAATAAGGGCAGATGGTGGATGCCTTGACACAATGAGGCGATGAAGGACGTAACGTAGTTGCGATAAGCCTCGGGGAGGTGCGGAGTAACCTTTGATCCGGGGATTTCCGAATGGGGAAACCCTGCCGTGCAAAAACACGGCAAGCCGTGCTTTGCACAGAAATCCTAAATTCGAAATCCTAATTTCTGAGCAAATCTAAAATTCCAATTTCCAAAATTCAAAACAATAAACTTGTCTGAATATTGAAGTTTTGAGGTTTGAAATTTGTTTAGGATTTAGATATTAGAGTTTAGAGTTTCCGTGCAGAGCGCGGTGGCAAACCTGGGGAAGTGAAACATCTCAGTACCCAGAGGAGAAGAGAACAAAATAACACAAATTTACACGGATTTATTTTACATGGCTAGCACGGATTTTTTATTCGTGTTAATCCATGAATATTCGTGTAAATTTGTGTTTGTAATTCCTTGAGTAGTGGCGAGCGAAAGAGGAAGAGCCCAAACCAAAATTAATTTATCATTTGGTAAATAAATTTTGGGGTTAGAAGAAAAATACGCGGATTTTTCCAAAACTTATTGGCAATAATTAATTGAATTATCTGGAAAGATAAGCCAGAGAGGGTGAAAGCCCCGTAGATGAAAATTATTGACAGGTTTCTGTATTTTTCTTGAGTATCTCGGGGATTGAAAACCTTGAGAGAAGGTTCCGGAACTACTCCGGAAAGGCTAAATACTCATTGTGATCGATAGTGAACAAGTACCGTGAGGGAAAGGTGAAAAGCACCCCGGTGAGGGGAGTGAAATAGAACCTGAAACCATTATGCCTACAAGGAATCGGAGCTCCTTCTTTTCAAACGAAAGGAGGGGGTGACGGTGTGCCTATTGAAGAATGAGCCGACGAGTTTATATTTACTGCTTGATTAACCCCGCCCTTTTGGATCAGCAAATATCGTTTTAAGAAAGTATAAGAATTTGTTGTCTATTACTTTTAAAAACGAGTTTGGTGCCAAAAGGGCGGGGGTAGTCTTAGGGAAACCGAGTGTTAAAAGCGCGTTTTAGTTTTCAGTTTATTGGTCTTATCAGCTAGTGACCAATAAACTGAAAAACTATAAGTAGTAAGTATAAGACCCGAAGCCAGATGAGCTTACCATGGCCAGGATGAACCCCGCAGAAATGCGGGGGGAGGTCCGAACTCGTGAGCCGTGCAATACTCTGGGATGAGCTGTGGTAAGGAGTGAAAAGCTAATCGAATCTGGGAATAGCTGGTTCTCCCCGAAATAGCTTTAGGGCTAGCGGTCTATTTATCTTAATGGGGGTAGAGCACTGGATGGTGTGTAGAGGGCGAAAGCTCAGCATACCAATCAAACTCCGAATACCATTAATTAATTATAGACTAGTTAGACTATGGGGGCGAAGCTCCATGGTCAAAAGGCAATGAATCCAGATCGCAGTCTAAGGTCCCTAAATTTTGGTTAAGTGCAGATTCAAGGTAGTGATTTTCCATTGACAACTAGGAGGTTGGCTCAGAGGTAGCCATCCTTAAAAGAGTGTGTAACAACTCACTTTTTGAATCCTTTGCATTATGCGAAGGAGTGGAGAATTGCGCCGAAAATTTATCGGGGCTCAAACCAAATACCAAAGACGCGATTCCGCATATCTTTAGGGATTTGCGGAAGGTAGGGGAGCGTTTCTTAAGCAGTGAAGGTTGACCCGCGAGGGCAGCTGGAGCTTAAGGAAGTGAGAATGTCGGCACAAGTAACCACAAGTCCGATGAGAAATCGGACCCCCGAAAATCCAAGGTTTCCTTGGCAATGAAAACCAGCCAAGGGTTAGGCGGTCCTAAGGCGATGGCGAAAGCCGCAGCTGATGGATAGCCGGTTAATATTCCGGCCCTTTCATTTTTTCTGAAGGAGGGACGAAGGTTAGTAGATTGAGCGCCTTAGTGGTTTGGCGTTCTTGATCGAAGGTTTGAGTCAGGCAAATCCGGCTCATAGCCCGCTTGACGGGCAAACCTCAGAGTAAAGACGAATTGGAGAGTTATCTCTAATAAGTTGATCGAGCAACCTTCCGAGAAAAGCTTCTAAGCCCGCCGTAAGGCGGAAAAAAAATGGAATCCGTACCGTAAACCGACACAGGTGGGTGAGGCGAGAAGCCTCAGGGGAACGAGTGATTCCTCGTTAAGGAACTCGGCAAAAAAGCGGGCGTAACTTTGGGATAAGCCCTCCCTGAACCAGGCGCGCAAGCGCTTCGGTACAGGGCGCAGCGAAAGTTTCTCTGGCGACTGTTTACCAAAAACACAGGTCCCTGCGAACCCGTAAGGGGATGTATAGGGGCTGATGCCTGTCCGATGCCAGAAGGTTAAATTTGGCGGTTTTTTTCTGCTTTTAGCAGAGAAAAGCTAACCGAACCAAGCCCTGGTCAATGACAGCCGTAACTATAACGGTTCTAAGGTTAGGGATGCTAGCCTTAATAAAATTCGGCTATATGCTGGAAAATCTGGTGTATCCAAAACTACTACGGTATAATATAACCATAGAAATATAAGTTGTAATATACCAAGTAAAAATGTTTTTGGTGCAGACAATCAGCAGGAAAGACTTAAAATTGCTTATTGGATAGCAGGTTTTACCGATGGAGAAGGATGTTTTTCAATAGCTGTTATTAAAAACAAAACTGCAAAGTTCGGAAGGAAAATTTTTCCCGAATTTGTAATAACACAAGGAGAAAAAAGCGATTTTAAGAATCCTCAGAGACTATACGCCGAACCCCTTTTTGATTAAAAGAAGAGGGGAAGATATAGTCCGAACTGCATAGCGATATGCAGAAATAAACAGAAATGTTTATTCTATTTCTACTAGATTAGTTTTCTAGAGGAATTAGTAACATGATTGAGCGCAATTCCTTGTCGGGTAAGTTCCGACGCGCATGAATGGTATAACGACTGGAGAACTGTCTCAACGAGGAGCTCGGTGAAAATGCGTGTCCAGCGAAGACGCTGGGTACCCGCAGCAAGACGAAAAGACCCTAGAAGCTTTACTGTATCCTGGTATTGAGCTTAATTTTGTAATGCGTAGCGTAGCGGGGAGGCTTTGAAGTTCTGGTTTCGGCTGGAACAGAGCCGTCAATGAAACACCCGTCTTTACAAAATTAAATTCTAACCTCCTGTAAACAGGATGGGACAGTGCTTGGTGGGCAGTTTTTGTGGGGCGCAATCCTCCTAAAGAGTAACGGAGGAGTCTATTAAGGTTGGCTATCCGCCAATGGAAACGGCGGAGGTAGTATAAAGGCAAAAGCCAGCTTTATAGCGAAGGAGACATCCTGAGCTATTGCGAAAGCAGAGCTTAGTGACCCGATGCGTCGTTGTAGAAGGCGCAGAGACACCGGACAAAAGCTACTCTAGGGATAACAGGCTGGTGGAGCCCGAAAGTTCATATCGACGGCTCCGCTCGGCACCTCGATAAATTAGCCGATTGTCGAGGAAATAAACCAACTCATAACGGAGAAAGCCATATATAAAGCCCAGCAAATATGATATAATTTATATATGGTTAACACCGTGGGAAGTCTCCGCCG
>Ga0265297_10002232_pt1 | contig 40616 bp, 40 predicted proteins | sample Munlanlwell13791_FD_192502 | JGI IMG/M metagenome (GOLD analysis project Ga0265297, IMG submission 192502) | Leachate microbial communities from a municipal landfill in Southern Ontario, Canada - Leachate well 137-91 | ecosystem: Engineered > Solid waste > Landfill > Unclassified | place...
CCATAAGAATTGTTGTTATTTAATTTGTAAATCTCCGCTGTTGATCTGAATTGATCCATCGCTGATTTAATTCTAGCATCTTTCGCAGCATTCTGAGCACCACTCATGGAAACGATAATAAGGCCGGATAAAATACCGATAATAGCAATAACGACCAACAACTCAATTAAAGTAAAACCTTTTGTTTTTTGCATATTTTTTAAAATAGTTAGTATACGACCTTTTATCTTTTTATATTCTAATTTTATTAGATAATACTCTTATTGTCAACAATTCTATTGCTGGACGGTTGTACTGATTTGGTAAATCGGCAACAAAACAGCCGCGACTAAGAATCCAACCATTAATGCCAAACCAATAATTAGTATCGGCTCAATAATGCTTGACAATGAATCAACGAAAATGTCTGTTTCTCTTTTATAGAACCTCACCACGTTAACCAAAGAAGAATCCAGTTTACCGGTTTTCTCTCCAACCGAAACCATTTGCACAAAAAGAGGAGAAATAACTTCGGTCTGCTGTGATAAAACAACGCTCACGCTTTCTCCCTTAACAACCCTATCCTTGGTTCTAATAATTGCATCCCTGTATACATTGTTCCCCACCAAGTCTGCCACCACCTCCAAGGCTTCGTTAATGGTAATACCGGCAGAAATAAGAGTGGAAAAATTCTCGGCAAAACGAGTCAAATAAAGATTCTTTAAGAACGGTCCGAAAATAGGAATTTTTAAAGAAATCTTATCAAAAACATCTCTTCCTTGTTTTGTTTTCGGATAATAAATAAAGAATCCAGCCGCTCCCAACAACATCGCTATAACTAAATACCAATAATTAACAAAGAAATCGGAAATAGTAATAATCATTTTTGTCGCGATAGGAAGTTCCTGTCCCGACTCAACTAAAACCTTTACCAATCCGGGAATAACAAAAATCATTAAAACGATAAAAATTAAAACGAAGATGATCATAATAACCATCGGGTACATGGCTGCTCCCATCATTTTAGAACGAATAGCATATTCACTTTCTAAATGGTCGGCTACTTTATCCAAAATAGAAGGAAGGTTTCCGGAAACTTCTCCCGACTTAACCATGTTGATATAAAAGACGGAGAAGATTTCAGGATATTTTCCAAGAGCTTTCGACATCTGATTACCGCTTCTTACATCTTTAGCAATGCTGTATATTTTCTCTTTAAAATCTTGATTTTTAGTTTGGTCACCCAAGGCATCGATCGCTTCGGCCGGAGGAACATTTGAATCAATCATGATTGCCAGCTGCCTTGAAAACATCGCAACGTCTTTCATTGAAACTTGAGAAAGAAACTTAATACTAATTTTTTTATTTAAAACGTCTTTTTTCTCCGCTTCGTCCTCTTCATTAATTTCGATAGGAAAAAGACCGTTAGTATTTAAAACTTCTAAAGCCGCTTCTTTTGAAGAAGCCTCTATCACGCCCGACTTGGCAACCCCTTGCATATCTTTTGCTTGATAAAGATATTTCATATTAATTTCCTTAATTCTCTAGGATTATTAGAAAACTTAGAAGCATTCTCAAGAGTTACTAATCCTTTTCTGACTAATTCAGACAATGACCGGTTCAAGGAAACCATTCCCGACTCAGAAGATGTTTCTATTACTAAAGGTATTTCGTATATCTTATTGTCTCTTATCAAATTAGAAATAGCGGAAGTGTTGAGCATTATCTCGCAAGCCGGAACTACTTTTCCGTCAGTTGAAGGAACTAATCTTTGTGAAATTATTCCAATCAAAGAACTTGCCAACTGAGCTCTGATTTGAGACTGTTGATCTCCGTTAAAGTTGTCGACGATTCTGTGAATAGTTTGCGCCGCCGAATTGGTGTGCAAAGTTGCAAAAACCAAATGTCCAGTTTCTGCTGCCGTAATGGCTGTTGCCATTGTTTCAGGATCTCTCATCTCCCCCACCATGATAACATCGGGGTCTTCTCTGAATGTTGATTTTAATGCTTGAGCAAAAGATAAAGTATCAAGATGTAATTCTCTTTGATTGATCATCGACTTATCATCTTTAAAAATATACTCAATCGGGTCTTCAATGGTTATAATGTGGCTAGCTCGAGTATGATTTATCTCATCAACCATTGCCGCTAAGGTCGTGCTCTTTCCGTGACTTGACGGTCCGACAACCAAAACAAATCCTTGGGCATATTCACAAAACTGATGAAGTCTGACCGGCAACCTTAACTCTTCCATAGTCCTTATTTTTTCCGGAACCAATCTTAAAGCTGCACTAACTGTTCCTACTTGATAAAAAACATTAACCCTGAATCTGGCTCTTCCTTCAAAATCGTATGAAAAATCTATTTCTTTATTTTTTTTAAAGTTTTCTATCTGTTCATCACTCATTAGGGCAAAAGAAATTCCCTCTGCCTCTGCAGCCGTCAAAGCCTCTCCTTTTAAATGAATTAACTCTCTGTTTATTCTTAATATGGGAGAATGACCTTCCGAAATGTGAAGGTCTGAAGCACTATTCTTTATGGTCGCCTCTAAAAGCTGTTTAAGAAATGTTTGGTATTCCATTTTAAATTTGTTCTATTTCCAATTGCTGTTGTTCTTCGGTTATTCTGAATACTTCTTCAACAGAAATCAATCCTTGAAGCGCTTTAATCATTGCATCCTGTCTCATTGTTATCATTCCTTGTTTCTTGGCTTCTACGGCAATATTAGTTTCCGACGGGTCTTCAATAATCGCTTTTTCTAATTCAGGTGTCATTCTTAATACTTCAAAAATACCGACTCTTCCCTTTTCTCCTTTATTGCCACATTTAGCACATCCTTTTGGTTTATAAACATAAATCGGATTAGGAACAGTGAAATAACTTTTAGCCGTTTCCGGTAATTGAGTCATTTCTTTCATTATCATTTTTTCTACCTCCTTATTCGGCCTTACTTTCTCTTTGCAATAAGGACATAAACGATGACCTAATCTTTGACCGATAACAACGTTTACGGTTGCCGGTAAAAGGAAGGGCTTAATTTTCATATCAATCAATCTAGGAATTGCTCCGATAGCATTATTGGTGTGCAAGGTAGATAAAACAATATGACCGGTTAAGGCAGCATGAGTAACTAAAGAAGCTGATTCTTCATCTCTGATTTCACCAACCATAATAATATCCGGGTCTTGCCTGACTACTGATCTTAATCCCTGGCTAAAATCGTATCCGATATCCGGTCTGATTTGTGACTGATTAACTCCTTTAACGAAATACTCGATCGGGTCTTCAAGGGTAACCACATTAACATCCGGTTTGTTTAATTCTTGAAGAATAGAATACAAAGTGGTTGTTTTACCAGAACCGGTCGGACCAGTTGAAAGTATCAATCCAAAGGGTTTAAGAATTGCTTCCTTTAGTGCTCTTAAATTATATCCCAACAATCCTATCTCTTCGTAACTTCTCAATCCTTCAGTAGCATCAAGAACCCTGATTACAACTTTTTCTCCCAATTTAGTCGGGAAAGTTGAAACTCTGAAATCAATATCTTTGGTGTCTATTTTAGCTGAAAATCTTCCGTCTTGAGGAATTCTTGTTTCATCAATTCTTAAATTAGAAACGATTTTAATTCTAGCGACGATTGAAGGATGAGTGTGAATCGGCAAAAACAGAGATGAATACAAACTTCCATCCATTCTAAAACGTATTCTCAATTGATTTTCTTCCGGTTCAATATGAATATCAGAAGCGTTGCCGTCAACGGCGTGTCTTAAGATAACCGCCACCATTTTAATAATCGGAGCCTCTTCAGAAAGTCTTTCCGCTTTTGGTTTAGCGTCAGTTGCATAAAGCTCAACACCTCCTCCCTCTTCTTCTCCCAATTCTGTTTCTAGGGCGCTCAAAGCCTTACCCACCTCTTCCCTGACGTTCCTGTATTGCTTTAAAAAGGCATCAAAAGAATTGGCACTGATAAGATATGTTTTGTAAGTTATTTTATTTTGTCTGGCTAGAAAGTTTAAAGCTTCTTTGGCTTTGATATCATCAGGATTTACAACTCCAACTTCTAAAACATTTCCCTGAAGAGTCAAAGGAACTACTTTATAAAATCGGGCTGATTCTTCGGGAATCATTGCCAAAACATTATTGGAAACTTCCAAAACCTCGGCGTTCTCAAAAAAAGGCATATTAAATATTTCTGCCTTAATCTTATTAAGATCGCTTTCTTTGAGCAACTTTTTGGAAACGATGAATTCTTCTTCGCTTCCCTTGAGGGCTTTGAATTCATTTTGCAATTCCTCTCCTTGCTCTTTGGTTATTATTTTTTTCTCTATTAGTTTTTGTAAAAAAATCATATTAAATTTTATTTAACAGGAGCAAAAGGATCATCTCTTCCCGAAGGAACTTCTCCATTAACTTCATCAAAAATTGATGAATCGGGAATATATTTTAAAGCGGTAAAGGCAGCGGAAGCAAGAAAATTAGTATCAACTTCAACCTGAATCGTTTCGCTTCCATTAATCGGTAAAATATTAGTGGCGGCCGGAGTGATATTAATTTTTGTTAAACCAAAATACCCAAGAATAATAACTCCCACGATTAAAACATAGGGTGCTATTTTTTCTAAAGTGGTTTTGCTTTTTTGATTTGTTGATTCCATATTAATAAGAATAAATATCTAATATCACACTAAAGCTATGATTATTAACCGTAGCTTTCCCCTTCACTTCCTGTCCGGCGGAAGAAACGGTAACACTCTTAATCGTAATTATTCTTGTTTGACCTTCAAATAAAGATAATAGATTTTTAAATTCGGCATAAGTTCCCGTCACATTCAGATTAATCGTTGTTTTTTTAACCGGCCCCTGCAGCTGACTAAGATAATTGCTAGTTGATTGAACTTCTGTTTGTGTATCTTGAGTGCTGGATTTAGCTCCGTCTTCAGTTTGATTTGTTGTTGGCGCCGAAGAAACGACTGACTCTTGAGTCGAACTGGTCATACTGCTCAAATCCATTCCACTTGAAGCAACGATAGTCTTAAAAAAGCTGTTAATCTTAGGAATAAAAAATTGGGATGAATCAAAATTAATCGCAATACTGCTTCTCTTTTCTGTCCAGCCAGCGCTATTAAGAGCATCTATTTTAGAATCGATAATGGCGTAATAACTTTTTTTTGCGCTAATCAACGACTCTACTTGGCTTATCTGACTTTTAATATTATTAATCTCTTTCCATTTAGAAGTATCTAATAAATACGCTACGCAAATAGCGGCAATGAAAATTAATACCGATATTAATAATTTTATTTGTTTTACTCTTTTAATATCCATATTATTTTAAAACTTCTGCTTTTATGGTTAATTCTAAATTAAAATTAACCGAATTATCTTGGGCCAGAGCAACATTCGAAATTTGATAACTTTCGATAGTTGATTCAATATTCAAAATAGCTATCTGCTGCATAACATTCTGAAATCCGCTCGTTGATCCAGCTATAGTAACCTTTCTGGAAGCAATATCAAAAATAAATCCGGAATAAACCACTTTCGGATGAGTCCATTTTTGGAAAGCAGTAAAGAAATTAGAAACCTTAGGATTGTTTTCAAAAAGAACCTTAAAGTCTCCGATATATCTACCGGCTAAAGCCAATTCACTTTCCTTAACCCTCACGTCGCTTCCGGCAAGAGTAGTATATTCATTATTAGTGGCTAATAATTCTGCTTTATTTTGGCTGAGAATTACGTTATTAAAATAAAAATAAATACCCAAAGAGATTAAAAAAACAATGATTGAAAAAACCAAAATAAGGTTTTCCCTAAGGTCTGTTTCTTTTTTAATTGGCGCTATTTCAATTGCCATAATTATTTCTTAATTCTTAAGTATATTATACTTGCTTATTCAAATTTTCTCAAGGCTTCGCCCAGTGCAATAGCATAATTAGGATTTATTTCTCTCATTTTTTTCTCCAATACCTTCGGATAAATAATATTTTTGAATGGTTCGGCAATTTCAACAACCAAAGTACGAGATTCATCCTGGTTTAAATTCTTGGTAAGATAATCAACTAATCCTGGCAACAATGAAGTTCCTCCAGCTAAGATAACCTTCTCAACCTTCTTCCCTTCTTTTTCTTCGAAGTTTCTTATCACCGTTCTAGTTCTCTCAGATATAATTGATAAAATGGGAGTTAAAATATGAGAAAGTTTTGTATCACCAGAATCAGTCAATCCTTCTTCCTTTTTCTTTACTTCTGCTTCTCCGGCTGGAATATTTAAAGTTTGAGAAAGACTATAGGTCAAATCTTTACCCGCCATATCAAAACTAGAACTCATTTTCATGAAACCGTTATCGATAATATTAATATTAGTGCTCTGAAATCCCATTTCTAATAAACAGGTCGGCGGATCATTTTCTTTAATCACTGCTCTCTTTAAAGCCATCGCTTCGGCTTCTAAGGCAGTCAATTCCAATCCAGATTGCTCAGCAATCGTCTTATACTGTTCAACGATAATCTTAGGAACAGCCATCACCAAAACTTTATTATTCTCTTTCAAAGATTCTTTGTTCATTAATTGCCAATCCAAAACCAATTCCGATAAAGGTAAAGGAATATATTTTCTTGCTTCAAAACCGATCGCATTAGCGATCTCCTTTTTAGACATCGGTGGCAATTCAAAGGTTGTAAAAAAGGTTGCAAAATCGGGCAAAGAAAATACCACCTTCTTGGTCTTGATTCCCGTTTCTTCTATTATTCCCGCTATCGCGATTGAAATATTATTAACCGCCGGGTTTAAATTTTTTCTATCAAAAGATCTAAAGAATTGTTTACAAGCAACATCCAAATTAACCTCTCCGTAGTTTTCCAAGGTTATTTGCCCCTTATTTTCTGATATCTCAACTGCTCGAATGACTTTTGTTCCAATGTCGATACCTAAACTATTCTGCTTTTTTCTTTTTGCAAAAATCATATTAAAAATATTATAGCATTTTTAAATTAGTTGACAAATGTTATACTTGTATAATACCACTTTTAAAAAAACAATGAAATACCTGAAGGCAGTTTGCGACATAGTTTTCCCTAAAAAGTGCATAATCTGCGGAAGAGAAGGACAACATCTTTGTGAAGATTGTCTTTCTTTGATTCCGATCAACCCTTTTGAATATTGTTTGTGCGAAAAAATGGAAAAAAGAAATAAGTGCGATAATTGTAAAAGCCGAAATCTCGACAAAATACTATCAGCCACATCCTTTAATAATAAAATTACTAAAGAAGCTATTCATAAGCTAAAGTACGGATATATAGAAGATTTAAGCATTCCCCTCTCTTGGCTTATTTTGAATCATCTTAAAATCATTGATTGCCAAATTGATAATTCTTTTATTCTTATCCCCGTTCCGATGCATATAAAAAAGAAAAGAAAAAGAGGCTTTAATCAATCAGAAGAAATTGCAAAAATAATTTCTGAAGCAACCGACATTAAATTATCAACAACTCTTATTAAAACAAAAGAAACAAAACCACAGATGGAATTAAATCGGAAAGAAAGAATTGAAAATATTAAAAATTGTTTTGCGATTAACGATAAAAAAGAAATTGAAAACAAGACCGTTCTTCTCTTGGATGATGTCTATACCACAGGTACGACCATGGAAGAATGCGCTAAAATTTTAAAAGAAAACGGAGCCAAAGAAGTCTGGGGAATAACTGTCGCAAGAGAAATAGAATTGGGTTGACCAATACTGCTATTTTGTATATTATGACAACATATTGGAGAGGTGCCAGAGTGGTCGAATGGGGCACCCTGCTAAGGTGTTAGTTGCGAAAGCGACTCGAGGGTTCGAATCCCTCCCTCTCCGCCATTATGGATCTAATTAACACCATTCTTCATATAGACGTCTATTTAACCGAGATTGTTAATATCTACGGAACACTATCTTATCTTTTATTATTCGCCGTTATTTTCATCGAAACCGGCCTGGTCTTCGTTCCTTTTCTGCCTGGCGATTCCCTTCTCTTTGCGGCCGGTGCTATTTCGGCCATTAGCTCTTTAAATATCTATACTTTAATTATAATTCTTTTTGTTGCCGCTTTCTTAGGAGACACAACAAATTATTTTATTGGAAAATTATTGGGAAATAAATTGTCTGCCAAAGTAAACCAAGAATATTTATCAAGAACCCAGGAGTTCTATAAAAAATATGGCGGAATAACTATTTTTCTCGCCCGGTTTATTCCTATCATCAGGACCTTTGCTCCCTTTGTCGCCGGATTAGGAAAAATGGATTATAAGAAATTCATCATTTATAACGCAACCGGCGGATTAGTCTGGGTTCTACTCTTTACCCTTTCTGGATATTTCTTAGGCAATATTCCGCAAATAAAAGAAAATTTCTCGATTATTGTTGTTATTATCATTTTATTATCTTTCGTTCCGGTTTTATTCGAATTTATTAAAAATAAAAAACATGACTAAGAAAAAATACTACGCCTATTTAATAAACGGAAAGAAAGGAATTACCGATAACTGGCCAGAATGCCAAAAGCTTGTCTCGGGCATGGTCAATACAAAATATAAAGGATTCGAAACAAAAGATGAGGCCGAAAGATGGTTAGAGGCCGGAGCCGATTATTCATTAAAACACACCGCTTCAAAAAAAGGGGTGTATTTTGACGCCGGGACCGGAGCCGGCAAAGGAGTCGAAATCAGCGTTACCGATGAAATCGGAAACAGCCTTTTAGATATCGTCATGAAAAAGAAAGATATCGATGAAAAAGGCAACCATTTAATTGTTGATAGCGTTACCAATAATTTTGGAGAATTATTAGCCTGTAAATACGCTCTAGAAATAGCCTTAAAGAAAAATATTAAAAATATCTTCGGAGACAGTAAACTGATTCTTGATTACTGGTCAAAAGGATACATCAAAAAAGAAATGCCCGAAGAAACCATTTCCTTAAGCAATGAAGTTAAAAAATTAAGGTATCTTTTCGAAAAAGAAGGAGGAGAAATGGAGCATATTTCCGGCGGAAGTAACCCGGCTGATCTCGGATTCCACCGAGGATAATAAATTGACAATTACCTCCTTTTTATATATTATTTCCCTATCACGGAGGGATGCCAGAGCGGTTGAATGGGATAGTCTTGAAAACTATTGTGGGGAAACCTACCGAGGGTTCGAATCCCTCTCCCTCCTCCATAAAATAAATTTATTAAAATGGAAACGCAAAGACCAAAAGTAGGTGTTGCCATTATTATTGAAAGAGACAATAAAATCCTTTTGGGTAAAAGAAAAGGCTCTCACGGAAACGGTTCTTGGGCTTTTCCCGGCGGACATTTGGAATTCAATGAAAGCTTTGAAGATTGCGCAGCGAGAGAAGTAATGGAAGAAACCGGATTGACTATTAGTAATATCAGAAAAGAAACCTTTACCAACGATATAATGAAAGAAGAAAATAAACACTATGTCACCTGCTTCGTTAAGGCTGAATGTATTTCGGGAGAGCCAAAAATAATGGAACCTGAAAAATGTGAAGCCTGGGGCTGGTTTAGTTGGAATGAATTACCGAGCCCACTCTTTGCCCCTTTTCAAAACTTTTTAAAAGACACTAAACACTGCTAAAAGCAGTGCTTTCTTTTACTTGTTTTTAATCTCTTTTTTGTATAGTATAGAAATACGCCCTCGTAGTTCAATGGATAGAACGCCAGCTTGCGGAGCTTGTAATAGAGGTTCGAATCCTCTCGAGGGCACATATGAATTTCTCAACTAAAATAGAAGAAATTCCTCATGTCGGAAAAGTTTACGGCAAAAGACTTAAAGCCATAGGTATTAAAACTTTGGCCGATTTGATTTACTATTTTCCAAGAGAATACAAAGACTTCTCTAAAATATCTAAAATCAAGGATATAAAGATAAATGAAAAAGTTTGCGTTCTGGGAAAGATAATCTCGATTAGCCAAAATAAAACTTGGGTCAAGAGAATGATTGTCACTACCGCCCTGATCCAAGACGATACCGGAGCAATAGAAGCTGTCTGGTTTAATCAGCCGTATTTGAATAAAATTTTGAATATCGGAGACGAAATCATTTTGGCCGGAAAATTGTCCATCAATGATAGAACCATTCAAATCTCCTCCCCCATCTACGAAAAGGTTTCCTTAAAAGAAAATATTCATTTAGGAAGAATAATGTCTGTTTATACCGAAAGCCAAAGAGTATCTTCAAAATATTTAAGATACATTCTTAAACCAATTATTGAAACTATAAAGGATAAAATCCCCGAAACTTTACCCGATGAATTATTAAAAAAATACGAATTATTGTCCCTAAAAGAAGCAATTGAACAAGTCCACTTCCCCGACTCATTAGAGTCGGCTAAAAAAGCCGAAGAAAGATTTTCCTTTGAACAAATATTTTTCATTTCTCTTTTTAATTTAAAAAAGAAATTGGAAATTAAAAAAGAAAAATCTCAATCGATTCTAATAAACAAAGAACTAATAGAAAGAGTTAAGGCCTCCCTCCCTTTTGAATTAACCAAAGCCCAAAAGAAAACATTGGACGAAATCCTGAAAGACATGGAAAAGCCGAATCCCATGAACAGATTATTACAGGGAGATGTAGGTTCGGGAAAAACCGCGGTAGCCGCTTTAGCTTCAATCAATGCTGTCAAAGCTAAAACCCAAGTTGTTTTAATGGCTCCCACCGAAATACTGGTAAAACAGCATTTCAAAACCTTCTTCCAAATGCTAAAAAGTTTTAACTTGAACGTTGGACTACTAACCGGCAAAGAAGATAAATATTACTCAAAAAAGCTTCATTCCGATACGATTGAAATATCCAGAAAAAAACTATTAGAAAAAGTTGAAGATGGTGATATTGATATTTTAATCGGAACTCAGGCTTTAATCGTCGACAGTAAAAAGAAAAAAGAAGAACAAAAGGTAAAATTCAAAAATCTTGGATTGGTGATTGTTGATGAACAGCATCGCTTCGGAGTCAAACAAAGAGCCGCGCTTCAAAAAAACCGAGAGAAAATCCCTCACCTTTTATCTATGACTGCCACCCCTATCCCCCGAACATTAGCTTTAACGGTCTGGGGAGATTTGGATTTATCGATCATTGATGAAATGCCAAAAAACAGAAAAAAAATAATTACCGAAATTGTCTCGGAAAAACAAAGAATTAAAAAATACGAATTCATTAAAAAAGAAATAAAAAAAGGAGGCCAAGTTTTTGTGGTCTGTCCAAGAATAGAATCGGAAGAAGAGGAAGAAGAAATGAAAAATGTTAAAAAAGAATATGATCATCTTTCTCGTGAAATATTCCCTGATTTTAATTTAGCCATGCTTCACGGAAAAATGACTAGCAAAGAAAAAGATAAAACAATGAAAGATTTTCGAAGTAAAAAGTATGACATCCTTGTTTCCACTTCTGTTATTGAAGTAGGTATTGATATTCCCAATGCCACCGTCATGATGATTGAAGGTAGCGACCGATTCGGTCTGGCTCAATTGCATCAATTTCGTGGCCGCGTCGGACGAGGAGAACAACAATCATACTGTTTGCTTTTCACCAACTCAAGAAGCAAAAAAACAAGAGAAAGATTGGAAGCCATGATTAAATACGACAGCGGATTTAAACTCGCCGAAATGGATTTAAAATTAAGAGGTCCGGGAGATTTCTTCGGGGTAAGACAATGGGGGTTGCCCGACTTCGCCATGTCCGCCCTAAAGGACATAAAGAGCGTAAACAGGGCTAGAGAAGCAGCAATAGAGATATTTCCTCAAATACAAAAATACCCCCTTTTAAAAAGGAGGCTAGAGGCATTTGAAGAGAAGGTTCATTTAGAATAAACTATTTCCTCACCTTCGGCGTGACCCAAAATCCCATATACTTGCCAAAGACCCAGTGCATCTGAGCATGCAAGGCCGGCAAAGAACTGAAGAATATCATTACGAAAGGAATTAAAATCCATTCTAAGCCCATTAAAACGTACTTAAAACGTCCATAATTGACCGGCTTCGGAGGAAGCAATAGCATGCTTACCCAAATAGAAATAATCAAACTCGACATAGTGATGGTTAAAATGACACTGGTGATTTTCGGTAAATTATACGACACCAATGACTGAGCAAATTCATTTCCCCCTAAATACAAAGGTAGCCAGCCGAGAGCAAAAATTAAAATCGAAGAAATAGCCCAAGAAACGTGTCCCTCAACTAATTCAAAACCCATAGAAAATTTCTTCTGAAAAGAAATCTTTTTGTCTTTCAAGGAAGCAAAGATAAAGAAAGGAACCTCCCCTACTCCGTAAGCCCATCTTTTTTGCTGCTTGTAAACATTCTTTAATGTTTTAAAAAATGTTTCGGCACAATTAGCATCCATTGAAATCGGATAATACATCGGCTGAACCTTGTAATCTCCGTTATATTCAAAAAAACATTGCCAAAAAATTCTTGAATCATCAGAAACAACATTTCTCTGTTTGAATCCGACCTCATATAAAGCCTTAAACGGCATTGAGTGTGAAGAAAAAGTAACCAACTTCTCCGGCCTCTCCTGATTCATAGTGTGCCAAAAAGTTGAAGAAAAAGAAAATACTCTCGACAAAGGAGGAGACTGCCAAACATTATTCAAATACAATGGAATCGGTTGAAAGCTGGTTCTTAGCGGCTTATCAACCGTTAAGTAATAATAAGTTAAACAACTGAAATATTTAGGATAAACACAGGCATCGATATCAAAAGAAGAAACGATAACGTTTTCGTAAGGAATGCTTAAAGGATCAATAATCAATTCTTTAGCTTTTCGCGCTGCCCAAGCATCGTTTGCTCCGTGACCGGCAATCTCCCCTTCCAAACCCATCGGATGACAAGTGACTAATAGTTTATAAAAACTGTTGCCGTATTTTTCTTTAATCTTTAAAGCAATTTCTTTGGCATTTTCTTTATCCGCTTCCTCACAAGCTAAGACAACAATCATTTTTTCTTTCAAGTAGTCGGTAGCTAAAAGACACTTAAAAGTTGATTCAACAATTTCGAGAGGTTCTCCATACATCGGTAAAATTATCAAATGATAAATATCTTTCCAGGACGAAACATTGATTCCGTTTTTGGGGACTCCCAAAGTCTCTAATTTCTTAAGCCAATCTTCTTCTTCATTTTTTTTCATCTGAGAATATCCCGTCTTTAAATAGAAAGCAAAATAAATGGTTCTCAACAACCAATAAATATCAAAAACAATGATAAAAAAAGCTACCAACACCGGGAGCTTGTAAGAAAGTAAAACCGACAAAAATAATACTGAAAGGCTTAAAAGTCCGGTAAACATTTCCAAGAAACGGTACAGACCCCTCTCTTTCCTATCTTTCAAGTCTGCCGCTCTTCCTATTTTTAAATAGTATTTTTCTTCCATTGTGACCCCACAGGGAATCGAACCCTGATTACCAGATTGAAAATCTGGTGTCCTAACCGTTAGACGATGGGGCCAAAGATAGATTATATATATCAAAAAGAATGGAAAAAGACAAGTCTATTTGCCCTCCCGTTCTTTAGCCATTAAAGATAAAAGCTCCTCGGCCAAAGCGGCGTGTTCCTTGTTAAAAACAAAAGATCCATGATTTCCTTTGGTTGAAAGAAAATGATCAATTTTTTTCTCATCAAGACTCTTCAAAACTCTTTCTATTGGAAAAACCTGATCATTTACTCCGCAAATTACCCCTACTCCGACACCCTTCTCTTTTAGATATCTAGTCATTTCAAAAATATCAGCCTGACTTATCTCCTTTATTTCCTGATGAGCCAACAACGGATTATGAGCCATATATTTCAAAATACCTTTCATGTATCCAAAAAATGAATTCATGTTGGACTGCTCCCTCATTTTAAATTCTTTAATTCCCTCATCAATAGTGAATCTTTTTACTAAATCAAAATAAGAGTCTTTTCCTACCATTCCTGCAGCGCCGACAAGGACGATACTCCTAAATTTTTCGGGATGAAGACTAGCAGCCAAAGCCAGATTCAATCCTCCTTCGGAGTGTCCGATGGCATCAACCTGGGATGCTCCCGACTTATCAATCGCTTCAATAATTGTCAAAGCTTTCTGGAATTCAGCGATAAAACCATTTCTTTCTTCTATTTTTTGCTCCCGACTGAAAGGAACACTGATTACTTCTCTCCCTTCTTCAGCTATCGCCTCTAAATTTTCCAGATGCATTTTAGGAATAGACCCCCAACCTGGCGAAACAAAAACAGGAGTTTCGTCTTTAAATTTTTCTGGCTTAATCTGAATAATATCCTCCTTCTTAATAAATTCGAAATTATGGAGCATAACATCAGCCTCTTCTCTGGCGGCAAGATAAGGATCTTTTGGCTGCTCCTCTATTTTTTCCTCTTCAATGTATTGTTCAAACATTGTTTTAAAATTTAATAACTTCTCCGGGATTGATAATTCCTTTTTCTTTAGCTTCTTTCGACTCTTCGGTTCTCTCTTTTTTCGCTTCTTTGATAACCTCCCTCAATCCTTGAATATCTATTTTCTTTTTTGTTTTATTCGTATCAACAATTTCTGGTTTTACCACCTTCTCTACCCTTTTTTCTTTTTTAGCAGGAACAAATTCCTTGGCGGTATCTTCAAGACTTATAAACGGTAATTTTTCAAAATTACTCTTTGGTTTTTCTTCGGTATCAGTATTAATATTAGTATTAGTATTGGTATTGGTACTATTATTACCATTACTCTTTCCCAAACAAGACTTGCAATATACTGGACGCTTTCCGTCTGGCTTAAAAGGAACCTTAACCTTCTTTTTACATCTCTCGCATTCAGCATCGAACAATTCAGAAGCTGTTCTGTTGTTTACCCTAGCTTCAATTTTAGGCATATCTTCCACTCCAGCATATTTAGAAATTTTCTCTTCAACAATCTTCCTATCTGTTCCGTATTTCTTTCTTGAAAATTCGATAATTTCTTTTTCAAAGTCATAATCAGAAACAGCCGGGGCAAGAGTTTCGGCCGAAAAAGGCCTAGAAGTCAAACCGTCAATCATTAATTTAACATATATATTCTGTTTAGGAAGATTCACCAGGTCGTGAGTATAGAACTCGGGAGAAAATTCTTTTTCCAAAAATTCTCCGTCTTCGGCTCCGACTCTGAATAAAATCATTGTTCCCACGTTTCCAAAAACAGCATCTCTTACCTTTTCTTCCATTTGATTAATGTATTGATGAGCTAAAACTAAAGACAATCTATACTTTCTGGCTTCGGATAAAATACTGGCAAAAGAATCGGTTGAAAAATTCTGGAATTCATCAATGTATAAGATAAAATCGTTTCTATCTTTTTCGGGAGTGTCTACTCTCGACATCGCGGCTAATTGCAATTTGGTTACCAATAAAGCTCCCAACAATCTTGAAGAATCCTCCCCTACTCTTCCTTTGGAAAGATTCATAATCAAAATCTTTTTCTCATCCATTATCTTTCTAATATCTATCGTTGATTTTTCTTGTCCGATAATATTTCTAATCAAAGGAGAAGAAATGAATTGTCCAATTTTATTTTGAATGGCTGCCGTCGCTTCTATTTCGTATCTCTGACTGTAGCGGGCAAACTCTTTAACCCAAAAAGCTTTGACCACTGAATCTTTAACGTTTTCCAATATTTCATTTCTCCATTCTACATCGGCCAATAATCTGTTAATACCCAATAAGGTTGAGCCAGGAGTTTCAAGCAAGGCTAAAATAGCATTATTTAAAATGTATTCCATTCTCGAAGACCAAACATCGGGCCAAATCTTTTTGAAAACTCCCATCATTCCACCGGCGATTAAATGCCTGTATTCGGCATCAACATTTTCCATAATATTAAAAGCAATCGGAGTATCGACATCAGCCGGATTAAAATAAACCACATCCTTTATCCTTTCCTCGGGGATAAACTTAAGAATCTCTTCCGATGCTTCTCCGTGCGGGTCGACAAAACCAACACCATTACCGTTTTTAATGTCTTGGATTACCATGTTTTTCAAAAGTTCGGTCTTACCCATACCGGTCTTTCCGACAACATAGATATGACGCCTTCGATCATCGGTTTTAATACCGAATCTTTTCCTTTCTCCTCTGAAGGTCGTTTGACCGAAAAATATGATTTCTTGTTTTTCCATAATATTATTCTACTGGTAACGTTGAGGGAGGTGCTCCCTTCTTCATCTCTACTCTCTTTAAGGCTGAGGTTGGTACGGCTGCGCCTGGGAAATGCCAAAGAGTAGCCAATTCTTCACTGTTTAAAAAGTATGTTGATCCTTCTACAGAAAAAGGATCGAAAGCCGGATCTCTGGTTCTGTAATTCTCGATTAAGTCTCTTTTTCTTAAATACAATCTTCGAGCGGTAAAAATATCGGGCGACTGAATTTTAGTTGTCGTCATTCCCCACGGTTTCATATTATTAAAGTTCTGAGTTCCAAATTGAGCAAAAAAACTGACTCCGAATCCTTTCGCTCCGCCAAAGAAAACTTTTCTTTCGGCAACGTAAACATATTTAATAAAAGAAAGGAAGCAATGTTTTGATTTTTTTCTTTCAATCGCTGTGACAATATCTCTTTCACCGGATGTTAATTTCATTTCCGGAGGCAAAACAGTTTCTTCTTTCTTTTCTTCCGTGGGTATCTCTCCATGGATTAAAAGATAAAAGAAATCTGATAATAGAGTTCTGCCTTCTTTTTTCTCCGGTCTCTTAACCAGTTTATCAATTTCTTTTTTCGCTCGCTCAAAAAGAGAAGATTCTTTTGGACCTCTCGGTTGAGCAAATATCTGTATCCAAATCTGCTCCCCTTTCGACATTCTCGATATTACTTCAAATAAAGAAGCCAAAGGATCGATTCTCTTTTCCTCTTTGGAAACCTCGGGCTTTTCTTCAAAAAACTGCTCGTAGGTTCTAATCGGATAAACATCCGATTTTATTAATTCAAAATCCGTTCCCCACATGTCCCAATCTTGATTGGGAATATCCATTGGAACCTGCTTAGTATAATCAGGGACTTCAACAATTTCTACTTCCGGGTATTGAGCATATATAGACGACTCGATTAATTTTCTATTGCTGGAAGGAATCCTAATGTACATATGTGGAACTCCGTCAATTCCCGCTATTTCAAAAGAAGCACCCAATATCACCTTTCCTTCAAAATGTTCGGCTCTCCAGTCCTTGGGCGGATCGTAAGAACCCCAAATAGAATTAAAGACATTTTCCATGGCTCTTAATGGCCTGAGAATTTCTTGAGGTACCCTAACTTCTAAAACTACCGGTTTCCTTGTTTTATCACCGGCCCATTTATTATTTATAAATAGCTTATAGGTAAATTTTAATTTTTTAAACAAATAAAATGGAACGATTGTCCACCAAAATTGAAAGATTAGAGCTTTTAGTGCCAAAAGATAAGGGAAAATAATTTTCCAGAACGCGGAAAATGCTTCAATTATAAACACTATTTCTGCTGGCATTAATTAATTTTAAACTTATGCTTCGCGAACCTTGTACTTTCCTTCCCCATCTCTGGTGAAGAATTTTTTGTTTTGTAGATTAAGAAGAATTGTTGATTCTTTAACCATTCTTTGCTGCAATACAGACTGAACTATAGTCTCCTTGGACATTGATTGTTCTGAGCTGTTTAAAACCTGATAAATAACATCTTTAACTTGTCCCGGATTATATCCCCAATCTTTCAAAGCGTAATATCCCCTACCAACCAAAACAAAGTCCTGGTTTCTAATTAATTCATTGTGCACTGTTTGAGGATGTAATTTTTTAGCTCTATTAGATCTGCCAATCAAAGATTCGTTTAATCCAAAAATCATATCAGCAATTTCTTTGAAGTGTAACGGCTTTTCACTCTTCTTTAAAATCAACTTAATTTTATCTTTTACTGTTCTGGGATTAACTTCTGGCCATGACTTTAGTCCGAGCTTATTTCCGTCTATTGTTTTCAAAATATCTTTTGATATTTCTAAATATGAACAAAAAGCTTCTTCATTGGCCTTTCCTCCATTTTCTTTATATTTCAAAAATAATGTTTTTATCGTTTCGGGAGCACCAACTTCTTTTAATTGTTTAATAAAATCAGCGGCAATCTTTTTAGACGAAGAAATCAAATCTTTATTGGTTGTCCAAAAAGAATAAAAATTGTCATCTTCTTTTTCTTTAACAAGAGTATCTGCCAAAGAAAGCAAAAACAAGATATAATTCTTATCCTCGTTTGAACCGATTTCTTCCAATAGTTTTTCTTCCTTTTTTACTCCTCCGGCAACATCTATTTTCTTTTCAAAGAAGGTTTTAATCTTCTTGAATTCATCCTTAATTTCAGGATTGTCCAAAAACTTCTTTGCTCTTCTTACTCCATCAACTTCAATCTGTCTTACCCTTTCTCTGGTGATGTTATAGCTTTTACCGATGGCTTCCAAGGTTTCCGGCTTTCCCGATTTTCCTAACGAAAATCTGCGAGAAATAACGGTTCTTGTCCTATCTGGAAGGTTTTTCAATATATTTTGTGTTATTTTTTTGCAGTCAAATTCCATAGTATTTAACTTATAACATTTAATATGAAAACTGTCAATAACCTTATTTGCCTGCCCTTTTTTGTCTTAGGTTATTCCAAGAAACCAAGACTGGACTGGCCAAAAATGTTGAAGAAAAAGTACCGGCGATAATTCCAACTCCCATCAAAATAGTGAAATATTTCAAACTTTCTTCATCGCCAAAGAAGTAGTACAAAACACACAAAGCAACCATTATCGATAATGATGTGTTAATACATCTGGCAAATGTCTCGTTTAAGCTCCTATTAACGATTTCTTCATAAGAAGACTTCCTGTCTTTTGTTAGATTCTCTCTAATTCTGTCAAAAACAACCACCGTATTATTAATACAACTTCCGACGATGGTTAATAAAGCGGTAATAACCGGAATAGTCAATTGTGCTCCGTATAAATGACCCAATAAGGCTAAAACTCCCAAAGGAATGATAACATCGTGGAAAAGCATCAAAGTAGAAGATAATCCGTACTGGAATGAAGTAATTGGCTTGGAAACATTTCTAAAAGCAATAGCGATATAGAAAAGCATGGCAATCAAAGCAACAACAGCAACCACGATCGTCTTGTCTCTTAACTCCTTTCCGATAAGAGGACTAATGGTTTCACTGCTGATTGATTTCTCGTCTATCTCCCCTGTTTCCTTAATCTTAGAAATAATATTATTGTAGACTTCTTGAGAAATATCTTTCTTACTGATCTTCAAAGCGATTCCATTATTTCCCATCGGCTGAATTTGAACATTCTTAGTTTCTTCAATTCCGCTCAAAGCATTTTGAATTACCGATATTTCCGGTCGGGCATTCTTGTAATCAAACTGAAGCAAGCTTCCTCCTTCAAAGTCTATACCCACCTTTAAACCGTAAGCAAATAAAGCATAGATACTTAGGACGACAGCAACTATTGCGATTACAAAATATAATTTTGAATATTTTAAAAAATTCATATTTTTATTTCCATAACAATTTAATCTTTCCTATCTTCCCTAAAGCAATAAACTCTAAAAATATTCTTGAAACCACCATTGAAGAAAATAGGTTCAATAAAATACCTAAAATCAAAGCAAAGGCAAAGGCTTTAATAAAGCTTGTTCCCAAGAAATAAAGAATCATCATAACAATCAAGGCGGTAAAGTGCCCGTCTCTAATTGACGGCCAAGCACGATTACATCCTTCAACGATACTGGTCATTACATCTTTTCCGGCTTTCAATTCTTCTTTCATTCTTGAGAAAATCAAAATATTGGCATCAACCGCCATACCGATCGACAGAATTAAACCACCAATACCGGCTAAAGTTAGTGTTACCGGAATTAATTTAATTAAAGCTAAAATTATCAAACAATAAACAATTAAAGCGAAAGAAGCTATCAATCCTGGCAAATGATAAAATACTATTAAGAAAATAATGATACCGATAATACTGTAAATCCCAGCTTGAACTGATTTATTCAAAGAAATCTCTCCCAATGTTGGTCCAATCTTTTTCTGAACAATAGGATCACCTAATGGAACCGGTAAAGCTCCTTGATTCAATCTCTGAACTAAGGTCTTCGCTTCTTTTATATCTGTCTGTCCGGTAATGATTGCCTCTCCCCCGCTAATCTTGTTCTCTACTTTGGGAGCATATAAATCTGAACCGTCTATTTTTCCATCACCATTAGTATCAACGATTGATGCCTCGTCTAAGGTGATAGGCATTGTTTTACCGATATTTCTTTCAGTGATAGTTTCAAATATTTTTGCTCCCTCATCGTCAAATTTCAATTCAATAATCGGAGCATAAGTTGTTTGATCAAAATTCAAAGTAGCTTTCTTCAAATACTTTCCGGTTAATTCCGTTTTTTTATAAGGATTTTCAAAAGCAACCTGCCAGTCGGCAACTTTTTGTATTTCTTCAAGAGTAGTTAAATCTTTTATCTCTTGTCTCTTGGCATTAATTTTTTCTATCTCTTCCTGAGATTTTTCTTCCCAGAATTCCAATAATGGAGTTTCTCCAATCCAGGCAATCGCCTCATCAACCGATTCTACTCCCGGCAAATCAACAGCAATTCTGTCTGTTCCGTAAACCTGAACCACCGGTTCAGTTACTCCGAAGATATTAACTCTTCTTTCAATTACATCTCTCAATCCTTCCATGACGGTAGACTTGTCTTGGTCTCCAATCTGACTCAAATCAGCCTGGTATTCCAAATGAACTCCCCCTTTTAAATCTAAACCTAATTTAAATTCGGTTTGAGGAAAGTGCCATATCTTCCAGTTATACTTAGAATTGATATTATCAATCATTTGATTATATCCGTTCGGATAACAAAAAATCCCGGCAACTAGGGCCAAGGCCAATATCGAAATTAAGGAAATTACTATGTTTTTATTGTTCATAATCGTTAAAAGTATAGTTATAATATAAACTTAAAAATCTTTTTAGTCAACTCGGTTTGCGAAAATGTCTTTTATCGTTTACAATCTAGACAATAGTCCAAATAATGTCAAATATGATCATTCTCGCCGTTGAAACAAGCTGTGACGATACCGCCATCAGCATCATCAAAACTACTGCCTCGGCTTTAAAGAAAAAGCAGCCGGTTTTCAATGATTTTGAAATAATTTCTGACCTCGTCTCTTCTCAAACAAAGATACATGCGGAATACGGTGGAGTCTTTCCTGCCGTTGCCAAAAGAGAGCACCAAAAACATCTCACTCCCCTTTTAATCAAAACTTTAAAGAATTCTGGATTATTAAAAAAGAATAAAAAATCAATTGATGCTAAAAAATTGTTAAAGATACAAAAAATTCTTGAAAGGAATCAGGACATCTTTAATGATATCAAAGAATTCTTTAAAGAATACGAAATTCCGGAAATAAATAAGATTGCTGTTACGATTGGCCCCGGTCTTGAACCCTGCCTCTATACCGGCATTAATTTTGCCCGAGCCTTGTCGCTTTATTGGGATGCCCCCCTTATTTCAGTTAATCATCTTGAAGGACATATTCTTGCTAATTGGCTTTCTCCAATTGAAAAGATTGCCTTTCCCGCTACCGCTTTAGTTGTTTCGGGCGGAAATACGCAAATTATTAACATTGATGAAATTGGAAAATACAAACTTATCGGAGAAACCAGAGATGACGCCGCCGGAGAATGTTTTGATAAGACAGCCAGAATATTAGGATTGGGATATCCGGGAGGGCCGAGTATTGCCAAAGAAGCAAAAAAATTCAAAACCAAAAAATTCAATATCTCCCTTCCCCGACCGATGAAGTATGATAAAAATTATGATTTCAGTTTTTCCGGATTGAAAACCGCCGTCCTCTACGATTTTAAAAAAAGAACTAATGAAGAAAGAAAATCAAAAGAGTATATTGTAGAAATGTGCTATCAAATCGAAAAATCAATTATCGATGTTTTAGTTTTTAAAACAATGAAGGTAAACGAAGAATTAAAAACAAAAACCATACTGCTTGGCGGAGGAGTTTCGGCCAACAAAGAATTGGTTAAAGAATTCAAAAAACAGTGCAAAATTAAAAAGATAAAATTTGTATCTCCCCTACCAAGATTTTCCGGAGACAATGCTTCAATGATTGCTTTAACTGCCCTGTTTTCTTCAAACGCCAAAAAAACATCTTGGCAAAAGATAAAGCCTAATTCTAATTTAAAAATAAATGGATAATAATATTTTAACCAATCTATTATTCGCCGTAGTTCCGGGAATCATCTGGTTATTTTTCTTTCTCAGAAAAGATAATCTTCCCGAACCAAAAAAACAGATATTAAAAGTTTTCTTGGCTGGAGCAGTTGCGGCCATTCCAATCGCTTTAGTTGAAATCTGGCTTTTAAACGAACTGTCAACTTTAAATTTATCATTTAAAGTCTATAGTATTATTAAAGGATTGTTTGTCATTGGTTTGACTGAAGAAATTTTTAAATATGTTGCGGTCAGATATTCGATATTCAACAGCTCTCACATCGATGAGCCAATCGATATTCCACTATATATGATTATCGGAGCCTTAGGATTCGCCACTGCCGAAAATGCATTATTCTTTTGCACTCAAGAATTCTTGATACTCAATGATCCTTTAATTCTTTCTTTCACCAGGTTTATCGGAGCAACACTTCTTCATGCTTTATGTTCTGGAACAATAGGATTATTCTTGGTTTTAGCTTTCCGTAATTTAAAATTCCGCCATATTCTTGTTGCTTTAGGTTTTATAATTGCAATTTGCGCTCACGCCTTCTTTAACTTTTTCCTAGAATCGTCTATAATAAAAGAAACAATGGCAACAACAGGATACTCATCTTCCCTTTACGCCCTAGCAATTGTTTATCTACTCTTCTTATTCCTATCAATCTGTTTAAAACAAATTAAAAAATTAAAAGGGGTTTGTAAAATATAAAATATGGCAAAGAAAAACGAAGAAAATAAAATAGAAGAAAAAAAGAATTGGGACGGACCGAACGGCCAATTAGTGGTCGATGTTTACGAAACAGAAAAAGAATTAATTATTCAATCAGCTATCGCCGGAATCAAAACCGAACAGATAGATATTTCTCTTGAAAACGACATCTTGATTATTAAAGGAGAAAGGGATAATCCCACTAAGGACAAGGGACAAAGATACTTCCTCAAAGAATGCTACTGGGGACCATTTTCCAAAGAAATAATTCTTCCCCGAGAAATAGACACCAGTCGAATAGATGCCAAAGTAAAAGAAGGAATCTTAACGGTAAGAATGCAAAAAATAGAAAGAGCAAAGAACAAAAAAATATCCATTGAAGAATAAAATCATTTGTTTATTTAATATATTATTAGATATTGACAAAATATTACATACAGTTTATAATTCAAATAACGCACATTGATGCGTTAGAAGGTGAAAAAAATGAGCGAAAAAGATTGCAAAGAGTTTGCAGCCGGAATCAAGGATGGAGACAGGGATCGTAACAATGCCCACGATAACCCCATCGGCTTCCTTGTCGGAGGCGGATCGAATGAAGGAAAAAGTGGAGACAGCTCAAGCAAATCCTATCAAGCTGGCTATCATGCCTCACTAAAAAAGGATTAACAAATTTCTAACGAAGAGGAGATTCCTCTTCTTTTTTTTATACTATAAAAAGTGCCGAGGGAGGGATTTGAACCCTCACACCTTGCGGCATATGCTCCTAAGGCATACGCGTCTGCCAGTTCCGCCACCTCGGCAAATAAAACACCTACCTCTTGTTTACATCAAAAATGAGGTAGGTGTCAATAAGCTGTGTAATAAACTAAACCCCGATAATCATTTTTACTGCCGGAGGAATGGCTCTTGAAAATAGAGCAACGGCAATACCGACTGCGGCAAAAAGTATAAGGCTCCTTGCCTTTGTTACTTTATCGGGATCTCCCTGAGAAGTAGTGAACAATACGGCACCATAAATAATCATCAAAGAAGATACGGCCATTAGAACTACAAAAACCCAATCGGTAATATTGTAAATTCCATTCAATAAGCAACACATTCCGCAATCACCGTCTTCATACAAACAATAAGTTGCGTTATTTACAGTGGTTGTCTCACAGTTCAAACTGGAAGGAAGTCTGCTCATTCTTGTAATTTTACAACCATCCAAGCCTGTTTCTGCAGCAGAAACAAAGTTTACTCCAAAGAAAGATACTACGATCGCACACATCATCAGGGCTAATATTTTTTTCTTCATAATCATATTTTTTACTTTTTATCCGACCTTTAGGTTATTTACTTTGGTGTTACAAAACCACTAACTATACTTATTATTCCTTGCGCCATTAATATAACAATTAATCCGATTGTTGTCGACATAATAATGCTTTTAGCAGTCTTAACTCTTTCGGTATTTCCGGCATCGCTCATCCACAAAAATCCTCCGACAATATACATTAAAGTTGCCAATCCTATAGAAATAGTAACTATCCAATTGGTAATATTTGCTATCATATCTGTTACCGCATCAGCCGAGGCCAGAAACGGAACAAAGATTATACCTGCTAAAACAATGGGAATAATAAGATATTGTTTTTTCATATTTATTAATTAATTTTAATCTAAAATTATTTTACCACTAAATCTTTAAAATTGCCAATGAATACAACATGCTGGTAGTTTTAGGGGTTACTAAATCCTTAAAAACTCCGACAAGGGACCAAGCTAAAAGCGCCAACAGTAATCCCAATGCAGCATAAAGGATGATATTTCTTGCTTGGGTAATCTTACCCGTATTCCCCGCCGCAGTCATATAAGTAAGACCTCCATAAACAATAACTAAAGGAGCTAAAACCATAGCAATATTTAAAATCCACTGAACGACCATCTCAACCAGCTCAACAAAAGTTTCAGCTCCAATTGGATTCGTTATCTGCGAAGTCGATCCTGCAGCAGAAACAAACAAGGGAGCGATAAATAAAAAACCAAAAACAATTAAAAGTATTTTTTTCATATTTTTCTTAAAATTAAACCCCAATGAAAATTACCGGCTTTAAATTCTTTTTCTGAATTTAATCCGACCTCTTCTGCTAATTCTTTAACGTCCTCAATTGAAACTCTCCCCTCTTTTGAGCCCAAGGGAGCATCCACTTCCCAATCAACAACCAATATTATTCCGTTCTTTTTTAATAATCTTTTACCTTCTTCCAAAACTTTTTCTTTATCTCCGACTTGAAATAAAAGATTGGTCATTAAAACTAAATCAAAATATTCATCGGGCAACTTCAATCCTTTTTCTATATCACCGACTACCGGCTTGATGTTAAAAATCTTCTCCGAAGATATCTTTCCGTTTAAAGCCGAAATAGCGGTATCTAAAATATCGACCGCATAAATCATTCCAGACTTAATTTCTTTGGCCAACGGTATCACCCATCCGCCGGATCCACAACCCAAATCACAGGCAACCATGTCTTCTCTCAAAGAAATATTCTTAAGAATCTGTTGTGGATTTAAGAACCCTTCGTTCATATAAGAATATTGTATAAGATATTTTAATAAATGTAAATTATTCAGCCTCGACTTCTTCGATAACACAGGCTGCTGAAGCCACTTTGTCTCCCGGCTTCATTTTCATTATTTTTACTCCCTGAGTATCTCTTCCTAATTTAGGAATGCTTGAAATCTTAGTTCTAATCACTTGTCCTTTTTGAGAAATAACAATTAAATCGGCTTGATCGGCGATAACCTCAATCTTAGCTAATTGTCCGGTTTTAATTGTAATGTGGGCGATTTTAACACCAGAACCTCCCCTTCCCTGAGTCTTATACTCGGAAACCAAAGTTCTCTTTCCGAATCCGTTATCGGTTAAAACTAATAAATAATCTTTGTCTTTTATTCTTTCTTTTTTAACAATTTCCATTCCGATTACTTCATCTCCTTTCTTTAGCCTGATTCCTCTGATACCCGAAGCCGGTCTGCCCATCTGTCTAACTTCTTTTTCGGCAAAACGAATTGATTGACCGTTCTTGGTGGCTAAAATTATTTCATCACCGTCAGCTATCTTTTTAACATTACATAAAACATCATCTGGCTTTAATTTAATTGCAATCAATCCTCCACGTCTTACATTTTCAAAATCTTTCAAAGGAGTCTTCTTGATTACTCCGTTCTTGGTCACCATTATCAAATATTTAATCTTTTCTTCCTTGTCTTTTTTGTCTATTGGTAAAACCGAAAGAACCTTGTCTGAAGTTGATACTTCAAGGAAATTCATTAAACCTCTGCCCCTATTCGCTCTCTGACCCTCTGGAACCTCGTATACCTTCGTCTGGAAGACCTTTCCCGAGTCGGTAAAGAAGAATAGCGAATCATGAGTTTTAGCTGAGAAAAAGTGGCAAACGGCGTCATCCTCCATGGTTTTCATTCCGAGCATTCCCTGTCCTCCCCTGTTCTGTTTCTTGTATTCAGAAGGATTGATTCTCTTGATGTAGCCGCCGGCGGTTAAGGTAACGATTGTGTCTTCCAAAGGAACCAAATCTTCTTCGGAAATTGTTTCTGGACTGTGAGCCACAATCTGAGTTTTTCTTTCGTCACCGTACAACTCCATTTCTTTTTCAATTTCTGCCTTCATCACTTTCTTCTGTTCAGCCTTGCTTTCTAGTATTTTTGCTAAAAATTTAATTTGCTTTAATATTTCGGCTAACTCATCTTCAATTTTCTGTTTTTCTAATTTAGCTAATTGATGTAGCCTGATTTCAACTACCGCTTCAGCCTGAATCATCGTCAATTTAAATTCTTTAACTAAATTCTGCTTAGCCTCTTCTTTGTCTTTTGATTTTCTGATTGTTTTAATTACCGCTTCAACATGGTCTAAAGCCTTAGCAATACCCTCTAAAATATGAGCTCTTTCTTTGGCTCTCTTAAGGTCGAATTGAGCTCTTCTAACCACTATCTCCTGTTTGTGATTCAAGTATAATTCCAAAACATCTTTCAAACTCAAAACTCTTGGTTCGATTCCGTTAACCAAAGCCAGCATATTCAAATGATACATTTTTTGAACATCGGTATATTTGTATAAAATATTTAAAATTTTCTTCGGCGCAACTCCTTTTTGTAAATCAAGCACGATTCTCATTCCATCTTTATCGGATTCATCTCTTAAATCTTTCACTCCCTCCATTCTTTTTTCGTGAACCAAATTAGCCATCTGAACAATTAAAACCGACTTATCAACCTGATAAGGAATTTCTGAAACTACCAATTGATACCCTTTTTCTCTTTCAACAACATCAATCTTTCCACGAGCTAAGAATGACCCCTTGCCTTGCGAATAAGCAGAAAGAATATCTTTCTTATTGTATATTATTCCAGCGGTAGGAAAATCAGGTCCTTTGATAAACTGAAATAAATCTTCAGTCTCAGCTTTTGGATTATCAATTAAATAAATTAAAGCTCCGCAAACCTCTCTTAGGTTGTGAGGAGGAATATTGGTCGCCATACCAACCGCGATACCAGTTGAACCGTTCAATAACAAATTAGGCAAAGGACACGGCAAAACCATCGGCTCTTTTCTGGTCGTATCATAGTTATCACTCCAATTAACAGTTTCTCTATCAATGTCCTGTAATAATTCTTCTCCTATTTTTGATAACTTACACTCAGTATACCTCTGAGCAGCGGGAGGGTCGCCTTCAATTGAACCAAAGTTTCCCTGACCCCTAATCAGTGGATAGCGAAGCGAAAATTCTTGCGCCATTCTAACAACAGCTCCATAGATGGAACTATCTCCGTGCGGATGATATTTTCCCATAACTTCTCCGGTAACTGCCGCTGATTTTCTAAATTTGGCGTCAGATCTTGCGCCCATATCATACATGGCGTAGAGAATTCTTCGTTGCACCGGCTTCAATCCATCTCGAACGTCGGGCAAAGCTCTTGAAACTATAACCGACATAGCGTAGTCGATATAGTTTTCCTTCATTTTTTGAGAAATCTCTACTTCTTCAACACTTCCCAATATTATATTGATTTCTTTTTCTTCTTTTTTTGCCATTTTACTTTTCCTCTAATATTACTATTTCAGCCTTCTCTTCGGTTGATATATTTTTCTTCTGAATGCTTAATTTTTCTTGAGACTCTTTCTCCTTCTCCCCCATTGCCTTCAAAAACGGCCTCAATCCTTTTTCTGGCTTTTTGCTATCATAGCACATTGGAATTACAATTGCAGGCTCGATTCGGGCAACAATTTTAGCGGCTTCGGCATAACTGATTGTCTTGTCTCCATCTACTGGAACAATCAAAATATCAACTGTTCCCATTTCTTTAATCTGTTCTTCGGAAAGATCTCCTTCTCCTAAATATCCCAAATGAGCAATTCTCACATCCTCTATTTCCATCACATAAATAATGTTCTTCTGCTTTTTATCCACTTGAAAAGATCTAACTCCTTGAATAAAAACTCCCTTTCTCTCGAACTCGCCGCATGAAGAAATAACGAACTGGTCGTCCGTTTCAAATCCATTCTCAAGAGAATGGGTTTCGAGTATAATATCAGCCTTGGCAGACTTTTTCCCCTCTTTGGGGTCGACAATAGTCAAAACATTGTCTTTGTCTTTAGAAACACTCGCTATTTCGAAACAAGAATCTCCGTGCCAGGTTATTTTCATATTTTATTTAAATATATTAATCTATCGTGGAGCGGGCGAGCAGAATCGAACTGCCGTCTCGACCTTGGCAAGGTCGCATAATAGCCACTATACGACGCCCGCATCTGAATTTTCAATCTGTGCCGAGGTCCGGAATCGAACCGGAATCTAATGTTTTTCAGACATTCGCCGTGACCGACTTGGCTACCTCGGCATATCGGTGGGCGATAGAGGACTCGAACCTCTAACCCCTTCGGTGTAAACGAAGTGCTCTACCAATTGAGCTAATCGCCCGTTATCCATCTATGTGGGCGGGGCGGGACTTGAACCCGCACGGGAATAATCCCCTATGCACCTCAAGCATAGATGTCTGCCAATTTCATCACTCGCCCCTATTCTGCAATTTCTTTCCTTTCCTTAGTTTTTAATTTTGCTTTTCTTCCTTTTGCAGTTCTTAAATAATAAAGTTTTGATTTTCTTGTCTTTCCACTTCTTTCTATTTCTATTTTTTCAATTGAAGGAGAATGTATCGGGAAAATCTTTTCTACTCCAACCCCGTCAATAACTTTTCTAACGGTGATAGTAGCAGAAACTCCTTTTCCATGTTTTCTAGCCAAAACTTGACCTTCAAAAATCTGAATTCTTTCCTTAGTCTTTCCATCTTTGATTTCTTTAATCTTTTGATGAACTTTAATCATATCTCCGGCCTTAACGTCAGGTAAATCACCTTTCAAATTAGCCTCAATAATACCCTTCTCTTCCAAGGGTTCTTTTACTTCTTCTGTCGCTTCTGTTTCAACCGTTTCAGGTGTAACTTCAGCAATGTTTTCTTCTTTTTGTGTTTCTTCTGCCATATATTTACTTTATCTTAATTAACTTGGTGGGCGTATCCTGACTCGAACAGGAGGCCTTTACGATGTCAACGTAACGCTCTAACCAACTGAGCTATACGCCCCTTTAGGTTTAAAGAGCTCCTTTATATCTTAGGCGATTTAAGGCTTTTCGTCAACAAAAACAAATTAACAGAAAAGTACTAAATTGTCTATATAAAACCATCTGTGCGCGTGGATGGACTCGAACCATCGACCCCCCACTTATAAGGCGGGTGCTCTAACCAACTGAGCTACATGCGCAAAACTTTTATTCCTTTATATAATAATCACCAATCGATTTCAAGGCCATAAGTACCCTTTCTGAAAGTCTTGCATCTCCTATACCTAAATTACATGTACCATGGCCAAATCCTCCCCTATGATTTATCTTGCTAAATAAATTAACTTTGATATAGGGCTTAATAAATTGTTGTTTATCTAATTTTAATGTTTTTGACCAAAAATCTATCTCCCTACTAATAATCATATCACTATATAATTGTAATTGAACTTTTATTTTATCCCTCGAAACATTTAGTGATTTTTCGAGCCAATAAATAAAAAATTTAATCATTGCTGGATCTGTATTAGAAATTGTAATCTTGGCGGCAGCCTGATTCTTACTTCCCTCCCCCCAATAAAGAAAAAGTCCAGCAAGATATAGTTCTCTTTTATTTATAGGAAATATTTTAGATTTTTCCTCACAATAAAAAATATTAAGCCTTGATTCTCTCTTTTTCCTCTTAGTCTCCCTGCATTTTTCTATTTTTTGCTCACTATCTCTGAGCTCCCTAATTCTTTTTTCTGAAAGAGGATAATCTTTAAGCCAATTACTTAAAGTACTCTTGCTTATTCCTAGAGCTTTTTTAATTTGACTATAGCTCATCTCTCTTTCACGCATTTCGATAGCTTTTTTCTTCTCTTCTTTTCTTGCCATAATTGAACCTTTAAAATAATATAAAATTATGTATTTCTTAGGTTCATTTTATCACGAAGTAAAATCAAACACAATACTATTCTCTGATCAATTCCTCAAATTCTTCTCTTTCGATGGTTTCCTTTTCAATCAATCTCTTCGCTATCTTTTCTAACACATTTTTATTTTCTTGCAATATCTTCTCGGCTTCTTTTTCGGCCTCAACTATTATTCTTTCAACCTCTTTATCTATCTGTAGGGCAACTTCGTCGGAATAATTCTTGCTTTCTGTCTCCCCGCCTAAGAATACTTCTCTTTCTCGGTCGCCGAAAACAATCGGACCTAATTTGGACATTCCGTATTTCTTAACAATATTTCTGGCAATAATAGAAGCTTTATTTAAATCATCGGATGCTCCGGTTGTCATGTCGCCAAAAATCATCTTCTCCGAACAGTATCCTCCCAATAGTACTGCAATCTCTGCTTCAAATTCTTTTTTGGTTCGAAGCATTCTTTCTTCTCGAGAAACCTTTAAAGTATATCCGGCGGCCATTCCCCTACCGATAATTGATATCTTTCTAACCGGCTCGGCATCGTGAACTTTGCTTCCGATTAAAGCATGTCCGGCTTCGTGATAAGCAGTAATCTGTTTTTCTTTATCGGTCATGACATGACTTCTTCTTTCCGGTCCAAGTAAAACCTTTTCAATCGATATTAACAAATCGTCCTGCATCACCTGTTTCTGTCCTTTCTTTGTCGCTAAAATTGCAGCTTCATTAAATACGTTCTCCAAGTCAGCTCCGGAAAATCCCGGTGTTCTTTCTGCTACTTCCCTTAATTTAATATTTTCTGCCAAAGGCTTGCCTCTAGAATGTATATTTAAAATATCTTCTCTTTCTTGAATATCGGGCAAATTAATTACCACTTTTCGATCAAACCTACCGGGTCTTAATAAGGCAGGGTCTAAAACATCGGGTCGATTAGTCGCCGCTAAAACAATGATTTTGTCGTTCTTTTCAAATCCATCCATCTCGGTCAATAATTGATTCAAGGTCTGCTCTCTCTCTTCGTGACCTCCGGTTATAGCCGGACCACGAGATTTACCGATACTGTCTAATTCATCGATGAAAACAAGACAGGGCTGTTGCTTCTTGGCAGCAGCAAACAAACTTCTTACTCTGCCCGAACCGACTCCCACAAACATTTCAACAAAAGATGAACCGGCAACGGAAAAGAAAGGAACATTACTCTCCCCCGCTACTGCTCTTGCTAATAACGTTTTTCCGCAACCGGCCGGACCGACTAATAAAACTCCCTTGGGAATTCTCGCTCCCATTTTCAAGTATTTCTGAGGATTCTTTAAAAAATCAACAATTTCTTCCAGTTCCTGTTTTTCTTCTGTTAATCCGGCAACATCCTTAAAAGTTATTTTGTCTTTAGGATGACCTTCGGCTCCGAATAAAGTAGCTTTGGCTTTGGTGAAATCAAAACTCTGAGCCGCTCCCGCCTTGGCATTCTTGAAAATCATAAAGAAAAAAATACCGAACAAAACTAGCGGAAAAACCACCATAATTAAAAATGTACCGACCCAATCCCATGAAGTGTTGGGTTCTTCAAAAACAAAAGAAACAGCTTTCAGTTTTTCCTGAGTCGCGCCGTAATTAATTAAAGCCTGGCCCAATGTATCCCCTGCTTCTTTTTTGCTAGTAGCTTTATTTCCATCAAGGTATTCAATGGAAATATCATTATTTAATATTTTAATCTCCTTTACTTTTCCATTGTTTACATCAGCAGACAATTGAGTAATTGAAATATTGCTAATGGTTTCCTTGGGAACATTGAAGAGACCGAAAACGATTCCGAGTACCAAAAAAACTATAACAACTAAAAAGAGATTTTTAAGGAGACCTTTAATAGGGCTCTTTTTCATATTGTTTTTATTTTATTCTTAAAGACATCCAATGTCTTTGAGGCTGGAAGCTTAATATCTGGAATTCGTATTCCTTGTTTAATTCAAGCTTTTCTTTCATTTTTGGTTCTGAACCAAATTCTGAAATATGTATTAATCCTTGTATTTTAGTATCGGTATCCTTAGAATTGCTATCAACCATTTGAATGAAAGCTCCAAAAGGATTAAATCTAACAACTAAACCTTTGATAACATCTCCTGTTTTGTAATTTAAATTCTGCCAAGGGTCTTTCTTTAGGTTCTTGATAGACAAAGAAACTCTGCCTTGTGAGATATCAATAACCTGGGCTTTAACATCTTGACCGACTTCAACTACTTGGGCCGGGTCTTCAATTAACTGCCAATCTAGTTCAGAAATATGAACCAATCCTTCCAAGGCTGAATCTTCTGGAGCGGCATCGGGAAGATTAAATTTAATAAAGGCTCCAAAATTAACAATTCCTGAAACTTTTCCTTCAACCACATCTCCTACCTTTAATGATTTAATGGCTTTCTGTAGTGTTTCGCTTTCTTTTGATTCTTCGGTCAAAATAATCTGTCCAGCTTTTTCATCAAAGTCTAAAATCTTAACTTTAATATCTTGTCCGATAAATGACTGTAGTTTTCTCAAAATCTTTGATTTGTCTCCTTCCGGAACTCTGGGATAGTTATCAGGAGATAACTGAGAGGTCGGCAAGAAAGCAGGAATACCGGCAACTTCGGTGATAAGACCTCCTTTGTTTACCTTGCTGATTCTGACGGCAAATTCTTGGTTTAATTCTTTCTTTTCCTTAACTGTCTGCCAAGCTAACTCCTTTTCTGCTTCTCTTAGAGATAACTCAACAAAACCTTCTTCGTTTTCAGGCTCAACAACTTTAACGGAGATAGTGTCTCCTATTTTAATGTTTTTTAAAACGTTTTTGGCGTTCTGGTATTCAGCACCGTAAATAATACCGGTCTTTCTTGGACCAATATCCAGGTACATAGCTAAATTCTCGATAGCGAGAATTTTTCCGTCAATGATTTCTCCATTTCTGGGAATCTGGACGTTATCGGTTAGTTTTTGTAATGTTTCATTTTGCATATACCTCCTTATATCATAAAGGTTTAATATTATCAAGTCATGCTTTGAACACCCAAAACAGCCATTATGGCCAAAAATACCATGTGGACAAAACCGTTGACAAAAACAGCCCTATAGGTTAAGATATGTTCAGTCCTGCTGAGCAGGATTTTATATATGCTTAACAAGCAAAACTTCGCAATTATACTTTTTGCGGCTATTATTTTCTCTTTCTCGGCCCTGATATTAACCATTGACGCCAAATCAGATAACACTAACTTGGCTAAAGATTACTTATCAGAAAAGAGTTATTCCTTGGAAAACAATACTTTAGCGGTATTTTCCAACCAGGAAGACAGAGATGAGGGTAATAATCAATTAAAGCATAAGAAGATAAAAGTTATCATTACTGCCTATTCTTCTACAACATGGCAAACCGATGATACCCCCTTCATTACCGCTAACGGTTCAACAGTAAGGGACGGTATAGTAGCAAATAACATGCTACCATTCGGAACAGAATTAAGAATACCTGAACTTTATGGAAATAAAGTGTTCACCGTAGAAGATAGAATGCACTCAAGGAAAAGCGACTACCAATTTGATATCTGGTTCCCTACTCTTGAAGAGGCTCAAGAATTCGGAGTAAAAGAAACATATATCGAAGTATTGGAGATATAAAAAACGCACTGGTCTAACCAGTGTGTTTTTTTTATGTGCCTCGGGAGGGACTTGAACCCTCAAGGTCTAGGACCAGCGGATTTTAAGTCCGCCCTGTATGCCAATTCCAGCACCGAGGCATGTCATATCTGAGGCGTGGGCGGGAATTGCACCCGCGTATAAGAGTTTTGCAGACTCTTGCCTTACTGCTTGGCCACCACGCCCTAGCCATATAAAGAGAATACCAAGATTATTCGTTTTTTTCAATATCTTCCTTCCTGATCTTCGCCAACAGCTCTTCTATTCTTCCCGCCTCCTTAGTCTTCGTTTCTTTCAAAAACTCTATCTTCGGAACCGGCCTCATCTTTAATTTCTTATTCAATAACTGCTGAATGTCGTAAATATGTCTATTCAATAAAGATAAAACATTATCAAAGCTTTCTTCGGGAATGACAGAGATAAAAATCTTGGCATGGAAAAGACTGCCCGAACACTCAACTCTGGTAATAGTTAAAAGTGTTCCCGGAAAAATGTCTATTTCTTTCAAAATAATTTCTCCCAGCTCTTGTTGTATTAAACTGTTAACTTTTTCTAATCTAAACATATTACAATTCCTCTTGCCTATACTCTTCTTTGAAAACAACCAAAGTATCTCCTTCTTTTATTCTTTCGCTGCCTTGATATAGTATTCCGCATTCCTTGCCTTTTTTAACCACATCGAAATCTTTCTTGTTTGACTGCAATTCAATAATTCTTCCGTGTCCGATCTTTTCCTCTCCCCTGTATATTTCCAGCGATGCTCCTTTTTGCACTTCTCCTTCGGTAACGTCTCCTCCCACAATCTGCCTGTTCTTTTCGGTTCTGAAAATAGCCAAGACTTCTATTTTACCCAATTCAATCCTTTCTTTTTCTTTAGTTAATTTTCTTTCCATCAGCTCTCTTACCTTTTGAGCTAGTTCATAAATAATATTAAATTCGTAAACTTTGACTTTATTATTTTCGGCGCTAATTTCCGCCACCTTGTCTTTCTTAGCTCTAAAAGCGACAATTACCGCTTCGCTGGTTTTCGCCATTCTAACGTCCTGTTCCGTTATGTCCCCCACTTCGCTCCTAACCACTCTGATACAAACATTTTCTTGAGGCAAAATTTTTAAAACCTCTTCAATTCCCTCAAGAGATCCTTGAGCGTCTCCTTTGATAATTAAATTTAAATATTTTTTATTAGGATCAAATTCAAAAGTATTATTTTTTATTTCTTTCTTCTTTAAATTAGCTATCGCTTCTTCGTGCGAAGAAAAAACATGAAATTTTTCTCCAACCATTGGAACATTCTCAAAGCCGATAATTATTGCCGGGTCAGACGGATTAGCTTCTTTTATTTCTTTTTGTAAAAAATCTCCCAAATTTTTAACCTTACCGATAACAAAATCTGTTCCAATAATATCGCCCTGTTTCAATGTTCCGTTTTCAACCAAAACGGTAGCAGTCGGTCCCTTCTTCGGATCAAGATATGCTTCAATAATTGTTCCCTCGGCTAAAACTCCTGTTTCCGCTTTTAAATCTTCAACTTCGGCAACCAATAAAATCATATCCAATAGATCTGTTATTCCCTGCCCGGTCTTTGCCGACATTTCAACTGACGGAACTTGTCCTCCCCATGACTCAACTAAAATATCTTCTTTAGATAATTGCTGCTTAACCATTTCCGGATTAGCTCCCGGCTTATCCATTTTATTCAATGCTACAATAGTTGTTAGTTTAGCATTTTTAATATGCGTAATAGCTTCTTTGGTTTGCTTCTTAACTCCTTCTCCCGCATCAACTACCAAAACAGCAATGTCAGCTAATTTAGAACCCCTTCCTCTGATAGCGGAAAAAGATTCATGACCCGGAGTATCGATGAAGGTTATCTTCTTTTGATTATGTTCAATCTGATAGGCACCGACGTGCTGAGTAATTCCGCCCGATTCTTTTTCTAAGGTATTGAATTCTCTGATAGCCATCAATAAAGAAGTTTTACCGTGGTCAATATGACCCAAAACAACCACCACTGGCGGCCTCGAAATCACATTTGGTTGTTTGTTATTTTCTGCCATATTTTTAGTTCTTAAAGCGGAGAGAGTGAGATTCGAACTCACGGTGGGAATAACCCCACAATGGTTTTCGAAACCATCCCCTTAAACCGCTCAGGCATCTCTCCAAAGATGTTTAAAGACTATCACTTTTTCCTCTTAAAAGCAATTTTAAAGAAGGAAAATCGTTGTCGTACGTCATCTCTTTAGGAAGAAGAATCGGGAACCTTTTTCCTATCGTCTGAACAAGATAGTTAGATGCCTGACCTTTTAATATTTTAAACTTAAAAAATTTAACCATTTCCTTTTTATACTTCTTAAAATCAGGAAAAGTTTTGATTAAAATATCGGCGGCATGAAGACCCCAGATTATCCCTCCCCCGCTCCACGGCTTGGTTAATCCCATTGCATCTCCACAAAGAGTGATATTTTTTTCTTTAGGAAAAATTAAGCCGGCATTAAATAAAGAAAATTTAGGACAAGGAACCGCGGCCGCCGAAAAAGAATCTCTCTCGACTCCTCCAATCTCCAATATCTTATTTACCTTCTTTCTTACCTCTAATTGATTGCCGATTGCTCCGTATTCAATCTTGTCTCCCTTGGGAATCTTCCAGCAAAATCCAAAAATATTAGAATCGGTAAACGTTTCGGTAATATTCGAGTTATCTTTTATCAGAGAATAAGCCTGGACTCCGTTTTTAATTTTCGGGTCAGGTAAATTCAAACTTCTTCTGATAACAGAAAAGGCGCCGTCACATCCGATAATCCTATCAAATCCTTGCGGCACCTTTTTAATTTCTTGACCCAGAATAATTCTCGTCCCGGCCTTCTTGTTTAAGTCCAAAAGAATATTTATCAACGTTTCTCTATTAAGAGCCAAATGTTGTGGATTAAAATTAAGCTTAACTTTTCCTTTAGGAAAATTGATTATACAAGAAGATATTTTATTCTCAATGCATTCATTGGTTATCGGAACAAACTGCTTGATTCTTTCTGAAACTAAAGCCGAACAACATTTCTTACCCAATGTATCTTCCTTTTTCTTGTCGAAAAGAGAGACCTCATGTCCCGCTTCCGATAACTTCCAAGAAATATATAATCCCATCACTCCCCCGCCAACTACGGCAACTTTTAATTTTTGATTGTCCATTATTTTCAGGAGATATAATATGGAGCGAGTGAAGGGAATCGAACCCTCATGTACAGCTTGGAAGGCTGTCGCTCTACCATTGAGCTACACTCGCAAAAACCCTTTCGGGGCACTGAGATTCGAACTCAGAATAAATCCTCCCAAAGGACTCGTGATGGCCGTTTCACTATGCCCCGCGCTATTTTCTTTTTATACCATCTTTCTGTTTTCCAGTCAAAAAAATTCCTCGTTTTTATAAAAAATAGCTTGGTTTATAAAAATTATTAATTAAGACTATATCGCCTTGGCTTCTTTTCTGCTCTCCAGAAAAGACAAACACATTCCCCCTATTCCCCAACATAATCCGAATAGTCCGACAAAGAATCCGATAAAGGGTATCAATAATAAAACATAGCCGATGATAACTCCGATTAAAGAATAAACTAAAAAGCTTTGTTTAAAATCTTTTTTAATTATTTTTAGCAAGTATTGACCGAAAGATATCGCTGAAAAGAAATAAGCCAATAACAACATTAATATCCAAATAATAATTAAAATAGTTCCGATTAAACCTCCCAAGCCGGTTATGAAGAATAAAAAGGCTAAAACAGGGGTACAGATTAAAACTGCGAATCCGATGCCGAAAGATTTCCAAATGCTTTCCGTCATTATCTTTTCAACATCCTTAACTTTTTTACCACCGACTAAAACTATTATCAAGCAAGTCAAAAGCATGAGCAAAATAAATACTACTTCCGATAATATTCCTCCTTTAAATTCTTTTTGCTGTTTTACTTCGGGTGGATTTTTATCAATTGAGCCCAAAACATTAACCTGGCTTACTCCTTTCACATCTCCAAAGGCATTGTATCTGATGTCCCCGGAAATAACGGCCGTCGGAGTTAAAGTCAATCCGTTGCCGTCTTTCGGCGTCATATTGGAATAAAAATTAACATTGTTGCTTACCTTGCCGCTGATATTAAGAACCTCGGCAATCACATTAACGCTGCCAGTAACATTGCCGGCAATATTGACTGTCTCGGCAGCAAATAAAGTATTTCTCTCGACGAAAGAATCTTCTGATAATGCAATGTCTTGTCCGACAGCCGAAACAGACCTTTCAACTCTGCCGTTTATCTCAATGCTTTGCGAAGCAGTCCTGATGTTTCCGGTAACATTACCGTTAATCACTATGGATTGTGCCGCTCCGATAATATCTCCGTCCACATTACCATTGATATAAATCTTTTGACCGAAAGCAAAAATATTACCGACCACATCACTGTCCACGGTAATATCATTACCGATCAACAATACTTCATCATTAATAACCTCTCCCTCAGGAAGATTAATAATTTTCTCTGTTACGGTCATCGCCGAAGAAAAAGCTAAAGGAAAAACACAAAAGATCAACAACAGACCAGCAAAATACTTTTTATTCATATATTTTACTTGATTATAATTTATAATCATATTATATCAAAACTGCATAATTTTAATAGACTCTCTCCCCTTTCCAGGTTAAAACATATTGACTTCTGCCCTATGCTAATTCACAATATAATTAAACATATGGCAAAGAAAACATCTTACGATATTCAGCGCGAAGAACGCATAGTTCTTCCCGCAAGATTAGAAGGCAAAGTTAAAAACGCCCAAAGAAATAAAAAGAAGAAAAAGAAAAGTTAATCTTTTTCTATATTTTATTATCGGGTTAAGAAGAAGAAGACGATAGAAAGAATAACCAAAGGCAGCCAAGCCCAAACAATTTTTTGATAACGGAAAAGAGATTTTCCGTTTTTTGCTCTCATTACTCTGTACCATTTTTCAAAACCGAAAAAAGCAACGCTACCGATAAAGATAGTTAATATCAGCTTATCCATTCCCCAGATTGTGTGATATTGGTTTCCGATAACCTCAATTGAGCGAAGAGGCCAAATAACGGTGACATAATAAGATACGATTACCAAAATATCTCTACCTTTAAATTTAATATTCTTTTTATTCAGCCACTCAATCGTCCACATAATTAAGCCGACGGTCAATCCTCCAATCCAAAGACCAGTAATGGTATCATCTATCTTAAGCCATCTGGCCAATCCTAATCCAGCCGAAACTCCGACTACACAAACCGGACAAACGGCCAAGGCAGTCTGGGCAAAAAATAAACTAATAAAAGATATAAAAGATGCAATTGTTATTTTATTCATTATTTTCTTTCTTTAAGCGTTGTTTCTAATTTTATCTCTTCCCTATTTCTCAAAACTAACAAATTTATTTTTTCTCCGACGGCGCAATCTGCCAAAACGTCGTTAATAGAATTATCTTGAGTTATCTTCTTGCCGTTAATCTCCAAAATAATATCGTACTCTTTCAATCCGGCCTGTTCGGCGCTGGAATTTTTAGCAACTGCCGGTTCTCCGAACATTTCTCTCACTACCAAAGCTCCATAACAACATTCTATTTTATTAGCTTTGGCGATATGTTCATTTAAAATAATATACTTTACTCCCAGATACGGTCTTTTAACTCTTCCTTCTTTTTTAATTTCTTTTAAATCTTCCTTAACGTAATTAATCGGCAGAGCGAATCCGATATTTTCCGCTCCCATAATCATGGCTGTATTTATCGCTATCGCTTCCCCGTTCATATTTACCAGCGGTCCTCCCGAATTACCGGGATTAATCGCCGCATCGGTTTGAATTAATCCCCTCAAGCTGGTAGCTTTTGATGTTGTGTTAGCTCCGTTATAAGCAGTGATTCTTCTGCTTAATCCGGAAACAATTCCTAACGATAAAGTGTCTTCAAATTCTCCTAAAGGATTTCCGACGGCAATTACCGTTTCTCCCAATTCGACATTGTCGGAATCACCCATTTTCAAGAAAGGAAAAGCGACTCCGTCTTCAATTTTAAGGATCGCCGTATCAGTTAAAGGATCACGGGATAGAACCTTGGCTTTATATCTCCTGTCGGGATCGATAATAACGGTATAATCAGCATCTGTTTCTTCAACCACGTGATTGCAAGTTAAAACGTATCCGTCTTTCGAAATAATAAATCCACTTCCCCCTCCGATTTTGGTCTTCTGTTTTCCTTCAATCATTTTTTTAGGAAAAGCAACCTTCTCTCCCTTGAAAGGAAGGAAATAAAATTCTTCAATTTGCGGTAAATCGCGAGATGCGATAATGGTTATTACCGCCGGACAAATCTTCTTCGCTATTTCTACGATTGGAGATTTTTTCATGAATTAATTCTATCATAAAAAAATATTGTAAACAACTATAAAATATGATAATCTGGCCTTATCAATTACCC
>Ga0265297_10002233_pt1 | contig 40601 bp, 29 predicted proteins | sample Munlanlwell13791_FD_192502 | JGI IMG/M metagenome (GOLD analysis project Ga0265297, IMG submission 192502) | Leachate microbial communities from a municipal landfill in Southern Ontario, Canada - Leachate well 137-91 | ecosystem: Engineered > Solid waste > Landfill > Unclassified | place...
CGCCACATTCCCGATCAAGGGTAAGGTGACCCTCACCCGTCCCAATGACGCATCGGAGATATGGAGGATCAATACGAACCAGTCGATCACCTGGACGAAGCAGGGGAATATGTCCACGGTCAACGTATACTACTCGACCAATAACGGGACGAACTGGACGAAGGTAAATGAGAACCCCGTTGACGCCGCGGGCGGCAACTACACCTGGAACCTCAACTCGAGCACCAACGCCTCGACCCAGGCGAAGATAAGCGTCAACTACACCGCCGATGAAGCGAACGTATCCGACTCGTCCGAGAACCCGTTCAAGGTCATACGCCTCACCGTAACGAGCCCCAATAACGGCACCGAGAACTGGAAGGCGAACTCCACGTACAAGATAACATGGACCTCCGCCAATATCGATTACGTGAATCTATACTACTCTCTCAATAACGGCTCGTCCTATACGATGATACCCGGAGCCGACAACCTGACGGCAGGCGATAGCGAATTCAACTGGTCGATAGCCAACAACATCATGACCTCTAACAACGTCCTCGTGCTCGCCGAGGACACGGGGAACACCTCGGTCAACGACACATCGAACGCCACATTCGCCATAATACCTAACCTCACCATCACCAACCCGCAGAACGGAATAGCCCTCATAGCCGAGGACCCGTACAATATGACCTGGACTAAGACAGGTAACTATACCGGTAACGTTAAGCTGGAGTATTCCGTGAACGGCAACGGTACATGGGTTGCCATAAATAATTCTTCATCGAGCAACTCGCCCTACACCTGGACGGCCGTACCGGGGGACATACTCTCCGAGGATTGTTACGTCCGCATAACGAGCTTGGCCAATGCCAACGCCACCGATGAGTCGAACGCAGGGTTCTATATAAGAGGTAACATCACCGTCACAAGCCCCAACGGTGACGAGAACCTGCAGGTCGGTAACTCCTCTAATATAACCTGGACGCGCAAAGGAAATATCACCACAGTCAATATCTACTACTCTTCGAATGACGGAGCCAACTGGACCCAGCTTAAGGCGGGTGCCTCATCGCCGAACGCCACCGGCAGCTGGCAATGGGACATGCAGCTCAACACGACCACCTCGACGCAGTGCCGGATAAATATCACCGACCCGAATAACGAGGCCAATACGTGGGACATCTCGAACCAGACGTTCAGCGTCATAGGGCGGCTCGAGCTGGACAATCCTACTAACGCGAGCATCGTCCTGAGCTATCCGGGTTACACCAACATAAGCTGGACCAGGTACGGCGGCATATCGTACGTCCAGGTGAGGTACTCCAACGACTCCGGCGAGACGTGGCCCGACGGTAAGATCATAGCGCCGAACATATCGGCCACAGCCAGCCCGCTCAACTGGACGATACCGAACGACATAAGCGCCCAGCTCAAAGTGAAGGTCATCGATACCGGTAACGCCAACGTCACCGACGACTCCAATAATACCTTCTCCATAAAGGGCGGCATACTCCTGATCGCACCCAATGGCAACGAGAACTGGACGGTCAACACATCCCAGACGATACAGTGGAAGACGACCGGTACCTATATACAGCCGATATTACTCCAGTACTCCGACAATAACGGGACCAACTGGACCGACATAGATACGGTCATGCCTGGCGGCGACGCCGAGGTGAAGAACCTCTCCTGGACGATACCCAATAACATATCGAGCGAGGCGAGGGTGCGGGCGGTGACGCAGGAGAACGCTTCCACCATAGACGTATTGGACGGCTCCAACGGCACGTTCAAGATAATAGGCAATATCTCTCTTACGCAGCCGAACGGAGGCCAGACCTGGTATGTGAACGAGTCACGAGAGATAAGATGGAACTCTAAAGGTACCTTCCCTGTCAGGATCGAATACTCGAATGATTCGGGCGTATCGAACTGGGCAGTAGTCAATAATACGGTCACGAGCTACCCCGGACTCAATATATACAACTGGACCGTCCCGGACGATAACTCCGAGCTCTGCATAGTAAAGGTATCCGATAACAGGACGATATTCCAGTCGCTCGTCACGAGCCAGTCGAACGCCACGTTCTCTATCCGTCCCGTGATAAGCGTCACCCAGCCGGTCTCAGGCCAGAACGTTGTTGCCCACTCCGGCAATACGCCCATACGGTGGAACTACACAGGCAGTACTATCGCCAACGTTAAGGTGCAATACTCCCTGACGGGCACCGCCCCGTGGACCGATATAGCCACGGTTAACGTATCGAACGGCTCCAACTACATATGGCCGGAGGTCCCCACCACCACCTCCACGACCACCAAGATACGCGTGTATGATGTCGACAACGCGAACGTAACGAACACTTCCGACGGTTTCAACATCGTAGGTTCCCTTATGATAAGTTCGCCGAACGGCGGAGAGAACTGGACCGCCGGCTCGTCGAGGCAGATCATCTGGACCAGGTACGCCGTTTCGACACTGAACATAAGCTACTCCCTGAATAATGCTTCCACCTGGTTCAATATAAATAACAGTTTCGATACGAGCACCAATACGACATGCACCTGGGATATACCGACGGACCTCTCGGTGTCCAACCTGACCCTCATAAGGATACAGGATACGTCAAATCCGGATAACGTAAGCGATGCATCCAACGCCACATTCAATATAACGCCCGATCTCAACATACTCCATCCCGAATACGGAGATATCTTCAGGGCGGAAGATACCCACTACATCACATGGTCAAAGACGGGCACCAATCTCAGTTACGTGAAGCTGGAGTATTCGACTAACGGCGGAGGCAGCTGGAGTAACGTGGACGCCAATGCCACGGTGGATAATAATGCCAACTACACATGGGTCTCGGTGGACGGCACTATCCTCTCCGATACGTGTCTTATCAGGATAAGCGATCCCGGTAAGCCGGAGGTCAATTCCACCTCCAACTCAAGTTTCTCCATAAAAGGGAAGATCATACTTACCAGGCCCGTAGAGGCCGCCGAGAACTGGAAGGTGGGCACCAACCAGTCGATAACGTGGACGAAACAGGGCAATATGTCCGCCGTCAATATATACTATTCGACGAATAACGGTACGAACTGGACGAAGATAAACCCGAGTCCCGTCAACTGTTCCGGCGGTAGCTATACATGGACATTGAACGCCTCGACCGCCGCATCGGAAGCGGCCAGGATAAGCGTCAATTATACGGCCGACGAAGCGAATGTATCCGGTTACTCCGACAATCCGTTCAAGGTCAGCAAACTGATGATCACGACCCCCAACCTGGGCACCGAGAACTGGAAGGCGGGGGATACATATGAAATAACATGGAACGCTTCGTCCATAAACAAGGTCAACGTATCCTACTCCATAAATAACGGGTCGAGCTGGATAGGCATACCGGGCGCGCAGAATATAAGCGCTTCGAACCAGTCCTTTAACTGGACTATCGCCAATAACACTGTCACGTCGAATAGCGCCCTCATACTGATAGAGGATGTGTCCAATACCACCATAAACGACACCTCGAACGCCACATACGCCCTGATACCGAACTTCACGATAATCCATCCGCAGAACGGCGACCCTCTGATAGCGGAGTCCTCGTCCAGCATAACATGGACCAAGGTCGGCAATTATACAGGCAACGTGAAACTGGAATATTCGACCGACGGGAACGCCACGTGGCTGCCGATAAATAATTCGACATCGAGCAACTCGCCGTACTCCTGGACGAGCGTGCCCGGAGATGTCCTGTCGGAAGATTGCTATGTACGGATAACGAGCCTCAATAACGCCAACGCGACGGATGACTCGAACTCAAGCTTCTACATACGGGGCAATATAACGGTGACTTCACCGAACGGTTTTGAGAACCTCCAGCTCGGTAACTCCACCAATATAACCTGGACGAAGAAGGGCAATATAACGACCGTCAACATCTACTATTCCTACAATAACGGTACGAACTGGACCCAGCTCCAGGCGGGCGTTAACGCCGCGACAGGTTCATGGCAGTGGGATATAGACCTCAATAACGTGACGATATGCGAAGGGTTGGGGCTGGTCAACATCACCGACGCCAATAACGAGGCGAATACATGGGACGCGTCGAATAATACCTTTACGATGCTGGGCAAGCTCATCCTCACCTATCCTAGCGCGAGCGACATCGTCTGGACATATACGGGGACCAATACTACGAATATCACCTGGACCAAATACGGCGGCATAGTGAACGTGAACCTCACCTATGATAACTCGAGCGGTGTGACGAAGATCATAAATTCAAGCACCTCCGCCGCCGCGCCGAAGTATATGTGGACGATCCCCGACGACATAGGGACCAACCTCATAGTGAGGGTCATGGATACCGGTAACGCCAACGTCACCGACATATCGGATAATCCTTTCGCCATAAAGGGGAGCATGCAGGTGCTCCAGCCGAACGGGAGCGAGAATTGGACGGTCAATACCTCTTACGCCGTACAATGGAAGACGAAAGGCTCCTATATACAGCCGCTCCTGATACAGTATTCTGCCGATAACGCGACGTGGAAAGGAAACTATAGCGTCCTGGCAGGCGTGGATAATGAGACGAAGACGTACAACTGGTCCGTGCCCGACGACATCGCCAATACGGTGAAGGTCAGGATCTCCACCCAGGAGAATGCCTCTTCCATAGACGTGACTGATTCATCCGACGCCAACTTCAGCATAATAGGTAATGTCACGGTCCAGTCGCCAGACGGCAACGAGACGTGGTATTACAACGAAACGAATAACATACAGTGGCTCGCCAAAGGTACCGTAACGCCGGTCAACATATCCTACTCCGTCAATAACGGTTCGGGTTGGACGCTCATCAATAACACCGTCACCGGCTCGACAGGCCTAAATAACTATTCGTGGACCGTACCCGACGAGAACAGCGAGACGTGCCTTATCAGGGTCTCCGACAACAGGACCATATACAAAGACCTTGTCACCGACGATTCCAACGCCGTATTCAAGATAAGGCCGTATATAAATATGACACAGCCGGTCTCCGGCCAGAACGTCATAGCGCACTCGGCTAATACCGCCATACGCTGGACATCTACCGGCACGAAGATAGACAATGTCAGCATACAGTACACGACGAACCGCGGAGTGAACTGGACTAATATAGAGACCGTGCCGGTCGAGTACGGCGCCAATTACACATGGCAGCCGAGGGTCCCCGATGTCACCTGCGATAACGACACCATAATAAGGGCTTTCGATACCGTCAACAACAATGTCACATGCTCCACGGCCACATTCAATATAGTCGGCGGCCTCCAGGTAAATGACCCGGCCGGCGGCGAGAACTGGAGGATAGGTTCGACGTCGAATATAATCACATGGACATCTTACGCCATAAACCTCCTCAATATAAGCTACTCGAAGAATAACGGCTCGAGCTGGACGAATATAACCAACAATTACGCGGCAAATTCATCGTCCTACAACTGGACCATCCCGAACGCCACCATAGCCAACAATACCGTCATAGTGCGCGTCCAGGATATGGCCAATCCGTCTATAGTATACTCGACCTCGAACCAGTTCAACCTGACCGCAGATTTCGATATAACTCATCCGGAGTATAACGACGTGGTCATAGCGAACGAGAGCTATTACATCACCTGGACCTCCAAAGGGTTGAACACAACCGATTACGTGATACTGCAGTATTCGACCAATAACGGTTCGAACTGGAGCTATGTCGTCCCGGGAGGTAATAATACGACGGTCAATAGCGGTAATTACACGTGGGACCCTGTCCCGGGCGGCGTACTGTCTAATGGCTGCCTGATACGTATCACGGATACGAACAATCCCAATGGTTATAATACGAGTAACAGCTCCTTCATAATACGCGGTAATATAAGCGTGACGAGGCCTAATACGGGATCGGAGGGCTGGCAGGTAGGCGATAACGAGAACGTGAATTGGACGATAAAAGGGAATATATCTCTCGTCGACGTCTACTATTCGCACAATAACGGTTCAAACTGGACGAAGGTGACGCCTTCACCGGTCAACGCCTCGAACCAGACATGGACATGGCCCATAAACCTGAGCACGACCACAAGCACCACCGCCCTTATAAAGGTAGCGGAGTACGGTAATGAGAATAATGTTAGCGACATCTCGAACAATACCTTTGAGCTGAGAGGCCGCCTCAATCTGCTCACGCCGTCAAGCTCTGGGTTGGTCCTCAGCTATAACGGTTCATCCGTCTATAATATAACCTGGGAGAAGTTCGGCGGTATGACGAAGGTGCGCCTGAGATACTCCACCGACGGCGGCCAGACGTTCCCGGACCCGTATATCATACAGGATAACCTGAGCGCAGGCGCCGGCACACATCAATGGACGATACCAAACTCCATAGGTTATAACCTGAGCGTCAAGGTGGAGGACCAGGATAACGTCGTCGTGAACGACACGTCCAATAATACGTTCGCGATAAAGGGCGCCATGCAGCTCCTGGCGCCGAACGGGAATGAGTCGTGGCTTAAAGGCACCCAGCAGGTCGCCCAGTGGAAGCCGACCGGCACCTATCCGGGCAATGTGAAACTGGAGTACTCCAACAATAGCGGCGCCAACTGGTCGGAATTTGCCCTTAAGTCGGCAGGCACCGATAACACGACGCAGAATGCCAATTGGACGATACCCGACGATATAACGTCCACCGCCATGGTGCGCGTCATCACACAGACGGGCAATGCCTCTATCGAGGTGAATGATACATCCGACGATCTCTTCAAGATAAAGGGCGGTATTCTCGTTACTCAGCCGGACGGTAACGAAACATGGTACGTAGGCGACACCAACAGGCAGATCATATGGAGCGCTACAGGCACGGTCAACCCGGTCAAGATAGAATATTCCACTGATAATGGCGGCAACTGGACCGATATACCGAACAGCCACAACGGCACGGACGGCACCAACTCATTCAACTGGACACCGATACCGGACAAGAAGAGCGAACTCTGCCTCGTGAAGGTATCCGACGCGAGGGTTGCGTTCACCGGCGAAGTGACAGATACGTCGAACCAGACGTTCCATATAAATCCCGTTATTGTTGTAACCGAACCTCATACCGGACAGAACGTTGAAGTTGAATCCGGCAACACTTCAATAAACTGGACTTACACGGGAAATCAGCTCAACAAGGTCAATATAGATTATTCCACCAACGGCGGGGCCAACTGGACCAATATAAATACCAATATAACCGCCGGCTCGGGCGGCAACGGTTCCTACACCTGGCCTCAGGTGCCGGTTGTAAGGACCTCCAGCGCCAAGATCAGGATCTATGACAGCACGAACTCCAACATCACCAATATGTCCGGCACGTTCAATATCGTCGGTAAGCTCGCGCTGGGTCAGCCCAACGGCGGGACGCAGAACTGGGAGATACTGTCTAACTCGAGCTCCAACGTTGTATGGACCGCCAAGGCCGTGGAGACGATAAATATCTACTATTCCGTCAACGGGTCGGCCGGACCGTGGAACTTCAGCAAGTCGGTGAGCGATGCCTCGAATGTCACCTCGACGAGTTTTGACGTTCCCGCTATCGCGACGAACGCGGCCAGGATAAAGGTGACCGACTCGACCAATGAGAATGTGACGAGCGCCATGTCGGACACCGACTTCAGGTTCGTCGAAAAGTTCGATATCACATATCCGGAGAACGGGATAACGCTTGTCGCCAATTCTACCATAGATATCAACTGGACGAGGAAGAGCCCGTCGGCCATACCGCAGGTCAACCTCTGGTTCTATAACGGGACGGACTACTCGATCATAGCGTACAACGTGTCGAATAACCAGCGATATACGGGATGGCACGTCCCGGACGACGTCATATCGGACGTCTGTAAGATAAAGATCGAGAGCCCGATAAATGCCAATAACTCCAACGAATCGACTCCGGAATTCGCCATAAGGGGCAATGTGACTATAACCGCGCCTAATAACGGCACCGAATCATGGGAGGTGGGCCAGAGTTACAATATCTCATGGTCATTCGTAGGCCCCATACAGAACATTACCATAATGTACTCAGCGAACGGCGGCACCAACTGGACAGAGGTGGTCAGCCGTGTCCCGGCCGGGAACTATACGAACGGCACCGGTTCGTGGTCATGGTTCATAAATAACAGCACACAGCTCTCGACGGGCGCCAGGATAATGGTATATGATCCTGACCAGCCGCTCACCGAAGACACTAATGACTTCAACTTTACGATAAAGGGCGCCGTCGTCCTCAATACGCCCTCGGCGGCCAATATCACGATGAGGGTAGGGGAGCCGTATAATATAACCTGGACTAAGTTCGGAGCCGTCCAATTCGTGAACCTGTACTATTCGACCGAAGGGGATAACGGGCCGTGGAACAACATAACGATGAATATCTCATCGACCCCGTCCATATACTCCTGGCAGGTCAACGACTCGATCGGTTCCAATGTCAGGGTCAAGATCGTGGACGCCGGGAACCCGAACAACGTCTATAACATCTCGGCCCATAATTTTACGATCCTGGGTAAACTCGTCCTCGAAAAACCGGACGTTGGCGAACCCGACTGGATCTACGGCACGCAGAAGGAGATAAGGTGGAAGCCTACCGGCACCTGGACGTCGGTAAAGATAGAAGGCTCGAAGAACGCCTTCATCAACGAATCGACGACCTGGACCATCGCGACGGTCGATACCGGCTCAAGCGGTGATTCGCACTCGCATAATATCACGGTCGGGGATAACCTCACCGCAACCGCCAAGATAAGGATATCCGACGCCGATCCCGCGAGGTCGGCCGATGTCACCGATACCTCGACAGAGTCGTTCAAGATCAAAGGGAAGCTCGAGATCATAAACCCGAACTCCGGCAGCGAGGTATGGGTCGCCGGGACACAGCCCACCAATTCGCCCGTCCAGTGGGTGAGGTCGGGCTCGATAGCCAATATCAGTATCGAATATTCGCCGGATGCCGGGACGAACTGGTTCAGTGTCATAAATTCAACCGACGCCAGTAATACGAGTTTCAGCAACTGGACCGTCCCGGAGAGCGCGGTTAAGAACAATAAGCAGGCGTATGTGAGGATCACCGATATCTCGGAGCCCACGGTCAACGACACCAATGACAACGTATTCCTCATCAGGGGCAACGTAACGATGACGCATCCGGCGGTCGTCGATGACCGGCTCGTCGTCAACAGCACTTACTACGTCAACTGGACGAAGACCGGCGTCTACCAGCCCAGCGACAAGGTGAAGATAGAGTATAATACGAACGACGGCACGTATAAGTCCACGTGGAGCGCGATCCTGAACAGTACGGGTGATGCGATAGAGGCCTCCGAGCTCTCGTTCCCGATGACGGTGCCGGACGACCTGTCGTCCAACGTGAAGGTGAGGATAACGCGTAACGCGGACCCCGTCAATGTGCCCGTCGCCATATCGCCGCAGGTAAGGATCGTCGGTAACCTCACCATAACGCAGCCCACAGAAGTGGATAAGTGGCTTGTCAACGAATCTTATACCGTGAAATGGCAGCGGCAGGGGTCTATAGCGAATGTCACCATCAGTTATTCCACCAATAATGGTTCCTCCTGGACGTTCATAACGTATGCCTCAGGCGGCTCAGGCGACACCGGTATCTCATGGACCGTCCCGAACCAGCAGGGCATAGCGAGCGCCCAGGCCCAGATAAGGGTATCGGACACCTCCGATTCGACCGTCAACGATACGTCTGACACCTTCAGCATAATACCGAAATTCATCGTCAACGCGCCCGTGGCCGGACAGAAGTACCTGGCGAATAGAGAAACATACATATTGTGGGATTCGATGGGCCTCAATACGACCGGCAAGGTGCACCTCTACTATTCTACCAATGACTTCAACGGTACCAACGGCACCCACTCGGTAGAGTACAACGTCACCAATGACGGTAACTATACCTGGATGGTCCCGGACGACCTGTCGGAGACGGTGAAGGTGCGCATCACATATCCTGAGGACGAAATGGCGGCATATAACACCTCCGGCGAATTCAGTATCATACCGGGCCTGGAGGTCATATCGCCGTACAGCTCAGAATTTGACAAGTGGCAGGTCGCAACGATAAAGCAGATAAAGTGGAACTGCACAAGCGCGAATCTCGCCAATGTGAAGATATCGTATTCGATCGATTCGGGCGGCAACTATACCTACGTAATAAATTCGAGCGCCGATAACTCAGGTCCCGCTAACGGTACGCGCACCTATAACTGGTCCGTAAATAATACGATCACCGCCGGGTTCCGGGTGAAGGTACAGGACTCGAATACGAACCACAGCGACATATTCAACGTATCTCCCTACAACTCAAAGATAATCGGGTTCATCAATGTGACCTCACCTAACGGCAACGAGACGTATACCGTGAACGATAACTTCACGATCTTCTGGGACCACAACGGAAGCGTCCCGAACGTCAAGGTCGATATATCCAGGGACGATTTCAACAATTCCATCGTCATCCTGAACAACTCCACATCCAACTACGTCGGTAGGTACGATACCCAGATACCCGACTACATATCCGATACCGTGAAGGTGAGGGTGACCGACACGGCCGATACCGACGCATCCGACTCCTCCGATACTTACTTCAAGATCCGCGGCGCGTTCAGCGTCGGCGCTCCGGTCGATGGTAACAGGTGGCCGATCGGGTATAACTCCACCATAGTGTGGAACACTACGGGAAATATCTCCAGGGTCAAGGTGATCGCCTACTCGACGGCCGGGATGGATGATATGAGGTTCAAATATACGGTGGCAGACCCGTATGTGATCGAGTCGGACTATAATACAAGCATACCGAACGGACAGACGAATTACAGCTGGATAGTGCCCGATAACGGCACGACCACGGCAAAGATACGCATCGTCGATTACAACGATTCTACCGTCTACGCGGAGTCGTCCGGCAACTTCAGCTTCATCGGGTCGTTCGCCGTCGTACAGCCCAACGGGGCCGAAAATCTCACCGCATGGTCTACCTACTCTATAAACTGGGTGCCTACGGGAAGCTCCATCACAGAGGCAAAGATATTGTATTCCATAAATAACGGCAGCACCTGGGACCCTATAAACGAAACCTATAACAATACCTATCTTGAAAAAGGCAACATCTCGGTCAATTCGGGCGGCATCATCACGCTCCTAGAGAACGAAACGGAGAGCATAACCGGCTACCCTGTCGGGAGCTCGGTCGGGTCCCTCAGGACGTTATATTCCCTGAATAACGGGACGAACTGGACACGCATAACGAGCGGCCCCGTCACGATCAGGACCAACGCCACGCAGAACGTGACGATCTCCGTAGTCGACGGTATCGTCAACAATAACGGGAGCTGTCAATGGATCGTCCCGGACAATATAACCGCGGGATTCAGCACATTCATAAGGGCGGAGGACCCGAATGACCCTACGGTAAATGACACCTCCGACGCCGGGTTCAAGATAAGGGGCGGGTTCGTCATCGCCGCGCCCGTCGGAGGAGAGCGGTGGGTCACGTCGGAGTCCCACACCATAGCATGGAACACCACAGGGTCGATAGGCAAGGCGAAGATAATATACTCGAGGGATGACTTCAACACCAGCGACATCGCGTGCGCCTCTATCAACTGTTCTCCCGGCTACAACGAGTATAGCTGGACGATCCCCGATCCGCTCGTGGTCTATGGCATAAATGACAGCGCCATCCCGGTAGCCATAAAGGTCAGGATACTCGACTATAACGACTCTGCCGTATACACGGATACACCCGATCTGGATATGGATTATTACAATGTCAACTGGACGTTGCGGGACTTCCTGACGGGTCTTCCTATAGCGGGCGGCCTTGCCGTAAGGGACGACTCCATCGGTTGGAACGATACGGAGCTCGGCTGCACGGTGGACCACCCGATACTCCATAAGACGCCCTATGGTACGCATGAGGCGTCGTGGACTCATAAGGATTACGGCGAGGCGACAGTCAACTACACCGTGTCGACCGATACTAACAACACCATATACCTCGAATCGAAGATAGTCCACGTATGGTCGGCGACGACCGAGTATTCATATGAACCTGAGACGGACAAGGTGAGTTTCAGGAGCTATCTTGTGCGTGACGGTTCGATCGCCGGAGCGCGCGACGAGAACGGCACATTCCATACGATCGCGACAAACTGCACGGTTGAGATATACTATGCCAACGGTACGCTCATAAAGGAATTGAATACCTCCGACGTGAGCGACGCCGGATTCTTCAGTATCACATGGGAAGATACGAACCTGAGCGTCAACGATACCTACAGCGCCATCACCCAGATAATGACAGAGACGGGCGGCAGGTTCAGGACGCCGTTCATGCTGAACATAATACCAACCTACACCCTCTATAACGTGAGCGAAAATATCATGGACAAGATCGACGTCCCGCTCCGTGATATAAATGCCAGCCTCATGGGCGCGATGCAGAACCAGACGATCACGATACAGGATATGATGGAGAACCAGACGGGGATCATCGAGAATAAGACCGAAGAGATGCAGGACTCGATAAATACCACCCTGGGTTCTTTTGAGAACCGCACATACGCGGCCATAACATCGCTCGAATCAGGCGCGCTCAATATAACGAACGCCAGCGCGGAAGCGTTGACCGCCTCCGCCCAGCTGCAGTCGACCGCGGAGAAGTTCTCCTGGAAAGGGGCCCTATCCCCTGACCCGGCGCTGGTCGGTGACAACGTGACGCTCTCTATCCAGGGGCCTGCCGAGGCGGATAATTTAACCCTGGTCCCTCTTCTCGATATATACAGTTGGGATAATAAGTACATAATCCAATCGGCGCTCGCAAATAATATAACGATCACTCTTACCGAGGCGAATATAAGCGGCGTGATCAGGGTATCGAGTTCGGCCGTCTATACCTACCAGTTCATAGCCGACTCGCGCTTCACGGCCGGTAAGGCGTACACCTATATAGTTAGCGAACCGATCACGGGCGGTATGGTCACCGGCTCAGGTATGGTGGAGTCGACGTCGCTCTCCGCGATAGCGGGCCTGGCAGCCGCCGCGCCCGAAGCGGAACGCGTCGCCAAGAAGGCGCTCGACGCCATCAAGGCGGTAGAGGCCGTCGTGGTGAGTAACGATAATATCAATATAGCGATGACACTGAAGAACCTGAAAGAGTCGGTCGAGTCGCTCCCGATGCAGGCCGCCAAAGAAGGGTCCTCGACCAAGGATGTCTCCCTTGCCGTCAACCAGATATCGGAGAGGTTAAAGAAGCTGGTGGGCGAAGAGGGGTATGACCTGAAACAGATGCTGGGCGAGGCGCTGGGCGAATCCCCGACGATAAAAGAGGTGCGGAAGAAGACCGACTCCATAAACAGCATCGTGGACCTCCTGCTCAAGGTATTCGAGGCTAAGTTCGGCGGGGTCGATTCGCCGATCGTGTCGACGTCGCTCCAGACCGGAAGCGTGAGGTTCAGGATCATAGTCGCGAACCCGTCGAAGGTCAAGAGGCAGAAGGTGGATATAAAGAATTATATGCCCGAGGAGATAAAGCCGAAAGACGTCCTCGACTCCGGCGGGCTTGACCTGGAGTACGACGCGGAAAAGTCGATATACTATGTCTATAAACCGAATATCGAGCTCGCGCCGGGCGAGATACGCACCTTCGAGGTGGAGGTGGAAGACGTCTGGGTCGTGCCGGATAACAAACTGAACGATCTTAAGAATCGTGTCAGCACGATAATGTCCAAACTGGAAAAGACCGAGTACTATGAGAAGGCGAAGGAGATAGCCGATCCCATATACTCGAACCTCGACACCATAGCCAGGGACCAGGTCGACGAGTCGGTAAGCCGGTCGCAGCATATAGGTATCTACCGGCAGAACCTGCTGACACTGCAGGGCATAAAAGAGGATATCGCCAAGATGGAGAAGATACTGGTGACGGCAGGCGGACCCCCGTCCCCGGATATGCTCGCGAAGACGAGGGTAAAAGCGGATGAGCCGACGAAGACGATGACATGGATGGTGATATTCATCATAATAACCTTCGTAGGTTTCATGGCGGCGATACTCTTCTTCACGTGGCAGCGGCAGGTCCAGCTCACAAAGGATACCATATCGGCAGCCAGGAAGGCCGCGTTCCCGGAGGCGGGGCCGGATGAATCCGGGCCAAAGGGAAAAGAGCGGGATGGATAATGTTCCTCGACGTCACCATGTTAAGCCCGAAGGGTGTCGTCTTCGAAGGGAAGGCGAAGAGCGTCATAGTCCCGGGGGAACAGGGCACATTTGAAGTGATGCCGTTCCACAAGCGAATATTGAGCCGCCTCGTTTCCGGGCGGCTTTTTATAGATGAGGCGAGTTTTCCCGTACACAGGGGCATAATAAAGGTCAACCAGAACAGCGTGACTATAATCGCGGAGGAGGAGTATTGAGCCGTAATATAGCCCTCATAATAATATTCGGCCTGTGCATGCTGGGTCCGTGCGCGGTCTTTGCCGCCAGCAGTTACGCCAGCATAAACGCTCTCGGGAGGAATCCGTCGAGCGCCCCAAAGATATTCACAGCTATGATCCTTGCCCTCGTCTTCTCCGAAGCCCTCGCGATAATCGCCATACTGGTAGTATTCCAGCTCTTCAGCGCCGTATGACCGTCGTCCCAAACGCCTCTTTTTCATCTTATTTGACCAAATTTGCTTAAAGATATGATATAATTATCATAATAGCATATAATTAAGAAGGGGTGTGACTATGCTCGTTATCTCGCTCATATTTTTCCAGGTGCTCATATTCGTCGGTATGATATTCGTCCTGAAGCGTATAATGACCCAGAACGTAGTCCTGGCAACGAAACACCTTGAGGAGATGAACCAGGAGTACGTGAAGAAAGAGGAGCTCGTTGCGAGGCAGCTTGAAGAGGCAAAAGAAGAGTCGCAAAGCATGATAAACAAGGCCAGGCAGGAAGCGGAGACGATGAAGTCGAAGATAGTGAATGACGCCAGCGCCGAGAGCGAGAAGGCCATAAACGAGGCGCGCAAAAAGAGCAGCGAGATCATAAGCCAGGCAGACAAGACGCGGGAGCACCTGATACTTGAGATCGACGACAGGGTGGCCAAAAGCGCCATAGACAAGGCGGCGGAACTGATACACCGCACCCTCCCCGATAAGTTCCGTAAGGGTATACATTCCCAGTGGGTCAGGGACCTTATAGATAACGGATTCAGCAGCGTGGAACGCCTTAATATCCAGAAGGATATCAAGGACGTCAGGATCGTCTCAGCTTTTGAGATAGAGAGCGACGAGCGCAGGGACCTCGTAAAGAAGATAAAGAGCATACTGGGCCGCGAGGCCGAAATGAAGGAAGAGGTCGACCCGAAGATAGTCGCCGGGATCGTGATCCGCATAGGAAACCTTGTTTTGGACGGGAGCTTAAAGAACAAGATCCAGGAACAGGCCAAGAATGCCAAACACGCAGTCGGTGAATAAAGGGCCGGCAACTACTTTCGAGATAAGGGAAGTAGGCGAGGTCCAATCCGTAAAGAAGTTCATTGTCATAGCCAGGGGGCTCCCCTCCTGCATAAACGGCCAGATAGTCGAATTCTCGAACGGCACGCTCGGGCTGGTCATGGGCTTCACCGAGGATAAGGTCCAGATACTCGTCCTCGGGGACGCCTCCAGGATACGCGCGGGGGAGGAGATCTACAATAAAGGCAAATCCCTGAATATACCGGTATCGGACGGTTTTGTAGGGCGTATAGTGAACGCGCTCTGCCAGCCGCTTGACGGCGGAAGCCCGATAGAGGCGAAGGATTATTATCCTCTCTTCAAGGTGGCGCCCGGCGTCATGGAGCGCGTCCCCGTCAAGGAGACGCTCGAGACAGGCACCCTTATACTCGACGCCATCATACCTATAGCCAAGGGACAGCGCCAGCTCCTCATAGGGGACCGCCTCACCGGCAAGACGACCGTCGCCGTAGACGCCATACTGAACCAGAAGGGGAAGAATGTCGTCTGTATCTACTGCTGTATAGGCAAACCGTATTCATCCCTCCTCAAGATAATGGATACCTTCCGGGAAAATAACGCCTTCGACTTCACCGTAGTCGTAAGCGGCGTGGCGTCAGTCCCGGTAGGGGAACAGTACCTTGCCCCTTATACCGCCTGCGCGATCGGCGAGTATTTTATGAATAAAGGCAGGGATGTCCTCGTTATATTCGACGACCTGACGAAACATGCCTGGATATACAGGCAGATATCGCTCCTCCTTGAGAGGGCGCCCGGCAGGGAGGCATATCCCGGGGATATCTTCTACATACACTCGCAGCTGGTCGAGCGCGCCGGATACCTTAAACCGGAACTGGGCGGCGGCTCCATGACCTTCTTCCCTATAGTCGAGATACTCCAGGGCGACGTCACCGGCTATATCCCGACGAACCTGATATCGATGACGGACGGCCAGCTCTATTTTTCGACGACGCTCTTCAATAAAGGCATCAAACCGGCCATCGACTTCGGCCTGTCGGTGTCGCGTATCGGAAATAAGGCGCAGTGGCCGGTCATGAAGGGGCTCAGCAAATCGTTACGTCTCGAGTACTTGCAGTACAAAGAGCTTGTCCAGATGACGCAGCTGCACGCTACGGGGCTCTCGAAGGAGGCGGAGGCGAAACTCCGGCGGGGCGATGCCATAAACCAGCTCATCGTCCAGGACAAGAATAAGCCCGTATCGATGGAGGGGGAGATCCTTTATCTTTACGCGCTCAACTCCGGCATCCTCGACGCCCTCTCGACCACGCAGATAAACCAGTTCAAGAGAGATATACTCGAATTCGTCAGCAAGCGTTCCCCGGAATTCTGCGCCAAGGTCCGGGAGACGAAGGAGATGCCTGACGACCTGAAGATGAAAGTGGAAGAGTCCCTGAAGATGTACCTAAAGATGGCGATAAAGTAAAGCATGAGGACCCTCGTCAGCATAAAGAAGGACCTGGAGTTCGATAAGGGACTCCTGTCCCTCCTGGAGGTGCTGAAGAATATATCGGTCGCCCAGTACAGGATACTGGAGCAGAAGCTGAAGACATATGAGAAGTTTTCGGAGGCGCTCAAGACATTCTTTGAGTTTATAGATATAAAGGGGATAGACCACCCTTTCCTTAACCCGAGAGAGAAGAAGCAGATAGTAATAGCGATCACGTCCGACAGCGGGCTCCTGGGAGGGTTGAACCGGCATGTCGTCACCGCCGCCCTTAACGAACTGGCCGAGGTGCCGGGCAAACTGATAGTCATAGGTGAACGCGGCAAGCTCTACGCCCGGGAGAGCGGTATCCCGTTCGTGGCGTTCGGCGGCATAAGGGAAGAGGAACGCTATGAGCAGTCGGTCCAGCTCAGGGATTACGTCGTCTCGAAGATAATAAAGGAGTCGATAGGTTACCTCAAGGTCGTATACCCCAGGCCGGTTTCATTCACGGTCCAGCGCGTCGAGACCGTGCAGTTCCTGCCGTACAGCGCGGGAGACGCCGGGGCGGCCGATGCGAAGTGGGCCCTCTCCGACATAATAATGGAGTCGAACGTCGGGGATATGCTCGAATATATACTCTTCCTCTGGATAGGCCATAAGATGTACGAGGTATTCGGGCTGAGCCGCCTGGCAGAATTCGCGGCGCGTTTTGTGCACCTCGAAGAGAGCGCCCAGAAGCTGAAGGATATGGACGAGAAGTTGCAGCAGCAGTACTTCCGCGTCAGGCATGAATTGATCGACCGTAACATGCGCGAACTGTTCAGCGCGAGGCTATTATATGTCAGCACCCACTAAAAATACGAAGGGCGCCGCGGGCCGGGTGGTCGCCGTCCAGGGGCCGGTAGTGGACGTGATGTTCGATAGCTCGGAAGACGTCCCCAATATCTTCAGCGTCATAAACACCTCTACCATCGACAAGGAGAAGGTCGTGCTGGAGGTCGCCGAACACCTGCCCGGGAACATCGCCCGCTGCATATCCATAAATTCCACGATAAATATACAGCGTAACGCCGGGGCCGTAGTCGGAGGCGAGTCGATCCAGATACCTCTCGGGGAGGCGCTTTACGGCAGGATCATAAATATGACGGGAGAGCCGATAGACAAGAAGGGCGATATAGTCACATCGGAATACCTCCCGATCCGGAAGAAGGAAATGGGCAGCCAGGTCAGGATGGGCAAGGACTCGAAACGCAGTTTCGAAGTATTCGAGACGGGCATAAAGATAATAGACCTTCTCTTCCCCGTGACGAAAGGCAGCAAGACCGGCATACTCGGAGGCGCAGCCCTCGGCAAGAGCATACTGACGCTCGAGATAATACAGCATATAGTGAAGCGCTATGAGGGAAGCTGCGTGTTCACCGGCGTAGGCGAGCGTATCCGCGAAGGTAACGAGCTCTACTTCGAGCTCCTGAAGCACGGCGTCCTCCCGAAGACGATGATGGTCTTCGGCCAGATGAACGAGCCGCCGGGCGCGCGTTTCGGCGTGGCGATGACAGGCATCACTATGGCCGAGTCGATACAGAGGAAGAACCAGGACGTCCTCCTCTTCGTGGACAATATATTCAGGTTTGTGCAGGCGGGCGCCGAGATATCGACCCTCCTCGGCAGGGTACCATCGGAGACGGGCTATCAGCCGACGCTGATATCGGAGGCGAGTGAGTTCCATGAGAGGATACGGTCATCCAAAGAATCGGGCGGTTCCGTTACCTCTTTCGAGGCGGTATATGTCCCTGCCGACGACCTGACGGACCCGGCCGTCGTCGCGATATTCAGCTTCCTCGATTCAATAATGGTACTCTCCAGGGAGAAGATACAGCTGGGGCTATATCCGGCGATAGATCCGCTCTCATCCTCTTCGGCCAACCTCGATATAGATATCGTAGGCCGGCGCCATTTCGACATAGCGCAGGAGACGATAAGGATATTCCAGAGGTACGAAGAGCTGAGGCGCATAGTCCTCGTCATAGGCATAGACGAGCTCTCCGCGGCAGACCGCACGATATATGAACGCGCCAGAAAACTGCAGAACTTTCTGACACAGCCGTTCTTCGTCGCGGAGGCGTACACCGGGAAAAAGGGCGAATACGTCACCATAGAAGAGACGCTTGTCGGGTGCGAGATGATCATGGCCGGCAGGGTCGACCAGAGACCGGAAGGGGATTTTTACCTCATAGGCAGGATAACATAAAGATGAAGCGGTCAGAAAAGAAACTGGGGGAGATCCTGATCGAAAAGGGCGTCATAAGGGGTGCCGAGCTCGAGGATGCCCTTAAGGAACAGAAGCTGACAAAGGAGTTCCTCGGCGCCATAGTGGTGAGGAAGGGTTATGTGAGCGAGGCCAGCTTCCTGAAGGCCCTGTCCGAACAGTTCGGGATACCGCTCTTGAGCATGAAAGATGCTTACATAAACTGGGACCTCGCGAAAGAGTTCAGGCCGTCTGTGATATTGGAGAACAAATGTTTCCCGGTCAGGAAGGACGACTGGTCTCTGACCATAGCCATAATAAACCCGCTGGATGCCTGGGCCCTTAAGAATGCGGAGATGGAGACGAGGGGGTTGAAGCCCAAATTCGTCCTCGTCTCACCCCCGGATATGGAAGATGTCATACAGAGATATAAACAGTTCATGCGTAGCACCGCCTCCGGCATGCTGGAATAGGCGGTCATAAGGGTGAGGATATGCTGAAGAAGAATGACGTCGTCTTATACGAGGCGCTCATGGATAAAGGGCTCGTCTCAAAAGAGGCCCTGGAACCGTTCATCAAAGAGGTGGAGACGACGCAGTCCAACCTGGGGCAGATACTCATAAAACGCGGAATATTCCCGGAGAGGGACATACTGATGCTCCTGGCGGAAAAGTTAAAGATGCCTTTTCTTACCCTGAGGGATACACCGATAGACAGGAAGGTCATCGACAGGATACCCGTTAAGATAGCCACTTATTACCGCTTCATCCCCATAGCCATCAAGGACAAGACGATGACCGCTGCCGTGTCGTGGCCCATGGATATAAAGATACAGGATGAGATACGGACCCAGCTGGGATACGATATAGAGATCGCCCTCGCATGCGAAGACGAGATACTTGAAGCCATGAAGAAGAATTATGGCTTCGCGGCCGACACGCTGGGCAGGATAACGTCCGGCGCATCGACGGGGAAGACGCCCCCGGCGTCGGCCCGGGAGACGTCCCAGGGCAAGGTTGAGGATATCGAGAAGCTCACAGAGCTTGCAGAGGATGCCTCGATCATAAAACTGGTCAACCAGATAATACTCGAGGCGTATAAGAAACGCGCCACCGATATACATATCGAGCCGTTCAGGCAGGAGGTGAGTTTACGCTACAGGATAGACGGGATACTGTATGACGCCAACGTACCGCCCGAGATAAAGAATTTCATAAACGCCATAATCTCGCGCATCAAGATAATGTCTAATCTTAATATAGTGGAGCATCGGCTCCCACAGGACGGGAGGGCGGTCGTGAAGGTGCAGGACCAGGTGCTGGACCTGAGGATATCCACGATGCCCACGCCTTACGGCGAGAGCGTGGTTATAAGGATATTGCCTACGCAGATGTTATTCAGCCTGGCCAAATTGGGGCTCGCGAAGCCCGATATGGTATTATTCGAAAAACTTATCCAGAAACCGCACGGTATAATATTCGTGACCGGCCCTACGGGGAGCGGCAAGACGACGACGCTATATACGTGCCTAAGCAGGATAAATACGAAAGAACGGAAGATCATAACGATCGAAGACCCGATAGAATATGAGATGTCGGGGGTCATACAGATACAGGTCATGTCCGAGATAGGGCTCGATTTCGCAAGGGGCCTCAGGAGCATATTGAGGCACGACCCCGATGTCATAATGGTCGGTGAGGTGAGGGACCGGGAGACCGCGGATATAGCCATAAGGGTCGCCCTGACAGGCCACCTCGTATTTTCCACGCTCCACACGAATGACGCGGCAAGCGGCATAACGCGGCTCGTCGATATAGGCGTGGAGCCGTACCTTGTGGCATCGAGCGTCGAGGCGTTCATAGCCCAGCGCCTTATACGGCTCATATGCCCCGACTGTAAGCATGAGGATAAGGCGGTCCCCCCGGAGCTTAAAGAGTCGATCGCCAGGGAGCTCAATATAAAGGCATCGGAAGTAAAGGTCTTCAGGGGCAAAGGATGCGCGAATTGTAACCACACCGGTTTCTGGGGCAGGACCGCCATATACGAGATACTCCTGGTGGACGATACCATTAAAGACATGATCTTCAAGAAGGCCTCGGCGAGCCAGATAAAGAAACTCTCCATCTCGCGGGGTATGAGGACGCTGCGCCAGGACGGCTGGAACAAGGTCATAGCCGGAATGACGACGCCCGAAGAGGTCATCAATGTGACGAGCGCCGAGGATGAAGCGGGTTCTTCCGGGAGGGGTACCATGGCATCATCTCCCATCCTGCCGGACGTAGCGGGCCAGGCCTCTACGGAATCGGACAGGAGGATATACAGGAGATTGGACAACAAGATCAATGTGCGCTATAAGGTCTTCAAGGGGCAGGATATCTCCGGAAAAAAAGGCGCAGCCGCCGAACAGTTGAGCGTTACGAAGAACATCTCCGCAGGCGGGTCGCTCTTTACGTCGGACGAACCCCTGCCGGTAGGGACCATATTGGAGATGGCCGTGGAGCCGCATGACGGGAAGGGACCGGTGGAGTGCCTGGCGAGGGTGGTCAGGGTCGAAGAGCTGCGGGGCGGAAAGAGTTTCGAGATAGCGGTCTGTTTCCTGGATATGACGAGCGCCCAGAAGGCAAGGCTCGATAATTACATAAGCAATGAGTTATAACGATAGGGAAAGAGGAGATCATGCCTACCTATAAATACCGCGCCAAGAAAGGGCCAAGAGAGATCGTTGAAGGGAAGACCGAGGCGCCTTCAGAGGCCGAGGCGATCGAACGGCTCAGCCAGATGGGATATCTCCCCATAAAGTTGGAAGAGGTGCGGGACGAGCCCTCCCCGGGTCCCGGGCGTACCGTCCCGAAGAGACCGCTCGGGCGGGTCAAGTCCCGCGAGATAACCGTCTTCAGCCGCCAGCTCGCCAGTCTCCTTGCGGCAGGCGTGCCGATCCTGAGCGCCATCAATATAATAGCCGAGCAGACCGAGAATCCCGGGTTCAAGAGCGCGCTCTGCGATATACATGACGCGGTAAAGGAGGGCGAAAACTTTTCGGACGGGCTCTCGCGGTATCCAAGGGCATTCTCACCGTTATATATAGCTTTGGTGCGGACAGGCGAGAACAGCGGGGCATTGCCCGAGGCGCTTCTCAGGATATCGGATTACAGGACGAAAGAGGACGAGATGTACTCCCGGCTCCGCATGGCCCTGGCGTATCCTATCCTCATGGGAGTCGTAGGGATCGGGACGGTCACCTTCATGCTGGCCTTTGTCATACCGCGCCTTACAGGGATATTCGTCAATATGGGGCAGGCCCTGCCGCTCCCCACCAGGATCCTGATAGCGATAAGCGGGGGTTTACGCAAGTGGTGGTGGGCGATAGCAATAGCCGCGGCCCTGGCGGCGTTCCTTGTAAAGGCGCAGGCGAGGACCAAGGCCGGCAGGGTCTATTTCAGCGTCCTGGCACTGACCGTTCCGATATTCGGGAAACTTACGCTCAAGTCGGAGTTATCCCGTTTCAGCAGGACGCTCTCCCTCCTGGTGGAGAGCGGGATACCCATCCTGAAGGCGATCGAGATATCGATCCCTGTGTTGGAGAACGAGGTCATAAAAAGCCAGCTGGCGGTGAGTTACAGGGAATTGGAACAGGGCGGTTCCTTCGGCAGGAGCCTCAAGAGCTCCAGGCTCTTCCCGCTCTTCATGACGAACCTCATAATCGTCGGGGAAGAGTCCGGCAAGCTGGGAGAGGCGCTGGCGGAAGTGGCGAATTCTTATGAGAAGGAGACGGATGAGGCGATGAAGATCATGGCAAGCCTCCTGGAACCTCTGATGATCCTGATAATGGGGCTGGTGGTCGGTTTTATCGTCGTGGCCATGCTCCTTCCTATTTTCGAAATAAACGTAATGGTGAGGTAGAGATATGAGCGAAAAGAAGAGGATATTCATTGCTGACGATGAGGAGACGATACTTACGAGTTTAAAGAAGCTCTTTGAGCTGTCCGGTTTTGAGGTGGATACGTCAAGGGAGTCGAAGAATGTCCTGGCTATGGTGAAGGCCTTCAAGCCGCATGTCATCCTTCTCGATCTCCTCATGCCGGGCATGGGAGGCTTTGAGATATGCGAACTGTTGAATAAGGACGAAGATACGCAGAAGGTGCCGATCATAATCATATCGGCCCTGGCAGACGACGTGGATATAAAGAAGGCGTTCAAGATGGGGGTGGTCGGGTACTTTACAAAGCCGTTCGATTACCAGAAGCTGTTGTACGAGGTGAATAAGGCCATCGCTTATAAAGAGACAAGGACCTGAACGCTTTATAAAGGATATACGTGCGCCATAAGACCGGTTCGCTATTGTTCGTCATGCTCTTTGCCGTAGCGTTCCCCGCCTCGGCGGAACTGAAGATAAGCGAGAACGAAGATTTCACGTTCGGCGTGATCCCTTATCTGCGCATGGATTCCATCACGCTCACGAACACCGTCGACCTCGATACCAGGAAGAGGGACGACCTTACGACGTACATAGGCATGGACTACAGCCTCGGTTTCGACCTGAAGTACAAGGACACCGGTCCGGAGCTGTTCCTGAAGCTTGAACGCACCGGCCCCTACGATTATGATGTGCCGCTCTTTATCGACAATACCCTTATGACGTTCACGGGTAAGATAAGGCCATACCACGGGTCAGACCTCCTGCCGAAGGTCAAAGAGTTGTGGCTCGACCTGCCTATCTACGGAGATACCGTCCGGGTGATGGGCGGCCTTTACGTTTACTCGGTCGGCCACGGCATAAGCCTCGGGGGGGAGTACGAAAATTACGGTGTCACTTTATCTATGGAAGGCGAGGGTTTCGAATGGCGTTTCTACTATTGCTGGCCCGACGTAGCCAATAAGAACATAATGGGCCCGCAGATAAAACAGGAGAAGGAGCAGGGGATAAATTACGAACGGAGCAAGGCCTATTTCTTTGCCACAGATATGACCTTATCTACAGAGCGCGATATTACAAAGTGGACGGTCCAGCCCTATCTCGGCGCGCTTTTTGACAAGACGGATGAGAAGCGGATCGACTATTTCCTCACTCCCACGCGGCAGGAGCTCCTGGGGACATGCGGCGTTTCGGTCGACTTCATCATAGAAAGGCTCGCCCTGAGCTTCGAGACCGCAAGGAACTTCGGCCGGGCGGAGAGGTATGATTCCGATTCCCAGGATGTAGAGCACATGGGATACTTCTTCTACGCGGATGCCTCGTACACTTTCGATAAGCTCAGCCCCCATTCAAGGTTCATATTCGCCTCAGGGAACAAGCTGACGCCCGAGATGATAGAGAACGGCGATACGTCTTTCGAAAGCAGCAAGAATAATGCCTTCAGCGTATATTCCCCGTTGAACGTCGGCCTCGCCGACTCGCTCTACTCCCCGATAGAGACCGTACCGATCTTGGCGATGGGTAACGGGTACGGCCTGAACTACGGTGTCCCGAGGCCGTCGACTTTTCTGGACCCGCGGACCATAGAGAACCTCATCACGATCGACGTCGGGTTCGACTATTCGTTCACGGATAAGGTATCGTTCACCTTTGACTGGTGGTACCTGAGGTCCGTGGAGAGGGGCGTCGGGATGTATAACTTCGTAGCGGAACGTATATCGCCGGACCTGGGCAATGAATTCGACCTTTCGCTCATCTGCGCCTTCAATGACAATCTCACTCTGGAAGTCTACGGCGCGATATTTCTCCCCGGCCGGGCGTATAAAAAGGTGAGGGACGATACGGGGGGCAGTCTATTCACGCCGTTCGTGCGCGGTGACGGAAAGGCCGACCCGGCGTACCAGCTTGAGGCTTGCCTTGCCCTGACATTTTAAACGGCAATAGGTCAACGTATGAATATCCGTATAAAGATAATGTTCTTATTGGCTTTTATCATGTGTATGTTCATCGGTGTCTTTATCGTGAACCAGCATTCTAACAGCGAACGGTTAAAATCGTATATAAAGAACCAGACGAAGATAATGAACGCGACGTTCGGTAATATACTTAAACTCAAAGGGTCTTCAGTAGAGACGCTGGCCTCGGATTACACTTTCTGGGATGAGATGGTTGCCTTCATCTCTACGAAAAGCGAAAAGTGGGCCGCCGAGAATATCGACGTCTCCCTCTCTACCTATAAGGTGGATTTTATATGGGTATACGATGTCGCCGGCTCGCTCGTCTATTATACCAACAGCAAAGAAGACGGCAGGTTGTGGGATCTCCCTATCCCCAAAGAGGTCTTCGGCAAGCTGGCGAAAGAGAAGCTTCTGCTCGGTTTTTTCGCTGATACGCCGGCCGGTTTGATGGAATTCTGCGCCGCCACGATACACCCGAGCGCCGACAGTAAAAGGGAGACCGCGCCGCTCGGGTACTTCTTTGCGGGGCGCCTGTGGGACGACGTTTATATAAAAGAGCTGTCGCGGCTGATAGGCGGGCCGGTGGCGATCGTCCCTTTCGATGAAGGCGAATTGCTGGTGAGCGCCGCAAAGTCGGAATCGGATGCCATCGTCTTCTCAAAGTCGTTAAGTGATTGGTCCGGGAGAGAGATGATGAAGGCGATGGTCTGGATAGAAGTCCCGTTCATCAGAGATATGGCCGCTACGTCCAGGAGGGATATGGTCATAATCTCAACCCTGGCCGCGGTGTGCCTTGTCGTTCTGACTCTGCTTATCGGTCATTGGATAACGATACCGCTCGGCCTCATAACTACCACACTGAAGACCGGAGATACCGGCCGCATAGAGGACCTGGGGAGACGGAAGACGGAATTCGGCGGCATAGCCAGGTTGATCCGGTTATTTTTTACGCAGAGAGAGGCGCTTGTAAAGGAGATGTCCGAGCGCAAGATAGCGGTCGCGAAACTGGAGGAGTCGGAAGAGAGGTACCGGGGCCTATATAATTCGATCAGGGACGGTATCGTCCTGGTGAATATTTCGGGTGATATTCTCGATTGTAACCAGGCCTATCTCGATATGCTCGGTTATACGATGGATGAAGTCAAAAGATTGACATATATTCAAGTGACTCCGGCGAAGTGGCACAAGATGGAGGCGGAGATAATAAGACAGAGGGTGCTGGCAAAAGGGTTCTCCGGCGATTATGAGAAAGAGTATACCAGAAAAGACGGGACGGTCTTCCCGATACTGTTAAATACATGGCTGGTCAGAGGCGAAGACGGCAGGCCCGCAGGCATGTGGGCCATAATAAAGGATATAACGGAGCAGAAACGTATGCTGGACCAGCTCAGAGACAGCGAGATAAGGTACAGGACGATCTATGAGACCTCGGCGGACGCTATAATGCTCTTAACGCCGGGAGAGGGGTTTTTCAGAGGGAACCCTTCTGCCGTAAAGATGTACGAGTGTGTTGACGAGGATGACTTCACCAGCTATACCCCGGCCATCCTGTCTCCTGAATACCAGCCCGACGGCAGGCCTTCCGCCGAAAAGGCCCGGGAGATGATGGCCATGGCCATGGAGCATGGCTCGCATTTCTTTGAATGGCTTCATAAGACGGCCAGGGGGAGGGAGTTCTTTGCCACCGTATTACTGACGAGGGTGGAGCTGGAAGGCAAGGTATTTTTGCAGGCCACGGTCCGTGACATCACAGAGTCCAAGAGGAGGGAGACGGAGCTGAAGAGCGCTTATGAAAAGCTTAAATATACACAACTGCAGCTGGTCCAGGCCTCCAAGATGGCGTCGATGGGCACGCTCGCCGGGGGTATCGCGCACGAGATCAATAACCCCCTGGCCGGGGTCATGAATAACGTCCACCTGGTGAAGATGATCCTGGAGAGTAAGGGATATCCGGATTCGAACGATCTGGCAGAAGTGTTGATGGCTATCGAAGCGGATGTCTTCAGATGCAAGAAGATAACGCAGTCACTGCTCAATTTCTCACACGTCTCAAAAGGGGAGTATAAGCAGGTATCCCTGAATGATATAGCGGATGAGGTGCTCAATATAGTAGGGCATGAGGTCAGGGTCAAGAATATATCCATAGATAAGAGGTTAACGGCCGGGATACCCGGTGTCATCGGGGACTCCCAGCTTTTACAACAGGTCGTATTCGACCTGGTGAACAATGCTATGTGGGCTATAAGCACGAAATCGGACAAAGGCGGTGTTGTAGGCATAGAGACGACCTACGATAGCGTGAGAAAGAGCGTAGTCCTGACGATCTCCGATACGGGCGTGGGGATACCTGAAGAGAACATCAATAAGATATTCGATCCTTTCTTCACGACCAAACCCGTAGGGGAAGGGACGGGGCTGGGGTTATCGGTAGCGTACAATATAGTGAAAGGCCACAACGGCGTGCTCGCGGTAGAGAGCCAGGTGGGCGTCGGCACGAAATTCAGCATAGCCCTACCCGCCGTCCTGGAAGGTAAGAGATATGTGGGATAAAAAAACCGTATTCCGGAGCCTTATCTTCGCGGTCTTTTATGTTGCTGCCGTTCCCTGCGGTTCTTTCGCCGAGAACTGGCAGGAGTCAAAGAGCGACCATTTTGTAGTATATTTTACGAAGGATAAAAAATTCGCGCAGGATGTCCTGGATAAGGCGGAGGTGTATTACGAGAGGATCGCCAGGGAGCTTGGTTACCCGAGATATTCCGAATTCTGGATGTGGGAGAGGCGCGTGAAGATATATATATACCCGGACCACGCCTCTTTCATAAAAGCGACAAACCAGCCGAACTGGTCTCACGGCATGGCCGATTACCGGACCAAACAGATAGTCAGCTTCACATGGAGCACCGGTTTCCTGGAGTCGCTCCTTCCGCACGAGATGGCCCACCTCATCTTCAGGGATTTTGTCGGGTTCAAAGGGGAGGTGCCTCTGTGGCTGGATGAGGGCGTAGCCCAGTGGGCCGAAGAGGCGAAACGCGGCGATATGAAGAGGTCAGTCAAACAGTTGTATGAGGAGGACACACTCCTGTCCCTGCGCGACATGATGAAACTGCGGCTTATGGACATAAGGGACCAGAGCAGGACGTATATACTCTCTACGATCACAAAGAAGGGGGAGAGGGCCTCGCTTATCCTGGGCACCGACAATCTCATAACGATCTATTATCTTCAGTCCGTCTCGCTGGTAGGTTTTTTGATAGAGAGGTACGGGTCGGACTCATTTGCCGAGTTCTGCCGGCAGCTGCGCGACGGTAAGTCGCTTCAGGATGCGCTGAGTTTCGCGTACCCTACGCGTATACAGAACCTGAACGAGCTCGAGAAGAGATGGCGGGAGTATATTGCGGAAGATAGGTAGCGTGTTAGGGTATGGGGTATTAGCTAAGGGATAGGGAGTTAGGGTATAGGGTATTAGATAAGAGATAGGGAGTTAGGGTATAGGGTATAGGGATATTTAGAAAGGGAGGAGAACGGCCATGAGGATCAAAGAGAGGATTGGTTTTACGCTGATAGAGCTGATGCTCGTCATCATAATAATAGGCGCGCTTGTTGCCATGGTGATGCCCAGGTTCGCCGGGAGGGGCGAGCAGGCCAAGGTGGCCGCTGCCAGGGCGGACATCCAGGCGAATATAGCCACCGCCCTCAAGCTTTATGAGCTCGATAACGGGAATTTTCCGACGACGGACGAGGGGCTGAGCGCGCTTCTGGTAAAGCCCTCCACCGCCTCCAACTGGACCGGGCCGTATCTCGAGAAGAAACCGCTCGACCCGTGGGGCAGAGAGTATAAATACAAGAGTCCCGGGGACCACAGGCCGGCAGATTACGACCTTTACTCCCTCGGAAAGGACGGGAACGAAAGCACCGATGATGTCAGGAACTGGGAATAGGAAAAAGGCGTTCACCCTGATAGAGATAATGGTCACGACGGTCGTCGTTTCGCTTACGGCAGTCCTTGTATATGAGACGTACTTCCGGTCGCTGGACCTCTTAAATTACTGTTACGATTATTTCGGGGTCGTGTCCCGGGCCGAAGAGAGGATGTGGCAGGCGCAAAACGAACTGACCCGTTTCAACACACTGATGGAGACGCCTACGAACGAGGTCCTTACATTGGACAACAAGAGTTTCGTATGGGCCCTGTCATACAGCGGCATAGGAGACATCTACGGCCTTTACAGGATAGATTCGGCCCTCTCATGGCAGGAGGGGCGGAAGAAGATGGTGATATCGAGAACGGCATATGCGCTTTATTCGGAAGAGAAGAAATAGGACAGGGTTCACCTTGATAGAGCTTGTCGTCGCGAGCGTGGCTTTGGTGGTCGTGGCCTTTGCGGTGTATATGACCCTTTCCGGCGGCCTGAAGATATGGCAGAGGATAAACCTGAAAAGCTCGGAAGAGGACGTCGACATATTTTTTGAGAAGTTCACGTCTGACCTCAGGAACGTGATAATCTGCAAAGGCACGGTTTTTACCGGCGAAGGCGACGTATTTGAGCTGCCCGCGCTTGTTACGAGCCAGAAGCTCGGTTCGCGGAGCGCCGGCAGGGTGAGGTATTCATACGACAGGGAGAGGAAAGTCATAAGGAGGCATTTTGCCGACTTTTCGGATATATATTCCGGCAGCCCGGGGACGGCGCAGGAGCTTATCTCCGGCATCAAGTCGATGAGGTTCCAGTATTACGTCTATGAGCCGGGCGTTAAGGAGTACCTCTGGCGGGACGAGTGGGCCGATAAGGCGCTGCCGCTTGCCATAAGGGCGGAACTTGAGACGGAGCATAATGATAAGAGGGTCAGATTCACGAGGACGGCTGAGATCCCGGTCGCCAATTAACTCCGGCGGGAGCATACTGATAATAGCCCTGTGGGCCATCTCGCTCCTTTCCGTATTTGCCGTTATATTGGGCACCCAGGCAAGGTATAAGATGACCCTGGTAAAGCGCCTCGAAGAGAGGGCCGGATTGCGTCTCGCCTCCGAGGCGGGGATAAGGTTTGCTACGGCAAAGCTTGCGACGGAGGCAGAGAACGGTTATCACAGCATGATAGACCTTTGGAGCAATGACCCGCAGTCCTTTAAGAACGTGAATTGCGGCGAAGCGGCTTTTGATATATGTTACCAGTATGTATACGATATATCGAAGGGCCCCGAGCTGAGGTACGGTCTCGTCGACGAAGAGAGGAAGATAAATATAAATAAGTCGGACAGGACAGTGCTGAAGCATCTCCTCGTGCTGGTGCTCAATATGGACGAGGATATGGCCCAGGGCCTGGCCGCCTCTATAGTCGACTGGAGGGATGGCGATGAGGAGCTCTCCGTTCCTGTCGGGAGCGCGGAGTCCTTATATTACCGGGGTCTCTCCACCCCTTACGAGTCCAAAAATGCCGATTTCGACACCCTGGAAGAGCTCCTCCTTGTTAGGGATGTCAACCGTGATATGCTGGAGAGGATCAGGGGTTTTGTTACAGTTTACGGAAGCGGCAAGATAAACGTAAACACCGCACCCAAACAGGTTCTTATGGCTGTAGGGTTGAATGAGAGGATAGCGGATGATATAATGTCATTCCGCATGGGGAAAGACAGGATGGTGGGGACCGTGGACGACGGTATATTCGACGCGACTTCAAACATAGTCCCGAGCCTCAGCCAGTTTGCGAGCCTGAGCCCTTCTGATATAAGCATGCTGAACGCCGTAGTCGACCAGCACCTGGCGGTAATATCGACCGCGTTCAGCATACGGAGCGTCGGCAGGTCAAAGGACGGGAAGACCACTTACGTTGCCGCGGCGGTGGTAAACAAAAAAGGAAAAGTGTTGTCCTGGCAGGAGTCGTAAATATGTTCTGGATAAAAAGGATGAACCCTATTGCCGCCGTGGTCGGGCACGACCTCGTGGGGATCGAGCTGGACGGGAATAATCTGAAGATCGCCCATATGAGGATATCGCCCGGCAGGGCGGAGGCGGTCAACCTTGTAGTCCGCAATATATCGGGTATGGCCGATGCCGATATCTCGAAGACGATCGCCTCTTCATTCCTTACGCTGAACGCGAAGAACCCGTACGTTGTGAGCGTCATCACCTCCGGCCTTGCGATAACCAAGAATATCGAGATACCCTCTATCGATCCTAAGGAGATAAAGGAGATAATAGACCTGCAGGCGGGGCGCCACACCCCGTATTCGCGGGAGGAGATAGTCATAGATTATATAGATGTGGGCACTTATAAAAACACTTACACAAAGATCCTGCTCGTCATCGTATCGCGCAATGTAATAAAGAAGCAGTTCGATATCATAGGGAAGGCCGGGCTCAAGCTGGAGAAGATACTCTTCGCGCCTGAGGCGCTGGGGAGGTCCGCCGCCAGGGTGATGGGGCTCAATACCGAAGTTTCCCCGGCCAGCATAATAAATATCGATGAAAGCTTTACGGATTTTACGGTCGTCTATAAGAACAGGCTATTATTCGTCAGGTCGATCCCCATAGGCGTACAGCAGCTCTGGGAGGACAGGGAGAAGAACGGGATAAGGTTTGCGGAAGAGTTGAAGAGGTCCCTCGAGACATATCAGGGCGAAAATATCGAGAGAAGCCCGGATTCGCTTATCCTTACCGGCGCGGCGGAAGAGATGACCGGGCTGGAACCGGTATTGAACGACGCCCTGCATTTTCCGCTGAAGGTCATACCATATCTCAAGAATGTGACCGTTAAGGGTGACCTGCTGAAGGTGAACCCTGCTGCCAGGCGTCAGTCGTTCCTGAATATAATGGCGTCGCTCTTCGCGCTGGAACAGGTCAAGATAATACTTATACCCGAAGAGGTGAAGGTCAGGAGATCCCTGGAAGAACGGGGGAGGGACCTGATAAAGACGGGCATATTCGTCTTCACGGCCTTCATGATCCTCTGCCTTATACTGGTAAGCAACATCTTCTTTAAGACCGCATACCTGAAGAACCTGACCGTAAAATACCGGGATTTTGACAAGGAGGCCCAGACGCTGGAGAATAAGTTCACGATGGTCAGCATGGTCAGGAACTACCTCTCGAGCCGCGGGTATTCGCTGGAGGTGCTGGCGGAATTGCACTCTATAACCCCCATCGACCTGGAGCTGAACGATATCAGGTTCGATGACCAGGGCAAGATATCGATAAAAGGGACGGCCGAGTCGATGTCCACCGTCTTCTCTTTCGTCGAGGCGATCGGGAAATCGAAGTATTTTAAGGACGCCAAGACCAAATACACCTCGAAGAGGAAAGAGGGGACCAAAGATATGGCCGATTTTGAAATAACGGCCGCGCTGAACAAGAACCGATGATAAAGAAGATACAGGAATTATACGCTATATTATCGCGCATGTCCAAAAGGGAGAAGACGATCCTGTACGCGGCGGCCTTTTTCATATCCCTGACGCTCCTGGACAGGATGATGATATCTCCCATATTCAACCGCATAAGTTCGCTGGAATCGGAGATCAAGGAGAAGGAGTCGAATATCAAGAAGAGTATGCGCATACTGTCCCAGAAGGATAAGATAATGTCCGAAAGCGAAAGCTACGGGTCCGTCTTCAGCCAGGCCAACTCCGAAGAGGAGGAGATGACCTCGATCCTGAAAGAGATAGAGAACCTGGCCAGCAAGAGCTCCGTCTACCTGATAGACATGAAACCGGGAGGCGCGAAGAGCGCCGGCTCGGCAAAGAAATATATCATAAACCTGAGCTGCGAGGCGCAGATAGAGCAGCTGACCCAGTTCATGTACGATATCGAAAATTCCAGCAAGCTTTTGACCATCGAGAAATACCAGATAGGGCCGAAATCTAAGGAATCGAGCGTGGCCCGGTGCAGCATGTCGATATCCAAGATAAGCATGTAGAGTAATCACAAGGAGGATGCCATGAGGAAGATTGCTTTTGTTACGATGTTCCTGACGCTCTTTTCATGTTTTAACGCTTACGCCGCCGAGGGGCCGACGCTTCTGGAACTGCGCAACGAGATCTTTGACGAGTCGCGGGCGATAAAGCTGCTCTTGCCTAATTCCAGGAAGGACCTCATATTCATGAACAGCATGTGGGATTCCTGCATAGCGACCATGATGCAGATAGACGCATATTTCAATATGCTGGGCATATTCAACACTATCAAGAAAGAGAGCGTGACCGAAGATGCGGTCAAATATATAGCGGATTGGCTCAATACCATGAAGACGACGAACACCCTGACCATAAAGAACCTGGACGCAATGTCCTCGAAGCAGATAGAGAACAATACGCGGCTTCACGTCCAGAGGATGACGGAGTTCTATACGGGGTTGAATAAGAGGATAGATACGGAACTGAAGGGTGTCCTGGCCCTTAAGGCAACGGCTAAAAAGAGATAGAGCGGGAGGACGGAAATAGATGTCTAAAAATCTTAAATACGCATTATCCGCAGCGGTGTTTATCGCTTCCTGCGCCGTCCCATATGTATGGGCCGATACCGATGCGGACGACGAGATGATGTTCGATGAAGGCATGGCGCAGGTCGAGATGGGAGGCAGGATCGTGGGGCAGGTGGTCAAGGTCAACCCCGCCTCAAAGACCATGACGATCAGGGATATGCGCTATGACAGCAAGGTGGTCACGATCATGGCGAACAGCGACACCACGTACTTCGGCACAACTTCCATAAAGACGATAAACCCAGGGGATTATCTCTCCGTCGACTGTATCTCGATCAATGATACCTACGTCGCCGATAACGTCGTTATGCAGGAGAGGGCCATGGCGGATGAGACGATGCCGGCCCTGGAGAAGGTCCTCGTCGATTAAGATAATTCCGCCAATAAGTTTATGAACCCATTTAATACGGTGATATCGGCATCTCTGCTGCTGGCCGCGGTATCGCTCACTCCCGCAGCCGCGGCAGAGAGAGACGCCGGCGGGGCGGCGGCCAAAGAGGTGAGCTTCGAAGAGTCCGAGGCCTACGGCCCGTACACAAAGGGCCTCTCTTATATAAAGGAGGGGCGGTGCGACGAAGCCATAAAGGAATATTCCAGGGCGCTGGAGCTGTCCCCGGATAATTACCTTGTCTACAGCGCCCTCGGGTACGCCTGCTTCTATTCCGGGAAATTCACGCCGGCCCTTGAATCCTTCAGGAAGGCCATGTTTCTAAAGCCCGACTATGCGGATGCCGTAAGGGGTATAGCCTGCGTCTACATGGGTCTGGGGCAGGAGAACGAAGCGGCCGTATATTTTATGAAGGCGATAAAGATGGACCCTGCCGTCATCTCGCCTTATATGGCGCTGGGGACTATATATAACAATAAAAAACGTTTTGACGAGGCCATCCCGCTCTTCAATAAGGTCATAGAGGCCTCGCCCAATCTCAATACCGCCTATTTTGAATTGGCCCGCGCGTACCAGGCGACAGGCAGGATCGATCCGGCGGTGAGCAATTATGAGAAATTCATATCGCTCACCCCGACCATACGAAAAGCTTATCTGCCGCTTGCGGCGTGTTACGCCTCCAGGGGGGATTACAGGAACGCATTCCGGTGCGCCTCCACCGCCAGGCAGCTGGATATGACGGACCCGGAAGCGAAAAAGGTGATGCGTTCCATGTACTACAGGATAAAAAGGGAGAAAGAGGAGGCCAGGGAGAAGGCCGCAAGGGAGGAGGCGGCAAAAAAGAAGAAGGCCGGAAAGGAGGCGCCGGTCAAAAAGCGATAGGCCTGTCGTGTTCCAGCACAGTTATGCTTATCGCCTCCGGGTTTCCTTTCTTTTTGTCATCGTAGTACTTCACTATTATGTGGTCCCCCTCGATCAGATCTACGACCCCGGCCTTTCGCAGGTCCCTGAATATCCTGCCTTTGCCCGTGACCACGACCACATTCTCGGGGACGTAGAAAGTCATCTTATCTTCCGCTATCTTGCCCGTGCTGTAGTACCACTTCAGGGCCAGCTTCGAGCCGGCGAAATCTATCCCGCATATCTTGCCCCGGACGTATCTTATCGGACGGTCCTTCGGTTCCTGGGAATGGGATGAGACGGGCATCATAGATCCCGCGATGATCATCATGGATATCAATATCTTTGCCGCGTGAGAGATAGCCCCTCCTCTTATTTCGAAGCCAGCCTGGGTTTCTGCATCTCGGATATCGTCTTTTTCAGGTCCTCCATATCTTTGCGCACGGACTCTATATCGTCATTCATCTTGGCCAGTATCGCGTCATACTCCGTGAACTTACGCGCCGCATACTCGCCTGAGCCTTCAATGATCCTGAGATCTCCTTCCCTGCGTATGGCGGTACCTTTAGGCAGGACCACTTTATAGGATGGTTTCTTCCCGACCTGCTGTAGTTCCATGCCTTCGGGCACCTGTGTATTATAGGCGCCGTCTTCATCATCCACCTGCGCGCCTGCGGGTGGTGCGAAGGCGATCATTATTGCCGCAAGAATAAGAGAGACAGATCTTGTCATATCTTCCTCCTGTTGATATATAAAATATACCATACTATGTGGCAATTTCCAATTTAGAATTGGTCATTTGACATCGAAATGCTATAATAACAACATGGGCTACGCGCCGGCGTTGGAAAAGGCATGGAAAGAGCTGTCGGGCCTCGGTCTCCCCGCTGCCTCCACGGTAATGTTCCTGAACGGAGAATATGCGGTAGACCCTGTCTCGAAGATCGTGCTTTCCGTATCATGCAACGTCTCTGCCAAAGACCATTACACCATCATAATATTGCATTATCTGATACATAAGCTGAGGATGGGGGAACTGCCGCCTCCTGCCGGGGAGTGGATCGACTTCAGGCAGATCGACGGCGGAGAGGGGTATTACGCGTCTTTCAAGAAGAGGACCATAGATGTCATAGCGCGTAAGTATGGCGAAAGGCCCGAGCAGCTGATGGAGGCAGCAAAGCGCCTGAACGGTAAAGAGGCGGCACTTGGCGACATAGGGGTCGTTATAGAGGCCTTTCAGCGTGTCCCCGTCGGGCTTGTCTTCTGGAAAGGCGATGAGGAGTTCGCCCCGGAGGCGAACATACTTTTTGACAGGGGGATCACGTCCATACTCTGCACGGAAGATATCGTGGTGATGACAGAGATCATCGCGCATTCATTGTGAGCGTTCCCATGAGGATAGCCGTAAAGGTCAAGCCGGGCTCAAAAGAAGATAGCGTCGAAAAGGTGAACGGCGCGGAGTTCATGGTCCGTGTGAAGGCGCCGGCAAGAGAAGGCAGGGCGAACGAGGCCGCCCTTGAGGTCCTGGCCGGATATTTCGGAGTCGCAAGATCCAGGGTGAGGATCGTCCGCGGCCTTTCCGGAAGGAACAAAGTGATAGACATAATATAAAAAGGGAGAAAGATATGTACAGCGTAGAGGTCTCCAGTGCGGGGGATTACCTGTTCCGGGTGAAGGCGAATGACTATGAGTTCGAGGTGGATGCGAAGGGCAGGGGAGCCACCCCTCCGGATACGCTCCTGGCCTCTCTGGGTAGTTGCGTCGGTGTCTACATAAGGAAATATGCGGAAGGGGCGAGGCTGGCCATAGATGAATTCACCGTGAAGGTGAGCGGGGAACTGTGCAAGGAAGCGCCCGCCCGCTTTAAGACGATAGACGTGTCGGTCGGCCTTAGGGGCTCCGCCCTGGATGAGCGCCGGAGAAAGGCGCTCATCGAATTCATAAAGAATTGCCCGGTGCATAATACATTGAGATCGGACCCGGAAATAAAGATAAGGATAGAGTGATGACCAGGAGGGAATTTCTGAGAAAGGCGTCTCTATTTTGCGCGGGGGCCGTATTCTCATCGGCTGCTATAGAGTCGCTGTTTAGATCGAAGGCGTCCGGAGACAAGACAGGCCCCGCGGGCCTGAAAGAAGCGATGTTCTATCGAAAGATAGACGACTCGACCGTCCAGTGTGAGCTCTGCCCCAGGGGGTGTACCCTATCGACCGGGCAGAGGAGCTTCTGCAGGGTCCGTGAGCCGAAGGACGGCGTGCTCTATGCCATGTCGTACGGCAAGGTATGCTCAGCCCACGTAGACCCTATCGAAAAGAAGCCGCTATTCCATTTTCTGCCCGGGACGAACGCCTTCTCCGTTTCTACGGCCGGTTGTAATTACCGCTGTAAGAGCTGCCAGAACTGGCAGATATCGCAATTCGCGCCGGAGGCGGTCTACAATGACTATCTCGAACCCTCCGATATCGTCGCGCAGTCGGTGCGGACAGGATGCCCTACGATCGCGTATACATATACCGAGCCGGTGATATTCTATGAGTACATGCTAGACACCTCGAAACTGGCAAAGGGGAGGGGCCTTAGGAATATGTGCCACTCGAACGGTTCATTCAACCCGAAACCTCTCGAAGAGCTCTCTCTTTACATAGATGCGGCCAATATCGACCTGAAGGGGTTTTCCCAGGACTTTTATTCAGATTTCGCCGCCGGCTACCTTGACAGGACGCTGGATAATCTCAAAATTTTAAAGAAGAACAGGGTGTGGCTTGAGATAACCAACCTCGTAGTTCCTACCCTGAATGACGATATGGCGAAGATGAAAGATATGTGCGCCTGGATATGCGATGCCCTCGGCCCGGATGTGCCTCTGCACCTATCGCGTTTCTGGCCGAGCCACAAGTTGACGCACCTCTATCCGACCCCGCAGGAGACGCTCGAAAAGGCGAGAGAGACAGCCCTCGCTTCCGGCTTGCGCTATGTCTATATAGGGAATGTTCCGGGGCTGGCCGCAGAGAACACCTATTGCCATAATTGCGGTAAGACGGTAATCGGCAGGAGCGGTTACACGATAACGGAAAAGCACATGAAGTCCGGCGCCTGCGAATGGTGCGGCACAAAGATACCGGGCGTCTGGGATTGATATATTCCGGCAATTCCCCCATTACCCTCTATTCATACTCACCGCAATAATGCTCGGTATCTTTACACATACAAGGATGGAGCAGACACCCGGTATCCCGACGAGAGGAACGAGCGCCGCGGAGACGAGCAGTGCGGCAAGCCACGAGCCGGCCAGGTCGAGCGCATAGAGCATACCTGCAGTATCGGCTGCACCTCTCCCGCGGAGCGCTATCCTGTTGGCCAGCGGGAACTCCGCCCCGACGAAAAAGCCGCTCGCGGCCAAGAGGACGAAGAACAGGATCGGCGTTTTGGCTGTGCCCGGGCCGGCCATGAAGAGACCAGCCACAAGGACGAAGGCAGCTGCGGAGAGCTCTGTAGCGGCAAGGCAGTCCATATCCCGCTTGATACGGGATAAAGAACGCGTCATCAGCCATCCTCCGAAGGCAAGCCCGGCCATGAATGATGCCATGAGCATCGCGATGTGCGAGAATAAAAATCCGTAAGAGGACTGGTAGGCGTAGATCAGTATAAGGTTCAGGCTCATGCCGACAAAGCCGGCGGTAAATATGGCGGCCCCGGAGGCAACGGCCTTGCGGTGTCTCCCGTACCGGCCGAGCGCCACGACGATCAGGCCGCAGATCAATACGGCAAAGAGCGAGTTATGCAGGGTTATCTTGCCGAGATGGTCTTCCGCGGCCCGGAAGCGCGGGGAGGCCATGGTGTTCAGATAAGCGGCGGCGTAATACGCTGCAGCAGGGGATCTATCCGAATTCTTTATTAAGGGCTTCGCCTTTCCTACGGAACCGTAGAACCACTCCTGCCACTGTCTGTCGAGGCGGTCCGCGAGATAGGCCTTATTGAACGTCTTTGTCGATATCTTTCTCTCTTCCAGGCGTTGAAACAGGATATCCGGGGTGAGGGTTATCCCGCCTTTTGACGCGATGAATATATTGGAATATCCGGGTATGACATTTACGCTGTACTGACCTTCCAATGCCGCCAGGACGGACGCGTTAAGATCGCGAAGCTCCGGCCCCAGGTAGCTGAGAGACCCCGGCAGGGAAAATACGATGATGCCGTTCGTGCCAAGCACCCTGCCCGCCTCCTTGAAAAATTCCGTCGTGTAAAAACGGTTCATGGCCAGCGTGGATGGCGCGGGCAGGTTGACCATGATAACGTCGTAATCTTCTTTCGTTATCTTAATGAAGTATCTGCCGTCGGTATATCTTATATCCAATCTGGCCTCGTCCAGCTCTCCGGCGGTAAGGGGCGTGGGGAAGTCATTCACCAGGCGTATGAGGGATGGGTCGAGCTCGACATATGAAAGTTTTTCTACGGGATATTTCAGTATCTCGTGTATCATCCCGCCGGCCCCGCCGCCTATGATGAGGACATCCTTTGGCGAGGCGTGGCTCAGCATGCCGAAATGCGCCAGGGCTTCGGTGGAGGCGATATCCGGAAGCGGCGTCGTTATGATAGGGATGCCGTTACCGTAAAACGTGTATTGACCGGCGTTTCTGGTCAGGGCCAGGTTGCCGTAGACGGAATTCCGGTACGCGACCAGCTCCCGGCCTTTCCACTGGCCGGCGAGAGAGAGATCGTGGAGGGCCGAGGCGGGCCCGGATAGCGAGAAGATCGCGAGAGATGCACAGCAAGCCGCTCCTATCCAGAGCGGCGAGGACCCTCTGCCGCCCGGCCGTGTTTCATGTTTCAGGAGCGACGCGGCCGAAACCGCATTGGCGATCCCCACGACAGAGACGGCGGCGAATGAGTTCAGGAAGGTTATGAGATAATAGGTGATGACAGGGCCTCCTATCATGAAACCGGCAGACTCGACGGCGTATACGGTCCCGGCGGCCTCCTCAGCCCGCCCGGACGCCTCGTGTGCCATCCTGCAGCCGAAAGGGAATTGCATCCCGGTGAATATGCCGGCGCAGGCGGGTATGAGCAGGGAGGAGAGGAATACGGCGGATATCCCGGCACCTTCGCCTACAGCGAGGCCAAGCATATTTTTCAGGACCCGTATGGTGAAGATGCATATGGGGAGATATGCGGCGATCAGGAGCTGTAATATGGAATATGCCAGGACAGGGCGGCTTATTTTGGCGGCAAGACGGCCCCCCAGGAGGCTGCCGAGCGCCACCAGCATTATCCAGTTGGCCAGTATGATGCCTATGGTGAGTTCGTTCCCGTTAAAGGAGACGAAGAATTCCCGGATCAGCAGTGTCTCGGCCGCCAGGGACGTGAAGCCCATGAGGAGGAAGGCGAATATGAACCGCTTCTTCATATGCCGTTATTTTATCACATTGCGTAATCGCGATGGTAATGTAAATTTTTCGTCTCCACCCCTCAGGCGTTTACTTTTGTGCCCGCCTTCCGCTTGCCGCAAATTTGGATTAGCCCAAAATTTTACAGAGAAAATTTTGGACTTTTCCAGCAGATAGCATATCCAAATTTTGCTTTGTCAAAATTTGGATTAGGCATCCAAATTTGCTGTCCCAAAATTTTGATGGCCGATGAACCTGGTTACAAGGAAAGCGATTGTCCAGTTTCATCGTCCGTTCTGTATCGCA
>Ga0265297_10002234_pt1 | contig 40578 bp, 43 predicted proteins | sample Munlanlwell13791_FD_192502 | JGI IMG/M metagenome (GOLD analysis project Ga0265297, IMG submission 192502) | Leachate microbial communities from a municipal landfill in Southern Ontario, Canada - Leachate well 137-91 | ecosystem: Engineered > Solid waste > Landfill > Unclassified | place...
TCCGGCTGAAGAATTGGTTGAGGGAATCGTTTATTATAAAATTACAGTTAGCCTTGAAAATCCGCCGCAGGGCATCAAGCCGGGCATGAGCGCAGACATCACGATCAGAACTGCTCAAAAAAATGAAGTGTTGGCGATACCTGAAATGGCAATCACTAAAAAAGACAATAAGTTTTCGGTCCAGGTTTCAAACAATAACAAACTCGAAGAACGAGAAATACAAATAGGTCTTAAGGGAAGTGATAACTTAGTAGAGGTAATTTCCGGTTTGACTGAGGGCGAGAAAATAGCCATCCCTTTATAATATGACCGTCCAACCAGTCATTAAACTCGAAAAAGTCTGGAAAACTTATCAGTTCGATCGCTTAGCGCTTTCGGTACTGAAGGACATTAATCTGGAAATTGCTTCCGGTGCTTTTGTAGTTATTTTAGGGCCTTCCGGGTCGGGTAAATCTACTCTTCTAAACATGCTCGGGTGTTTGGACTTACCGACCAAGGGCGTAGTTTCTCTAGATGGACGCGACATTTCAAAAATGTCCGAAGACGAATTGGCCCAAGCAAGAGGAAAGAAAATCGGTTTCGTTTTCCAGCAGTTCAATCTACTTCAGAATCTTAATGCTTTAGAAAACGTGGCTTTGCCGATGATTTTTCAAGGAAAATCCGAATCAGTAAGAACCGAACGAGCCAAATCGCTTCTAGTTTCACTGGGCCTCGAAGAAAGAATCGCCCATAGGCCTTCGGAACTTTCGGGTGGAGAACAGCAAAGGATCGCCATTGCGAGAGCGTTGGTGAATAATCCGGAAATTATCGTAGCAGATGAACCGACCGGCAACTTAGACTCGACTACCGGCAAAAAAATCATGGAAATTCTCATTAATCTCCACAAAAACGAAAAAAAGACCATTGTGGTAGTCACTCACGATCCGACGGTCGCCGATTACGGCAGCCAGATCGTGCATATTAAAGACGGCGAAATTATAGAAAATCATATTAACCACGAAAAAATGGTTCTCTGGAAAAAATAACCTGATTTTTCCAGAATTAATTATGTTAAAAGAATATCTAAAAATAGCTGTTAAAAACTTAAGAACCAGACAGTTGAGAAGCTGGCTGACAATTTTAGGAATTGTCATCGGCGTATTTTTAATCATGTCGCTGCTTTCCTTGAGCCAGGGACTAAAAAATACTGTTCTACAGCAACTCAAAGCGGTCGGCACTGATATCGTAATGATCATGCCCGGCAGTATTTCAGACATCATGACGACCATGATGGGCGGAATCGAATTATCGGACGAAGACCTCGAAGTCATTAGAAACACCCGAGGGGTTGAAGTTGTGATTCCCAATCTCTATAAGGGAGAAATCGTTAAATACCAAAACGAAAGCAAAACTGCTATTTTATACGGCATAGACATTAGAAACGCCCTGGATGTTTATATCAACGATATGGGCATGAAAATAGCCGAGGGCCGCTGGGCTATACCCGGTAAAAGGGAAGCGGTGGTAGGCAGTCTTGTGCCGACCGATGTTTTTCCAGGTATGAAAATCGGCACGACCGTGAGTATTAAGGGAAGACAATTCGAAATTGTAGGCATTTTAAAATCGATGGGTAGCAAACAAGACGATTCAATGCTCGGCTTGGATATTGATCTTTACCGCGACATCACTGGAGAAAGAAAAGGCGCTCCGCAGGCAGTCGCTAAAATCGCTCCCGGCTTTTCGGTAGACCAAATCGCTAAAGATATTAAAAACAATCTCGAAGAGCAAGCTAAAAGAAGAGCCGGACACCAAGGCGAGGGTTCTTATTCTGTTTTAACCAGCGACGCCATGTCAGGGATTGTCGGCAATATCATGGGCATTATCCAAGTGGTTGTCTTTGCTTTCGGCAGCATCGCTGTTCTGGTAGGAGGAATCGGCATTATGAACACTATGTATACCTCCGTAAGAGAACGAACCAGGGAAATCGGCATTTTAAAAGCTATTGGCGCTAAAAATTCCACCATCGTTTTAATCTTTTTAATGGAATCTGGTATCATAGGCTTAGTAGGCGGATTAGGAGGTATGATCCCGGGATTAGGGCTAGCTAAATTAATTCAGGCCATCGGCCAGGTTCACCCTATGTTTTATATCGAAGCTTCCGTCAGCCCGGGCATTATCCTTTTCGGCCTATTTTTCTCTTTCGGCGTTGGATGTTTCTCCGGTTATTTTCCGGCTCGCAGCGCCGCCAAACTGAAACCGGTTGAAGCCCTAAAACATTACGAATAATATTATGAAAATTCTGTTTCTTTGGCCGAAATTCCCCGCTACTTTCTGGAGCTTCAAATCGGCTCTGCCGTTTATCGCAAAAAAAGCGGCTTTCCCGCCGCTCGGTCTTTTAACCGTAGCTTCGTTATTACCGCAAGATTGGGATAAAAAACTTATAGATTTAAATGTTGAAAAACTCGAAGAAAAAGATATTCTTTGGGCTGATTTTGTTTTCATTTCGGCGATGGCCATCCAAAAAGATTCGGTCGAAGAGTTAATCAAATCCGTAAAAAAACTTGGTAAAAAAATAGTGGCTGGCGGACCATTATTTACGGCCGAACACGAAGAATTCTTAAACGACGTTGATCATTTCGTTCTTGACGAGGGTGAAGAAACTATCCCTTTGTTTCTAGAAGACTTAAGAAAGGGCTGTCCTAAGAAGCTTTATCGATCCAACTTACGCCCCGACATCAGTAAAACGCCTAAGCCCGCGTGGGAACTCATTAAGTTTAAACATTACGCTTCAATGTGCGTACAATATTCCCGCGGTTGCCCCTTTAACTGCGAATTTTGCGATATCGTACTTTTAAACGGGCGGGTGCCTCGCACAAAATCAAAAGAACAGATTTTAGCGGAACTTGATGCTTTATATGAAAGGGGTTGGCGGGAAGGCGTCTTTTTCGTTGATGATAATTTCATCGGCAACAAGGCGCTACTCAAAAAAGAAATTTTGCCGGCGATCATTCAATGGCAAAAAGAAAAAAAACATCCTTTTTCATTCAACACCCAGGTGTCTATTAACCTAAGCGACGACGAGGAGTTGATGAATCTGATGATACAAGCTGGATTCGAAACCGTCTTTATCGGAATCGAAACCATAGAAGAAGAAAGCCTGAACGAATGTCAAAAAATGCAAAATCTGAACAGAGACCTGCTTTCTTCGGTCAAAATGATCCAAAAACACGGCTTCCAAATACAAGGCGGCTTCATTCTGGGTTTTGATAATGATACGCCCTCAATTTTCAACCGCATCATCGATTTTATCCAAAAAAGCGAAATCACCATGGCGATGGTGGGGCTTTTGCAGGCCATGCCTAAAACAAGGCTCTGGCAAAGACTGAAAGAAGAGAAGCGGCTTTTAAACCGCGCAAGCGGAGACAATACCGACGGCGCGCTAAATTTCGTACCAAAAATGAACCGCCAATCGCTGCTTGCGGGCTATCAAAAGGTAGTGCAGCACATCTACGCTCCTAAACAATACTCCCAAAGACTTATTTCTTTCCTGAAAGACTATAAGCCTAAAAAACGTAAAAAATATAAAGCGAGTTTCGGACAGCTGTTCGCCCTGTTAAGATCTTTCTGGGTTTTAGGTATTAAAGAAAAAGAGAGGATTTATTTCTGGAAACTTCTTTTCTGGTGTTTATTTAGAAGGCCGAAAACTCTGCCCATGGCGATAAGGTTGGCCATTTTCGGGCTGCACTTCCGTAAGGTCGCCGAAAACAATAAATAGCTTAGACATTTTACAGGCAAACTTCCTTAAAAGGAAGCTTGCTTTTTTTGTTTTTTTGATTAAGAATACCTAAGGCACATTGAAAATATAAAAAGGAGATGATGTAAATGAAAGACGTAACGATTATTGGTTCAGGACCAGCCGGACTTTTTGCCGCTCTGGAGTTAATCAGGCGCAGACCCCAAAGCAGGGTGGTTATTTTCGAGAAGGGGCCTGACAGAAAAACGAGAACCGAGGACAATCTCATTTCGGGATTGGGCGGATCAGGGGCTTTTTCGGACGGGAAATTAACCTTTCCCAACCCCAAATACCCGAGATCCCTGGAAGTCGGCGGACAGCTTGTTTTAATCATCGGACGGGAAAGATACCTCCAAATCTTGAGAAAGGTGAACAGGCTTTATACCGAATTCGGCGGCCGGCCTGATTTCTACGAAGAGGGAAAGGATCAAAAAATCCAGGAATTGGTTGAAAAGGCTTTCAACTTCAAACTCGGATTAATCCCCACAAAAGTGAGACATTTCGGCTCCGATCTTTCTCCCTTGATTATCAAAAACATCAGGGAAGAGTTGGAAAAGAAAGGGGTAGAAATTTTCCTGGAAACGGCCGTGGAAACTATCAGAAAAGATGGCACGACTTTCCTTTTAGAGCTTAGCGGCAAACAAACCGGTTTTTTCAGAACAAGGTTCGTTGTTGCGGCTCCGGGCAGAGGCGGTGCAAGCTGGCTGGCGAGACAGGCAAAAACCTTGAATATCGAGGTACAACCCCGCCAGACGAGCGTAGACATCGGTATTAGGGTAGAAACCCGTAGCCACGTCTTAGCGCCTTTAACCGATTACCTTTATGACCCGAAGATTGAATTCTATGCTAAACCGTTTGAAAACAAAACCAGAACTTTTTGCGTTTGCCCTTACGGCTCGGTGATCGTCGAAAAATATCAAAACTTATTTACGACCGTCAACGGCCACAGCCTGTTCGAAAAGCATTTGTCAAAGAATACCAACTTCGCGATGCTGGTTAGCGTCAACTTCACCGAACCTTTCGACGAACCGTTAAAATACGGCGGAAGAGTTTCAGAGTTGGCCAATATGCTGGGCGGCAAAGTGCTTGTTCAGAGACTGGGGGACTTAAGAGCCGGCCGCAGATCAAACCCCGAAAAAATTAACAGGGGATTGGTCGAACCGACTTTAAAAGAAGCCACTCCGGGAGACCTAAGCTTTGCTTTGCCTTACCGGCATCTGGCCAATCTTTTAGGGACGCTCGAGGCTTTAGACAATATCGCTCCGGGCATCAACGGCGACAACACGCTGCTTTACGGCAATGAGGTAAAATTTTATTCAAGCAGAGTGAAATGCTCGTCAGAACTGGAAGCGATGAGAAACTTTTTCGTGGCGGGAGACGGCGCCGGCTTCACCAGAGGCCTGCTACAATCTTCTGCTTCAGGGATAGTCGCTGCCGAAGCCATTCTGAAAAGAATGAGCTATTGGAAGGAAGGTCCTCATGAATAAGTTATTGAATTGGTTTCGACATCTTGAACACTATTGGAAACTGCTCATCTTATTCGCTCTGGTAACGATTGCGATTCTCCCGTTTGGTTCTGATATCGAACAATTGCTGGCCCTGATGATTAATGCCTACGCCCTGGTTGCTTTTGCAGCCATGCTGAATCGTTCATCTACAAAAAATAGCTGGGCCTATCATGGAATCATTTTACTATTAAGCAACGTCGCCAACTACTGGGTCTTCAAAAGCGTTAACGTTTTGGTGACTACGATTGGATTGACTTACTTTTTAGTAATCGCTTACGTCGCTGCGACTGTTTGGGGAAATTTTACCGGTTCCCGAGTTTCCATTTTCATAGAAAGAAAATTGGGGATTACGACCAGATTCAAGGGAGGGGATTCCATCTCTCCCGAAGAGAAGAAGGTTAAATACATTCTTTTGATTATTTTGGGAGTTTTAACGATAACGACCATCATTGTCACAAGAGCTAATTATCTGGCCGCGATTTCTGTCTTTTTCCTGAATTTTCTTAATATGGGCATCCATACATTTGTGCGCCGATCGCGTAACGTAGGCAATACCTTACTGCACAATTCCGGACTTCTACTGCAGGCTTTAAGCTTCTTTCTGCTTTTCAGATTTCTGGCCGAAGAAAACATGTCCTGGGTCTTTTTCCTACCATATGCTCTGGGCAGTATTTCAGGAGGACTGCTCACGCACACTTTCAATATGTGGGCGGAAAAGAAAATTAAAGCCGACCCTGACAAACATCTGATTAAACCGGCCAAACACTCTTCGCGTTTTGCTATAGACCTATCGCTTTTCCCGCGCAAAACTCTGATCGTTCTTTTGATCGCAGCCGTAATTATGGTTGTTTTTGCCGAATCGCCGGCACTTGCTGGAACGATTATCGGGCTCGCGATAGCTCAATACATCGCTTTTACGCTCATCAGCCGAGCACGGACTAGAAAAAACCGCACCTATGAGGCTTATGCTTCAATATCAAGCAATGGCACATGGCTCGCGATGTTCGGCAAACTCAATATGCAAGGATGGTCGGCGCCGCTTTTCTTACCATATATCGCAGGCGTTATGATCGGCGGCAACTTGGGCGTCGGCATCGCTATGCACATTGAACGATGGTTCGGCATCTCCTCTGATTAAAAAACAAAACCCGTTAACCTTGAAAGGTAACGGGTTTTTTAATTACTTTAAATAAAAGAACTTAGATTGGATTGGGTAAAAACGTTTCCCAGTCAAACGGTCTGGGATTGTCTTCGACAAAATCCTTAATCACATCGAACGGTAAAATCCTGACGAGCATCGGGCCTCTTTCCGGACCATCTACGGGCAGTCCGACAAAAGAAACTCCGGTGTTGTTAGGCGGAAATCCCAATTCTCCGAAGCGATCAGTATGAGTGCCGGCTGCGCACATATGGAAGAAGGCGCAATCGGTGATTGCTGCTCCGAAAAAGTGTTTATCGCCGCAAACGCTCAGGACCGGTAATTTATTGTTGAAAATTCTGGCATAATTGCCTCTCATGGGCAGGTTTCTGGTAGCGCCCAATAATGTATCGCCCCACCCAGCCATTCTGGTCGGCGAAGCGCGTACGTCTAAACCGTATTCACGGCCGCCCGGCATTTGAATGACGCTCCAACCGATGAATTCTCCGCTGTAAAGGGGAGCGGCCACCAGTTTTTCGAGAATCTCTTCTTTGCCGCGCCATTCGGGCATTTTTGCCAGAAGCGATCTTAGATGCTTGGCATAAAGCGGACCTTCAGCCAATTCTCCGTCAACCGTCCGTTCGAAATGGTTGCCGGATCCGAGGTTGATAAATCCGCAATTGCGGGTATCGAAACCGCCGTATTGAGCGTTCACGAACTCGCCGATGCCGCGAATGTTGATCTGGGCTCTCTGGGCACGTTTCAGAATCGCGCGGAAAATATCGACGTTCTCTTCAATACTTCTGTCCATCATCTGCAAAACCTGGTCTAGCGGAAAGTCCGAACCCCGCGTTTCGATTTGATAGGTATAGAACTTGTGCAGCTTCTCGGCGGCCTGGGCCGCTTCGGTAATATCTTTGGCGTTACGCGCTTCCCGCAAAAGCTCTTGACCTAGTTTTTCAATTTTTTGAGGAGAAAGCTGATGGGGGTGCGGCTGAGTTCTTGCTTTGAAATGATGCCCCTGCGTTTGGTCGTCCGGCGAAACGAAGAAATGCACTTTCATATTATTGTCTTTGCACATGCCGGCTTTACGCATCATTTCGAACACAGCTTCAGCCATGCCGAGTCTCATGCCGTTTTCTTTACAGGTCACGAATTCTTTAGCACGGCCACCGTAATGAGGATCTGATCCGAACATCACCCAGGCGTAGCTTGAACTGCGGCTATAAATAGAATTACGCGTCTTCCTTCTTTTTCTGGGATATTCCTTGAATGATTCCAGGGAAGGAGTCGCCAAAACATCCGCGTCAACTACGCCGTTTACCGAATGAAGTCTGAGCACGCCCGATCGAAAGCCTTCAGAAAAAACCGCTCGAGCCAGCTGATGATCCTGGGAAGTGCTCGCTTTCAAAACTTTCGTTAAATACGTTTCATCAACGGCGATCGGCGCTACAAAAAGCTTACTTGAACCGCGTTGACCGTTATAATCCGCTTCCCTGACTGTCATGCGGAATTGCAGACTCCAGGGATGGCAAATGACGACCAGCGGCGCCAATTTTTCGTGAAGATTCTTGGGGCCGTATTTATTGGCATAATCGGCCAATAAAGTGTCGGTTACTTTGCGGTGCGGGGGAATATTGACTTCGATTTTCTTCCCGGCAATTTCCACAAAACTCGTATCCTGGCCGATGACCTTGGCATTGGGAATCGCTTTCTCGATCTTTTTTACCACCACGGCTCTGGCATGATCGTAAAACCTCTGCCATTCCTGGGTGGCGACGCTGCTCATCGTGGTGCGATGAAGCTGAGACCTCAATGATTCTTCCTGCTCCGCAAGATTTTTAGCAAAATCAAACTCTTCTCTCTTTTCGGCCGCTTTGCGCGCGGTCTTAATCAGACTTAATTTATCACGCAATTCGCTCTGTTTCTTAATCGTCCACCACCTTACTTCCCAGTAAGCTGCGGCTTTAATCAAATCATTCTCGTTACTTCCCAAAACAATATAAATCGGGCCCCGGTATTCCGGCCGGTTATCTGGTCTCGTAGAGATTTTCAGCCAGCCGTTTAAAATATCGTCGACGACCTCTTCTACGGTCCGATAAATCACTTCGTCCACCGGGTGTTCGAGAAGAATCCTTTCGACGATTTTTTTATACTCTTCTTCCTTGATCAAATCGGGATTGACGTTGTCGCCGAAAGTCAAAGATCTTCCGACCTTCGGGGGACCGGCGGTTTTGCGCAAATCCACACTGATGATATTGGTCGCGATAACCGCTACGTCTCCGCGCTCTTCGGCATCACTCAAGGCTCTCCTCGAAACGTTGCCGACGATATCTCCGCCGTGCCTGGTGCCGATATTCGAACCGTTCAGAAACATCACCGACCAGTGATCGGGATCATGCACTTCGATCTTGAAAGGATGGGCAAAAGTCGAATTGAGCATCTTGAATTTCTTCAGTTCTTCGAGGTTCAAATCAAGACCAATCCGCCCGATACCCGGTAAAGTTCTACCGCGCCTTCTTGGCAACTTCCTCTTGGTTATCCCGCGATGCCAAAAAGCTCTCTTTTGCACTAAATCAAACGGAATAAAAGGATAAAGGGGGCAGAAATCTTCCTTCAAAATACCTACCAAAGCTTCTTTGGTCGGCTCCGGATTATTCCTGACCACCTCCTGCAAGGCTTTATCAACGTCTTTGTTCCACACCAGATTAATCACTCTTTGGCGTAACCCCCGCTTGCCAAGTTTGCAACCGGGGAATTCTTTGGATATCTGTTTATGGAGTTTGGTGATGCCGTCTTTTTCGAGAAGGCACCCAGACTCCACGCGCTCTTTAATCCTCGAATTAATTTTTTTCTGGGCTTCCTTTCCGTCGAACATCGCTTTTCCTCCTTAATTTATACAAATTTTCAAAGTGCGGGGGTTTTACCCCATACTCCAATATAACTTTTGCGAAAAAAAATGCAAGCACGATTTTTTTTAAATAAAAAACTTGCCACTTCTTTTTAATTTATGCTATGAAGATTTAAAGTAGTTCTTTAAAATTTAAAGGAGGTTGGGGAATATGACGAATCGCGCGAATGGCCACTGGAAGAAAAAACACGGCTCGCAACATCACATTATCCCGAGTTCTATCGGCGGACCGGACATACCTGAAAATAAGTATAGCTGGACCAAAGAGAAGCACGCGGCCTATCATCAGCTTTTCTATAACTATCTGCCCTCGATGGCTATCGGTATTATTAAGATCTGGACCGACTCGAACGGCAAGCTGAAGACAGATCTTATGAGGCCGAGAAACGTGAAAGCCTGGAAAGATGCTTTCAACGGCGGCACGCCTGCCCAAGTCATTCAATTCATCCAAAAAAACTTCTTGCCTGTGGAAGCTAAATTTCTCCGCGGCGAATTGGGAGGTGAATATGAAAAGAAGTAGGGGCTACTCTGTTCCGGTAAACACGGAAAAAACCAGCAATATGGACAAGCGATTGGCTAAAAGGCTTTCTCAAAAAATAGTAGGCCAACCGCGCGCAATTCAGCACATCGCCAGGCTTATGGTTTCAGCCGAAAGTGGACTCAGGGATCCTTATCGGCCGATCGGCACGATGATTTTCGCCGGACCCTCGGGTTGCGGAAAAACTCTGACAGCCAAGGAACTGGCCCAAGCGTTATTGGGGTCTCTTGAAGGCTTTACTTATCCCTTGACGATCGTCCAATGCTCAAACCTGGCTGAATCTCATAGAGTTTCAACTCTGATTGGTTCACCGCCGGGCTACGTCGATTCGCATAAGATTCCGATTCTGCATCGCTTTAATATCGAAAAATACGGCTTAATCTCGTTTCTCGAACAGGATATTTATCTCTGCAAAGATGAAAAACAGCGCCGAGAAAAAGAAGATGCTTTAGAGCAGGTAAAAAGATGTCTTCAGGCGCTCCAAGTCGGCAAAAACTTCATCAAATATAATAAGCAAGAGATTAATGTTTATAATTTTCTCAACGAGGTGCTTGAAAGAGCGCAACCGCTTATCTCCATTATTCTTTTTGACGAAATCGAAAAAGCCCACCCGGATGTCTGGAACTTGCTTTTGAGCATCATGGAAGAAGGCCAGCTGCAGTTAGCCAACAACAACGAATTGACCAGCTTCACTAATTCCATCGTCATTCTGACGACGAACACCGGTTCCAGGGAAATACAGGGACTGTTCGGAATTAATAAAATAGGCTTTCAGATACCTTCTAAGGATGATGATCGGGAGAAATTAGACAAAGCGGTATATGACGAAGCCAAAAGAGCGCTAGAGAAGATTTTCCCGCCGGAATTGATGGGCAGGCTCGGCAAAGAAATCATTGCTTTCCGTGGACTGCAAAAAGAAGACTTCGATCAAATCTTCCGTCAGCTTGTGGAGGAATTCCGGTGGCGATTGGATGCCAAAGAGATCAATATCAGATGCGCGCCTAAATTCCGCAAATTCGTCGTCGGAGAGGGGATCAACCAAAAATACGGCGCCCGAATCTTGAGAGATGCCGTAAAGAAATACGTAGAAACGCCCATCTCCTTCGCTTTATCCTCCGGTGAACTGAAAAAACGCGACAGTGTTCTTTTAACATTAGAAAACGGCCAGCCAATCTTACGCCGACAACCTAGATTACCCACTAAGAGAGAAAAAAACGCCGGAAGACTGAAAGAAAACGAAATGCAAAAAGAAGCTAAACTGAACGACCACAACGAAGATCAAAACAAAACAATGTCTCAATAATTAAATATCAAAAGGACCCCTTTCCCGGGTCCTTTTTCTATTCTATAATAATCGTAGTAAACTTTTTTATGAGAAAAAGAATTATCGGTTTAATCGTTATCGTTATCTTCTTTGTTTTAATGATTTGCCTGCCCCGGAGCTTCGGTTCAGAAGAGCCGACATTTTTTGTTATAGCAAAAGGCGAGGGATCCAAAGACATCTCCACTAATTTAGAGAACAAGGGCATAGTTTGGTGGAATCATCTTTTCCGCGCCTACGTTTTGGTCAGAGGCACTTCCGATAAAATGCAGGCTGGAACCTACCTTATTTCACCCTCTATGAGTATTTTTACGATCGCTGAAAAATTCGCTACGGGCGATATTGCTAAAGCTCTAATCACCATTCCTGAAGGATTCACTTCCGAACAAATCCACCAAAAACTTGCTGGAATCGTCGAATCCGATCCGATCGTTTTGGCGGAGTATGAGGGCACGCTCTTTCCGGACACCTATGAAATACCTTATGGTATGGAGATCAACCAGGTTATTGAAATAATGACCGACAACTTCCGTGAAAAAACCGAGGGATTGGCGATAACTCAGCAAATCATGGCCATGGCCTCTATTTTAGAAAAAGAACTGCGCTCCGAAAACGATAAAAAGATCGCGTCGGGAATTTTATGGAAAAGAATCGCGGTAGGCATGCCGCTTCAGGTAGACGTCTATATATGGACCTACCAAAACAAGGGCCTACCAGAAAAACCCATCTGCAACCCTGGATTGGGCAGCATTAAAGCGGCTCTTCAACCGCAAGAAAGCCCTTATTGGTATTATCTTTCCAAACCGAACGGAGAAACGGTATTTAGTAAAACACTCGAAGAGCATAATATCGCGCGAGCCAAATACCTGCAATAAAATCTAAGAACTTGACACTCGAAAACAGATAAGCTAATATCAACATATCCATAGACAGCGGGCGAACAATAAGACCCGCCGAGGAGAAATATAAAAGGTTCGACCTCCTTTTGTTAATTGTCTGTGGCAACACAGATTTTTTGTTTAAAAAGCTAAAATAATATGGCATTAAATAAAACACAAAAACAAAAAATTCTCAGCGATTTGAAAGAAAGGGTCGAGAAACAAAAATCGATCGTTTTTGCCGCAATCACCGGTCTTAAAATGAAAGACCTCTCCGTTTTGCGAAAGCAAATGAGGAGCAAGGATTGCGAACTGAAGGTCGCTAAAAAAACTTTGATTTCAAAAGCTCTTCAGGGAAAAAAGATTGATTTTGACGTAAAAAAGCTAGAAGGTGAAGTGGCTTTAGGCTTCGGCTATAAAGACGAGGTCTCGCCCTTTAAGACCGTCTATGACTTTGCCAAGGAGCACGAGAACCTAAAAATATTAGGAGGGCTGCTCGGTGCGGAGGTTTTGGAAAAAAACAAAGCCATTGAACTTGGACAGTTGCCGACCAGAGACGAATTATTGGTCAGATTAATGGCCAACGTCTTACGCGGAAATCTGAGAAATTTGGTTTACGCATTATCGCAAATTAAAGGTCAAGAATAAAATTATTTACTATTATTAATTAAATTAATCTTATGGCAGACGAAATTAAAGAAAAAATCGAAGTTTCTGAAGAAGGAAAAAAGATGATTGAAATCATCAAGGGCATGAAAATTGCCGAATTGAATAACGTAGTTAAAGCGTTGGAACAAGAATTCGGCGTTTCGGCTCAAGCCCCAGTCATGATGGCAGGCGGCGCAGGCGCTGCAGCCGGAGCTGCGGGTGAAGAAAAATCTTCCTTCAATATTGAATTAAAGGAAGTGGGTGCGAAGAAAATCGAAGTCATTAAGGTTGTCCGCGACTTAACGGGCAAGGGCTTAAAAGAAGCGAAAGACCTGGTAGATGCGGCCGCAACTGCTCCTCAAATGGTGAAAGAAAACGCCAAGAAGGAAGAAGCGGAAGATATCAAAAAGAAATTCGAAGCCGCTGGAGCGAAAGTAGAATTGAAGTAATTACTTCAAAAGCTGCCTTACCGCGTTCTGCAGAGAGAGTGCCTCCTCGCGAAGGGGGCACCCTCTTTTGGTTAAGGGATAGAGAATCTGCATACTTTCGGCTAAAAGAGCTTGAGCTTTGTCTTCTTCTTTTAAAATCAATAAGCTTTCGGCCAACATGGCTTTAGAGCGAGCCTCAGTTAATTGAGCCTGGGCGTTTTTAATTTCCTGCGCTCTCTCGCCTTGAAAAATATAATAAAAAGCCAAGAGAATTAAAATTAAGGCGGCAATTAAAATAAGCTTTTTACGCAAGGATTTAAAATTGACCTTAGGTAACCTGGGGAGAGCTGGTTTTTTTATTTTAGAGACACTTATTTTAGGGGTTTTAATCTTGAAGTGAGGAAGGCGGATCTTAAAATTAAGTTTGGGTTTTTTCCAAATTTTTCTAAAAAAACGAGTAAAAGGCTTAAATAAATTTAAGGAAAATGAAAAATTAGGCAAATCATTCTGTATGGTCACGGTTTGTTTAGCATCTTCCTGGTCCTGGCCAGTAGAGATCAAAACAAGACAAACGCCATAAACGCCGGCGAGCGGTTCCTGATAAACCCTTAAAACCTGTTTTAATTCCTTCTCATTAGAAGCTTTGGCTAACTCGTTTAGAAATTTCTGCTTTTTACCCAAGGCCGACAATATTTTTTTATTTAACACGATAATCCTATCGTCTGTCGAGATTTTCCCTCCGGCCATGCTGCCAAAAATCTTTAAAGGGTCGGGGTGGGGGAGACTCGTTTCTAAATTTTGGCTGAGGTCTATTAATTCGCCGGCTCGGGCTAAGAAGATTTTGATATCACCAACCTTGGCAAAATTAAGCACCGGCTCCTTAAAACTTAAAACGCCGAAGCTTAAATTGCCCAGCCAACCGACATTGCCGGCCTTTGACTCCTGATCTAAAAACTCATTGCCCTTTTTGAGCGCTCCCTGCAGACTTGCGTCGCAAGACTTTTTAAGACCCGAGGCGTAATACTCTTTTTTGATGCAAGAGGAGAGATTAGCTAAAAAATGAGAGTTTTGCGGCATAGCCTGAGTCAACTCTCCAACAACATATAAACTGCCCAGCCTCTTTTCGTAAATATTGGCGGGAGTATAAATGGAACTCGCCAGAAAGAGGTCGTCCCTCTTTTTAGAATTAAAATATAACTCAAAAGCTCGCATGTTCTTTTTTTATTATAATACAGTTCTGAATTTTAGCCTAAAGAATAGCGCCCCGAGCGCTAAATATAATCTTAAACAAAAACCCTCTCCGCAAAGAGAGGGGATCATTTTAAGAAATTATTCCATCCGTCTAGTATATTCTCCAGTTTCAGTATTAACCTCGATGACATCTCCTTCCTCCACAAACAGAGGAACGGAAACCTGCACTCCCGTTTCAAGGGTCACGATCTTCGTGCCGCCTTGAGCGCTATCTCCTTTGATGCCAGGAGGCGCTTCGGTGACCTTAAGTTGAGTTTTAATCGGCAGAGAAATACTGACGACTTTTTCATTGAAAATAATAGCGTCAACAATCTCATTTGGTTTCAAGAATTTAGCCTGGTTGCCCAGTAACTCTTCCCCCAGATCAAAACGTTTTGAGGAGTTTGCCTGCTCGCAGAAGAAATAGCGACCTCGATGGCCATAAAGATACTTTGAGCTAAGCTTGGTCAATTCGGCTTCCTCGAAAACATCGCCTTGGTGAAAGTTCCTCTCTAAAGCATTGCCGGTAAGCAGGCTTTTAAGCTTGGTCTGCATCACTACCCTTCTTTGGGCCTTTTTCATTGGATTAGAATCTAAAACCTCGTACGGTTCGCCGTCGATGAGGATTCTTACGCCTTTTCTTAAATCACTAGACGTTAACATGTTGTTCTTTTTTAATTAATGAGATTAATATTGAAAATATTAAAACAAATAAAATTAAAAGTAAAGAGAGGGCAATTGGTATGTGCCACCACTGACTTAAAATCATTTTAAATCCGACAAGCACCAAAAGCACCGTCACGCCCTTCTTTAGATAAATGAATTTCGGCAAAAAGCCCGCAACCAGGAAATAAAGCGCCCTTAACCCTAAAATAGCGAAGGCGTTCGAGGTGTAAGCGATAAATGGGTCGCTCGTAACCGCCAGGACCGCCGGCACCGAGTCTATGGCGAAAATCAAATCGGAACTTTCAATCAATAGCAGCACTACGAAAAGGGGAGTTAAGCACATTTTGGCGTTCTCCTTCGTAAAAAAATTTCCGCATTCGTGATTATTACTAATAGGCGCGAATTTCTTGACCAAACGTAGGAAAAGATTTTTTTCAGGTTCGACTTTCTCTTCTTTATGAAAAAACATCTGGATACCGCTGAAGATAAGGAAACCGCCGAAAATAAAAAAAAGAAAATGGAAATTCTGCAACAGCCAGATGCCTCCGAAAATAAAAACTGCCCTCATCAAAAAAGCGCCCAGAATGCCCCACTTCAAAATCTTCTGTTGGGCCGGAATGCCTAGATTAAAATAAGAAAATGTAATCAAAAAAACGAACAGGTTATCCAGGCTTAAGGATTTTTCCAGCAGATAGGCAGTTAAAAATTCCAAAGCCTTGTCTGAACCCATGAAAAGATAAATCAACAAATTAAAGAAAAGCGCCAGAGAGATCCAAATTACCGTCCAAAAACCGGCCCTCTTCAGGGAAAATTTATGGTTCTTTTTAGTTTGCCAATAAAGATCGAAAAAACTGGCTCCTAAGATAAATACGCAGAATAATAGCCAAAAAAAATTAAGGGTCTGCATTTTTAGTTGAAAATTAAATAATTATTTATCCAAACGCCATTCGATATCCTTCTCCCGGGCCGCAAACTCCAGCCAATTGCCTTCGATATCGATCACATACCATTTCTTCTTGGTTTCAGACCAAACCATGGGCTGACTCCGGTAATACGGCTTTTTGATTACTTCTTTGGGTTTCAGTCTGTCTAATTCTAACCACTTCTTGAACACGGTTTCGATAGCATAATCTAAACTTCGTGATTTTGCCCATTCAGCTACTTTATCTATCGCCAATTTGGCATTTTCAACCGAACCGGCTAGGGTCAAAAGCTGTTTCGCGGGTCTAGTAAACCTGGAGTAGATAATTTTACTTTTCTTGGCGTCTTCTTTAATCTGTTCTAAACTCAGCCCCTTGCTGTAAAAGTAATGATTGACGATCTCTTGGATGTCGGTCTCTTTTTTTGCCTGTTTTTTCGTTTTTTTCTTGACAGACTTCTTTTCACTCATATTTTTCGGCCGTAAATTTATAAATATCGATTCTTTCTTTTTCGGGGTCAATGCCTCCTTTTTGACAGGCGATCGCTATCTGCTGATCGACGGTATCCACCTCTTCCAAGTCTGGCAACAAAAGCCCTGACCTTCTGCCCGCTTTGACGATTATACCAAATTTCCGGGGATTAAGCTCGTTTTTGTCCTTGATTATAACAGGAGCGCTTAAAATATAAACGCTGTAACTCAAAGAAGCAAGATCTTCCTTATGGATAGAGCTGAAGCGGTAATCTTCAACGGCTGCAGCGATGGCATTTTGGATAATCTCTTGGGCGATATTATCTTGGGTCGGCAAATAAGTGCCAATACAGCCCCTTAACTCCTTCCTCTCCATAATGGTCACAAAAACCCCGGCTCGACCCTTAAATTCCTGAGGCAATTTGCCTTCGGGAGAGATCACCTTCTTTTCTCTAATGTAATTTTCTACAGCTTCTTTAGCTAATAAAACGTATGGATTCATATTATTTACCGGCAAGTTGCCCGCACGCGCCTTTAATTTCTTTGCCGAATTCATAGCGCTGGGTAACAGGAATGCCGGCTTTCTCCAAAATCTCCTTGAATTTTTTAATCTTTAAATCACGCGACGGTTTAAATTCGCAATGCCCGGTAGCATTGTAAGAAATCAGATTCAGAAAATAAAGCGGTTTCTTTAAAAGCTTGGTAAGCACCAGGGCCTGTTCTTCTCCATCATTGACGCCGTCGATCATTATATATTCAAACATCACCCTTCTTCTGGTTTTCTTGATATATTCGTCAACCGCAGCCAAAACTTTTTCAATGGGATAAGTTTTATTCAAAGGTATCAATTTCGAACGCAAAACATTATCAGGCGCATGCAAAGAAACAGCCAGGTTAACCTGCAAGTCTTCTTCAGTGAACTTTTTGATACCCTCGACCACACCGATTGTCGAAACCGAAATGTGACGAGCGCCCAAATTAAATCCGTCTTTATCATTAAGTATTTTTATGGCGCTCAAAACATTATCGTAGTTTAGAAACGGTTCGCCCATGCCCATAAAAACGACATTACTGACCCTGCTTCCGTTTTTTTTCAAATCTCGCGCGAAAAATAAAACCTGCTCGACTATTTCCCAGTCCGATAAATTTCTTTTAAAACCGGCGCTGCCCGTAGCGCAGAACTGGCATCCCGCAGAACAGCCAACTTGCGAAGAAATGCAAACCGTATTTCTTCCATCGCCGTGCTTCATTAAAACCGATTCTATTTTAAAACCGTCCTTAGTTAAAAAAAGAGCCTTAAGAGTCTGGCCGTCTTTCGAGCTTAAAACTTTTTCTGTTTTCAATTCGCAAATGGGGGAGTGTTCTTCAAGTTCGCGGCGCAGAGTCAATGACAGGGTTGTTATTTCCTCCCAACTAGAGGCCAAGTCTCCGAAAACCGCTTTCTTGATCTGTTTCAAGCGGAAAGCCGGCTCTTTTTCTAAAATTTTAGCGACCACTATATTATTCATGAAGATAATTTAAAATCAGCAACAAGGTACCCGACTCCCCAAGGACCTTCATAGGAGAGGACTTTTGGCTGATAATTTATTTTGGCCTCTTCTAAAATTCCGAGCATAAAACAAATAGAACGCAAACCGCATTCGCCCGCTCCGTGATATTCTTCGTCTAATCTCATTAAACGATCAACGTTTTTATTCTCTAAATATTTAATCAAGTCGTCATCGAACTTTGGCCCATGGGGGTGAAAGCCATAGGGCCCATCGTTTTTCAAACAATGAGACAGATCGCCGCTGGCAATCAAGGCGATTTTATCGTCAACCCCGCCCAGACGAATGATCTCTTTGTAGGTTTTCCGACCCTCGGCTAAATGAAAAGAGGGCGACTTTTCTCCGGTAACGTATTTTATTGTTTTTCCTTTAAATTTAGGGGCGAGGAAATGTAAAGGAACATCGAACCCCCAATCTTCATGGGGCGAAGAAATCACAATCGTTTGTGGCCCAGTCTTTGATAATTTTCGGCCTAAAAAATCTAAACTTTCGATAGTTTTTCGAGCCACAGTCCGATCTTCCTTAGAACCGACTGAAGGTAGGATGATTGGAGGATGGGGGCAGATTGAAGCAAAAATTATTGCCGACATGGTTAATTTATATTAGCATAAAAAATAGAGCTCTCGAAAAATTTAATAAGGAGGGCCGCGATGATAAAGATATTGCCAGAAAAACTGGACCAGGGACTAGGTTTGCTTGAAATAACCGAAACCTGCCCGAATTCTCACAATTGCTTATGGCTAAGCCGTCCGAAACTTTTTCGGATGCCTGATAGTTTACCAGAAGACTGTCCGAAAGAAAATTGCGAAGTCATCCTTTTCAGAAAAATACTCGAAGAAGATTCGCCCGCTCTTTATGCCGAAGCCTTAAGACTTTCTCGCTTTGATGGTGTCGTCAAGACAACTGTCGCGATGGTTCTGAAGAGAAAGGGGACCAAAAGAAAAAGATTAAGAAAATTGACGAGACGCACCTATGATTTGCACATCTTTGGGCAATTGGTGGTCTTGGCTCTTTATCCGCTCTTTTTAGAAGCAAAAGAATTCCCAGTCTTAACATCAATCGAGATCAAAGAACTGAGGGAAGCCTATCGCGAAACAGAAATACGCCACATGGTCAGAAGGATGGGCGAACTTAACGCCGATTGGCTCGATTGGATAGAAGCGATTATGGAAAATCTTCTGTCCACCTACGAACGTTATCCTTTAGCCACGACCTACCTCATATACCTCTTTCTTAAGGGTATAGAGAAAAACCAACTACCAGATATGGAAAAAATGTCTTCGATAGAAAAAGAAAAGTTCTTTTCGGAAATCGAAAAAATGATTTTCAAAAAATAAAAACGGGCCCGACGGCTCGTTTTTTTTATATATTACCAGGATATATATTTTTAAGACCAACTTCTTTTCCGATTCGACAGGCTCGTTCAATAATTTTTAACGGAGTATCTTGCATATCCTTCAAGCGCCAGGAAACATTATTAAAAAATCTCGATACGTGCCAAGGTGTCTCACTGCCAAGTTCTTTATTGATAAATTCCGCGATCTCTCGGAATGTTTTATCTTGGTCGTTTAAGCCCGGCAATACCAACGTTGTTATTTCGATCCAGATTTTTTTCTTTTTTAATGCCCTGAGGGTATCTAAAACCGGCTGCAACTTTCCGTGACAGACCTTCTTATAAAAATCTTCGTCAAAACCCTTCAGGTCGACATTGACCGCGTCTAAATAAGGAGAGACTGTATCAAAAAGTTCCGGCGACCAAAATCCGTTAGTCACCCAGATATTCTTCAACTTACGCACTCCAGCTAATTTCATAATATCCAGGGCGTATTCGGAAAAAATAGCCGGTTCCGTATAAGTATAAGAAATGCTGGGCAAATGGTTCTCAAGGGCCATATTAACAATAGCCTGGGGCGATGTTTCTTTCCCCCCAATCGCTTTAGCGGGTTTCGGAGCTTGAGAAATCTGCCAATTTTGGCAATTCGAGCAAGCGAAATTACAACCGGCAGTGGCGATTGATAGGGAATAGGTGCGAGGTAAAAAATGATAAAGGGGCTTTTTTTCGATGGGATCGATGTGGCAGGCGATCAATTTGCCGTAATTCAAAGCGTAGAGCTTTCCATCTATATTCTCCCTAACGCCGCAAATACCACGCCTACCGAGCGAAACTTCGCAACCATGGGCACAGTTTAAACATTTAACCATTTTTTCTGATAATTCTCGATAGAGAAGCGCCTCTTTCATAATTGAATTTTATCATGAATCTTGATATATTTTAACTATATGATGCATCGGATTTTCATCGCTATCAATCTGCCGGAAAATATTAAAAGCAAACTAATCGAGTATCAAAAACAGATCGACGGACTCTTCCAACCGCCTACTCCGATCCGATGGACTAAAGAAGAAAATTTACACATCACTCTGGAATTTTTAGGCAATCTTTCAGATGACGAGGTTATAAGGGCCTGCCAAGACGCGGAAACGTTTTCAAAAAACCACAATCCTTTTACAATTGTTTTAGATAAAATAAGTTACGGACCGCCTAAAAAAATGCCACCGCGCATGATTTGGGCAACTGGTCAAAAGATTGCAGAACTCAATATTACCCCACACATTACTCTGGGCAGAATCAAAATGTGGGAATTCCGCCGGATTGAACCGGAAGAAAGGCCTATAATTACACAAGAAATCGATCTTAAATTTGCGGTTGATTCCATAGAGGTTATGGAGAGCCAACTCAAAAAAATCGGACCGGACTATACTATTTTAGAATCATGCCCGCTCAAAAATTAAAAGTCCACTTTTTAGGCATCGGCGGCATAGGAGTATCCGCCCTTGCCCGATACTATCTTTCCCAGGGCCACATCGTAAGCGGTTCTGATTTGGCTTCTTCGGAAATCACCGAATCCTTAAAAAAATCCGGAGCAAAAATCTTTATCGGGCAAAACGATCTTCCTCAAAAAGCTGATCTGATTATTTATAGTCCGGCCGTTAAAATAGAGAAGCTCGGAAAAAAGACCTTAGCAGAAATTTTAAGCTACCCGGAAGCCCTCGGACGCTTGACTAAAAAATATTTCACGATTGCCGTAGCGGGAACCCACGGCAAGACTACCACGACCGCTATGCTTGCTTTGATTTTAATCAAAGCTGGTTTTGATCCTACGGTGGTCATCGGAACAAAAATGAAGGAATTCGGCAATACAAATTTCAGGTCAGGAAAGAGCCGGTACCTCTTGATTGAAGCGGACGAACATTTCGCTTCTTTCTTGAATTATTGGCCGAAGGCAATTATCGTCACTAATATCGAAGCTGATCATCTGGATTTTTATAAAAATCTCTCTAATATCAAAAACGCTTTCAAAAAATTCATGGGGCACTTGCCGAAAAACGGAATTTTAATTACGGAAAAATCGGCTGATAAAAAAGACTTCTCTGTCATAAAAAAGATCATGAAAATACCGGGCGACCACATCGCCTACGATGCCTTATTAGCGCTCAATATGGCTCGGGCGTTGCAAATCCCTGATAAAACGTCTTTAGCGGCCCTGGGTGGATATCAAGGCGCCTGGAGGCGGTTCGAAATCATTAAAACAAATCCGTTCACGCTGATTTCTGATTACGGGCATAACCCTCAAAAAGCCCTAGCTACCTTAAAAGGTGCCAGAGAAAAATATCCTCATAAAAAAATTTGGTGCGTTTATCAGCCCCATCAATATGAAAGAACTTATTTCTTATTCAACGATTTCGTTCGAGCTTTCAGGCAAGCTCCAATTGACCGTTTGATCATTACCGATATTTATGATGTGGCTGGAAGGGAAACAAAAAAAACGAAACAAAAAGTTGATGCGCAAAAATTAGTTAAAGCTATTAAAAAAGAAAGCGTGTCTTATTCGCCCAAGTACGAGCTTGTTTCTTTTTTGAAAAAAAATGTGAAAAACGGGGAAGTGCTGATTGTTATGGGGGCGGGGGATATCTACCAGATTGACAAGGAGCTTTGATGATAAGAAAATATATAAAGAAGCACAAAGGTCGGCTTTAAGAAAAATAACAATACCATGACACTTTTTTTACTTTTTATTCTAGTCGTATTAATCGGGCTGGCTATTTATCTTTTCGCTTTTAAAAAACAAAAGCCGATGTTGCCTCAAAAAATAGAGAAACCGAACTTACCCGTCCGAACGCAGATGCCCCCGAAACAGCCAACGCCTTTTATAAGACCTAATCCTCCGATGTATCCACCGATTTCCACTCCGAAACCGACCATACCGCCGGTTCCGCCTCCGATTCCTCAAAAACCTCCGATAACCCCTCCGAATCCTCCCAACCCCCAAACTCCTCCCGTACCGCCGCCTATTCCGCCCAGAAACCCTGAACCGCCAACTGGCTCAACCGTTTAACCAGACGCCCCCACCTATAGTGGGGGTTTTCGTTGACTTTTTCTTCAGTTAACTTAGAGTGGAAATAACGCGGTTTGTTTCTTAAAAATTTAAAAGGAGGGGCAAAAATGGATATGATCGAAATCGGAAAAATTGCTGGAATCTGTCTTTTCGCTTATCTGTTTGGCTCAATCCCTTTCGGTTATATTATTACTCGAGCCAAGGGTATTGAAATCCAAAAAATAGGCAGCGGTAATATCGGTGGCACCAACGTCGGAAGGGCTCTCGGTTTCAAATACGCTCTTTGGGTGGGCGTCATGGACGCCTGGAAAGGAGCCGTACCAGTAGCCACGGCCATGTATTTTATACAAACTTCTTGGCTGGGCATCGGTCTTGCTTTTTTCTTCTCTCTACTGGGCGCCGTTTTTTCAATCTGGTTAAGGTGGAAAGTGGGCAGTTTCAGGGCGGGTAAAGGAGTGGCGGCCTTAATTGGAGGATTGCTCATGCTGACTGGCTGGTGGTGGCTGATTATTATCGGCTGCTGGCTTGCTGCTTTCTTCTTTTTGGTCAGACGAAAAGTTTCAGCGGCAAGTTTAATGCTCGCGGCGAGTACCTTGCTTCTAGCTCCTTTCATCCCGGCTCTCATTTACATCATGCCTGTAACGCTCTTGGTCGTCGGATTGATCTGGTGGGCTCATCGAGAGAATATCAAAAGAATTTTCAGAGGAGAAGAACCTTCCCTGAAACTTCCTTCGTTCTTCAGAAATGTGCCAGACGACGTCATCGGCTTGATAGTCGATAAAATTAAAAAAATAAGAAAGCGCTAAAAAGGGTTGTCCTTAAGACAACCCTTTTGTATAATAGAAACAGTATGAAAATTTTCCACCGTACGTTAGAATTCCAAACAAAAGGCGAGTTTGATTTTATCGACTTCACAACCGAGGTCGAAAAATTCGTCAGCGACAACACAGTCAAAAACGGTTTCATAAACATCCAAACGATGCACACAACCGCTTCTTTATTTTTAAATGAGAATGAGCCGCTGCTTTTAGAGGACTTCAAAAAACATTTGGCGCAGATTTCGCCTAAACACGCGGGCTACAATCACGATGATTTCGAAAGAAGAACCGTTAACATGTGTGACGGCGAGTGCAAGAACGGCCATTCGCACTGTGGCGCCCTCCATTTCCCGTCTAATTTAGTCTTAAATATCATTAACGGCAAATTGCAATTGGGCCAATGGCAGCGTATTTTTCTGATGGAACTCGACAGAGCTAAATTAAGGAAGGTTCAAGTGCAAATAATGGGGAATGATCTAATTTGACCGAATTTGAAAATTAGTATATGATAATACAATAAAATGAAAAAAATATTACTAGCTGAAGACGATCCGTTTATTGTCGATATTTATACCACCAAATTGAAACAGGCGGCCTTGGAGGTGGAGGTGGTAAGCGAAGGCGATGAGGTTTTGGAAAAAGTCAGACAATATAAACCGGATCTTCTGCTATTGGATATTGTTTTGCCGACAATGAATGGCTGGGAAATCTTGCGGGCAATCAGGCAGTCCGATGATTTAAAAAATCTGCCTGTGGTTATTCTTTCCAATCTTTATCAAAAAGACGAGGTGGAAAAAGGATTGAAGTTCGGAGCGCTGAAATATCTAATCAAAGCCCACTATACGCCAAGCGAAGTGGTAGAGGAGGTAAAAAAGATTTTAGCTTCATTGTAATAACGATAAATAAAACGTAGCTGCTGAGGGAACTCAGCTTTTAAAATTGAATAAAAAGGGATTGAAGGAGGTACGCAATGTCAACGTCTTTGACGAGAAGATTCGAGAAAGAATACCTAGATGATCTGAATTCGCCGGAAAGATATGAAAAAATCCTGAGCGACCTGGTAAGGGTTTTTACCGTCATCAAGCGCTACGAAGCGGCGATGAGTAAGCTAGAACCGATCGTCTGGCAGCTCGCCGCCCGGAGAAAGTCCAATGAACCCATCAGAGTACTGGAAGTCGGCGGAGGATTGGGCGGATTCACCGCTCATTTTCTGAAATGGGCGGCCCAAAGAGACATCGAGCTCGATTATACTTTCACGGACATTAACGAGCACGGTCTCAAACTGGCGAAAAAAAGATTGCTGACCGGCCAAATCGGAAAGGGCAGCGTCATTAAAATCGAAAAGTTCGATGCCCGGGATCTTGATAAAACCGCCCCGCAAAGTTTTGACCTGGTGATCGGATTACTATTATTGCACCATATCGCAGATGACGAGGAAGTAATCAAGTTTTTCAAGAAAGTCGACAGAGTTTCAACCAGTCTTTTTTTCTACGACAGCGAAAGATCGTGGCGCGGATTAATCGGCACATGGCTCGCTCTTCGCGCTTTCAGGGTCTGTAAAGGACTTAAACATGACGGAGTACTTTCTTTCCGCCGCTCCTACACCATCCCTGAACTGATCGATTTGCTCGAAAGAACCAACCTGAACTATCTTGAAATAGGTAAAATCAAGCCTTGGGAATTATGTGTAAGGGGAATTAAACAATAAAAATAATAAGGGAGGATTTCTTAACAGAAACCTCCCTTTTTTGTTTGAGTTCTTCAATTAATTATTATATAATAAGAAAAATGCAGACCCAATTTCGCAAATTCATCGGTGTCTGGGACGTCCACAAGCAAGTCATGATCGTTAGGACGATCATGGAAACGATCGCGTTATCCATTTTTTTAATCCTGCCTAATTTTTTTACTTGGTTTAAAAATGTTCCTCATCTCTGGGAAATAGGAATTTTAACCAGTACGGTGTTGGGGCTTGGCCTCGTTTTTTTGATCGCAACGATATATCTTGAATCAAAAAATAGAAGTATCAAGGTGATCACTTACTTGGAATGCATCACCGATGCGGTCATGGTCCTACCTTTTATCCACTTCGTAGGAGGCGTTAACGGACCGCTGTTTTTCTTTTATTCTTTAATGATTATGGAAGCGGCCGCTACTTTTAGTACGGCCGTTATTTTTTCGGTCACGGGGCTGGGTATCGCCTCAGTCGTCGGAGATTTTGTCGTACGCGCGATCATCGATAGTGCGGTTTTTAATCCGACCAGCTTAGTCGCCCTGCTTTTCCGCATCTTATTCTTGTTCCTCATCTCAGTATACGGACGCTCTCTGTCCCAAAGCATTTTAAAAGAAAGGGAAACAAAGAAAAATTTGACTGAAGCTTATGAGGAATTAAAAAAGCTGGACAAGGCCAAATCAGAATTCGTTTCGATCGCTTCGCATCAATTGCGCACTCCTCTGACCGCCGTTAAAGGCTATATTTCCATGATGATTGAGGGAGGATACGGCAAACTGCCCCAAAAATTGATTACGCCGCTCAAAAATGTTTACGAAAGCAACGAAAAATTAATCAAATTAGTCAATGATCTTCTCGATCTGACCAAACTCGAAGCCGGCAAAATAGAATTTACCCCCACGCTCGGTTCTTTGGAAAAAGTCGTAGCGGACATTATCGAAGAAATAAAAATCAACGCCGACAAAAGAAAACTATATATCAAATTAGTGAAACCAAAACAGATATTGCCGGATATTCTGTTTGACCAACCTAAAATCAGACAGGTCGTCTTGAATATTATCGATAATGCTATAAAGTATACTAAAGAAGGTGGCGTCACGATTGAATTGAAAAAAATAGATTTAAAAGAACGGATTATTGTTTCTGATACCGGCGTGGGCATCACCCACGAAGAAGCTAAGGGGCTTTTTCAAATGTTTTCCCGAGCGGCATCCGGCGTAAAACTACATACAGACGGTTCCGGGGTAGGATTGCATGTGGCAAAGAAATTCATTGAAATGCACCAGGGGCGCATTTGGGTGGAAAGCGTTGGAAAAAATAAGGGATCAGTATTTTTCATCGAATTACCAATTAAAATAAAATGAAAAGAATCTTAAATAAAGAAACGCCTCAATATCCCGATCAGGAAGTTAAAGTTGCCGGCTGGGTTAATACAAGAAGAGACCACGGCAAAATTGTTTTTATCGATCTGCGGGACAGAAGCGGTATTTTACAAGTAGTCTGCACGCCAGATTTGGTTAAGGATGTCAAAGAAGAATATGTTCTGGAGATAGAAGGTTTAATCAAGAAAAGACCCGCTCATACTGTGAATAAGGATATGGTGACGGGCGAAGTGGAATTACAAGCGCAACGGATTAAAGTTTTAGCTGAAGCCGCTTCGTTGCCTTTTGATTTTATGGAAAAAGAGCTGAATCTCAACCTGCCGACACTTCTGGATTACCGCCCCTTAACGATCAGGAACCCTGAAATTAAAAACATTTTCAAGGTGGGGGAGAGTATTACGGAAAGTTTCCGAAAAACGCTTAGGTCCTTAGATTTTACAGAATTCCAATCTCCTAATATTGTGCCGGTGATCGCCGAGGGCGGAGCGGACGTTTTTCATTTGGATTACTATAAATACGACGCTTATTTAGCTCAAAGCCCCCAAATCTACAAACAAATTATGCTGGGAGCCTTTGAAAGGGTTTTCACCGTAGCTCATGTCTATCGCGCAGAACCCTCGGTAACCACGCGCCATATGGCCGAATTCACAAGCTTAGACGCTGAGATGGCTTTTATCGATTCCTGGCAGGATCTGATCAACACCGTTGAAGCCGTCATTAGAAGCATGTTCGCCGATTTAAAACCGCTGAACGTCGCTGTGCCGGAATTGGGCCAAGAAATTCCTAAAATCAAAATGCGCGAAGCTCAAAAAATCATCCTAGAAAGAACGGGGCGGGATCACCTTAAAGAGCCCGACCTGGCTCCAGAAGACGAACAAGAAATTTGCTTGTGGTCCAAAGAAAAATACGGCTCGGACGTAATCTTCATCACGCATTATCCGACACTAAAAAGGCCTTTTTATACCTTTGCGGATCCCGAAGAGCCCGATTATACTTTAAGCTTCGACGTTTTATGCCGAGGGCTGGAAATCGTTACAGGTGGTCAAAGAATCAACGAATATGACAAACTCGTAAAAAATATTAAAAGATGGGGTAATAAAACAGATACTTTCAATTTCTATCTCCAGGCTTTCAAATACGGCATGCCTCCAGAGGGCGGATTCGCTTTTGGTTTAGAAAGAATCGTCAAGCAAGTTCTGAATCTGAAAAATATCAGAGAGGCTTCGCCTTTCCCAAGAGATATGGAAAGAATCGACAATAAATTGAAAAAATCCAGAAAAAAATGATTTTCACTAAGAATTTAAAATTTTTCCTGATCGCCTTGATGGTTATGTCGGGCACGACGTGGGGCGCCAATTTCTTGAGCCAAGACCTCGAAGCTTTCTTCTTAGGGCAGCAATTCGCCTCTAACCCTCAAATCTTAGCTGCGCAAGCCAATCAAATGGAATTCGCTCAATTAGTGAGGGACGCTAAGCCCTTGCGCAACAATACTGTCGCTGATTTTGAAATCAACGCCAAGGCGGCAATTTCCATTCTATTGAATAATCAAGGAGGGGAAAAGATTCTTTTCGAAAAAAATCCGACTGAGGCGCTGCCGATTGCCAGTTTGAGCAAACTGACGACGGTTGATGTTATTTTTAAAAATTACGACCTGGATAAGGAAATTTTAATCACCAAGGAAGCTGTGAGCCAAGAAGAAAGTTTCGGCAAATTGAGAGTGGGGGACGTTTTGACGGTAAAGCAGCTGCTTTACCCCTTATTAATGGAATCGAGCAATGATGCCGCTTTCGCGCTGGCGAATGATTATGACGGAGTGAATGAAAAAGTATTCGTAGGATTGATGAATGAGAACGCGCAGCTGCTCGATTTGAAAAATACTCATTTTGTAAATTCCAGCGGATTAGATCCGGAAGAATGGGAACCCAAAGAAAAAATCAACGTTTCCAGCGCCCGCGATTTATCGCAATTGACAAAACACCTATTCGAAAATCCTTTGGTTTGGGAAATTCTAGCCACTCCTCAGATCAGCATCTACGGCGAAACTTTGACTAACACCAATAAGCTTTTAGGTAAAATGCCGGGAATTATCGGAGGTAAAACTGGCTATACCGACACAGCCTTGGGCTGTTTCGTTTTAGTAACGGAAGCGCCTAAAGACAAGGGTAAAATTATCAACATTATCTTGGGTACAACGAACGACCGTTTCAGCGAAATGGAAAAACTAATCAGCTGGACGAACCAGGCTTATTCTTGGTAATTTATGCTTTATCTTCCAGAAGCAGCCATTGATGTTATTAAAATTTTCTCTTTGGGAGTAGCGAGTTTTCTTATCGCTTTTTTATTCACTCCCTTATTAACGAAGTTTCTTTATAAATACCAACTTTGGCGCAAAGAGGTGAGGACTCAGGCCATCGACGGCAAAGACTTAACTTATTTCCAAAAATTCCATTCTCAAGGCGAAACACATATTCCGAGATTCGGAGGACTTTTGATTTGGATGGTTCCGGCTTTTTTAGCGCTGCTACTTTATATTATGGCGAAAATCGATACCGGCACCTGGTGGATTCATAAACTTAATTTTCTGGATAGGGGCCAAACCTGGCTGCCTTTTTTCGCTTTAGGCACCGCTGCACTGGTCGGACTGCTCGATGATTTTCTGCAGGTCATGGGCCGGGGTAAATACATCGCCAAAGGATTAACCTTAAAACAAAGGATTATTTTAATGGGATTCATTGGAGCCATCGGAGCTTGGTGGTTTTATTCGAAATTGGAATGGTCAAGCATCCACGTACCGGGCATCGGAGACTTCGAAATCGGCATTTGGTATCTACCGCTGTTCATTATCGTCATGATGGCGACCTATTCGGGCGGAGTCATTGATGGATTGGACGGGCTGGCTGGCGGAGCGTTCGCCGCTATTTTTGGAGCATTCGCTGGCATCGCTTTGTTTTTAGGACAAATCAATATCGCCGCTTTTTGCGCCGTAATTTTAGGAGCGCTTTTTGCTTTTTTATGGTTCAATATCCCGCCCGCCCGTTTTTATATGGGAGAGACAGGGATGATGGGGCTGACGGCGGCTCTAACCGTAGTCGCTTTCTTAACCGACTCGGTATTGGTGCTGCCGGTTATCGGATTCCTGTTGGCGTTAGAATCAGGTTCGGTGATTTTACAACTGCTTTCAAAAAAATTCCGACACAAGAAACTGCTTTTAGCGGCGCCGATTCATCATCATTTCGAAGCCAAGGGCTGGCCCCATTATAAAGTCACAATGAGATTTTGGATCATCGGCGTAGTTTGCGCCATCATCGGATTAGCCCTTCGTCTCCTGGGCTGACCCTTAAAAAAGATAACTTTCTTTCGCCCCAAGAAGGCGATTTTTAATTTACGATAAAGATTGACAATATCGCGAAATGTGGTATATTTCTGGATTCAGTTCTCTGACAATAAAATAAGGAGGTAAATGAATTGGAGTTATTTTTGGCCGGCATTTTCTACTTCGTGGCCATCTTAGGCCTCTGCGTCTTCGCGATATATGAAGCACTGGCTTTACTGCGAAAACCGAAAAAGAACGAAGAGACTAAAAACAAGTCATCCGAACCACAAACTATCCAGCCGATAGGAAAAGCAAGGCTGGACACCGACAATCTAAAGGTGCGTCCGTTAAACCAAGAAGAGGCCTCGCTTATGGCGCATATTTTCTTTTCACTCCTTGACGATGAAAAAGACTGGGAATTTGATGCCGATAACGGATTTATCACCGTTAAAAACGGAGAGAAAATCGAAATTCCTTGGATTTGTAGAGTCATCCGGAAGAGAATCGTCGGCGAAAACCTTAGAATTAAAATCACCCAGCAGGCCTACTTTATTCTGATGGTTTTCACCGAAGGCAATCCCGGCAGAGCGATGTTCTCTTTGCATAAAATCGGCAACTTTTTCGAAAAGCAAAACAGTCAAAACTGGCTACTGAACTCCAAAACCCTTGCTGCTGATCTTTTCCCGTTCGGCATTCCGACCGAAGAAGCTTTCGGCGATTGGTGGGACAGACAGAAGGCTACACCCGGCGCCAATAAAAGCTGGTCCGACAACATGAACATGGTGGATATGTTCCCCGATGAATGGCGAAAAGAATCAACCGCAAAATAATCAAGAAGGGCTCGAATTATAAAATTCGGGCCTTTTTGTTTCACGCTATTGACATTTAATTATTTATGTGTTAATGTATTGATATCGAAAGTTAAGGAGGCTCTAATGGAAGGATTTCTTGGCAAACTAATGATCGGCGCTGGATTCTCGGTACTTTTCATCGTAATTATGGCTTTTATCTCCCTGATCGGCGCCATACCGACCTATTTTCTCTGGAACTGGCTTGTACCTGACATCTTCGGAATTACGACCCTGTCTTTCTGGCAGGCCTGGGGCATCTTCTGGCTCGCCAGCATACTCGTCAAGGGACATTCGTCATCCAGTAAATAGGAAAAAAACACAAAAAAGGGCCCTCAATTGATAAATTGGGGGTCGTTTTTTATTATTTGGCTGATCTTGTGGCTTGGCGCAAAAAGGGTTATAATAGAGTATATGAAACTCGAGTCCTTACGTAAAAAATACCCTTCGTTCATTTACCAAAAATACTCTTACCGTCTTAAAAGAGGCAATCTCCGGATTTCCTTCTATTTTAAAGTTGAACCGGATATTGTTTTTAAACCCAGAGTAGTCATTAGGAACATCCCGGAAAACCGCTTAGAAAAAATAGGTAAAAAAGCCTTAAATAATTTTGTTTTCCATCTAGGATTAATGGAAATGCCTAGCTACTGGAAAGCGACTTGCTCTCCCGAAATTATCATCAGAGCCGGCGCCTTAGATAAAGATCAGGCGGCCTGGTGGCGCAACATAATTATTAAGGGAATGGGCCAGTTTTTCTATGAGAATAAAATCAATTGGAAAAGCCCCGATTTCTTAAAAATCAGCGTCAACCCCAGTATTGCCGCCCCGGCTTTAGGCTCTGCAGATCTCGAATTAAAAAACAGCTACCTGGTGCCGATCGGCGGAGGTAAAGATTCGATCGTCACCTTAAGTCTTTTAAAAGAAAGGGGTGAAAAAATAACGCCCTTCCTGCTTAATGCCAGCAGAGCAGCAAAAAGAACGATTAAAATAGCCGGGATAAAAACGCCGATCAAGGTTGAAAGGAAAATCGACTCTAATCTTTTATCTCTCAACACCCGGGGATACCTGAACGGGCACACTCCGTTTACCGCGGTACTTTCTTTCCTTTCTGTTTTTTGCGCAGTTTTATTCGACCACCAAAATATCGCCTTCTCAAATGAAAAAAGTGCTAACGAAGGCAATGCCGTTTATCTGGGAAAAAACATCAATCATCAATGGGCCAAAACGTCGGAGTTCGAAAAGATGTTCAAAAATTATTCCCAAAAATATTTGGCTAAAAACGTAAATTATTTCAGTTTCTTGAGAAAATACAGCGAACTGCAAATCGCAAAAATGTTTGCAAAATACCCGAAATACTTTCCGGCTTTTTCCAGTTGTAATAGGGGAATCAAAATAAACAAAAAGTGGTGCGCCGAATGCTCCAAATGTCTTTTCGTATACGTCATGCTCTATCCTTTTTTGAAGCAAAAACAGCTTTTAAAAATCTTTGGCAAAGATCTTTTCGAAGAAAATGGTCTGTGGCCCACTTTAAAAGAATTAATAGGGCGAGGCGAACATAAGCCGTTTGAATGCGTGGGTACCTACAAAGAAACCAACGAAGCCTTGCATTTAGGCTTAATTAAGGCGGAAAAAACGGGGAAAATGCCGCACCTTTTACGGAAATACAATGAAATTAAATGAATTGCGGAATAAAAAAATCTTAATCCTCGGTTTTGGCCGAGAGGGCCAGGACACTTTTAAGTTTTTAAGGAAGACTTTCCCGAAACAACAAATCAACGTCGCCGATAAAAAACTCGATAGGAATTATTTAAAGAAATTAGGCGGTTACGACGTCGTCATTAAAACGCCCGGCATTCCTTTCAAAAAATTACCTCCGTCAATCCTTAATAAAATCACGACTCAGACCGAAATATTCTTTGACAATTGTCCAGGAACAATCGTCGGGATAACTGGCACCAAGGGCAAAAGCACCACCTCTTCAATGATTTATCAAACCCTGAAAAGCGGGAAGGTAAAAGCCCAGCTGGTGGGCAACATCGGACAACCCGTCCTTTCTTTTTTGGAAAAAGCCGATGCGCAATCGGTCTTTGTTTATGAATTATCAGCGCATCAGCTTTATCATTCGAAAAAAAGCCCGCATATCGCCGTACTTTTGAATATTTACCCCGAACACTTAGACTACTATCGCACCTTTAAAGAATATGTCCAAGCCAAAGCCAATATCACAAAATTCCAAACAAAGAAAGACTACCTAATATACAATTCTTTAGATCCGGAAGCCTCAAAAATCGCCCGGCAATCAAAGGCGAAAAAGATACCCATCCAGGGCAAATACTATCAGTTGGATATGGCGGCGGCGAAAAAAGTAGCCGAAATATTCCAAGTACCAGAATTAAAAAAGTTTAAATTCTTACCGCACCGGCTGGAACGCGTGGGCAAATTTAAGGGAATTGAATTTTATAATGATTCTCTCGCAACCATCCCCGAAGCTGCCATCGAGGCGATGGATTTTTTGGGTAAAAGGGTCCAGACCTTGATACTGGGCGGTTTTGACAGGGGATTAGACTTCAAAAAACTCGCGCAAAGAATCAAAAAAAGCCAGGTAAAAAGCCTGGTCTTGTTTCCCACCACCGGACAACGCATCTGGCAAGAAGTTCAAAAAACCAAACCCGATTCAATAGAGCAATATTTTGTAAAAGACATGGCGACTGCGGTAAAATTGGCCTACCAGCTCACGGGTAAAGGCAAAATATGCCTAATGTCTCCGGCTTCCCCGAGTTTTGGCATTTTCAAGGACTACGCCGAAAGAGGAGAAATGTTTAAAAAATTCGCAAAAAAATACAAATGATCAATGTTCTTTTAAGCGTCACCGGCACTAAAAGCTCAGACTGGGCGGAAAAACTTAAAGAAATCAATTGTTATAAAATAAAGGAGATTGCGATTTTTTTAGAATCTTTCGATAAAAAAGAAAGAGATAATCTTTATCGCCTGCTTTTGAAATCGACGATAAAAAATGTGCCGTTCGTTCACTTGCGAGACGATGTGATAAAAGACGAGATTGAATTTTTCATCAATCGTTTCCAAACAAATTATTTTAATATCCACGAGGATCATTTTAAGAAACTCGACCAATGGAAAGGTTATTGGGATAAATTGTATCTCGAAATGAATTTCGACAACAAACTCTCAAAAGATGTAAAAGTAAGAAGGATCGGTGGGTTCTGTATTGATCTTGCGCATTTGAAAGCGGCGATCAATAGAGGCACTAAAGAGGCTTCTTATTTCTTTGCAGAAAAAGAGACTTCGACGACAGCGTGCAATCACTTGAACGGTTATGATCCGTTGGCAATGAAGGATATCCACGACGTTAAAAAACTTAAGGATTTCGATTACTTAACTAGTTTACCTAAAGCCGCTTTCGGTAAAATCATTGCGCTGGAGGTTTATAACTCGATCAAAGAACAGATTAAATTCAGAGAATACGTCAGTCGCTTACTTGAAAATTATCTGTTAAAATGAACCTATGAAGGTTTCTGATTACTTTTTAATCGCGGCTGTCGCTTGCCTGGTTTTACTGGGTATTTTGATCATCACAAGCGTCACGGCGGCAATCGCTCATCAAAAATTCGGTTCGCCTACTTTCTATCTTTGGCGCCACCTTGTATTCGGCCTACTCCCAGGCCTGATTCTAGCGACGCTGGCTTATAAAATACCCATCGGAAAATTCAGAAAATGGATACCGCTTGCGCTTCTAGTCAATCTCTTTTTAATGGTGCTCGTTTTTGTGCCGGGTATCGGAATCGAATTAGGCAACGCCCACAGCTGGCTAAATCTCGGATTCACATCATTCCAACCTTCAGAACTTCTGAAATTAACCTTTATTCTTTATCTAGCTTCATGGTTAACCGCGCGAGCCAATAAAACCAAAAATGAATTTTCTAAGACGTTGATAGCTTTTTTGACTATTCTGGGAATCATCGCTATTCTCTTGGCTCTGCAACCGGACGTCGGAACGCTTGGGATCATCGTGGCCGCCGGGCTTTTGATGTATTTTTTATCAGCCACACCCCTGCAACATACGGCGATTATTATCGCGGGATGCTTAGTGTGTTTTATCGCTTTAGTTAAAACCGCTCCTTACCGCCTCAACCGCATTTTAATCTTTCTAAATCCAGATCAAGATCCTCAGGGATTAGGCTATCAAATCAAGCAAGCGCTCATTGCGGTCGGCTCCGGGGGAATTTTCGGCACGGGACTAGGAATGAGCATCCAGAAATTCGGTTATCTGCCCGAACCCATGGCCGATTCAATCTTCGCCTGTTTTGCGGAAGAAACCGGCTTTATTGGCAGCCTGATGATCGTTATATTATTTTTGGTTATTTCCTGGCTCGGCTTTAAAATCGCGCAAAATACTAAAGATAACTTTGAAAAACTTACTGCCCTGGGTATTATCAGCTGGCTTAGCGTTCAGGCTTTTGTGAATATCGGAGCTATGCTCAATCTTTTGCCGATTACCGGCGTGCCGTTGCCTTTCGTAAGTTATGGCGGTTCGGCCCTGATGACAGAATTACTGGGCATCGGAATTTTACTTAATATTTCTAAAAACAATCGTACATGAAAATACTTTTTACCGGCGGAGGTACAGCCGGACACATTTTCCCGATCATCGCCGTAGTCAGGGAATTAAGAAAAATGGGGCTTGAGGCTGAATTTACCTACTGCGGCCCGAAAGATGATTTCGGGGAAATCATTCTCTCGCATGAAGGGATTAAAATAAAATGGATTCTGGCCGGCAAGATTAGGAGATATTTCGGACTGAAAAGCTTTATGCAAAACCTGGTCGATGTTTTATTTAAAATGCCCCTGGGCTTCATCCAATCATTTTTTTACGTTTTTGCTTCCGCTCCCGATTTAATCTTCAGCAAAGGGGGCTATGGCTCATTGGCCACGGTTATCTCGGGACAAGTTCTGCAAGTACCGATGATTTTGCACGAATCAGATGTGTCGCCGGGATTAGCCAATAGATTGATCGGAAAATTTACAAACCAAATCTTCGTTGCTTTTCCCGAAGCTCAAACTGAATATTTTTCTGAAGAAAAAATGGTTTCTGTGGGCAACCCCATCCGTACCGAAATTTTAAACGGCGATCGAAACAAGGCGGCTGAATATTTTGATTTGGTTGGAGGAAAACCGATTATCTTAATATTGGGCGGCTCCCAAGGAGCCCAGACAATCAACGATTTAATTTTAGCGATACTGCCTCAACTCTTAGAAGAATTCGAAGTAATCCACCAAACGGGCAGTAAAAACCTCGAGCAACTTAAAGCCGAAGCTAAGGTGGTCGCCAACGAAACACTGGCTCAAAAATATCACCCCGTCGGATTCCTTAAAGAAATAGAACTGAGGGACGCATTCGAAGTTAGTTCTTTGGTGGTTAGTCGGGCCGGTAGCGGCAGCATTTTTGAAATCGCAGCCTGCGAAAAACCAAGCATCTTAATTCCCTTAACATCGTCCGCTCAAGATCACCAATTGAAAAATGCTTACGCTTACGCTCGCAACAAGGCGACGATTGTCATGGAAGAAGCCAACCTGACGCCCAGATTTTTCCTTGAAAAGATAAAATACCTATTCGCCAATCCCGAAGAACTCAAAAAGATGTCGCAAGCCGCCCGCGAATTTTCGCGGCCGGAATCAGCCAAAACTATCGCTAAATATATTATTAATTCATTAACCAAATAAAAAATGAAAGAACAAATTATCGAAAAGTTATCGTCTTTAATCACCGCGGCTTTTGGATTTGCCGCAGCGCTGGCTTGGAACAGTGCCATCCAAGCGATCCTGGCGGAATTTTTCGCGCAAAAAGAAGGCGTAGCCTATATGCTGACCTACGCGGTTATCGTCACGGTTATTGCGGTTATAGCCACGATCTGGATCGGAAAAATTGCCGAAAAAGTTAAGAAAATATAATAATGTTTCAAAAAAGCTCTGAAGCGAAACGGAGCTTTTTTGTTAGCGATGAATATGCTAAGCTGAAATTGAAAACTTATGTCAAGCGCCGAAACAAAACTTAAAGAAGTAAGGGTGAGAATTGCGCCTTCTCCAACCGGCTTTTTGCATATGGGCACGGCGAGAGCCGCACTATTTAACTATCTTTTTGCTAAAAATAACGGGGGCAAGTTTATTTTGCGCATCGAAGACACCGACCTAGAACGGTCTGATAAAAAATTCGAGAAAGACATCATCGACGGGCTAAAATGGCTTGATATCGTTTGGGACGAAGGCCCGTTCAGACAAAGCGACAGAATCGAAACTTATACCAAGCATCTCAAAAAGCTTTTAGAAGAAAATAAAGCTTATTATTGTTTTTGCAGTGAAGAGGAACTGGAGGCTGTGAGACAAGACCAATTAAGCAGGGGAGTGGCGCCTAAATATAATGGCAAATGCCAGAATCTTTCTCAAGAAGAAGTGAAAAAACGCCTGAACCAGGGAGAGCCGTCCATCATCAGATTTCGCACACGCCAAGAAAAAATAAGCTTTCATGATTCAATCCGAGGCAAAATAGAATTCGACAGCTCCTTAATAGGGGATTTTACTATCGCAAAAAACCTCAACACCCCCTTATATAACTTCGCTGTAGTGGTTGACGATTTTGAAATGAAAATTTCGCACGTCATCAGGGGGGAAGACCACATCCCCAACACACCCAAACAAATACTAATACAAGAAGCTTTGGGTTTTCCGAAGCCTCAATACGCCCACTTACCCCTGATATTAGGTCCAGACAAAAGCAAATTATCCAAAAGGCATGCGGCCGTTTCGGTCAACCAATATCGCGAAGAGGGCTATTTACCCGAAGCTTTAATCAACTTCATGGCTTTTTTGGGTTGGAACCCCGGTACCGAGAAGGAGATATATTCTTTAAATTCGCTGGCGCAAGAATTTTCATTAGACAAAGTGCAGAAAGCTGGAGCGATTTTCAACATCAAAAGACTTGATTATCTAAACGGATTTTACGTCAGACAAAAATCGCTTAACGAATTGACGGAACTTTGCCAACCATACCTGCCAGAAGCGGAAAAAGAATTTCTCAAAAAAATCGTCGGCCTGCACCAGGAACGTTTAAAAAAACTTTCCGAAATCAAAGAGATGGCCGATTTCTTCTTCCAAGATAAACTTTATTATGACAAGGAGCTTTTAAGATGGAAAGAAACTGATGATGAAAAAATGGCCGAGTCACTGGATAAATTAGAAAAATTACTGAATGAAATCAGTGAAAGAAACTGGGCTCGGGAAAATCTGGAAAAAGTCCTGTTGGCCGAAGCCGAAAAAACGGGGGACAGGGGTCTTGTTTTATGGCCCCTAAGAGTAGCTTTGACGGGCAAGAAAGCTTCGGCCGGACCAATCGAAATAGCGGAAATTTTAGGTAAAGAAAAAACATTAACCAGGCTCAAAGAAGCCAGAGCTTTAATAAGATAAAGAATGGTTTATAAAGACGTTTTACAACTTATCGGCAATACTCCGCTGGTTAAAATAAACCGCCTTAATCCCAATAAAAATGTTGAAATTTGGGCGAAAATAGAAGGAGTCAACCCGGGCGGCAGCGTAAAAGATCGAATCGCCCTGAAGATGATTGTTGAGGCCGAAAGAGAGGGTAAGCTCACTAAAAATAAAACCATAATCGAAGCCACCTCGGGCAATACAGGGATCGCCCTAGCTATGATTGGCGCTGTTAAGGGCTACAAGGTGGAAATCGTGATGAGCGAAGCTGTTTCTATCGAGAGGAGAAAAATGATCAAGGCTTTTGGAGCGAATATTCTTCTGACGGAAGCAAAAAGAGGAACGGACGGAGCAATTTTAAAGGTGAAAAATCTGATTAAAAAATATCCCCACAAATATTTTTGGACGAATCAATTTTCTAATCAATACAACAAAATAGCCCACTACGAAACGACCGCTCGAGAAATTTGGCAGCAAACAAACGGTAAAATAGATTTTTTTGTTTCAGCTATCGGCACCTCCGGTACCTTAATGGGGGTCGGGTCTTATTTAAAAAAATACAGTCCTCGCGTCCAAATAATCAGCGCCGAACCCCACAGAGGACATTATATCCAGGGTTTAAAAAATATGGCCGAAGCCCTTATCCCTGAGATTTACGACCGTAAAAAGATAGACGAAATTATCATTATAGATACGGAAAAAGCCTTTAAGATGGCTCGAGAAATTATTAAAAAAGAGGGAATTTTTGTCGGCATGAGCAGCGGTGCGGCCTTGATCGCAGCAAGAAAAATAGCTCAAAAAATTAAAAAAGGGAAAATTATCGTTATCTTCCCGGATAGGGGAGAGAAATATTTAAGCACCGATTTATTCAGCGAATTATAATATTAAATTTAACGAAAATGAAAAAATATTTCGCCGCCATTTTAATCATCAACATCGTACTCGCCAGCTTCCCGCTGTCCGCCCTAGCCGAAGAAATACCACAAACCATGGAAGATGCCGAGGCTTTTGGCTTAAAGATCTTGGGTCAATTGCCCAATGCAATTAAAGACGTTTGGTATAACCAAGCGTTGCCGCTCTGGTGGAATATGTGGGTTTGGACCAAAGGATTCTGGGAAAGCACCTTGGGGTCGAAAGTTGAAAGTTTGTGGGAAAAATTATGGGGACTGACCGGTCAGGAAACGCCAGATGTAAGAGGGGAATTTGAAAAAGAAACGCAGGAAATGCAAAAAGATCTCTGGGAAAGATTTAAAGAACTGTTCTAACTTCGATGACGACGCTTGTTTACATTATCGTCTCGTCTTTTTTGTTGAGTTTTTGTGCGCTTATAGGCGTTTTTTCTTTGGCTTGGCGTAAAAAATCAGGAGAAAAAATTTTGCTGTTTTTCATCTCGCTTTCTGCCGGCACTTTAATGGGCGGAGCGTTTTTGCATTTAATGCCCGAGGGTGTTGAAAAATTACCGGCTGAAAAGTTTTTTATTCTAGTACTTATTTCTTTTATCTTTTTTTATTTTATCGAAAAAATATTACACTGGCGCCATTGTCATAAAGGGGAGTGCGCGGTCCACTCTTTCGGGTATATGAGCCTGATAGGCGACAGCATCCATAATTTCATAGACGGCCTGATTATCGCAGCCACCTTTCTAGTTGATATAAAATTAGGTATCACTACGGCGATCGCCATCGGTTTCCATGAGATACCGCAAGAAATAGGAGATTTCGCGGTCCTTTTGTACGCGGGCGTCAAAAAAGGCCGAGCGCTGGCATTAAACTTCCTAGTCGCCTTAACTATCGTTATTGGAGGCATCGCGGGATACTTTTTAGCCCTGCGAGCCGAAAACCTTATTACATACTTTTTACCGTTGGCCGCCGGCGGATTTCTTTACGTTTCAACATCTGATTTGATTCCGGAAATCCGCAAAGAAAAAGATATTAAAAAATCTTTAATATCTTTTACCGTTTTCTTTTTAGGGCTAGGTATTATGTATCTTGCGACCCTTATCGAATAAGAATGTTTGTACCGGGGGGAGCGTCTTGACAGGCCTTTTGGGCCTGTTATTATAGATATAGACAAGTGAGTATAATATCTCTTACACTCATAACCAGCTATGACAAATTCCGCCACTCCTCTAATCGGCCATATTAGCGAATTCTTGGCATATTATAAGGAAAATGGTTATTCTGCGAATACTCAGGAAAGCTATAAGCATTACCTGAATCAATTTGTTTTATGGCTTAAAAAATATAATAAGCAAGCCATAAAACCCCATGAACTCACTATTGCCGATATTTCGAAATATAAGTCTTATTTAGGCGCCCTTAACAGTCAAAAAGGCCACCAAATAAGCAAAATTACCCAGAACCACTATCTTATAGCCCTAAGGGCTCTTTTGGGCTATTTTGCAGCTAAAGACGTGATTTCTATCCTTCCGGGCAAAATAACCCTTCTAGGAGACTCGAAGAGCCTAAAAACAACTGAACTCCTTAGTCCGGAGCAAATAAAGACGATTTTAGCTGCTCCCGACGTAAAAGAAACTACCGGGTTAAGAGACCGAGCTATTTTAGAAACGATCATTGCTACGGGTTTCAAGGTAAACAAAATATCTAGTTTAAAAAT
>Ga0265297_10002235_pt1 | contig 40554 bp, 68 predicted proteins | sample Munlanlwell13791_FD_192502 | JGI IMG/M metagenome (GOLD analysis project Ga0265297, IMG submission 192502) | Leachate microbial communities from a municipal landfill in Southern Ontario, Canada - Leachate well 137-91 | ecosystem: Engineered > Solid waste > Landfill > Unclassified | place...
AATGAAGAATTACAGACAAATGCCCGAAGATACGGATTACTTTTAACTAACCAAGAGAAAACAAAATGAACAAAATGAAAAAATCGTTATTAACAATCGCATTATTTATGTTTGCTGGAATGGCATTGGCCGAAGCACCTTCACAAGCGCATGTTGTAAAAACACAAATAATTGCCCCTGCAAATTCTACAAGTTCAGAAGTGTTTGTACCATTGTTTGGAAACAAGCTGCAATCAATCAAAATTTGCACATCATTCGATAGCCCTGTTAAAAATGTTCAACTGAAAGCTGAATTGCCAGGCATATGGTTTGGTTCAGTAAGCAATGATTGCACAACACTCGATGATGTCGGTTCTGTAGTGTTGCCAGAAGATGCTGAATTGCGATTAGTTTGCAGAAACTATGACGCATTTAATCGTACTTGCAGGGTAAAGGTTGTTTACTATACTAAAGACTAAATTTAATTAAATACGATATTTGTGTAAAGGGCGCATATTGCGCCCTTTTTTTATGACAATTTCCCACCAGCTTCTAAATAAGCAATCCTTAAGGGATCAATCTTATTTTCGTGCTGGCCATAACCAGCCCCAGGCAAAGAAGCCCATATCCTTCTACATTTATGTACCGCAACGTCAAATCTTCCTGCGTCAATATCATCTAACGCCTTGCACTCTTTAATCTGCTGTAGCGCAATTAAATCTTGTGTTATTGGAGAGAAATCATGTAATCCAAGCTGTTTGCAGTAGGCTACCCAGTACCTATGCAAAAGCTGATACCTTCCTGCTGCGGTACTGTATATTTTAAGTTTTGGAAAGTATACTTTTATTTTCGGATGTTTTGAATAGTCATTAAATAATGCCCCTCCAACTATAACGTTATATCCATTCTCGTAACCGAATCCGTCTGTTCCCTCACTGTGTGATAACATGTCCAAAAAAGCCTTTCTATTTGCGTTCATCTTAACCCGTCAATTTCTTTCTGTAGATAATCTATTATAATAGCGTTTTCGTCACATTGTTGTGGAGGTGTTACATACTCAAACGCCCCTATATCAAAACCAGCTCCTTGCGGCCTAGTAACTCCATCAAAGTCTACTGTAGGTGCGCCTGTTGCTATTCCTTTATTGATTGCTGATGATGTTGCTTGTAGATGAAAGTCTGAGCCATTAGTAATAAATAGAGGATTACCGGTAACGTAATTTGTACCAACTGGGGTTCCGCCATTGAATAAGTTGTGGCTAATGGTAGCACCAGAAGACGATAAGATATTAAAAGTACCAGCTTCACTTAAGATATTATTATGAACTTTTATATTTGTATTTGATGTACCTTGTATATTTATACTACCATATCCTGTTCCAGACCTGGAAGAATTATAAAAAGTATTATTATAAATAGAAATATTTTTATGTTGTGGTGCTGGGCCAGAAACATGGAAATTTGATAATAATAATCCTGTGTGTGCAACATTAGAGATAATGTTATTATAAATAGATACTCCATCTATGTAATTTCCAGCCTCAGCAGCTAGCATTATTCCGTCACGTGACGAACTATAAGTACCACCCAATTTAGTGTCACGAACAATGTTTTTGTAAATCTGAATGTTTAAAGGCGCATTCAAATAGCTGTCAACATAAATTCCCATACCCGTCATATCATAAACAGTATTACCAAATATCTGTACGTTATAAGATCCTTTCGCGTCTATCCCCTCTTTCAGACCATCGTGAACAGTATTATTGCTCACCACAACATCATGTGAACCAGATATTGACAGGGCTTCTTGATTCGGCAGGGTGTTAGTGTGCTTAACTTCATTACCATTTACTGTAACATTGTAACTATTATCGCCTATCCATATACCTGACATACCAGTATTGTATGTACTATTTCCATCAATAGTAAGATGATGTGATCCAGAAGCAAAAACACCAAAGCCACGAGAATTAATAATAGATATGTTTTTTATTGAAATGTAACTCTTTCCAACAAGACTGAAAACACCGTCCCAATCCCACCCAACTGTACCAGTTCCGTCTACGATTACAGTTTCTCCTGTGTATTCTTGATAGGTAATATTACCTAATGTTGAGTTACCAGAGTTAGCAGGAGCAATATGCTCATTATAGGTTCCAGCACGGATATTAACTGTATCGCCAGCGACCATGGTTGCCGCTGCCTTTCCTATAGTAAGCCACGGGCTGGATAGTGTCCCTTGGTTTGTGTTATTTCCTGTTTTAGCTACATAGTAGTTAGTTGCAAAACTAACTTGTGACAATATAGTTAAAGTTAAAATTAATATTAATCTTTTCATTATTTGTTACCTTTTATGAAATTTTTGTAAATAAGTTTAGACATTCTCGATTAACATAAAAAAACAAGTCTATCGTAAAAAATAGATATATTGAAAACGATATGATAATGATTATCAGCATATAAAACAGCCATATTGGATTTATGTTTTTCAATTGTGATAACCAAGAACGTTTTTAATTCCCATCCAGATTGCACCTAATAATCCTGCTAATAGAATACCAACAAGTGTAGTTAACCCGTGCGATTTAAGGCTTTCTGATGCTTCTCGCCAGTCTCTTAAATGCTGGAAATCTTTCTGCATCTTAATGGGGTCATCAATTTCAAGCCCAAGAGATAGAAGGGTCTCCTTAACTGTGTCCTTCACAAGATCCCTTTGCCTTTCATGTTCATATTGATCGTCAAGCCTGGCCCTGCGCCTCTCTCCGTGTGGTAAATTATTCATATCTTACAATGCAGGCTGACAACTACAAAGCGCGGTCATCGCGCAAAATATCATTTAGGTGTTGATGGGTGTGGGTCACGGTTAAGGGCGCTGTCAAAAGTATAGGATGACATATACGCCCCGTAGATTATGCCCAATAATGCTTTAGTTTCGATAGGTTCTGGCAAAGCAATATAAACACCCACGCAAGCCATAACGCTTGCGCCGAGTGATTGTATAGTTCCAGGCCACTCCTGAAGCATATACTCCTTAAAACTACTGGTCGTTCTCCCTTGTTTCCAGCGCACGTAATAATGGCTATACTGCCCGAATAGGGCAGCTAATATAAGATAGGCTAAATTCATTCTTCCTCACCGTTTAATAATCCAATCAATGTTGCCTGATTTACTGTGTTATTTGTTGCTCTATTCATAAACGCCTTAACTTTTGACGGGTTCTTTTCCATCAATTTTAATAGTCTTGATTGATACCACGGCGATAACAATAGATTCCTTATTGGTGTACTTGCCAATGGTATCATAGCGCCCATAAATGCGCCTAATGGTCCACCCAAAGCACCGCCACCAAAACCCCCGCCAACCGACATAACAGCTTCTATCTTTGATACTCCTGGGGTTTGCTGAACTTCTCCAGCTTTTGCGTATTTTGGGAAGGATTGTTGAAATTCACCTATCTGCTTTAATTCGCCTGTTATTTTCTTAGGCGCTTTGTCCAATTGAGCGCCAATAATACGCGGGTCAATTTCTCCAGTTGCCACATTACGTGCTTTATCGACAGTATAAACCTTGGCTATGTTGGTTCTTGCTTCTCGCAATTGTGGAACTAAATCAGGCTTTCCAGCCGCTACTGCTCTGTTCTCAAATTCAATTTCAATAGCCTTTGCCCTATCTCCTAAAGCCTTGGCACGCGCCACCATTTCAGGATTTCCGCCCTGCGCTTCAGCTGTTTTATACCATGCTTGTGAGTCATGACGTGCTTGTTTAAGCTCATGAAGCAAGTCTTTGGAGTTTATAACGCTGTGAGGAGCTGAATAACCACGCGCAATAGATGGAGGAGTAGGCAGTATTGAAACTGCCTCATATGGCTTGTATTGGGCTTGAATAGCCTTGTCTATCGCTGGTCCTGTAATTGGCACGTCGTCACCCAAGCCAATGGCTTTTCTAGCTTGTGCTGTTACTGCCGCCTGATTCCTTAATACAGATTCTTGATTAAGCGCCGCTTTACCCGCTATTCCCTCAAGGCGGTTATTTATAAAAGTTGAGGCTACTTCTGATTGTGGCACTACATAACCGGCTTTCTGACCAGCTTCAAGAACAGCACGTTTAGGGGCCATTAATTTATTTGCCTTTTCTACCGCCGCAATATCTTTTGCCGCCATTCTTGCTGTTGTTTTGCCTAGTGCTGCTTTAGTCAGTCCTTGCGCTCCTGAAAACAAGCCAATTGCATTTAATATCGTACTTGCTGGAGCGTTTGCAAATGATTCAAGCGGGTGTGCTACTGTATTTATTAAAGGGTCAACAAAAGACTCAAACTGTGGCCTTGATTCTGGCGTTATACCGGCATCAATTAGATACTTAGCCATGCTATCAGGCAATGCCGACTGCATACCTCCACGCGCCACTGAACCAAGGCTTAACACAGCATCAAGTGGGTTTGCAGCCATATCAATATAACCCTGTCCAACTTTCTCCAAATCTTTTGGAAAGTTCTTTAACGCTCTTTCTACTATTCCAGTTTCTTCTGGTGGTAATAGCTTAACGCCTGCAATGGCTGCCAGCTCTTCATTACTGTATTGTTGAGCATCAACAGTCTGAGCTGGTTCATCATTTATTAGCGTAACACCAGCAATTTTAGCCAACTCTTCATTAGTGTATGGCGTTTCGTCTGCGCTGGCTGTTGGTATAATGAAGTTCATGGCTTTCTCAGCCAAACTTACGCGCCGTTCGTTATTGCGTTCATTCACTCCAGCACGCTCAAATTTATTACTGAAAGTAACCGCCGCTTCTGCTGGTGATTGTGCTTTCATTAAGGCATCACGGGCGCGTTTTTCTGTTGTGTTTAGCTCTTTATCAATAAAATCAATTTGCATTTCAGGATCAGTTGGATGCACACCGCGCTCACTTGCAAACCTGAAAAGCTCTTCTTTTCTTGGCCCTAGCCATTGACCGAAACCAAATGCACCAGACTTTTGATTAATAGCAGCTGGGTTAAAAGAGCTTTCTTGTCCTATATTACCGGCAATACCGGCAGTGATATGAGACGGATATCCCTTACCTTGCAAAAGCTGTAAAACATATTCAATATTCATTGAAACCTCGCGCCGTTCTTTTTGAGCATTTCTAGGGCTTGTTCTTTTGTTAGCTGTGGCTTTTGTGGTGCTTTCGGTTCCTGCTCTTTATTCTGCCACGGCAAACCTTTATATTGATCTGGCGTAAAAGCCCCTTCAATCTCACTATTAACTCCACTAATTTGTGCTTTTAATCCTTCAAGCTTGGCTTTTGCTGCTTCCGCTGTATCATTTACGCTTGGTATAAACGGTTTTAAATAGGGAGCTTCACTGGCAGAAATTGCTGCTCCTGACATATCATGTCTTTTTACTGCTCCGACATTAGCAACAGCTGCTCTTATTTTTACGCCTTCTGGATCAATTCTCTGATTCAATGCCTCACTAACTCCGAACTGTAATCCTACTGATTCAGGTCGCTTATCCAGTAAGCTGATAGCATCGTCAATTTGCTTGATAGTTGCTTGATTACCGGCATAAGCTGACTTCTGAACTGCTGGCATAACCTGAAGCTTGCCCTCCTGATACCTTTGCTCATTCTTAATATCCATTCTATTTTGCCGCTCAATCGCTGCCGCCGCTCTCTCGTCAGCAACAGACTGGCGCTGTGATTGAGATTGAGATATTGCCAATCTTGCGCGCTCTAGTGGACTGATTCTGTCTTGAATGTCCTGATAGGTTCCACCGCCAGCCAATGGACTAAATGCAAGCTCTCCGCGCTCATTTCTATACATTCCAGTAGGGGCGTTCTTTTGCTGTAGCTCCTGCTTCATTCCAGCCTGAAATTCTGGCGTTCCTAGGTCATAGCCTTGGGCTCTGACGTTCTTTATCGTCTCGCTGGCGTTAATGTCCGGCATCCGTGAAGTTAAATAAGCCTCGTAGTTTTTAACGCCAGTTTTTGCCAGTATTGAATTGCCTGAAGCCCATGCTGCCCTATCCGCTTTTAATTGCGCTCTTGCTCTCGGGTCATTCTCCACCGCTATTCTTTCATCGTACAATTGAGGAGCATATTGCGCCAAAAGCTTTGCCTGTTCGCTTTCAGCTTTTGTCTGCTTTTCATCGGCACGACTTTTAAAATACTCGCCCATTAATGAAGATATGGCCTGTTGCGCCAATCCGGCACCTCCGCCACCATGCCCACCACCATCACCAAGAGAAGGCAAAGCAATAGGCTGAATAGGTGCTGGCATGTTTGGCAATTCTGGCATACCTTGCTGTCTGTTAGCCATCATTGCCGCTAATATGCCAGGCACGTCTGCACTAACAGCCTGTCGAGGGGCCGCTTGCATAGTCAATAGGTCCTCGATAGTCAATGCCATTAGCGGCCTCCGAATAACATGCTTAATAAGTTTTGGGAGGCTCCCATTTGTGGCTGCGCTCCAGACCAGCCGCCCATATTTGCAGGATTAAATCCACCTCCTCCGCCCATCATTCCGGGTTGTTGTGGTTGTGTCATCCCGCCACCCTGCATACGTTGCAGCATAGCTAAAAGGTTTTGCTGTGGGTTTTGCTGTGGCTGCGCCAATCCGCCGCCCATATTGTAAGGCTGTGGCTGTGGCTGTGCTTGCGCAATTTGAGGTTGATAGGGTTGCGCTGGTTGTTGTGGAGCCATTCCTCCGCCACCGCCACCCATTACTGGGCGCATTGTGCTATCCATGCCGCCACCGCCGCCCATGCCGACTTTAAAACTATTATTCTGAAACATCTTATTGCCCTCTAAGCATTTGCATCATAAATTCTGGTATGCCGCCAGTTTGTTGTGTCATGCCGCCTTGTTGTGGCACTCCTGCGTTTTGTTGCATCTGGTTGAACATTTGCTGGAAACCTTGGTCTTGCCCTTGTTGCTGGCCCATGCCTTGCAATTGTCCGAATAGATTACCTAATCCAGGTCCCTGTGCAAATTGCTGGCCTTGTTGCCTATCTCTTTCAAATTGGCTTTGCATATTGGCTTCGCTGGCTGCCGACTCTTTCTTGCCACGGCCTAGTAGATTCATGACTATATCGCTTCCGCCTCCTCCGCCTTGTCCGCCAAGCATCCCCATTAAGCCGCTACTCGCGCCTGCTCCTGCCGCTGGCGCCGCCGCCGCCCCCATGCCAGCTGTGCTTGCTCCGCCTAGTAAAGAATTGGCTGCCGCTGTGCCAGCTGTTCCTAGTGTTCCGAGTCCTGATCCGCCTAGCCCTGCCGCTGTTCCGCCTAGTCCCGTACCCATTCCGCCAAGACCGCCAAGACCTCCAGCTGTTGCCGCTCCTCCTCCGCCTAGTCCTAATGCTCCTGCCGCCGTGCTAAGCCCACCCGCTATTGCTGTTCCTGCCGCTCCTGCTGCTGATCCTATGGCCGTCGCTATAGCTGCAAAGCTCATTGTAAATGCTCCAGTCGTTTCTTATAGTCATCGTATGATTCACTAACAAGCTCGTCCTCAAGCTCATCAATAATAACCGTATCAGTTCGATGAATTGTAACATAAAGAGTATCTTCAAGCGCAAAACCAGCGCGCTTAACGCCTGGCCCGCTTTTGAATATATCGCCAGCCACAAGAATCTTTTCTCCGTCTTTTGACGCTACTGCAATACGCCCCTTAGCCACGATATTAATGCACTCATGGTTGTGAACCTTACCTGTAAGTACCACGCCACAAGGAATAAATAGACTACGCACATAAACACCAGGCAAGAAGTAATGATTTGTTGGCAATTCATATTGTTCAAAATTAGCCTTTAGGTTGCGTTCAAGATCAACTATGCTGTTTTCAATAAAGCCCAGTTCTTTTCCACTCATTTCAAGAACCCGCCGCCGCCTGACTTACCGCTTGCTGAGCTTGTTCCGCTTGATGTTCCGCTGGCATTTCCGTAACCTGTGTTAGTGCCGCTGCTCAATATTGTTGGTCCTCCCAAAGCATTGGCATACTGGTTAAAATTTTGCCAGTTCATCATATTAGGCGCATACGCACCCATACCAAGATTTTGCATACCACTAGCGTTCTGTATGCCGCCCTGCATGGCTGCCTGTTTGCCGCCTAACATGGACTGCATCATTTGTTGTCTGGCAAGCGTGTTTTGGTCTGCTTGGCCGGCAATGCCCAATTTATTCTGCAAGTCCTTGTCAAAAGTTTCGTAGCCTGTTTTGGCAAGATTAGATTGTAAAGCATCGTTAATCCCCCGCTGTCCTATGCCTTGCGCTACGCCATGTCGAGAACTTCCAGACATTCCGCTACCCGCTGCCCTGGCATCAAGATTAGACATCATTTGCTCTTGTGCTCGTTGGGCATCCTTCATATACTGGCCTTTCATAGCGTCAGCATAGTTATTTCCCTGCCCTCCCATCATTTGAGCGTATATGCTCGACGTTTTGCTGGGGTCTTGCATGGATTGCTGTAATTGCGACTGAATATCTCCAGCATTTACACCCGCATAAGCGCCGCCTAATAATTGGTCTTGCCATGCCTTTTGAGCATCATTGGCTGCGCCTTTGGTGAATTGTTGCGCCCACGGCTGCAATCCTTGCATTTGCTGCTGTTGTTGTTGATATAACTTATTAGCCTCATCATACATGCCTGTCAATGGCTTCTTGTTCCATACGCCTTGCTGGAACTGGCTGTTATTGTTGTAGTTGCTAAGTAAATTGCTTAAGTTTGTGCTTAAGCTGTTGTTTGACGCTGATTGACCGCCCATTTATTGTTCCTCTTGGTTGTATTGACTACCTAATAGCATGCCCATTAGTGTAGTTGCAAGTATATTTGCGCTGTCTTTTTTTAGTGGGTCGAAGGCTGCGAAACGGGAGCGTATTTTGCTGGCATCTAAAATAACATTGTTTTTTGTTGGCGTCCTCGAAGGCCCAAAGTGCTCAACACCGCCAAATCCTGCATTCATGGCCCCTTCTGACACGCTTCCGCCTCTCCTTTCCAATGAAAAAAGCGGCGGCGGTCCATCATTCAATTCTCTACCCAAGAAATTCTCAAGGATTCCTTTTGTTTTTGTGTCCATTTCTCTTGCCTTTAAAAATGAGGACTCATTTATTAATAAAGGAATGACATTGCCGCCATCTTTACTTTTTAACCACCCGGACGCGTCTTTTGCGCTTTCCGTTGTATATACTCCAGGCCCAAAAGCTGCTGCTGACGATGATCTTGCCGGGTCAAATTGTTCTATGTTTGCGGTTGTCCCATGATAAGCCGGCGTATCAAAACCCATAGCCCTAGCCCTATCCATTGCTGTATTATTAAGCGGCAATCCTAAGCCACCCTGTTCAATCGGTAATGCAGCGTTTTTTTGTGCTATGTCGTGGGCTTTGCTGAATGGTGTGGATGGTAATTTATTATCAACATTTAAGAATCCAAATGTTTGGTTCCCGTTTTCTATATGTGATATTGCATCATAACCAGAGTCTTTTAAAATCGACGACACTTCTGGAGTATTTATAAATTCATGAGCACGTTTATAACCATTATCAACGTCCTTCATTTTTGAAAGTCTTTCATTTAATTCTATCGCTTTTTCCTTGCTTATTTTTCCAGCCTGAAAATTTTCAAACATTGCCGACTTAACTCTGTCTAAAACATTATCTTTCTTGACCTCTGTCATATAATCCCTTAAACCAAGATCAGCAACGTCGGCAGTTCCTGCTTGCCTTGTTATTGTGTTATCTCCGTATATCTTTGCTAGCTCTGGTGTTTCGCTAAACCACTCAACTGGATTTTTTATAGTTGGGTCGTGTTTATTAGTTAATCCTCTGTATAATTTACCATGATTAACTAACGCCAATCCCATCGGCGCATTCAAAGCCGCCGCCTGTGCCCATTCGCTCATAGCTTGCGGATTGCGAAAATCTGCATTGCTTGGAATGTGTTGTGATATGTTGCTCTTGAGCTGTTGGTATTGATTATTAAGTGGTGATCCTTTCTCTATCAATTGCCCGTAGTCGCTGAAATACGGACCGACTTTGTTTGAAAGCGTAGCTAATAATGCTTTATAAGCTCCCTCAATCTCTGGTTTTGTTGGTAGAATATAATTGTTAGTATTATTCGGCATTTTTGTTACCATCTTTAATTATTAAACAATCGTCTAGCTTTACGGCCCAATATTCTTTTTCGATAAGAGTTTTAGTTTTAATTCCATCACCACATATTTTAGTTGCAGGCTCTGTTTTTATACCAGGAGTATAATCTTCCCAATAAATATTTAAAGGACTTGAGTCATAATGAGTATCACAACCAATCAGGAAAACTGTAAAAATAATAAACTTAATCATCATATTTTTCTGTTTGGCCACTTTGCGCATCATTAAACAACCCAATCTAATCCACCATCTTTTTAATGACAAAATGCGACTCTGCCCAGCCATAGTCTCTTAGCACGCGCTTCCATGACTCTCTTGTGCTAAACCCGCGTATCTCTGTACAGCCTAAATCTTTAGCCACTTCATTGCACCAATGCAAAAAGTCTGGCCCCCATTCGAAGGCTTCGTTGCCACCCACGACCGGAACCAGTAATGCTTTCAATCCGCTGCCGTATGTGCAAACCTCGATGCTATTAAGCGCAATAACATCATGTCCTTTGCATACTAGCACAAAAACACAATCGCCTCGTAGTGCCTTGTTTTTCTCTGATTCCAGCGTTATTTCGCCGGCCGAGGCATCGACAACACGCTGTAAGTGTGGCTCTATCTTGAACCACATAACATCTATTAAATTAGTTGGAACACATGAAAACATGTAGCTATTTATATTTTTCATTAGTATTGTACAAATCTCAAATTAAATAATGTATTCACCACAGGCTTTACACCTGTTATAGACACGACAGAACCTACCAGCACCTTAAAATATCCAGCTGCTATTGTGCAATTAGTTATTCTGTATCTTATTCGTGCTGTTGATGTGGTATCTTGTAATAATATCTCATCATTACGTTTTAACATCCTTAACTCTGTTAGCATATCCTCATTTTTATTAGACACATCATCAAAGAATAGATTAGTGGCCAATGACCAATCAAGATTGTCTATTCTAAATGAGCCAAGCCCTGGGTCAGCATCAGCAATGGCCATTTTCATAACATAATTGGTGTTTACAACATAAGGTTTTGATTTTGCCTTTAATAGGCTTATCTCTCTTTCTAAATAGGTAAGCTGTCTATACAAATACTCTGACAATTTATATTCTGTTTCTACAGGTACTGATTCCATTATCTGACTCCATTCTTTTCATATTCAATATCAAAACCAGATAATTTAAACGGTGCTGCACCTACGCTTTTAAATCGCCAACAATGTAGTTTGCCAGTTGTTCTTATATCAACTTTACGCATTGTCCTAGCATTAAATATTACCGGATCTTTCCATCGTGTGGCGCTATATTGTGAATCCATTGCACCAAATTGAATTGACACATCGCCATTGCACTCAATGCGTGGATAGATGCTTTTTATGGTTGTAACTTGTTCTAATCCACCCAATGGATAGGCTATGCGTTCTAGTACCGTGTTGTAGTCTTGTCCCTCGGTTATTGCCATTGTTTTTATGTAGCCTTCACCTATGGCAATAATATCACTAGAAAATGGCGAACCGGGGTCATAGTCCCATTTATTAATCTGCTCATTCCAATTGCCAACGGCATCAGACCATAGCAATCCGGTCTGCAATACTGGGCCATAAGCTGCGTGGTTACATTTTGCTCCGACGAACTCAACTGTAGTATCTGTATCAAATTCATTATAAGTTGATACGTCACCAACCACACGCAAGTAGCATTGCTGTGTTTCTATGTTATAAACTAACGCCAGACTTGGAGCAATAAATCCATTTTCTACAATGAAAAACCATGCTTCTTTATTGGCTTTATGCGTTACGGCAAAACATTTGCGATAATCGGTTTTGTTAAGATTGCCAAATATTCGCTTCTTTAATTTGCCTGTCAATATAGATTTAACGGTATAACCATCGGTTATCAATATGTCCCTATCTGATATAAAAATATGTGCAGGACCAATGTTTGCAATGCAGTTCATTGTTAATAGACCAATATCAGAAGATATGTTTCTTACTCTCCAAACAAAACTGTCACCCGTATAGTCTAAAGCGTCTATAGAACGTTCTGAATATATAAGAAATGAGTCACGTAAAGATGCCCCATCAACTATAGCGCCACCGCTACCTGCAAGTTGAGATACGCCAGCAATTGCCGATATATCGGTTTCGTCCCATGTGAATGGTAGTGAGTTAATGTCGGCTGGATGGCTCCAACGGTACGTATAAGGGTACGCGACACCGCTTTCTATCATACCTAATGCAAATAAAAAGTTCTTATGCGAACGCATGCATGAGCATTGCTTTCCTGCTGCCGGCCAAGCTATTCCAGTCTTCCAAGGAAGATACTGCATAACCGGAACTGTTATATCGAACCACTCAGGCCTAAACGTGGAATTATTAGTAACGACTATTGACCCTAATGTGCAGGATGACCAATATTCTGGGCCAGATGATGATGGAGGGTTAGTAATCATGTATGGCGATGTAATATCCAGATCAATTGCGGTACTAAACCTATACGCAAATGCTGCAAAATGCAGATAATAGTCTGTTCCGGCATCGTTGTAATACACGATGTGAGCGCCAGATGAAGGGGAATAAGCGCCTAGTTGGCTATTTCCATTAAAAGCCTCTACAAAATTGTCCTTCAACTTGAAATTTATGCCGTTGGTAAACCATTCTGGTGGAAGTTGAGAAGGCTCAACGTCCGTGTTTACGCCGAACTCACCCAGGTTATTGACTTGTAATATTTCGGACATTACTCATTGCCTCAATAGCGATATTCTGCCTTATTATAGTCTCTTCTCGCAAACTACACACGGCTTCATTAACGCCGCTTGTAGCCTGTGCGTGTTGTACTGACAACAGAGGCATCCAGGCTACCGCGCATTGTTTTTTATTAATCTGCTCGCCTGTTTGTGGGTTTGTACCGGCTATCTCAGTGAACCAAGGACAGACTTCCAGATAGGGGCCTTCGGCATCCTCTTTCAATGTCTCACATTTTGCCCCTAATGGGCAAGATCCATTTTTAGTACGCATTTTTGCTACAAATGATTAAGTCAATGTAAAGTGGCTGCCAGTTTACTGCGCCTGCTGGTACTGCGTTTGATCCTGTTACCGTATGCGTGTGGTTTGCTTCCGTATCGGTAACTGCGCCAGCGTTCTTGTTCTGAACGGCATCAACGCCCGCCCCTGCTTGAACAGGACCAACAAAGTTTGGTGCTGTGTAAACATGACTATGCGAACCGCCTGCCGCTACTGCCCCTGACCAAACGTGCGTATGTGATGGTATCTTGTCCATCAAGATAGGCGAGTGAATACCGCCTGACCCGCCACCAGAACCGGACACTACACGCAACATCTTGTTGTTATGCGTTACAACCTTGGTCCAGCCTGTAGGAGCAGCCGCCTGAAAGAATGGCATCACCGTACCAGCCGGTATAGCCGCCGAACCTGGAGAGACATTATTGATTTGAGTCTGTATGTTGCTGGTTACGCCGGCGCAATAATTTAGTTCAGCTGGGCTAACAGCAAGAGGATCGCTCCACACTGCGCCTCCGCTAGTTTTGAATGTTGCCCTTAATACCGCTTTTATAAGCCTTAAATGGTCGTCACCTTGCCCCCATGGGTCGCCAGATGTAGGGTTAGATGATACCAAGCTGTTTATAGTCGTTCCTGTTTCTAAAGCCATTTACTCCACCCTTGTGAATATTGGACCATCGTTCCACATGTAATCGTTATCCTGTAGTTTTATCTCGCTCAATGCCGCTACAAAGCGCTCATTCCAAAACTGCGTAGATTGAGCGTCCTTAACGAACGCATTTATTTCTGTTATCAGGCCGAAGACATAGCAATCCGGATTTATTTCACTTATCCAATTGTTATCAACAGCTGTTGATAATGGCACAACACGGCTGAAATATTCAAGCGCAAGTGTCCAATCAATAACATCCTGATCTGTTGGCTTGTAATCAATCCTGAAATTGCCACCCAGGATATTGTAATGATTGATTGCCGTTGCTGTGTTTAGGAAGGTATTGTACTCTTCAGGAGTAGTGAGCTGTAACGGATTGCGGACATTGATATTAACTGTTGATTGAAAATAACAATTATGCAAAGACTGGAAGTCGTTTGGCAATTGGTACTCTGTCTGGTCAGTAACAAGCGGCAACTGAACAGACGTTATCATCTTTTGGGTTGCCAAAAAACGGTTAATACGCGCCTCGACAATCCGCAGAAACATATCAATCTTGCCGACTGTTTCTGTGTCTTGCCGATCAGCGTAACTTAGTGCTGTATCTACTATCTCTGTGTAGTTCATATAGAGTAAGCTGGAATTAAAATTCCAACAGCTCCTTAACCAAAGTACGTCCTAGCAATTCACCACCCGCGCTGTTTGGATGTGGAACAGTATCAGCAACAAGCCCGTTATGAAAATAGTCTCCATGAATACCAATTACTGTTTTGCACGGATAAAATGCGCATTTTAGATTAATCCCAAGTTGATACATTGCTGACTCATACTCTGAATGTTTATATACATGATCTTCTATCGCATTGTCAGAAGGACAGATTAAAACTATGTCGCAGTAGGGTCTTACCTCTTTAATTCTCTGAACTATTATTTTTATATTATCAATCATCACTGATGGAGCTATATCTCCGTAGAGTTCGTTCGTGGTAAAGACGATAAAAGCAAGATCAGGTGCTAGTGCGGCAAGCTGAGTATAGCCAATTACCTCATCTATAGCTGTTATAGTAGAAGCCATGCCGCCACTATGGCCAAGTTTATGGACCCTTACCCCAGCAGTATCTTTCTTTAAGTCTATGCCATGCAATATAACATTTGCCGTTAGCACTTCAATAGTGACAACAACGCCTGTTACATCTGCTCCAAAATCTATAGCTGCGGTTGCCATGCCAGCCGTTGCCGCTGCTGTTGATATTGTCGTCCATGCGCCAGCATCAACTTTCCATCGTACGTCACCGCCAGCAACTTGAGCATAATAGTGTAGTACTGCCCGTCTAGCGGTTCCGATCAGTGTTATGGCTATTGAATCTCCTATGGTCGCGCTAGATATGCTAAACCCATCTATTCCTTTAGCTGAACTTGTGCTGTCCGTTACCCACGTTCCAGTACGGGCAACAGTCACTTGTGCTGTATCTACGTTTCCTGTGGCGGGTCCGGACGTATATGCGGTCGAGAAACCAGTATAGCCTGGGCCAGCATCACCGTACAATGTACGTAGCTTTCTGGCAAGTGGTCTTGCTAATATAAGTTCGTTATTCGCCCAACTGTCGCCCAAGCAAACGACATTGGAAACTACAGTCTGACCGTCTAGAATTTTTGCTATTGATGCTTTAAAGCCAGAAATATTAAAGCGTCCGTAAGGCTCTAACACCTTTATGTATGACATTGCGTTAGATAATGACAATGTTAAGTCAAGACCTTTAAAAGTTGCGCTATTAACTTGCTGCCAAACACCTGAAACTTTATACCATCCTGCTGTAGCTGTAGCATTAACAGCCCTAGCGGGTGTTGATCTATACAAAACACCAACCGTATTTGGTGTTTTTGTATCAACTCTGTTATCGCCGCAAACAGCATTGGTTCCACCCGCATTATAGGCACTGTATCTAATGCCGAATCGTTGCGGGAGATTAGTGCCATTTAAGACAATTGGACGGCTGAGCGGGTCGAGTAATGGAAAGGAAACATTTGATAAAATATCTACAGAAGGATTAACACTAACTATTGATGAGGCTATTACTGTGGCTGAAGGGAAAAATGCCGCGGCTGATGACTCATTAGACATGTCAACAACTTCTACTTTAATCGTTGACCACAAGTCAGTTCCAGTTAATCCTGTCGCGCGCTTAATCTCTTTTATCGTGACTGTATCAAATGCAGTTAAATTGTCGCGTAGATATGTATATCCCCAACCATTAAATGTCGCTCCTCGCGCTGTACTTGATTCTATCCCGCTAAATGTTGAAGTTGTTCCAGAGTCAATAGAAGGTATAAATTCGCCACTTACATTATGAAACCAGTCTACACCATCACTACTATAAGTGTCAGCGCCAACATGCCAAGTCCCTTTGCCAAATAAAGCAACGCTAGGCTTTTCTGCAATTGAATCGCTATATCCTTCGCCAATCCATTCAGCCCCGTTTGTTTTGTAATGCGCATTAATATCCCTGGCATAAATAGTTGTTGGCCCTGGGTCGTTTGCGGGTGGAAAGTCTGCTTTTGCTGAATATTCCTGAACACCATAATGTTCAATTATTTTTCTATCTCTTGCCATTTCTACACCTAAACTGTTAAAGTGAACATCATTTTGCTGTTAGTGCGCCCTTACCAAGAACTGTTGAAAGATCTGATAATTTCTTTTTTTCCGTCTCGTCATATGTAAGCATATTTATCTCATTTAACATTATTTTAACTCTATCAACGGACGCAGCGAAAAACGTATAAGCAAGATCGTCTGTATCAAACCATTTCCAACCATCAGGTAATACGGCATCGCCTTTATTCTTCAATAATAAAGTATATGATGGAGAATGAACTCTTGTTTGGGCATTTAGAAGCTCACTATTTACAACTTTATAAAATCCGCCCATATTAGCCTACCACCGTCCATCCTTTAGCCGTTGCAATAGTTGGGTCATCTCCAGCTACACCGTAGTTTCCTGTGACCGTTATTGTTTTACCAACCACAACCGGCAAGTTTGTATAAATTTCATTTAATGCAGTTGCCGATAGATTGCAGTTTAAATATGAGTGGTCTACTGGCATCCCTGTAATTAGCGATCTTGCTATATCTAATGAGCCAAGAAACATATCAGTTGCAACAGTAACAGCGTTAGTGACAAATGCAGGAATAATAGGTAATGATCGACATGCGTTAAGCATTGTTGTCATATTAGTTACTGAGGAAGTATTAAAAGCCGGAATGCTTTGTAGCGCATAACATGTCATAAACATAGACGACATATTGGTAACTGCAACTGTGTTAAATAGAGGAACAGACTGTAATGACAGGCACGATAAAAACATAGACGACATGTTAGTAACTGAACCCGTATTAAGAAGTGGGATGCTTTTCAATGAGTAACACGCACTAAACATAGACGACATGTTAGTAACGGCTGCTGTGTTAAGCAATGGAACAGACTGTATCGAAAAACATGAGGAAAACATTGATGACATATTGGTAACAGAGGCTGTGCTAAACATAGGAACAGACTGTAATACATGGCATGAGGAAAACATAGATGCGGTACTTAATCTTAGCTGTCCATTTAATATTTTTGCTCTTTCAAGAATTGATGATTTTGTTAGTGTTCCAGAAGTTGAAAAACCGAGTGTCGATGCTGCATTACATGAGCATGTAATATCTAGCCAATTTGATGCTTGAACCTGTGCGCTTGCTGACGTGTGACGTTTGTTTATATCAACTGATAATAGTTGCTGCCCTGCCTGTGGAGTTATCGCTATAACTACTTGTTTATAGCCGCGTGTTGATAGCGTAGCATTTGATATTGTTGCATATGTATATTGATGCTGCGCTTGAACGCCAGACGCTATGTTCTCAGTTGCAGAACCATCGCCCCAGTCAACGGTAAAATCGCCTGTTGCCGTAAAGGCTACAAACTCGCTAGTAGTGTCATATACGGCATACAGTCCGACCATCTTGTCTTCTGACGCTGTAACAACAGGAAGGCCAAGCCAATCAATAGGTCGCACCCATTCTGATGGAACTCCCTTCCGCGGCATGAACACGCCACAGTTTGGGCCTTTTGAGTTTATTAACTTTCTCACGCTAGCAGTCCATTAATAGCGCAAGCATCACGCGCCATAGGTGTAGCACCTCCTGAAACATAAGTGTTCCAGCCTGCAATCCATGCCACTGAATCGCTTGAACTAGCCAAGTGTGGGTTAGTTCCTACTAATGCGCCGTCAAAAGCCGCTTTACGGCCTTCGCAATAGGCTTTTGAATTGCTAACAGTTGGATTGACTAGCGTCCCCGCTTTAATTTTTCCCGACATAGTGATACCTCGTTGCTGCTTTTACCGTGTTGTCATGCACTAAGCACATGCGCCCTTCAACGCTGTCAAGAAAGCGCATCATTTCACGCTCTCTTGTTTCTTTGTCTTTGCTGTCCAGATCATAACCGTTTCGCTTTGCCTTATCATACAAAATTAACGGTATGCTGGCAAGCTGCCTACCCCACGTTCCGCCTTCGGCTCCTTTGCCTAAGTCATTTATTGACCCGTGATTTTGGCGCAGTCGTGCGTTACGTGAGAGAATCAGGTCTTCGGTTGGCTGGGTGAGCTTGTGAGTTATTGTATTGCAATGCTCGATAAACTCGGATTTGAAAACCATGCTTACAAAACCTCAAAAAGATTAGCAAAGTTTGATAGTTCAGCCTGTGTAACAGCACCTTCATCACCAGGGATTAATTTACCTGACTCAAGGTGTAATGTCTTGTCGCTAATATTCTTAACTAGCAAGGCTTTTTTCGCATTGGAACGATTACTTTTTTTGACTTTTTCTTCTTCATTCATGATAACTCCTAAAAAACCCCAGCCTTGCGGCTGGGTAGGTGGGGAGAAATACTTTACGCGGTCATTGCGGCCGTGTGGTCAATATCGCCGATGATGGCTTGAGCTTTTTCATTCAGAACTTTCAAAGTCCAGTCTACGGACATTTGGCGATTCTCTGCTAAGCCAGTCTTTGCAAGTTCTTCGGTACGGTAGCCTTCAAGATAAGAAAGCTCCAGATATGCCGGGTCGAGGATAAACACATCAGCACAATCCAGTTCTGCTCCTGCTGTATCGGCATGGAACGGTTGTAGACGGTTTGCCATGATCTTCAATGTACCGAAGTCAGTAACAAATACGTTGACAGAACCCATCGCTGTTGCCTTTGCGCTTGATGATTCAATGTCACTCATCAATGTGGCAATTCTAGCAGAAGAGGTGAATAGGTATTCACTAATTCTTGCAATAACGCCAGGAACAGACATCAACACAGAAGCATCTCCGCCTTGCTCATACACGTTTTGCACAGCTGTGCGTACTTTTGTTTCTGTCAATGCAGACTTAGCCGCTACGGTACGCGCTACGGTTAATCCTGTGCCAGTATTAAAGCCTCCGGCTGTACCATTCTGGTGGTTGGTTGCAATCCATGAAGGAAGTCCGCCAGCTTTACCAGCTGTAGCATTACCGTTGTCAGCAACTGACGCTTGGTTTAACAAGGAAATGGCTTCTACCATTAGTTTTACATTCGCTTGTCACGAAGGGAGAGCTCTTTATCTCTCCACCCTTAATTACTTAAGGGATAGGACTATATCATCAACCAAATACAAACTTTGGTTGCCGCGCACTCGTGTCGTTTCATAATCTGCTATTAGCAGACAGTATACGTTAGTCTCTGAACCTTCATCACGTCACCGTGAAGCTTGGCTGCTGATTGACCTTTTCAGGCGTTCCAGCAATTCACGCGGTTATTACATTGCTACTTACGCAGCAAGGGGACTAAAAAGCCATCTATCCCTTCTAAGTTCTTGCTGCCTGCGTGATAGTTGATACGCCAATTCTTTAGCACGACCAATTACGTTTGATGCGTTTGCGCGGAAAGATGTGCGAACAATCTTGTCACTGATTTGGCTATGGTTGCCGACTCTGGTACCGATAACAGTATCGTTACCGGACGCATCAGCGCCGTCTACGTTTGCGTTTGTTGTGTCTGGTGCCGCTAAAGCGTCAATCGTCCACTCGGTATATTCGTTTTTGTGGCTTCCTGAGCCAATCATGTCTGTGAACGGTAATGGGATTTTACTAATCAATATTGTTATCGTGGATTTTTTAATTACCACTTCAACATGTCACCATGTTGTTCAGACTATATCATCAACCAATAAATTGGTTGCTGGGCGCTCGTGGGCATATTATTCTTATCGTCAATGCCTAGTCGTTGCACTTTCAAGAACCCTTTTAAATGTTCTCGCTTAGCTCATGATTGTCTTTTAACGTCCCACCGTCAAAAGGTTTCCCATGAATTCACCCAGTTATTGCCCAATTGTTACCAATTGGCGGGACTTAGTAGTTAATCCCAAATTCTGTTCATGACCAAAATGTTATATTTATCAATAACTTATATGATAAATAGGGAGGGCTTTTTATCCTTCCCTCTCATGGTTTCTCATGAGAGCAGCATATATCATCATCAAAAGTTATATATTTCTTAGAGTTCTCATATGCAGTGATAATTTGTAAATTACCGTCTACATGCAATCCACTAACGGTTTTACCTCTTAACGGGATAATGTGATCTACATTAAATTTTATCCCGGTTAACTTTGTTAGTCTCTTGGCTTCTTTGTAAAAAGCCAATATTGCTTCTCTGTTCGCCCATATGACAGAAGCAACCTTTAAGTGCTTATATCTGCCTTTTGCATTATTTATTGCTGTACTTCTGTTGTTTAAATAATACTGTCTGCGATACAGTCTAACTCTATCAATATTCTCAACATGCCATTTCTCTTTATATGCCTTTAAATGAGCCTTACCTAGCTTTTGCTTTGCTCGTCTTGAGCACTCAAGCTGGTTATTGTAAATCTCTATATTGTCATACTTAAGCTTTTGTCTTTTAGCCTTTAAGCAGCTTTTACACTGGCTTAAATATCCGTCTTTCGACTTCTTATTTTTACTAAAAAACTCTAATCCTTTCTCTTCATTGCATGTTGTACAAACTTTTAATGCCCCGCACTCGTGGTTTTTCATTATCTTTCTCATCTATTAATAACGTCTTCATTATACTATGAAGAGGATGTTATAAACAAGTTAAGACTGTATAAACTATGCGTTGAACCTTCAACCTATTTCTAGGATGCTTGGCTGCTGATTGACCAATCTTTTATATTTTCAAACATTCGCGCTTGCGGTTACCAGCTACGCTGTAGTTATAAAAGCTCTAAGGTTATTCCAGCAATTCACGGGGTTTAAAGAAGACATCTAACGATCTTCTCTTATCAAACCGCCTTTGGTCGCCGCTTTCAGATCGGCACTGTCTAAGTTTGCTGTACTCATTTTATTGTCCTAATAATAATGCCGCAATCGCATTTTGCTCCAGGTCGCGCTTTTGCTTGCCCGGTTTAGCGCCTTGCGCGGCTTTTGTAAGTTTATCAAGTGCAGTAACCTTTTTTTGCGCTTTCGCATTGCCAGGCTTCTGGAACTTGGGAATAGTTTTGACCATTTTGGTTTGTACGCTTTGTGAGCCCTTTCGGAAGGCAATTGCATCCTTCAAAACTTCAAATATCCTTGAGTCTGAAATATTGTTAAATTCGTCTTCGTTAAAGCCGTATGCTTCCGCGACGAATGACTTGATTTCAGTTATGTCTCTTTTAAAGTTCTCTGGCTTTGACCAAGTTGGGTTCTTCTCAAGAATCTTGTGCATTTCTCCTTCAAGATACTCGCGAGTGCCTTGAAATTGAAATTGCTGTCCACGTTGCATTTCCGCTAAGCGCTCTTGCTCGATGGCTTGTTTAACTGACGCGACACGCTGTTGTTTAATCTGAAAGTCCTGAACCATTGCGGCATATTCGCCAGGGTTATGGACTCTCAAAGTATCCCAGTCTATGCCGGCGTAGTCTTTGACAAGTTCTTGCTCAAGTACGGCTGAAAGCTTTGTGACATCTTCAAGTTTCTTTGTATATTCTGTAGCCGCATAATCCCTTATCTGTTCGAACTCCTTCTTTTGTTCTGCTAGTTTTTGTGTTTTTTGCGTGTAGCTTTTGCTGGTCTGGTAGCCAGCAATCAATTCCGCAACAGGTACGACAAGCTCTTCTTTGTCGATCTTTACCTTGATACCTTCCAGGTTGCCATCTTCGTCAACGATAACTTTATCATCATCAACGCCTAGAGCTGTTGCCCATGTGGCTTCCTGTTCTTCTTCTTGCTCGCCTTCTTCCTCTGGTTGCTCTTCATCTTCGTTAGAGTCATCAGTTAAAAGCTCCTCTTCTTCTTCACTTTCAGGCTCTAAGCCATCAAGCAATAAATCCGCCATTTGTCCAAGTGAGTCTGACGTTCCGCTCGTGGGATTAGTCGTGGACTCATTTTCGTTAGTAGCCATTTTTAAATCTCGTCAAGTTGTTGTTGGGCAAGTCGCCCTGTTTCTATCGTTGTTTGTATTGATTGCGCCATTTGTGTAAGTGCCCATTGTTTTTGTTTTATTTCTAAAACAGAATCAATGTCATTCGTATTTATGAACTCATCATAATACTGCCTATTAAGATCGTCAACATATTGTTTAAGATACAGCTCCCAAGCGCGTGAGGCGCGGTCGCCTAGTGCTATTTCAGTTTTCAGTTGTTCTATCATTACGATCCCCTTCGTAGGTGCTCATTTCATTTTGTTGTTTACCCAGCTTAGTAAGCTCAAGCGCCGTGTTGGTATTGAGTTGGTCATATCTAAACTCATTGTCTTTGTCTTTCAGTGCTGCATCGGTCAATAGTTTGGCGCGGTCAAGCTGTGCTTTCATAACTGACATTTCTGCTTCATGGGTTTGCTTATCTGTGTCAATCTGGTGTTTCAACAGGCTATTTTGCTGTAGCGTTTGCGCCTTTAACATTTCAGCCTGTGCAATTTGCGCTTGCATTTGCATCATGGCAACGTTTTGTTCTTCTGCTTTCGCTTGTTCGGCTTGTTGCGCTTGCTGGGTTTGTTGAGCTGTCGTTTGCCCTTCTTCCGACTGCGGGTCAACGAAGTATTTCTCAGCGCCGTTCAATCCTGCAAACTTACAGAAGTCATTCAATGCGCTATAAATCTTGGCTGGATTTACAAGTGTCTGACCAGGCATTTGCAAGGCTGCAAGCTGGCGCTCAATGACTTGATTAATTGCCACAAGTTTTGCTCTGGTATCGCCTGAGCCTGTGCCAACTCGAACGGTGCACTCTGTTCGTGGAATCCACGATTGTGGGTGAACCTGAACCCACTGGCCACGGAACTGAAAGTCTTCAATCGTGTCTATGTGTTGTCTGGCCAGGTCACGAATCTTTATGCAAAGCGGCTTAATTCCAGTTTCAGCTATGACACGAATGATAAGCCCAACAAGCTCTTCCTTAGCTGTCATCATGCGCTCTACGCCTTCACTGCCAACCTTGTTGCCAATGTTTTGCGGGGTTGCGCTTCCTTCTGCCGATACACCAGAACGACCTGAACGCACTTCGTCAAGGTATCGCATCATATCAAATGCGGCTTGTCCGGTTTGTGGAACAGTTAGCGGCATAATTGCATCCATACGCTTAACTCGCACTGATCCGCCTGGTCTAGACACGCGCAAGTCATCCATATTCACTTGACCTTCTAACACGGCGTTGCGCTGGTTATTTTGCAGATAAAGATTGTCTTGAATGTTGCGTATAAGTGCTGTCTTGTGGTCTTGAATCTCTTTGATACGATCATAGATAGACTGGCCCTGGAACTTATGTGGCATCAGGATTGCTGTTGTGCTAATCCATGGCGACATTTCAATTTCATCAACTGACAGTATGACAGTAGGAACGTCAATTCCTCCACACGTAACCTTCACATATTCTGATATACCGTCACCATCAATGTCAATATATGTGTAGCACTCTGATATGGAGTATAGCTGCATTGGTTCATTATCAATGTCAATATTTGCTCCGCTAAAAACATTCTCGCCCTGTGCTTCAAAGCGATAATTTGAAGCATTGTTTGTAAATGGTGTTAATTGCGATAGCTTGTCTTCTCTAATTCCTTGCTCTAGTAACTGCGATAATGTCTTTTCTGTTACGTGCGCGGTAAATCGTGCGCCGGTGAGGTCAACGCTGTTGTGATCTGCATTAACTCGAAACTCTTCAAGCGGTACGCTCTCGACACAAATCTTGTTGACTTTCTTGGTCAGTTTAAACTTAATATCAAAACCGTCATCTGTTTGTGACGACTCAAGCAATTCAACATTATCAGGCGATAAGATAACTTGAACTTCTTCAAATGTTAGTCCGGTATAGCTGCGGGTTTGCTTTTCTTCTTTTGATTCATAGTAAACCTTCAATATGCCGTTGCGCTGCATAAGAGCGTCTTTAACGAATTGATGAATGCAAATAAAGCCTGGGTTTTTCTTCATCAAAACGTGATAAACATATTCCGATTCTATCTCGGCTTGCTTTTCGTCTGCTTCCGAGTATGGGTCAAACGTAACAATCTCATTCGTCTGGCTGAATGACTTCATGATCTGCGGCAAAATCCACTCGATGGAATCTGCCACGTCTGTTGATGTAAGTCGCGAACGGCCTTCCACTTCCGTTCCGTTTGGCAGGCCAAGATAATACTCAAGCGGCTGCTCAAGATTGTCTGCCATTGGCGCGTTATCAAGTTCGCTGATTACTATATTGAGTATTTCGTCTTCTGTTATTTTCATTTTAAACTATTGACCTGTCATAATAATCATCGTTGTCGTGGCTCGTATCAAATCCGCCTAGCACCCTGCTATCGCCAACTGCCCCCAGAAACAGATATTGCCCTGCGTCGGCAATGTGGCTATATTTATTCTTGTCTGGTACGTCCTGAAAGCGTTCTTCTCCAACAACCTGCAATCGTTTGTATTTATATCCACCATTCATACTCTTACGAAACGTCTGGCATCCTCTCGTAATACGGAATGCTGGCCGTGCAGTAAAGTCCATTCGTAACAAAAAGTCTGCTACAACTTCGCGCCTAATCAACGGATCATTGGTGTAGGTTGGGAAAGCGCTTATTCCGGCCTGGTCCAGCATCATGAATGGCGTTTGTTCGTCTGTCTGTGCTCTGCCTACGCCTGCCGGGTCTCCGTAAATCTCAAACTTACAGCCTTCGTATTGCCGTCCGTTAAGCTTTTGCCTTAGCAATTTTCCAAATGATACAGCACCCATATCGAATGTCACAAGCTCATCGAACAAAATCATTGCGCCTGATGTTGTTTGTTGGCCTATCAACGCAGCTGGTGTTAGTCCGAAGTCTATGCCAACGTATACAAGTAAAGACGGATCTGGATGATAGTCCTCATCAAAGTAATGAACGTCATCCTTATATTCGGGATATACAGGCTTACCGTCTGACACAAAGCCATAGTTGCCATGAACATACACATTTACCCATTCTTTGTCCTTTCCTTGGCACATATTAGCATAGTAATTGCGCGGTAGGTGTCGTATGTTCTCGGCTTCTGGCGAAAGTCCTGACGGTTGGTGATAGATTGCGTGGTTTGATGGGCGATTTACTTCGAAAGTTTTGTAGAACCAGGAGTCCGTGTCTGGTGGGTTTGAATCGAGTATGACCCCAATCCATGTTGGTTCAAAGATGGCAGGGCAGTTGGCGGGGTCTGTGTCGAAAAGGGGTGAAGACTCGTCCAGGATTGTTTCAGGATAACGTCCGCAGCGCCCTTGTAGCGCGTCAACAATTTGCTTTGGTATTTCTCTCGCTTCATTTATCCAGCCTCCTGTTAAGTCTAACGACAATAGTTTCTTTATGTCTGCCGGCCTGTCCAAGGCTCTAAACAAGAACTGAGCTTCAACTGTTGTGCCATCTCCAAGAGTTTGGCACAGATCAAAGATCATATTACCTTTATTGAATGTGCCAAGCTCTTCTGGAATCCAATGAAAGAACGTGGCGCAAGTGGTGTCTGTTAGCTCTCGATAGGTATTACGTACAATCGCCCACTTGGTTCTGCGTTTTCCTTGTGAGTCGGCTTGTTGCCGGCATGATCTTGATAGTAATTCAGCTACACAAGCTACGCTCTTGCCTGACCCGAATGGACCTAGAAGAGCGCGTACAAATGAATTGTCATGGTGGAACTTTGAGAGTGTTTTTGATGCTTTGTATACTTTTTCAGTCATAAAAAATAGGGGACTCAGAAACTGGACTCGAACCAGTATCTCTTCTATCGGACCGCTCTACCATTGAGCTATTCTGAGAATTATTCATCTTTTGTCAAATGTATCTGAAAGCTAAAGTTATTCTTTTCTTCCTGCACTTCCTCATCTTTTGCAGCTTTCCAGCCCATTTGCGACTTGCTCCACCATATTGCAGCGGAAGGGTTTTCATCGCTTATGGCGCGCTGAAACAGAGACTTGCCAACAGCGGAATTAGCTTTTGCCTTTCCTGCGTCTAGCTCTTGTCTGTAGTGATCAGCAAGCGTTATTCTTGCTATGCCTCCTCCAATTAGCGCAGCTATGTTGTCATGATTCAAGCCATAGCCACTCAATTCCTCAACCAAGTGGCGGCTTTCGTCTGTTGGTATGTGTTCTTTGCCTTGTGCCATTATTTTAATTGTAAGAAGTAATATTGTTTAAATGCTACTCCTCCAATTGCAATAATGCAATCTCAAATAAAATTCTTGTAATTCCAATAAACAAAATAACAAAGAACGTCAAATACTTAGCAATTGGATAAAGTGTAAACATCAATATTTTTTCCACATCTTTCTCCTTACTGACAATTGTTTAGCGCGTGCAGCAAGCACTTCTTTAGGTATTGGTGGTTGTGCTCTGGTAATCATAATCTTATCCTATTCATTAGCCATAATAGGCGGCAAGTTCATTTAAAGCCATCGCTTTTGTTCTGTGCCATCCAATATATTTTGACCCCCACATAATCCGTTCCCTATCGTACTCCAAGCCTTCCGGCAAGCCAGCAATAACAACTCGCTTATCTCCAAAAACCATTCCTTTAACGCCTAAATTATCAATCCTGTCATCACCTGTAATGCCGTTTATGTTGTAGACTACGCCAACAGGATCATCGCCGTACACCATTTTCCATATTACGCGCCTAACCTGTACGTTTGTACCATCAAGTCGTATGACACGAATATTTGTATTTTTTTGTGTTCCGGCCACTTCTCCTGAATGTTTTTGATTAAACTGGCGCATGCCTTTAACCGTCTTAAAATGCGATTGTTGGCGTTTTTTCCATTTAAGGCTACCAGTGTATTGGTCATACACAAAACATTCGTGTAAGTACTCGTATGACGGTAATTTGTTTATGTACTTAGCCATTCAACACCGCCAAACACGCAATAATCACACAAGCAAAGAAACATACCGTAAAAACATCACATTCGTCTATGTTCATATCAAAAACCCAACAAACGCCAATGCCATAGTCGCGGCAATGAACAGCCAAGCGCCACCAAGCGCAATTCTAAACCAAAATTCGTCAATCATTCCACCAAACCCCTTTCCTCAATTTTTTTAACAAAGTCTTTAATTTCGCCGTTCATTGCTCCGTAATTACTGGTGCTACCCCAATACGTCTGCAATACCGCTTTCAGCTCGCCTTTTGCCCTTTCCCATGCTTGCAAACGCATTGTTCTTATTATTTTGTCTTCATTCATTTCAACTCACTCCCAATTAAATGCCCGTTAAACTCGCTAATATCGCACTCAAGCACTTTTTTCCCTTTAGCCATAGCTGTAGCCTTGTTTTTATTTATCGTGCCTTTAGTACGGCCTAGATTGTCTGTAAAGTAATATACTTTCATTTCAAAACATCAATAACAAAATCATACTTAAAAGTAAATCCACACACATTGCAACGCGCTGAATAATGAACCTCGTATATACCTTCATTAATTCCCTGCTCATAATCCTCTCTTAAATTATTGCTGATTATCCTATCAAGATCATCAGAGTCCTTTTGTAATTTATGATATTCCTCAGCGCCAATCTTTCCATAAAGCTCTTTTAGCCTATTGTTAAGCTCAATTTTCTTTTTACTGCATTGTGGACATTGCGTCCAGTTGTCTGCGCTCATTTCAATTCTCCTTTCTTGAACGTAATTAAAACCAATTTGCTGAACTCGCCGTAGTTCTTAGTGCGCCGTTTCATCATTGCGCTTCTGTCCATGACCATTCCTGGTTTGTTTGCTGGAAATTCTATGTGCTTTTTTGTGAAGGCTTTCATTTTATCAACTCCCCTTTATACGTTATCCAGATAATTGGCGTGTATTCTCCGTGTGGAACATGAACCCATTCTCCCCATATATTTCTATCAATAAAATATCTAGCTTTTCTTGACGGCAATGCTTGGTAGTGTTTCATTTCGTTCCCCTATCCTAAGTTTATTGTGGTTTTTTGCCGACCCCTAATTGGTTGGTGGTCGATCAAGCCGCTTTGGTTGGCTTGGAATAAATTGTCCTACTTTATCTTTTATTTGTCAAATAATTTTTTATTTATTTTATAATTAATTTACTAAACTTACATATGTAAGTAGCCCTATGTAACATGGTAAGTTAGGCATTGATGGAACTTACTTACTATCTTCCCCCTAGGGGAAGTATAGTAAGTAGGTAACATGCCCCGAATTTACTCACTTTCACTGTGTAAGCTGGACTTTGTTTTTTTCGCGTATTGCACGTGCTTTCTTATATATTTCGTGTGCTTCAAGTTCGTCAGAAAAGTAACCAAGACATACTTTCTTTTTATTTACATTTATTTGTGCCATCCATTTTTTTGCGTATTTATGCCATACCACGCCGATATATTTTGAAGACTTTGTTGGTATCTTTCTCAGTGCTTTTATTTCGTCTATCGTGTTCATTTTTAAATCCTATTGGTTAATGAGACTACATACTAACATATTACAGCCAATAATGACCGCTTTTTTCATGCAAAAGTCCCTTTTTCAATAGTGATGGAATGACCCTGGCAAAGATCCCATATCTGTTTTTGCCCTCATGTACAAACAGATCATTAAACAGCGATTTAATCATGCTTTCAGAAATACATAATTTATCGTCATACTCAAAACCCGCCATAGAAATTAAGTCTCTTATCCCATCATAAGCGAGTTGCTGCCTTTCCGTTAACGCTTCTAATCCATTACCAACTTTTAAAACCAAAGATGTCGCAGGCTTGCCATTCTGTCTTAAAAGCCCTAAATCTACGATATGCGCCGTTATTTCTATATCTGTGAAGAAATCCCCGTCTTTTGTTTTTTTGCACCCCATAACAGCGCACATTGTGTCTGGCACTCTTTTCATTGATAACTCAAAATCAACGTTACCACTAAAAGCACTTGCACCCCTGGTCCCTTTGTCGGCATCTTTACCATAGTGATGGACCACGATAGAACTGGCGCCGCTATCAATACAGCAATCAGAAACCATCCGCAAAACCCTAGCAACTTCATCATTAACATTTTCTTGTGTACTTGTTGCCAGGGATGAAAAGGTGTCGAAAACGACTAAAACAGGATTAATTTTATCAATTTGTTCTTTTAACCACGCCATTTCTGCAATGTTGTCGATAAACAACGGCTTATTAAGCACAAAGAAGTTATTATTAAAACCCCCTTCAACTATCTTTAACGCCTTTATCCTTCGACCAAGCGCCCCGATACCCTCACCGCAGACATACAAAACTTTGCCAGTGGTAAAAACATCATGCCCAAAAAAATCATTACCCGTGCAGATAGAATGAGCCATTTTAATAACGCAAAAAGATTTAAATGACTGTGAAGAACCGGCAATAAGCCCGTGTGTTTTTGATTCGATAATTGCGTCAATCAAATAAACAGGAGCTGCTGCACTGTCTGCCATGTCATCGGCGTTCATCCATTCCCGACTTTCTTCCTCCTCTTCCACATATTCGCGCTTATGAGCATCCAGCCACGCAACACCACCCGCCACCTTCCTTTCATACTCTTTTATTTCAGCTTCAATTCTTGCCATAAGAAACCGCCGTAGTAATGCGTTCCCTGGCCAACGCTACGCGCTTCTCATCAACACGAACACCACGCGCCATATCATTAGCAGCCAACTCCAAAATCGTTGCCTCCTGAGCCAATGCAGCGAGTATTTGATCTGCTGGGAATGGTGTGCGCTCGCGCTTGTGAGTCTTGTCTGTTGGTGGGAACAGTTCGCTTGCATCAATATCAAGCGCATTACAAACCTCAATCCCATTTGCCCCGCACCCGAAGCAATGAAACAAGATGCGTTCACCTTCTGCCAAACTTATCGCCAGGCTTGGCGATTTGTCAGAATGTACAGGGCAGCATGCAATCCATTTGTTATGACCACGCGCCTTTACTTTGTCGAGTTTGTTTAAGAATTGGTCGATGTTCATAAGCCAACCTTCTCTGCTTCAATCCTGATTAAATCCCGCACGATTGCGCTCTTGCTGGTGAATTTACGATCAGCCAAAGCCTGTAGCTGACGTTCAAGTGACACAGGTAATTTCATATTCAGGTTTAATTCTTGCTCTGGTTTTTTTGTTTTTACATTCATTTTTAACCTTCCATTTTCGCAGTAAATTCTAAACATATTTCATCATGAACAACTTTTACAAGCTCAAAGTATTCATTAGGGTTATTTTTAACTAGATTATCGTAAGTCATTTTTAAGACTCGATGGCTTTGAGATGAGTGGATTGTTTCAAGCCATGATTTTTCCACTGTTTTTACTTGCTGCCTTATTTCGAAGCGTTCCATTTTTTTGGTCTCATTGTTGAAAAAGTATTGACATTATAATTAAAATAACTACAATTGCAATCACTCAAAACGAAACGATGAAAATAAAATGAAAACAATAATACTAATAACAACACTGCTACTTAACGGCTGCGCAACCATGAAGGAGCATGACATAACGGCTATGGATGTTCTTGTTACGCTGGTTGCTTTGAAAGCATCAGGCGTAGTTGACGACAGCTATCACGACATAGACCGTTGGAATTACCAATATAGGCAAGTTAAAAATGACACTAAATGAATACAAAAAACTAACCGGTCTTTATGGCACACCGGCACTTGCAGCCTACCGAAAAGGCATTGATCCTCAAGTTTACATAAATGGACGCATACCTAAAAAAGCGAATGAATACACCATAGACGATATTGAGTTTTTGCTGAACGTACCAAAGTCAACGCTGTTGTCAATGCGTAAATACGGTGAACTTCCGGAGCCACACAGGCGAATGATTAATGATAAAGGTAAGTGGGTTATGTTGTGGACCGAAGAACAGTTGTATGACATAAAGCCACGGCCAACGAAAGAAAAGCGCAGGACCATCACTGGAATGGAGGCCATGTGTATTTTATTTAATAGCGGTAGGAGTTATTTATTATGAGAGAACGATTAAAGGAGATAGATTCAAAATTAGAATCGCTTAATAATGAACGCAAAGAGCTTTGTATGAGTATGGCATTGCTTGGCGCTAAATTTAATGTTGGAGATAGGATAATGTATGAAAAAGATGAAATATGGGAGGTTTCAAGAATTGAGTCAGACAGTCAAGGTGAGCCTGTTTATTTTGGTTCACGTATAAAAAAAGACGGAAATCCAGGAAAGGCTATTACTGAAATTTGGCAGACTTCTTTCTATGAGTTTGTTAAAGTTATATAAAATAAATATTGTATTTTAAAAAAATATCTGTATAATTTGTTTCACGGTAAACAAACAGGAAACAAAAATGAAAGAGAAAAAAAAGCGGTATCTTGCCGCTAATATTGATAAAGAACTACACGCTAAATTACTGGCATTCGTTGCCAACAACGGAGGCAATATTAGCTGGTTTGTGGAAAAGGCAATTGAAGAAAAGTTGGCGAGGGAGGAGAAATGAGCGAAACAAGATTCTATATTATAAGAAACATGTTTTTAACATGTGAAGGTAATATAGATAAAAATGGTGATCTTGTGTTTAGATTTCTTAGGCAAAGAAGAAAACTTGAAAATGGATTCCATTTTGCAACAAAAGAAGAGGCATTTTTAAAATATTGCACAGATCAAGACAACCAAATTAAAGACCTAGAAAAAGAAAGAGAAGAATTAAGGGCACAATTATGAGTGACTTCCTGGACGGCCTTGAAATAACTGAAGAGGCTGTTAATGGCCCATCGTTTATTATTTTGTATGGAAAAGCAGGGATTGGCAAAACTTTTTTATGTAAGTATACAGAAAAACCATTTTTTATTGCAGTAGAAAAAGGCTGTGAAAGAGTGTCAGGAGTTGGTAAATTTATGAAGGATGGAGAGGTTTATCTTCCTAAATCAACCGATGAATTTTTCAAAATGCTGCAAAACTTCGTTAAAAAAGATCATGACTATAAAACATTGGTCCTGGATTCCGGGATGTTCATAGATAAATTATTTGTTGAGTCTGTTATTGCTGCTAATCCAAAGGAAAAGAAAGGCGATACTTATATTGATGTGACAAGTATTGGCGACCTGAATTTTGGTAAAGGCTACGAAAAAGTTTTGGCAATATGGGAATCAAGATTTTTCGTAGCTTTAAAATATTTGCATAAAAAAGGCATAAGCGTAGTTTTAATAGCTCATAGCAGAGATAAAACAGCTAGAGATAACGACGGCAATGAGTTTAAACAACATGGAATAGATTTGCTGGAGTTTGGAAGGATTAGCGTTTCTAATGTATTGAGCGCAAAAGCTGACGCTGTGCTTTTTATGCACGCAGAAAATGAAACAAAGAAAAAAGCTAACAATTTTGGGCCTGCAAAAAACGTCGCTGACGTTAATACAGATCAGGAAGTTAAAGTCTATACAAGAGGTTCAAGCGGATGGATAGCAAAAGTTAGAACTGAAAATGTAGATAACGTTAATGATTTTTACACTATTGATATTCGCGACGAATCAACCAGTAAAAAGTTATGGGAGGATTTGAGAAAGTGAAAAAGACGTACTTATTTATTTTTGAGGATGGAACTATATGGAAAGGCTCTAAATATAGTGAAGAAGACCTAGAGTACTGCGACAACGGTGTGTTGCAAATAATAGACATATCACAACAAAACGACCCAGTTGAATATATCGACGGGATTTGGCAAACAATTGAGGAAATAAAATAATGGCACAATTCACAAAAGACAAAACAAAAGTACGAGCATTCAGCGCCGGTGCAATAAAAGAAACTGGCATGTACCCGGGCACGATAACAAAAGCCTATGAACGTAAATCGTTATCCAGCGAGGCAGTTGCAATACATATTGATTTTGTGGCAGACACTGGCCAATACGGGCAGATTGATTTATGGCATACGTCTGGCAAAGGCTTAACTACCGACAAAAACGGTCGTGACTTGCCGGCTATTGGCCAGATTAATGACTTGATGGTGTTGCTTGAACTGGAAAGCTTAGACGCAAGAAATGGAATGGTGAAAATATATGACTTTGATCTTCGCCAGGACGTTGAAACAAAAAAACGTATCTATCCTGATTTGGTTGGTCAGTCTATCGGTTGTGTTTTCCAGATGGTTGAGTCAGTAAAGCAAGTAAACAATGACGGAGTGTGGGGCGATTCACCCGGCCGGGAAACCGTTTGCCGGCCAGAGTTTTTGCAATTCTGCTCGCCGGATGGACATAGTGCTCTTGAGCTTATGTTTGGGCAAGAACCGGTTGCAATAGATCGTTACTTGAATGGTTTGGATGCTGTGCGCAATCGTGTTGAGGACTCGCACATTATTAGACAGGCTACAAATGCTGCTAATGCGCCGGTTAAGGATGCTGTTAGTTTTAGCTATGAACTAACGGAGGAAGATGTTCCATTCTGAGCAAATAACAACATAACGCAACAAAGCCAAGGATGGCTTTAATAACAATAATAACTAGGTGAAATAATGTTAAGATTTTTAATGAAACATACTTTTAAAGACAAATATAACGGATGTGAAGGAGTTGATTATTACACTATTGACGGAGATGCTTTAGATGAAGTAGAGGCAAGATTAACTAGTGGAGGCCGTGACGAGGATAGTTATGATAGGCATGATCTTATTGGCGTAGAAGTTATTAATGATGGTGAATAATATGACATCAATTTACGACCTTAAAAAAGAACAATTACAGGCTCTAGAAGAGTTATCATGGGCTGAGGATGACACAGAAGCGCAAGAAATACTTTACAGAATCCAGGGGGATATTAAGAGAAAGCTTGGTTTTTGGCTAACGCCATTGAAGGAAGCAGAAGGCGCTCTGGATATAGCCAAGATGCAAAAGAAGATTGCTGTAGAATCGCATGACAAAAACATACGTCGCAAAGAAGCTAGAGCAGCGTGGATAAGACAGCATGTGTTGAACTTGATGGTTGATTTTGACGTAAAGCAGTTTGATGACGGTCTGTTTAAGGTTTCTCATGGACTAACGCCTGGTGCACTTGTTTTTAGTGAAAACTTTAATCCTGACAACTTGCCAGAATGTTTTATTGAGATAAAAGAGACTAAAGAGATAGACAAAAAAGCACTTACAGACGTGCTTCGACTATCTATTTTCAATTCCGAATTAAAAAAACTGTCTCCTGACGTTTCAATTGTTGAATTGGATGAATTCCCAGGTGTAATACTTGAACGACGTGAATCGCTAAGGATTTTGTGAAAAAAACCCTATATAAACACCAGCAAGAGGCAGTAAACGCCGCCATGTTAGCGATAAAGGAAGGACACACGCCTTATTTATCGGTTTCTACAGGTGGAGGAAAAAGCTTAATACTTGCTCATTTTATAGACAAGGCAATGAAGCAGGGCATTAGGGTTTTGACTTTGGTTCCATCCAAGGAATTAGTAGAACAAAATTTTTTGGAGGCTCATGAATATGTAATAGCGCCGCAAAACATTGGTATTTGTTGCAGTAAGTTAAACAAGTTTCAGGTTCATAAACAAGCCGTTATCGGAACCTATACAAGCTTTTTGCGTAGACGTGCCACGTCTGGAAAATTCGAAGTTCTTTTAATAGACGAGTGCCATTTGGTAGGTTATGACCCAAAGTCAAGTTTCCGTAAAATCATAACTTCGTTAAAGCGTATTAACCCTGCATTAAAAATAATTGGCGTTACCGCTACCCCTGTTCGAATGCTTTCAGGACGTTTGGAAGAGAAGTATCTTGATTTTGACCCTGTGTTCAGCAAGTGTGCGTATGAGACATCAGTACAGGATTTAATAAAACAGGGTATCTTAAGCCATGTAGAAAGCATATCGGGAGACATACAGGTAGACCTTTCAGACGTGCCAATTAAAGGAGGAGACTACGATACGGAGATAGCTTCTGTAAAATTCGACGCGATATTGCCTCATGCAATACCAGATTTAAAGCTAAAGGTTACAGCGTACAAAATAAACACAATGCTTATTTTTGCGTCTAATGTAGCTAATGCACGAAAGATAATTGATGAATGGAACGGCGATAACATCCGGTTAATTTATGGTGAAATGTCAGCCGTTGAACGGGTTCATATTATCAACTGGCTAAAGCACGGCGAAGGTGTGCGAGTTGTGGTTAATGTAAATGTGTTGCTGGTTGGTTTCAATTTTCAAAAACTAGATGCCGTATGCTTCCTTAGGGCCACAAAATCACTTGCACTGTATAGACAGGCTGTAGGTCGTGTTTTACGTTCACACGAAGAAAAAACGATAGGTTACGTCATTGATTACAGCGGCAATATCCAAGAGCACGGCCCTATTGATTGCGAAATACCAGTAAAGGCAAAAAAGCGCCGTTCTGAAGCGCCAAAAAAAATATGTACGGCAATCGTTGAGGAAACAATAGAGTTTGAAGGACTGACGTACAGAAAAGGAGATGAGTGCGGTTACCCGAACATTTTAAGCGCAAAAAAGTGTAAGGTTTGCTCTGCTGAATTTGTAAGCGAAAGTGAAGATGGGCGCTATTTAATGCGCACCAAGGAGCAAATATTGGAGACTAAGCAAGAACAAAGCAAAATCACTTACTCTGTCGATAATGTATGTTTCAGCAAACACACCAAAGAAGGTGTTGACATGATAAAAGCTGAGTTCTTTACCAAAGACTATAACGATATGGATGAACTTATTTGCTGTGATTATATTATGCTGGACAGTAGCGGTTCAGCCGGTGGGCTGGCGATAGCAAAGATAAAACGACTTATGAAAAATCCTCGTGGCGATTGGCGCAAGATTCAACAGTTTGAAGGGGGCGCCAATGTTAAGAATGTGTTGTTTTTGTTGAATGAATACTATTCGCAATTCTTTAAAGATATTACCGGGGTTGTTACTATTCGTAATGGTAGGTTTATAAATTGTGCTGAGTATATATTATGAAAAAAGAACTAACACAAGAATTACTAAAAGAACTTTTACATTACGATCCAGATACTGGTGAGTTTACTTGGAAAGAAAGGCCGTTAGACATGTTTAAAATGAAAAGAGCATGTTTAATGTGGAATACAAGATTTTCAAACACAAAAGCTGGAACAGAGTCAAAAGGTGGTTATTCAATAACAATAAATTATCATCAATTCATGTCAAGAATATTAGCTTGGATTTATGTTTATGGATATTTTCCAGAAAAAGAGTTATGCGCTATAGATGGCAATGAATATAACGACGCAATAAAAAACATTAGATATGCAACAAGAACAGACATAAGAAACAAGGCTAGAAAAAACATAAATAACAAGTTCTTAATGGGAGTAGATAAAAAAAGCAAGGGATGTTACACGGCCAGGATTTGTGTTAATAAAAAACAAATCCATTTAGGTACATTCGACACCCAAGAAAAAGCCCATGCGGCATACGTTGAAGCAAAGCGAAAAATATCTCCAGATTTTTGCATATTATGATAAACTACACGCTCTTTAAATGTACGCCGTACCAGGACTTAAATTTAAAGAAAATAATTGGCTGTATTTTTGGCGCGTACTGGTACTACGCACTGGAGATGCGGCCTTTTTTTTGGGGAAAATAATGGAAATTAGAGAAAAATACATAAGAAACAAAATAAAAAGCGCTTATTTTGACAGCAAAAATAAATGTAATTTAAAAATATGCTGTGAAAATAACGATGATTTGTTATTTGCTGAAAACGCTTTATTAGACCTTAATTGCAAATGGGAAGGTTTTGCTAGTAAAGAAAAAAACCCAAGTATCGCTAAAAGAATTTCACGGACATTTTTGTATGTTGACACACCAAAAGGGTATACGTACTCAATAATAACTTATGATACAAATAACACTAATTTTGGCCTGTGTAGTCACAAACTAATTATGTTATGAATATTCTTGAAGCACTGGCGCAAAGCCAGACAAAAGAAAAGCCATCCGAACAGCACGACTACATAACCGACGGCGTATGGGATGCAACGCTTTATCGCTTGGGGTTTGATGAACAATATTACAAAGACGTTCCTGTTGAAGAGCGGGAAGATTTTCTGAACAGATTGGAGAAACAAAAATGAAAATATTACATTTATTTAAGTATAAAGCGTGCTGCAAATGTAGCTCTGTAATAAATCCAAGAACATGGTACAGGGTTATTAATAATGAAACATATTGCATTAGGTGTGAAAAATGACCGAACAAAACAAACATATTAATCAAGACTTTCTTTTTATTGTTATTGGAGAAATTATTAACAGAATAGAACGGTGCGGTGCATCTGTGGAATTAACACATTCCGTATCGTTAGCGTCTGATTTACGACAGGCCATTGGAAATAAATATAATCCTGGAAATAACTTTGCATTTGAAAGAGTAAAAAAAGAGCTTGGCATATTCCCTACATGCAAAGGCAGGAATTGCGGATGTATTGATGGTGTTAGCCATTCAAAAGAATGTATTGAAGATCACGATAGACTATGCACAGAAGCGGAAGAAGGTGATCTGAGCGAAAAAACCGCGCGTCGCAATCACAGAATATTCACTGGTGGAGATGATTTTTTATGATTGAACTAACACAAGAAGAAATTGAGCACTATTACCACGATTACAGATCATTTGTAGAGGCTGCCTATAGAGATTGGTACGAACAGGCACTGAAAGACATGGAGCATTTTGAAGAGACTGGGGTTGTGATTATATGAGTGAACAAATTATTTTTACAAAAGAAGAAGTGGTGTCATTATTAAAAGCGTTCAGCAATATCGAGGGATTTTTATTTTCTGTAAAAGACTCAAATTATGCTTTTGAAATTATTGAGTACCCAATTAAATTATTGACTGAAAGGTTGGTTAAATGAAAGATTTGCCAAATAGACTTGAAATAAAAGCGGGTATGATGGAAATGGGCGAAAAGATAGCATGGGGTAGTGATACTTCGCTTATGCGCGAAGCTGCTGTTGAAATCAGGTGTTTAGTATCAGAAAATTTGATATTAAAAGAAGAATTATTGGATTTTTGCAAAAAATACAAGGAACTATTAAATGAAAGCAACAAATAAATACATTGAACTGGTAACGCATCTAAACAACAGCAAAACAGAGGAGGAGCATGGCGAACGATCCGATTATTTAAGAGCCTGGTGTGATGGTGTTGCAGATAGCGGACGCTTTATATCAATGCGCATGGCTGACCTTGAGTGCGCCAAAGATCATCCTGTAAAGAATGGCGTTTGGCTGGACTGGGAGCCGGCGCGTGGGCCGTCTGAGGATTATATAAAGGCGCTGAATTCATGAGGCTGATACATGGGGATTGTCTAGAAATTATGGACCTAATACCAGACGGGTCAGTTGATATGATTCTGTGCGACTTGCCTTATGGCATAACAGCATGTAAGTGGGATTCAGTTATACCGTTTGAGCCGCTTTGGGCGCATTATCGCAGGATTATTAAGCAGAATGGTGCCATTGTGTTGTTTGGGTCACAGCCGTTCACTAGTGCGCTTGTTATGAGTAATCCGAAGTGGTTCAAAGCAACTTGGTATTGGAAAAAAGAAAGGGGAACAAACTTTGTGCAAGCAAAAAGATATCCAATGAAGGTAATCGAAGAAGGTATTTTATTTTGCGAAAAAACTCCAAAATATAACCCTCAAATGTTAGATGTAACTCCATATAAGCATGTTATGCCAAAAAAAAGCAATAGCGGCTCACAACACATGGATAGTAAAAGCACAGACACGGATGGGAACAGGATAATAAAATATTATGACAAAAAATATCCGACAAATGTTTTAGAAATAAATCGAGATAATATGTTTAAAGGTGGATCATTGCACCCAACTCAAAAACCCGTTGCACTTCTTGAATACCTAATAAAAACCTACACCAACGAAGGCGAAACAGTGCTTGATAATTGCATGGGATCTGGAAGCGCCGGAATAGCAGCAATTAACACTAGCCGCCATTTTATAGGTATAGAAATGGATGAAAATTATTTTAACATTGCACAGGACAGGATAAATAATCATGCAGCAAATAAGTGATGCAGTATTCGCCGAAGAGATGCACAGGAACCTCAAGGCGCAAAAAATTGCAAAAAAAGACAGGACAATTGCCATTAATGGCTATCTTGCCACAAATATTGACCGTGACGCTGTTTTAGATGCAGAGCAATACAAAGCTGCCACTTACAAGAAAAAAGATCCTATGGATAGCGAACACATAGCCCAGTGCAATGTTGTGTCTTGGTTTCGTAAAACATGGCCTGACGTAAAGATTCATGCAATACCAAACGGGGCGGATGTTTCTGTTGGACAAAGGACAAAACTTGTTCGTGAAGGGCTGCTAAGTGGGGTATCAGATTTGAAGGTTGAGGCGTGGAGCCTGCACATTGAAATGAAACGTTCAGACGGTGGTGCTGGACAGTCTAAAGAGCAGAAAGTGTGGGAGGAGTACGTTACCGGACTTGGGCATACTTATCTTTTATGTGATGGAGAGGAAGACGCTAAAAACAGGATATTGCTATTTGTTGAGCAAGGTAACATACTAAATAAATAAAAAATATCTTGCATTTTTTTAAATTATTGGTAAGATATGTTAACACTTTAAATAAATGGGAGCGAAATGACAAAAAAACAATTCGAACAAAAATGCAAAGAACTTGAAGCGGATGGATGGACAATAATGGACTACGAACCGCTTTTGAAGAAAGCAACCTATTTTAAGGATGGTGTTTATGTTTACGTTAAGTGAAGAAGCTGACAGAATTGAAAAGCAAATAATATCTGACTTTGAGGATGATGCGACAGTCGTTATTGATTCTATTATAGGATATTTGCAGGAGATAAAGAAAGGCGAACTTGTTGAAGAAGCTGATTGTTTGTATTCAATAATTGAACAATCTATTAATTGTTTATTTAACAATAGATATAAATCAATTAATAGATTCATCAACGGTGCTATCAGATGGAAAGCTGAACATATTGCAATTGAAGAAGAAAAACTAACAAGGCCAATGCCATGAGATATTGGATAGACAAGAAAAATAGGAATGTGCATTAATTGCACAAAGGTAAATTATGATTGCAGAAAAACATTATTTATTTGCATTTGAGAATAATGGCGAGTGGCACTTTTCAACAGAGCCAGAACAAGAAGCAAAAATACGGCAAAAAAAATGGGAGTTTTTACGCACACATAATGTAAAATACTTTTATGAAACAAATGAAGAATTAATGACAAGTGCCCGCACATGCGGATTACTTTTAACTAACCAAGAGAAAACAAAATGAACAAAATGAAAAAATCGTTATTAACAATCGCATTATTTATGTTTGCTGGAATGGCATTGGCC